>Ga0315903_10006038_pt1 | contig 15599 bp, 10 predicted proteins | sample LakEriMetagenome_7_FD_203524 | JGI IMG/M metagenome (GOLD analysis project Ga0315903, IMG submission 203524) | Freshwater fungal communities from buoy surface, Lake Erie, Ohio, United States - Buoy 2 MA119 | ecosystem: Environmental > Aquatic > Freshwater > Lake | place: USA: Lake Erie, Ohio...
ACGCCTGGATCTGGAACTGCAGTCCTTTGGGGGCGGGGTTCGCCGGGGCGGGTTGAGCGGGCGCATCCCCTTCCTTCTTCGCCGATTCGAGCTTCAATTCGAGCTGCGCTCCGTCGGCTGAGGGGGTCAGCACCGCCCCCTCAATCACCAATTCGACCGCCTCCGCCGCCGGCTTCTCCGCAGCCGCCGGGGGAGCCCCATCATCGGCACACAGCCCAGCCGCCCCCACCAGACACACTCCCAAACACCACCGCGACGCCGTCCAACGCAACATCCGAATCCTCCTTCGCAATGAGAAAGCGACCCACCACGCAGAACCCCCACCCCGGTTCCCTGGCTGTCGCAGGCAATCTCAACCCACAACTCCTATTTCATCAGCAGCGGGCGGGAGAGGGCAACAGCAGTTTGCCGGTCGTCGACCGCCGGGGAGAGCCGGGCGCGGCAGAGAAGCGTTGTACCCCTGGTTTGGGCGATCTGTCAGACCGGGAGAGCCAAATCCTGGAATCGAGCCACCGCACCTGCCCGGTCAATCAGAGTGCCCAGCGCTCGATCTGCGGAAAGTCGGCGGCGGCCGACGGAGAGGGGACCGACCAGACCGCGGAGGTCGTGGTCTGGATCCACCGGACTTCCCCCGTGGCCGACCTCAACACCACGGTCCGTTCCCACACGCGTCCCACCGCTCCCACCAGCACGCGTTCGAACACGGCCCAGGTGACCGGGGTGACCACGGGAGGGGCTGCCATGTCGTCAGTCGCTGCAGCCGTTGCCAGGCCTGGCGATTGAGTGGGACCAAACCGCTCACTCGTGGTGAGGAATTGGACCGCATCCGGATGCCCACTTGCGGTATCGGGTTGCGCTGCTGCGACGCTGCTGGTGGTCGCGGACGGGGAGACTGTCGCAAGCTCAGTCGACTCGGCCCGGTCGGAGGTGAGGGACAACCCGGGAACGAACAGGACAGCCAACAGCCCCAGAGCCAACGGCACCAGACCCGCAGACCGCCGCCAGGGAGAAACGATCGTATTGCGAGTTGTGACAGATCGCTCCAGCAAGCGCTCGACACGGACCGTCAGGTCGGACCGTGTGCCCAGCGCGGCGAGTGCCGCGAGGGGCGCGGCGGGCTGTGTCCGCCAACCGGCGACCGTGGTCAGACAGCGGGCCAGAGCCAGAGGATCGCCCGTCTGCCGGACCGCCCAGTCGTCTCCCAGGCACTCCGCCGCCCGCTGCCATTCCCGCCGGGCGAGATGATTCAACGGCTGCAGCGAGAGACAGGCGCACGCCAGGCGGGCCACCTGCAGCCAGCCCGCGTCGTGCCGGGCCAGATGGGCCAGCTCGTGCGCCAACAGGGCCGCGAGGGCCCCGTCATCGAGTTCGCGCTCGGCCCGTTCCGGCAACAGAATCGTGGGCTGCGGCAGGGCCCACGCCGCCGGCTCGCACGCTTCGTCCGCCGTCACCAGATCGACCTCGGGACAGCCCGGCACCTGCTGCCGCAGTTGTTCCAACAGAGTCCAGGCCCGCCCCTCGGTCACCGGCACGCAGCCGGCCTGCAGAGCGCGAAACGCCAGCCAGTGCCGGGCCCAGCCGGCCAATCCCCACGCCAGCGAACCGACCGTCAGCGCCACCAGACCCCACGCCCAGCCGAGATGCAGCGGGGTGGCAGGGGGAGCCGCCGCCGCCCTCTCGGCCACGAGGGACTGGCCTGACTGATCGGCGATGGCGACGGGCGAATTCCAGCCAGTTGCCGCCGGCTCGTGTTCAGCAACCGTCTGGTCCAGTGTGGTGACGGCGAACCGCCACCCCGCCTGCGGCCAGAGTGAGGTCTGCACCAGGCTGGTCACCAATCCGGCCAGCAAGACCAGTTGCCAGCCCCCGGCCCGCACCACAGCCGAACGCGGCGACCGCACCTGCCACACCAACCACAAACCGCCGATCAGCAGGGTGGAATGGACCAGGTAGGTGCCAACCCACGACAACACCGGCAACAACGCGGGGGGCAGCCCAATCGTCATGCCAGCCCCTCCTGGTCAGCCGCCTGCTGTTCCCGCTGTTGGATGAGGATCTTCAGGCGCGCCAACTCTTCGGCACTCACCTCGCACCCGTCGAGCAGATGGCTGACCATGCGGGTGACATCCCCGGCGAACAGTCTTTGGGCGAGGTCGGTCACCATCGACCGGCTGACCGAGTCTTGCTGAACGGAGGGGCGATACAGAAACGCCTTCCCCTCGGCCCGATGGGTCACCTGCCCCTTCTTCTCGAGCTTGACCAGCATGGTGGCGACGGTGGTGTAGGCCAGCTCGCGGCCCCCCCCGGCCAGCTCTTGCCGCACGTCGGCCACGCTGGCTTCTCCCCGCTCCCACAGCACGCGCATGATGGCCAACTGCAGGCTGGCCAATTGGTCTTTGCTCATGGGGTGTCTCGGCTTGGGGTGACAGGTCTTCAGTCGCACGGGGCCGGGATGGCTGCCGTCCAGTGCACACAACTACTCTGGTAGTTTGACTACGCTGTGGCTGGGCGAGATGTGGGAGCGGACCGGAGCGTGTTCCGTAAACCAATTAGGCACAATGACTTACGCTTTTTCATTACCGGTTCCTGAACCCCGACCGAACCGTCTCTGGCCAGCCTCTGGGGCGACCTGCGTGTGGACCAACTGCGCGGGGACAGGGTCAATGGTTGGCCCGCCGGGCCGACAAACGACATGGTCGGGGCTGCATTTCCCGGCCCGCGGGGCTGGGGGGAGGATGAAAGCGCCACAGAACCAATGCAGACGGTCTGGCGAAACCCTCGCGAAGCGAAGGGATCAGCCCTCGGGATCGTCCAGCAATTCCTGAAGCCGCGTCTGTAGAATGGGTGAGAACCGGCCCAGCCAACTGCTGTCGACCATTCCAATCGAAATCAGATCCAACAGATGGACTTGGTCCTTGCGGCGAAACGAAGTCAATTTCATTTTGACCAATTTTTCAAACGGCAAAGTCGTCGCCTCGGCCATTTCGACCAACTCCTCCAGATCCGGGACCGGTTCTGGATACTCCTCGTGAACCGGTCGTCCTGCGAACACGACATGAACCGCATCCCGGGCCCCCGCCTCGGGTCCATCCAGAAACATGACGACGCCGCCAGAGCGGCGATAGCGAAATCCAACCGCTTCGAGCGCCGCAATCGCCCGGGCGAGATCGTGCTCATTCAGGATGAGATCAACGTCGCGGGTGTTCCGAACAACCGAGACATCCACCTGGGCCACCCAGTGCTGCACGGCATTACCGCCAATGACCGCGTACCGAATGCCGGCCGCATTCAACGCAGCCACAACACGCCGTTGGCGGTCTTTCACAATCTCCACGGCTTGCTCAATCCTCCGCCACAGGACATCCCCGGTGTATTGGACTTCAATCATGGGGTCGACCCTCCTTGACTTTGAGCATAGCAGCCTGATTGATCGAATTCGAACACCCGCCCAGACTTCTGGGACGGTGTGACGTCACAACCTGGGGGGCCAAACCTTGCCGGAAGAGCAGCCCCCCTCGGCCTTCGATCGCACTGTCAGCGGCAACGGAAATCCCGCCGCCAACTCTCGGCACCCCCCCCGCCGACTGATAAACTGTCACCATTCTGTTTCCGCCAGCGCCCCTCCCGGACCGTTCTGGCACCGCCACCGGATTGTTCCGATCGCACGTTGTCTCACCACTCTCGACGATGGCCACCGACAAACTGCGGCTTACCCAACAACTGCTGAATGTGGTCGTCGCGGCGTTCGACCCCGGCGACCTCGCGATGGAGTGGTATTTCTTCCGCGGTGAGCCCGCCACGCCATCGGCCGGTTCGACTGTCAGTCCCAAGCAGCTCGTCTTCGATCTGCTGCTCTGGGCCGACAAGCACGATCGATTGCTTGAAGTGGCGGACCGGTTCGCCGAGGCGAAGGGAGAGCAGTGTGCCGAGCTGCGGGCGCTCGCTTCCCAACTGCGGCAGGTCCTGGGGACGTCTGCTGTCGTGAACACGCCCGTTTCGTCTTCCCCGGCGGAACGCCCCTTGGAATCAACAGCCCGCACGGAGAGCGGTGTCACGCGGCGAGTTGTTGGCGAGACATCCGCAGCGACACCGTCGACGCAGGAGAGGGAACGATCTTTGGCGGGAGTCTCCCGCGCCCGTTCCGCGGGGGCGGGCGTGTCGGTCTACTTCGCGACCCCCACCCCCGACGCCCGCGGCCAGGCCGACCTCAAGGCGGTGATCGATTCCGTCAGGCAGATCAAGCAGTGGCCGGTGCGGGTGCTGTCGGCTCCCGAGATTTTCGTCTCGTTCGCCTGGGGAGATGACCAGACCGATGCGGGAATCCAACGCCAACAGGCGGTGGACGAACTCTGCGACCAACTGGAAGAGCAGGGCTTTCTGGTTCGCCGCGACAGCCAGGAAATTCGTTACGGCGGGGTGATCTCCGACTACATACAACGGCTGGGACGATCCGACCGGGTGCTGGTGATCCTCAGCGAGAAGTACCTGCGATCGATCGCCTGCATGACGGAGCTGCACGCCATCTACCAGCGCTCGCAGGGGGAACAAGAGGAATTTCTGCAGCGAGTCATTCCGGTCGCCCTGGAAGATGCGCGGTTCAGCACGCCGGAGGAACGGGTCAGCCATGCCAGATATTGGCAAGACCGCTCCACCGAGCTGAAACAAAACATCGATCTATTGGGCCCGAAGGATCTGCAGTTGCTGCGTGATATGCGGCGCTGGTCGCAGGAAATCTCGGAAATGCTCGCGTTCCTCAATGACACGCTGGCCCCCCGCCGCCTCGAAGAGATCCGCCAGGCCGATTTCCAGGCCCTGCGCGAACTGCTGCGCTCGTCACCCGACGGCGCACCAGCCGAAGATCCTCTCGAACAGGCGACACTGTTTGTGCAAGTCCTGGGCGAACAGGGATCCAAAGCGACCCCCCAGCGTCCCTGGGGGCTCGAAGGAAAGCAGTTTCTGGCCGCCCGGCAGGCGGGTATTCCCTGCCTGCGCTGGCGGCCCCGTGATCTCGATCTCGAGACAATCCGCACGAAAGATCCCAACTATATCCAGTACCTGTCGAGCGCGGCCGACCCCGCCGATCTGCCCCCCGAAGAACGCGTGCAGGCCGGCTATCTTCCCGACTTCCAAAAACTGATCGAAGAGACGCTGCGCAAGCTCGTCGCCCGGGAAACCAAGACGCCTGGGGCCACCAACCCCTCTTCGCCGCCCGCCCCAACCAGCCCCCCCTCCCTTTCCGAAATTCCTCCGCCCCAGTCGGGCACCCCGGCGGTGCCGCCGATCCAGCCGCTGGTCCCGTCCACGAACGCAGCCCGCGGTCCCTCGGCTGGCTCGGTCCGGCCCTCCGTCCTGTTCGCCCCCCAACATGTGGATGAAGACCTGGCCGCCACGCTCGACCAACAGCTGCGGAGTGCGTTTGGGGTGACGGTCGCCTCGGAAATCGCCAGTGCCGAGTATCCGCTGAGCTCCCTGTACGAGAATGAACGCGGCGTACTGGTGATCTACGGCCAGGGATCTCTCGACTGGGTGCAGGAGCGGGTGCGCGAGTGCCGCGATATTGCCCTCGATCGTGCCCGCAACGCGCCGATTTGTGCCCTCTACGTCGGCCCGCCCGATGGCAAACCTCCCCTGAAGAAACGCCCCGCCATGGTGCGGATCATTCCCCACGATGATCCCGACGCGCTGCGCCGCTACCTGGCCGAGCTGACCACCGGAGGGCCGGCATGAACGGCCTCTCTGTGGAAACACCCAGTGCCACGGCACTCTCCTTCCGGGGTCCCTACCCGGGGCTGCGCCCGTTTGAGGAAGCCGACGCCCCCCGCTTCTTTGGCCGCGGGGCGCAATCCGGGCAGATGCTGCGGCGTCTGGAAGATCACCAGTTCCTGGCGGTCATTGGCAGCAGCGGTTGCGGCAAATCGTCGCTGGTCTACGCCGGGCTGCTGCCCGCTCTGCGGCAGGGTTGGCTGCTGGGGGCCCTGCCGCACTGGAAAATGCTGAAACTGCGCCCCGGTGAGGCCCCCCTCGACAACCTCGCCGCCGCACTCTATCGCGAATTCAAAACTCCAGCCGATCCGTCTTCGGCAACGCTCAATCCGCCCCTGGACGGTGAAGCCGAACTGGGGACCGCCCTGTTGCGCAATACCCTGTCGCGGGGCCGGTACGGACTGCTCGACGCCCTGCGTGACGCGGGGCTCGATGACGAGACCAATGTGCTGGTGCTGGTCGACCAGTTCGAAGAGCTGTTCCGGTATCGCGAGAAGATCGATGCGGTGGAACCGGCCGAGCGCGAGCGAATTCGTTATCAGCGTCACAGCGAGGCGACCGAGTTTGTCGATCTGCTGCTGACGGCGGCCCGGCAGACCCATGTGCCGGAGGAGCAACGGCTGCCGGTCTACGTGGTGATCACAATGCGGTCCGACTTCCTGGGGAATTGCGACCTGTTCCAGGGGCTGCCCGAGGCGATCAACGACAGCCAGTTCCTCACCCCCCGGATGACGCGCGACCAGTTGCGCGACTCGATTGTGGGGCCGCTGTCGTTGTTCAACGCCGTGGCCGAGCCCGAGTTGGTCGGCCGGATCCTCGACGACCTGGGAGCCGAGCCCGACCAGTTGCCGCTGTTGCAGCACGCGCTGATGCGCACCTGGAACATCGCCTGCCAGCCCCCGGACGCATGGCAGCCCCGTCCCATAGGGCTTGCCCTGGAGCATTATCTGCATTCGAGCGTGGGGGGGGTGGCCCACGCGCTCGACAACCATGCGAATGAGATTTACGCGGGGCTGAAGGAGGATCACACCCAATTACGCGAAGCTGTTGCGACCGGCGATGCCCCCCGTTCGTCCCCCATCCCCACACTGCCGCAACTGCTGGACTGGGGACTGCGGCGGTTCGGCACCTCGACCGACGAACTCCGGGGACGCCTGGCAGACTGGCTGGCCGCGAAGCCCGCCGCGCCCGAGATCACGGCAACAAACGGGGGAAAACCGGCCGTCTCCGATGCCGTCCCGGCCAACACCTCTTCACCGGCCGCCGGTCCCACCCGGGAAGAGCAGTTCGAAAACCTGCTGCGCCGGGCTTTTCGTCCTGTCCTGAAAGACTTCGGGATTGGCGTGGCTCCGCCGCCGAGTTCCGCCCAGTGGCTGTGCGAACGGATGTTCCGCTGCCTGAGTGCGGTCAACAGCACGGGGCAACTGGTCCGCCGGCTGGCGACGGTGCGGGAGATCGCCCAGGTGGCCGGGGTGACCAATGCGCAGGGCGAGCCCGACATCGAACGGGTGCTCTCGGTCGCCCGTCCCTTTCTGGCCGAGGGGTGTTCGCTGCTGCGTGCTTCTCCCGACGCCCAGGAACAGCCGCTCGATGGCGACACGACGCTCGACATCAGTCACGAGGCGCTGTTACGGCAATGGACCCGCTGCCGCGAGTGGGTGGAGGCCGAGCGCGAGTCGGAGCGCACCTGGCGGCGGGTGCTGGACGAAACAACGCTGTGGCAGCAGGGGCGGGCGGGTTACTTTCCCGGGGCGTCGCTGGTGCCGATCGAAGAGTGGCGCGGGCGGGAACAGCCGACCGAGTCCTGGGCCAACCGCTATCCGGCGGACGATGGCAAGCCCCGGGCGAGTTTCCAGGACGCGGAGCTCTTTCTGCGTCGAAGCCGGACGTCGGCCAATGTGCTCGCGGCCCTGCCGTATTTCATGGTGCTGTCGATCTTTCTGGCCGGGGCCTGGTTCTCGTGGTTTCGCAATCGCGAGCAGCAGAAGCGATTTGTCGACCGGCAGGTGGCGTTGCTGGAGGGGGCGGACACCAATCAGATTGAAAAAATTCTCGCCCAGCCTGATCTCAGCGAGATTCGGCAGCGTGTCTTCGATCGGCTGTGGGAGGATTTTCAGACCACTTCGGACGAGGATGTCAAACACAATTGCGCTCTGGCGCTGCTCACTCTGAAACCGCCGCCCGAGACGCTGAAGCAGGTGCGCGAGCACCTGGTGAACGCCATCCTCATTGCCAGCCCCGAGGAGATTCTGGGGTGGCGCGGCTTTTTGAAGCCGTTTGCGGCACAGGCCGCTCCGCGACTTTGGAATGAGGTCGAGCAGACAGCCAATCGTTCCAATCGGCTGCGGGCAGCGGCCGCTCTGGCGGGCATTGACCCGCCGCTCGACGATGCTCATCGGGAATGGAAAAAAATCGGTCATGATCTCGCCCAGGAATTGATTACCGTCTCGCCGCTGGAGTTCAAGGCCTGGTCGGAAAACCTGAGACCGGTCAAGCAGTATCTCTTGCCGCACCTGGAGCAGATCTATTCCGGCCCCCGCAATGAACAACGCCGGTCTTTGACCGAGGCGGCCGTGCTGGTCTTGGCCGATCACTGGCGTGACGACCCGCAGCGACTGGTGGACTGGCTGTCATCTGCCGACTCGGCGGATGAATTCCAACCGTTTGTGACCGCCTTGGCTGCCTTGAAAGATGAAGCCACAGCGCTGCTGGTCTCGCAGGCAGGCGGCCCGTGGTTTGCCGAGCAGCCCACCAATCCCACGGCTCAACAGCAATCTGAAGTCGACTGGAAATCGAGTTGGCGGGGCCCCTTGAACGCGGCGGTCTGCCTGGTCCAGTTGGGGCAAGTCGAGCCGATCCGGGCGCTGTTGTTGCCAGCCGCCAAAGGGACCGGCACCGAGAAGGTCGTCGATCCGACGTTCCAAAGCTATCTGATTGCCCGGTTTCAGGAATTGGGGGCGATTGACCCCGAGGCCCTGATGACGCAGGTGGAGCAACTCGATGTTGGTGCGGGGGACACAGCCTATGACAACAACACGATCCGGCAGGCACTGCTGTTGGTGATGGGGGACTTCGACAGTGTGCGGTTGCCCGTCTCGGTGCGCAGCGAACTCAGGACCAAACTGGAAGCGATCTATCACAGCACCCCCGATAGCGGGGTTCGAGCCGCGGCCGGGTGGGTCTGGCAGCAATGGCAGCGGCAAAACGGCGAACCGGATGACTTGAAGCCGCTCAACGAGCCTGGGCAACAGACGGCCGGCTGGTTCGTGAACTCCCAGAAGCAAACGTTCGTGGTGCTTCCCGCACCGGGCCAGTTTAAAATTGGGGATTTGACGACAGCCCCACGTCCCGAACCACGCAGGACTGTCGAGATCCCGTATTCGTTCGCCCTCGCGACCACCGAAGTGACCCGTGGCGATTTTCTGGCGTTTCTGGATGGGGCCGATCCGCAGCAGTTTCGGCTGTGTGAGAAGGATCGACAGAGAATGAAATATTTAAGACAGCGGCGCGGCAAAGAGGGGTTCGATCCGACGTTACCCATCGAAAATGTCTCGTGGTACGCCGCCGCGGCGTACTGCAATTGGCTGAGTCAGCAGGACGGGCTGCCCGAGAGCGAGTGGTGCTATTTGCCCTGGCGAGATCCCGAAGGCACAGATTCGGAGACTGAGGTCGAATATGGCCCGGGTATGCAGCTTGCGGCCGGATGTCGCACGAAACGTGGATACCGGCTGCCCACTGAGGAAGAATGGGAGTACGCTTGCCGGGCGGGGACCACGACCCAGTTTGGATTTGGACAGCCCGATGATCCGCGGCTTGTGACGCGGTATGCTTGGACATCACAGTCTTTAATAACCACGCATCCAGCGGCCGCCCTGCGTCCCAATCGTCGCGGCCTGTTCGATCTCCACGGCAATTTCTTGGAGTGGACTATGTCCTTTAATGGTTTGGGTGAAGCCAGTCACGAGTTCGACCAGTTGGTCGGATATACCAGTGTGTTGCGTGGCGGGTCGTTCCTCGAGAGCCCCGACTACTGTCGCTCGGCCTTCCGTAACTACTCGGATCCGGCGGATCAAGACGGCAGAATCGGCATCGGTTTTCGCGCGGCGAGGGCTTGTTCTCCTTGAAACCTCGGCCCTTTTGGATTTGTTCTCTTTCTTTTCTTCGTCTTTCGGGCGGTGGCTTGGGACGGCCGGATGGTGGCGGGTGACTGCACGCCGCCACAGGCGGCGCGCGCATTTTTTTGAATTTTCGACATCGTGCTGCCCAACGGGAAATCATCTGCGGCCAGGGGGTGGGTGGCGGGTGACACGTTGGCAAAGTCATCGGCATCGCCCCCCCTGCGTCTCCCAGCCCACTCGCAAGCCGTGGTGCATGGGCACCATCCCCAGGCAATCAATGGCCGGTGCGGCTCGGGCTCTCGACGGGGAAGCTGTCACTCTCGGGTGCGGCCGACCCGGGGACGCGGGCGGTCGCATCCCGGCGATCACTCCCTTTCAGTCGCCCGCTGGTGCGCTCCCGGAATCGCGACGCCGATGTTGTCCCCGAGGGGCCAACCGAATCCGACCTCGATCACCACGCCCTCTCAAAACGCCCCTCCCGGGCTCACCGGCTCCCCGCCCGGCGGGGGTGCGGGGGCGGGGGGCGGGGCGGATTTGGGCTTGTTTCCTCCGGCGTAGTTGGCCCGCTTCGTCGCGTAGCGGATCGGGAACGACGGCCAGACGCGGTTGCTGGTCCCTTCCACCTCGGCCAACGGTCCGTCGAACACCCGGCCGTTCCACAGCACGTGCTCCGACACCCACTGGTTGAACCCCAGCCATTGCCGGTCGGGAGCCGACAGATCGAAGAAGTTCCGCGCCTCGGGTTTGAATCCCCAGAACTCGCGCGGCAACGGCGCGGTGTGCAGCGCAGTCAGCAGAATCGCCATGGTGAGATACCCCGTGGCCAGCGACCATGGCCAGCGGATGATCTCATGCAGCCGCGAATCGAGCTCGATCTGCGTCGGCGCGAAGTGCTCGGTCCCCAGCCGCAACAGAAACACAAACAACGAAAACAATCCCAGCAGTGCCACAAAGTCGGCATAGGGGGCGAAGCCCCGCGAGATTCCTTCGAGGCGCGGGGCCAGCAGTTCGAAGAAGTTCATCGCCAGCAGCCCGGCGAACAGCACGCAGAAAAAGCTGTAAACCGCCCCCATCGCCCCTTCGCTGGCCACACACCAGGCGACAATGCCAAACATGGCGAGCAGCAGAAATCCAATCAGTGCGTCCATCGCCACATCATCGCCGGGAAAGGGAAAAACAACGACAGAACCGGAGGGGGCCGTTTTCGCGGACGGCATCCGCGCCACAGGATTGCGCTGGCAGGGTCATTTCACGTTCGCCTGCAATTCGGCCAGCGAAGTCGACCCCTTCACCACCAGCCGCAGTCCCTCTTCATGCATGTAGAGCATGCCATTCTTGCGGGCTTCCGACCGGACGGCCGAGAGCTGTGCGTTTTCGCGCAGCATGTCCTTGAGCCGCTCGTTGAGCACCAAGAGCTCAAACACCCCCAGGCGTCCCTTGTAACCCAGCCCCCCGCAGGTCGGGCAGTTGGCCCCTTCCTCATCGGGAGGCCGGTAGAACGAGTCGATCTTTTCCGACGGCAGCCCCAGTTTCTTCAGCAGTTCGCCCTTGGGCTGGTAGGGCTGCTTGCAGTCGTCGCAGAGTCGGCGGACCAGCCGCTGGCCCAGCACGGCCGTGAGGGCCGAGGCCAGCAAGAACGGCTCGACCTTCAGATCGAGCATGCGGTACAGCGCGCTGATGGTGTCGTTGGCGTGGACGGTCGAGAAGACCATGTGCCCCGTGTTGGCCGCCTGCACGGCGATCTTGGCGGTCTCCTCATCGCGAATTTCCCCCACCATGATCACGTCGGGGTCCTGGCGCAGGATGCTGCGCAGGGCGTTCGCGAAGGTGTTCCCCCCCTTCACGTTCACCTCGATCTGCTGCACGTTGGGAATCGTGTACTCGATCGGGTCTTCGACCGTGATGATATTCTGCTGCAGCGAGTCGATCTCGCTCAGCAGCGCGTACAGGGTGGTCGATTTGCCCGCCCCGGTCGGGCCGCACGAGAGGAACATGCCGTGCGGCTGGTGGATCAGCGAGGTGATCTGATCCTGCATCTGCCGCCGCATGCCCAGTTGCGCCAGCTTCGAGACCGACTGCGACTGGTCGAGAATACGCATCGACAGCTTCTCTCCCTCGCGCGTCCCCTGCGAGGCGACGCGGAAGTCGATCTTGCGTTTCTCGAGAATCGCCTTGAAGCTGCCATCCTGCGACTTCCGGCGTTCGGTGATGTCCATCGTCCCGAGCACCTTGAAGATGTTGATGATCGCCTCCCCCATCGCCCGGTCGAAGGGCTCGGCGGGATACATCACCCCATCGATGCGGTACCGCACCGCGAACTCATCCTCCCGCGGTTCCAGGTGCACGTCGGTCGCCCGCCGCATGATGGCGTCGTAGACCAGTTCCTTGGCGGCGACGAAGCCCCGCGATTTCTCGGCCTGCTTCGAACGGCTGTCGTCCTCTCCCCGCCCCGAGACCGACTTGCCGATAAACCGGATCGGAGGCCCCAGGGCCGAGTCGCGGGCCGCCTTGCTCGGGGCGATATTGATCCCCACCCGGGCACAGGCCCGGATGAACAGCGACTGCAGATGCTCGGGGGTCATCACCTTCGAGCTGTCGGGTACGCGGTCGTTCCGTTCCTTCACATAGATTCCCAGCGGGACTCCATACGCCAGCAGCGCCGCCAGCAGCCCCAGCCCAAACTGCGGGATGGTCACCGCCAGCAACAGCCCCACGGCCCCCCCCACCAGCACCGCCGCATTCCACATCCCGGCATCGAGCTTGAGCCCCTGGGCGTCGTCATCAACCCAGGTGGTGGTGTGGGTCCAAAGGAAAAAGAGCGCCAGGAGTGGCAGGAACCGGAACAGGCTGAAGTACCAGCCGGTCCCGGTCCCCGAGTTCTTCTTCCCGCCCGGGACCGCCACATTGCCCCGTGCGAACTGCTTCTTGGGAGTGGAGGGATAAACCGCCGGGGGGGCGGCGGCGTTGCCATCGGCCGCGCTTCCGGCACTGATGGCCGACGCGCCCCCCGACTGGGCCTGCGAGTCGGTCGACAGCAACAGGCCGCACAGCAACGCGAACAGCAGGCTGGCGGCCAGCCCTTTCTGGAGGTGCGACATGAACCGATGCATCCCGGTGAGATCGCCAACCGCCGCGCGGGTTGGCCGGAGACAGAACCGACGGGCTGACTATACCGCATGGAGAAGTTGGTTGCGAATTCCGGCCCGGGAGCCGGGGGGGAATGGCGGAGGGGGGCGGCCAGCCGGGCAGCTTGCCGTCCGCGCTGGAAATACCGCCCCCCGCGGGGAAGTCGGCGCTGGATGGAACGGCGGGCCAGCAGGCCGCTTGCGGCTTCCAGTGACCCACCGCTAATGTGGAAAAGGACTTGTCAGACCCCGTTCCGGCCCCCCCCTGTGGGCCGGGTGAACCGACGGGGTTCCCGAGACAGACTGCGGCCGTGGCCCGGGGATTTCCCGGCTTTTTTTGAGGAACGCGTTGATGTCGGTGCTAGTGCAGAAGTTTGGCGGGACCAGCGTCGCGACCGCCGAGAAGATTTTGGCGGCCGCCAAGCGGGCCGTCGCAGCCCGCCAGCAGGGCCACCAGGTGGTGGTGGTGGTGAGCGCCCGCGGCCATAAAACCGACGAGCTGATCGACCTGGCGAAAGAGATCACCGAGACCCCCCCGGCCCGCGAGATGGACATGCTCCTCTCGACCGGCGAGCAGGAGTCGGTCGCGCTCATGGCGATGGCGGTCCAGAAGCTGGGGGTCCAGGCCATCAGCATGACCGGCGCGCAGATCGGCATCGTCACCGACAACACCTTCACCAAGGCCCGCATCCGGTCGATCTCGACCGAACGCATGCGGCGGGCCCTGGAAGGGGGTGCCATCGTCATCGCCGCTGGTTTCCAGGGAATCGACGACGACTTCAACATCACCACCCTGGGCCGCGGCGGCAGCGACACCACCGCCGTCGCCCTGGCCGCGGTGCTGAAGGCCCAGGTCTGCGAGATCTACACCGATGTGGAGGGGGTCTTCACGACCGATCCCCGCCTCGTGAAAGACGCCGGGAAAATCGCCCGCATCGCCTACGACGACCTGCTCGAACTCGCCAGCCTCGGGGCGGGAGTCATGCACTCGCGGTCGATCGAATTCGCCAAGAAATACCGGGTCCCGGTGCTGGTCCGCCCCGCCTATTCCCAGGGGGAAGGAACGCTGATTGGTCCCGAGGGAGATGCCGAATCGGTCGTGACCGGGGCGGCCCTGGCGAAGAGCGAAGCCCGGGTCACCCTGCGGGACATTCCCGACCGCCCCGGTGTGCTCAGCCAGGTCTTCACCCAGATGGCGCAGCGGAAGATTCCCATCGACATGGTGGTGCAGGACATTGGGGCCGACGGCCGGGCCAGCGTCAGTTTCACCGTTCCGCAGGATGAGCTGGCCGAAACTCTTACCGCCGCAGAAGAAGCGGTGCGTCAACTGGGGAGCGGCCGGGTCGACGTCGGGTCGAACCTGTCGAAGGTGTCGGCGGTGGGGAGCGGCATGCAGACCCACACCGGGGTCGCCGCCCAGATGTTCGCCGCGTTGTCCCAGGCGGGGGTGAACATCGACATGATCACCACCAGCGACATCAAGATCTCGGCTCTCGTCGACCGCGACCAGGCGGTGCGGGCCCTGCAGGCGGTGCACCAGGCGTTCGACCTCCACCGGCCGCAGCAGCGGATGTACCCCACCGTGGGGGTGGTGCACGAGGTGGCCGACGACGAAAGCGATCAGGCCCGGCAAGAGCGCGAACGGGACGTGGTGGGGCAGCTCGCCAGCATGGAAGACATCGTGGTCAGCGAAGTCGACCTCGACCGGTCGCAGGCGCTGATCACCCTGCGGAATCTCCCCGATCAGCCCGGTGTCGCCGCCGAGATCTTCGGACTGAACGCCGAAGAGGGGGTGATGGTCGATCTGATCGTCAAGAACGTCTCCCACGAGGGGCGGTCGAACATTTCATTCACGGTCCCCAAAAGTGCGGCCCAGACCAGCCTCGAGGTGGCCCAGCGGCTGGTTTCCGCCCATCCCGGGGCCGTGCTCAGCAGCACGTCCGAAATCGCCAAGCTGTCGGTGCTGGGAATTGGGCTGCGGACCCACACCGGCGTGGGCCAGCGGTTGTTCCAGGCTCTGGCCGACGCGGGTGTGAACGTCAAGATCGTCAGCACCAGCGAAGTCTGCATTTCGACAATTGTCGATCAGGCCCAGGCGGAACAGGCGCGATTGGCGGTCCAGCGGGCGTTTGGCCGGGGATGATCGCGGCGGAATCAGCCGATTGCGCCCCTCCGCCGGGTTTGGCTGCCGTCGGGGGAGGCGGCTGGTCGAAAACCAGCTGAAAGCAGAAAGTTCCGCTTCCGTCCCCCGGGTTGACGGTTGTAGACTGGTGAAACGAAAGCCGGCGGGCATCGTGCCCGGCGGCCCCTGACACTTCGGAAGGGGTGCGGGGGATCTCATCATTTGCCTGAAGTTTGCACCTGACGATGTCGAAGAACATGATTTTCGGGTCGATGGCGGTAGCCGGCGTGGTTGCCCTGTTGTCGATTCTCGACATGGTGCTGAAGATGCCGTTTGGCGGGGCCTTCCTCGTCATGGACATCCTGTACCTGTTGGCGGCAGGGATCGTGCTGTACTTGGGCTGGGATGCCTACCGCGAGAACCAGTAAGGTCCTGCGACCAGGTTGAGTGACCGTGAGCAAGCTGCAGCTG
>Ga0315903_10006046_pt1 | contig 15586 bp, 12 predicted proteins | sample LakEriMetagenome_7_FD_203524 | JGI IMG/M metagenome (GOLD analysis project Ga0315903, IMG submission 203524) | Freshwater fungal communities from buoy surface, Lake Erie, Ohio, United States - Buoy 2 MA119 | ecosystem: Environmental > Aquatic > Freshwater > Lake | place: USA: Lake Erie, Ohio...
GATAGCAGTTTGTCCTGCAAGGGAGGCAACGGTAAAAAGTGCTACCCCAGCAATTGGCACAACATAGGTTTGCATGGCAACAAAGGATGCGCCAAGTGCACCGGCAATTAATGTCCAGGGCTTCATCTGTTTAGCTTTAACCGCTTTAAAAATCTCTAAAAATGCTGCACGGTTTTCACGCCTTGCAAATGAAATAGTTGTGACAAAGATTAACCCAGTAGAAAATGAGATAACTGCTGCTTCAAGTGAATCACCCATCTCTTGGGAGAGTGCCCCATTAATCCTTGATTGGGCGGCAATTAAGAGCCCAGATAGGCCAGAGAGAAAGCCCAAGCCAACCTGATACTGAGCTGTCTTAATAAATACTCCTTAAAAAATTAAAGTTTATTAAGACAGAGTATAGAGATTAAGGCAGAGCTGGGACAGATCCTAAGGTGATATTAAATGTTTTATTGGTGCCACCTGATTCAGTCACAACACTTATTCGATCACCTGGTGCGTTGCTTCTAATTCGAACAATGGCAGTGACAGCGTCATTTACCTTAAAGCCATTGATGCTTCTAACAATTGTGCCAACTGTTAGACCTGCTTTTTCGGCAGCACTATCTGGGGTTATGTTGTTGATTCGAAGTCCTGGTCCTGTAAAGGTGGGATCAAATGAGACCCCTAGAAATGGTTTAGTGGATTTACCAGTTGCAATTAACTCATCAGCTATTCGCTTTGCTTGATTAAATGGGATTGAAAAACCTAAGCCAATGCTGCCACTTGCCCCAAAGGCTGAACCTAAGGTGGCGATAGCAGAGTTAACACCAACCGCTCTTCCTTGAGAGTCAACTAATGGACCACCTGAGTTACCAGGATTAATCGCAGCATCAGTTTGGATTGCATCCATAAAGCTTTCAGCATTACTTGAGCCAGTAGTTACTGGGCGATTTAAGGCAGAGACAATTCCACTCGTTACAGTGCCAGACAAACCAAGAGGTGAACCAAAGGCAACAACTGCATCTCCAATTGAAATAGATGATGAATCACCGATTGGAATCTCAGGAAGATTTCCTTTTTTAATTGAGATTACTGCAAGGTCATACTCAGAGTTTCTGCCAACAATACTGGCCAGATAGATATCTCCATTGTTTAACTCGACCTCAATCTTGCCGGAGGTGGCTGCACTTTCAATCACATGGTTATTGGTTATGACATAAGAAAGGGAGGAGGTGGATTTATATATTGAACCTGAGCCAGATCCAGAGCCAAGAGTGGTGCTTACCTTAATTGAGACAACGGATGCAGAAACTAATTGGGCAATGCTTTTCACATTTGCCCCAGTTGCGCCAATATCAATAGCACTTCTTCCCTTTGGGCAGCTGCCATTGGTGGAGGCGAAGAGTGCCTTACTTTTATTATCAATACAAGCCTTGACCACTGGCACGCTAGAGTTGTTTGCAACCGCCAAACCACCAACGCTTACTGCGCCAATTACAAATCCAATAATGAGTTTGTTAAATCCGCTTTTCATAACCCTCCAATTGCCCATGGCCAAATACTAAGATGAAATTCTGTAAATTACCTTAGAGATTTCTGATCATTACCTAGATCTTCAAAGCTCATATTTCTCACCTCTTTATTCAAAAATGAGAGGGTAATAGCAACAACACTCACCCCAGCCAATATATACAAGAAGTTTTCAAGTCCAAAAAGAGCAGATAAGGGGGCTGCAATTGCAAGTCCAATTGGTCTAAACATCATCGATCCCATGGCATCAAAAGATGCCACACGAGAGAGTGCCTCCCGCGGCACCTTCTTTTGCATTGCGGTGTTCCAAAATGTTCCCCACAGGTCAAGTGTTATTCCAAATAAAAATGCGCCAAAGGCAATTACAAATAGTGATTGGGGCTTTGCCATCGTGAAGATGTAAAAGGTGAGAGTGAAGGAGGAGAGTTGTAAAAATCGCAGCGGGTACTTTGGTTTAATCTTAAGCGCAATTATTGAGCCAACAATTAATCCCACTGACTCAGCTGTTATTACCAATGACCAGGATTTAGCACCATTAAAGTGCTCTAACGCAATCAATGGCCCTAAGACATTTTCTGCAGCTGCCCAGCACATAACTAAAAATGACCATGATAAAACCAAGACAACAATCCATTTAAATGAGATAAAAACTTTCCAGCCATGACGAAGATCAGCAAAGACTGTATTTTCACTATGTGCTGCCCTTGGAGTTAGATGTCTAAAGCTATAGATCATCACCCCTGAGATCATAAATGAGGCGGCGTCAATCGCTAACGTAATTGCTGCGCCATATTGATCAATCAAAATTCCAGCAACTGCAGCTCCTATGATCAAACCACTATTTGTTAACAATTGATTTAAAGCATTTCCTTTTTGTAATCCCTCACTTGGTACGACTGCTGGAATGATTCCAGAAAATGCTGGCCAGAAAATCCCCCAGAACAATCCGTAGGCACCATTTACAAGCAGTAGCACTGCTACTGGAACATCTCCTGTAGCAAAATACCAGGCCTGGATTAATAGGACAGCACCTGCTAAAAAGTCGGTAATTCCAACCATTCTTGCCCGACCATACTTATCAGCGATAACTCCACCAAAAGGTGCCACCAGTAAAAAGATGGCTGTAGTAGTACCAAGGACTAAACCAAGTAAGTTAGCTGATCCATTTGGCAGCGCTAATATGCCAAAAGCTAGTGCGATTGGCCCCATACCATTGCCAAAGTTTGAGATAAAGCGGGCTGCAAATAATCTTTTAACATATGGCCGAGCTAAAACCTGCATCGTATCCAACTTAATTAAATACCTAACTTCACGCAGTACATGTATCTAGAAACTCTAGGTCAAAAGTGGCGCGAAGAATATAAGCATCTCGTGCTTCATAGTATCCATCATCCATTATGAAATATTGTACTCACTCCTGCTTAAAGTAGCGAGCAAAAATGAAAATATCAGTAAGCAATTCAAGGGTGGGGAGATTTAAATCGCAGACATACCAATGTCAGTGTTCTTCAACCCACTTCACAAAAATAGAATTCTTCCTACTAAATATAATTTATGATTCTTCATCTACACTCGCTAGGTATCAACTCCACCGCTTTCACGGTTGATGTCTATCAATCCTGTATATCACTGTTTAAGTTGCTGTGCGTTTGACATAATTTCATTAATGACTTTTACTCTACGCAAACCACAATATCAGAATCAAAAAGAACGCAACTTAGCATAGTCGAAATAATAATTGTCAATCAAAATTAAATACTTTTTCTTCAAACATAGGTGGTTGTTTTCTCACTTGAGCATGTATGCTTAATATGTATTCTCCTAGTATGCCCAAAAAAAACAGATTGATTCCGCCAAAAAACAGAACTGATACTATAATCGTTGGAATACCGGGCGAAAAATCTTTCTGCGAAATCAGGACTACTGCCACTGTGACTAAAGCAAAAATTATCGCAAGAATAGAAACAGCCAAGCCTATAATTGAAGCAATTCTTGCCGGTACTCTACTTGTAGTTACAAGACCGTTAATCGCCTGATCTAGGAGATCAAAAAGAGAGTTCTTTGATTTTCCACTCTTTCTTTTTCCCCAAGCATAAGACACTGTAGAATAATCTGGACAAGTTTGAGCTATTAATCCACGCACATAAGGGTATTCATTATCCACTGAAAGTATAGAGTCTATGGTTCTTCGGTCAGCTAGTAGGAATTCTCCCGCATTATTCGGGATTTGTATTTGAGAAAAGTGTTTTATTAAGTAATAGTATAGCCTGCGCAAATTTTTCAAAATGAATTTTTCTTTTCTATCGACCCTAATTCCATAAACTACTGAATACCCTTGTTCCCAAGCATCAATGAGTTGAGGTATAACTTCTGGGGGGTCTTGTAAGTCTGCCGGTAAAAATGGAATTACTACGTCACCTGAAGACCTTTTAAGAGCATTCCAAATACTTTTGAATGGTCCAACATTTCTACTATTAAAGATTACTTTTACTTTTTTATCATTTTGAGCTACTTCTTTCAAAATTGACCTTGTTGAATCGGTTGAAGAATTATCACAAATGATATGTTCGTAATCGTAGTTCTGAAGCTTATCTTGAAAGACATTTTGTAAAGTTTTTATACAGATCAATATATTTTCTTGTTCATTGTAGCAAGGAGTTATTATTGAGACCTTCTTCATAATAAGCCTAGATAATCATGTATTTGCATCAGTGTTACCTTACTCGAATTTAATTTATTGGATTTGATTTCCCAATCAATAGTCCATTTTACAGAATTTTCTATATCCAACAGAGGATTCCAACTAAGCTCATTATGGGCTCTAGTCGAGTTGAGTGACAGCTCCGCTGTCTCATGTACAGTAGATTTTAGCTCTGGGTAGTGGACCCACTTTTCACTCCCCCCGCCCCAAAATAAGCATGTCATTTCAGCTACATCCCTCACGGTAACCTTCTTGTTTGGTGTTGGCCCAAAGTTGAATTCCCCTGAAATCTCTACATTCCTTAAAGTTTTTTCAGCAATTAATAGGTACCCAAAAACTGGATCTAAAACGTGCTGCCATGGTCTTATATGGTCTGGATTTCTAATATCGCAAATCGAGTTATTTTTAAGCGCATAAATCAGGTCAGGGATTAATCTATTTTTAGACACATCGCCTCCTCCTATTACATTTCCCGAGCGAGCGGCTACGATTTTTACGTCTCGATCGCTTATTCTGTGTACTTCACGCCACGATTTAATTATCATTTCCACAGCACTCTTTGAAGTGCTATATGGATCCATTCCTCCACCTAATGGATCACTCTCGACATGAGGGAGTCCATTGAAATTTTCTTGATAAACTTTGTCGGTAGTGGTTGTAATTATGGCTTTAATATTTGAGCATTTGTTCAACGCGTGGAATAAATTCAAAGTTCCAACGATGTTAGTTTGGTATGAATTCATGGGATCTATATAAGAATTTAATACTAGCGATTGTGCTGCTAAATGGAAACAGACATCGGGGTTGATCCTTAAAATAGTTTCTTCAAGGGATTCCTTATTAAGGATGTCAATATAGTGACTATTTTTTTCACCTTCTAAATCCAAAGTTCTAAAAATACCGGAACTAACTGGAGGTAAAGATATACCGTAAACATTAGCGCCAAGAAGTTTTAAAAAACTATATAACCATGACCCTTTGAAGCCAGTATGACCAGTAACCAGTATTTTTTTTTGAGAAAAAACGGAAAAATCCATATTAATATAATGGCATAAATTGCCTATTCTTGCAATATACCATCTTTGACGTTAATTAAACTCGTCTGCATTAGGGTTTAAAATAGTTGATTTTTTTGCTTAGCCAATAAGTACGGTACATATTAATTAACACGATAATTGAAAAAAATGAAATTCCATATCCGATGTAAAAATCCGTTGTTGCTTTAGGCGTACTAGACACTTGGCTAAAAATATTATCATTTGATCCTACGTTTTCATCAAAAGTTTGAAAAGTCTTATTGATGTTAGACAAAGACCAATAATTTCCGTTAGAAAACATTGAAATATACTGTGATAACAAAATGAAAACTTTAAGAATAGAAGTTGATTTATAGCTGATATATCTTTGAAGAATCAATTCAAAATTTTTTAATAAATATAGATACGAAACAAAAAGCACGTAAATCATCATTCTGTATGGTATTCTATCTATCGCTGGAAAATCTATAACTAAATTCAATAATTTAAAAATATAACGATAAACTAAGGATACAGAAATAACCGCAAGAATTATGCATGTAATTAGGATTGAATAATTGTCCCGTTTATTGTTAAATAAGGTAAACCTAGTCTGTCGAGCTAGAACAATTATTATCAGTAAAATGGGTATATACATAACACCCGAATATAAAGTCCATTCCCAACCTCCATCTTTTAAGACGGCTGTAGGAGACCATAAAGCAGAGAAAACTTGTTTTACAATGTTCGCAAAATGAAGGAATAACACTTTTAACACATTTAAGATGCTTTCAAGTGTAAAAGTAAAATTCAGAATAGTATCTTTTAAGATTAAGTTATTGGATAAATTCCATCCATACCCCTCAAATACAGTTCTATTTGAAGCGCTTATATATGGTGAATGAAAAAACGCTGGAACAATAGTATAGCTTGATAACATCAAACCTATGAAAATTGATAGGAGGTAATTCTTAAATTGTTTCAAATTTATGAAAATATTTATAATGATTATTAAGCACATTTGGAAAAGGACTATGGCGCTTCCTAGTAAACCAATCAAAAATAGAAAAATTCCCATATTTGAAGCATTTACCCAATGCGTTTTGGATGAGTTTAGTCTCAATAGTAAATAGAAAAAGAGTGGTATTAAAAAATATCCGAAAAGTGGGGTGTGGCCAATTCCCATTCTTGCGACTAGAGGTCCACTCAGAAACCAAGTAATAGACAGAATTACATAAGCAGAATAGCTAATGCTTATTTCTTTTGAAATTTTGTAAAGTCCATACAGACCAAGTGCGGTAACCCAGGTTACATGTATGTATATAAATGACAAGTTACTAATGAAAGGGAGTAAAAAAATATCAGGCGTTCTAATTCCGTACGGAAAAGCAGGGTAATAACTTCCAATATTTGCCAATGCGGTTGCATTGGAAATTTCGTACTTTAATGCACCTGGCAATGAAAAGTTTGATAATGAGCTGCGGTACACTTCACTCTCAGTATTGAATATATACCAGTCTAATTGGTTTAATCGCGGATTATAGATTCCCTTAAAAAAATTAGCATAAAAAATTAATATAGGAACCAGTGGCAAAGCAATTCTTATTCGACTTGATGTCAATCTAAGTAAAATTTTATACATCACATGTTTTTAACTGAGTAAAAAGTTTCAACGAGCGCTATCTCTTGACGGTGAGCTTTTAACCTAAACTTTTGAACTTTTCTTCTTACAAATTCTAGGATTAGCGATTTCTTGACTTGGGGTCTGCCGCTTGTGTTATTTTTTTCCAAAGTTTTATATAATTTTTTGACTAAAATTTCTTTTACGTACTTCATTTCAATCTTCTTATATTTTTTTTCTAGTGCCAAACTTTTTAAAATATTGTTTGCGAGTTTTTTTGGTTCATCGTCAAATATAAATTGAAATAATAAATTCAAAGTATTATTGGTGGCATCTTTTTTATTCGTCTCATAACTATTGCCTCCGTAGTATTGGTGAGATAATCTGACAAGAAAAGGAACATCTAAGAACTTGCTTTTGCCTCTAGTTGCTGAACAAAGAGACTCGGAATATTCCTGGTAAAATCCCATAGTTAGACCTGTTTGAGCCGCGAGTTGTGCTTTAAAATCTAAACTTCTGTGGATTGCAAATTGCAAATTGATGTAATTTTCTAACAAAAACTCAAGTCTATCTAAGGCGTGATTTTGTGATATGTCTTCACTATGCCAATACTTTTGATAAAAAGTAATTTTCTTTAACGATTCGCTCCGTTTTTTGTCTTTTACTCCTACTAATAACGCCCTGCCTCGAACAGATCTAAATTCGCTATGTTTGTCTAGGAATTGAGTTAATACTTTCAGGGAATTTATATAAACATAGTCATCGTCCCCAGTAAACATGCAATATTTTATGTTCTCTCTGATGGCAACTTTTGTGATAGTTAGCAATGCTTCGTGAGGTCCTTGCTTGGGACAACGCACGTGCATAACTCTTATGTTTGGAAAGTTTTCAATTATTTCCTTATTTTGAGTGAACTCCTTGGCTGAGGAAGAATCACCTAATATAATGATGTAATTAGGGCTATTAAACATGGAATAAAACTTACAAATATCTAGTATAAAACCGGGGCGATTATAGGTAGGTATTAAAATTGCTACTCTATTAAGCATGCTCATATTATAGTGTATTGTTAATTTGTGGGTTATTTTCAAAATAAATCGGTGATTGTCACTGGGGCAACCGGGCTAATTGGGCGTCAGCTTGTTAAATTGCTAGCTAAAGAGGGCGCAAATATTACAGCTGTAAGTCTAGATAAATTCAACAAGGATGATGAGCTAGATTTTAAGCATGTCCAGTTTGTTTTTGGTGATTTGCGCGATTTTGATTTTTGTAAGTCAATTACAGAATCATGTGAAATTGTTTTTCACCTCGCAGGTATAAAAGGCTCGCCAATGTTGACTCAAAAACAGCCCAGTACGTTCTTTGTAAATACTTTAATGTTTAATTTAAACTTAATTGAAGCTGCAAGGAGAAATAGGGTAAAAAACTTTCTGTATACGAGTTCTGTAGGTGTCTATTCACCATCGGATGTGCTTTACGAGGATTCAGTTTGGAAATCAATGCCTTCATCCAATGACAGATTCGCCGGTTGGGCAAAGCGCATGGGTGAACTTCAATTAGAAGCTGCACAAATTGAATTTGGCTGGAACGGCACACACATTGTGCGGCCTTCAAATGTTTATGGTCCCTGGGATAATTTTGACTTAAAAACTTCAATGGTAATACCTTCGTTGATTGCTAAAACTGCAAATGGTGAAAATCCATTAAAAGTATGGGGTGATGGAAGCGCAGTAAGAGATTTCATTCATGCATACGACGTCGCCAAGGCAATGTTGTTTGTAGTTGAAAAAAATATAAATGAACCAGTAAATATCGGATCTGGGGTCGGTGTTAGCATTAAACACATAGCAGCAGAATTACAAAAAATTAAATCGGATCTACAAATTGAATGGGACATATCGAAGCCTAAGGGTGATGATGTAAGAATACTTGACATGACTAAGCTAAAAAAGTACGGGTTTGCTGCTTCGATTTCAATTGAGGATGGATTAAAAGATACTTATCAATGGTATGAAACACATAAAAATAGTAGTTTCAAAAGATACGATGCCTTTAATGAATGAGAAGCTGAAAATTCTAGTTTGTGGAGCTACTGGATTCATCGGGCGAAATATTGTTGAAGAGTTTGCATCGAACCAAAAATATGAAATCATTGCAACTTATCACATAAAAAAACCATTTCATCACAGTAACGTAAAATGGGTTAAAGTCGATTTGTTAAATACAGAAGAAGTCGAATTTGTTATAAATGGGATAGATATAATAATACAGTCTGCTGCTATAACAACAGGGATTAACCAAGTTTTTTTAAATCCAGAAGTACATGTTACCAATAACGCAATTATGAATTCACTGATTTTTAGAGCTGCGAATAAATATAAAGTAAAACACCTTGTATTTTTCAGTTGTTCAACTATGCTACAAAATTCAGAAACTCCCCTCAAGGAGAATGATTTTGATGCTAATGCCGAGTTATACCCTAAATACTTTGGATCCGGGTGGACAAAAATTTATCTAGAAAAAATGTGTGAATTTTTCTCACGGATAGGTCAAACTAGATTTACCGTGATACGCCATAGCAATACATATGGACCGTGGGATAAATTTGATTTGGTAAATAGCCATGTATTTGGTGCCACAGTTACAAAGGTTTTGACTCAAAATTCTGAAATTGAGATTTGGGGGACCGGCCAAGAAAAAAGAGATTTAATTTATATAAGTGATCTAGTTAATTTGGTACAGCTTGTAATTGAGAATCAAATTTCTAGTTTTGAAGTGTACAATGCTGGTGGCAGAGATTTTCTTGAAATTTCAGAATTAGTAAATAAAATTATGAACTTAGCTGGCAAATCTTTAAATATAAAATATAATTTAGATAAACCAGCAACCAATTTTTCGGTTCGGCTGGATTCCTCTAAGGCAGAAAAAGACTTTGGATGGTCTCAACATGTATCTTTAGAATCTGGAATTGAAAAAACTATAAATTTTTGGTTCGCAGAAAATGATAATTTATCGAAATAATTTATTAAAAATATCTGAATTATTTTTCACTTCTATGACTCGTTTCCTACCACTCTCCGCAATATCTTGCATCTCGTTTTGATTTTTGAGTAAGTAGTTTATTTTATCAACCATGTCTGAAACTGACACAAATTCAATGAAATGTACATCTGGAACAAAAAAATATCTAATTTGGAGGTTCGAAGACTCAAGCAACAAACACCCAGATAGTAATGACTCCCAGACTCGAGCTTTGAGCTGATCAAAATGAACGCTCATTGAAAAGTTGAGAGATATCTTTGAGTCACCTAGTATTCTGAAGTAATCTGCATTACTAGTGAAATTCGAAGGCTTATCTGTAGCATTTATTACTTTTTTGATAGAAAGTTTTTCAAGTTCTGAGATATATTGTGATCTGTAGTTACGGTAAGAACTTATCCTACCCATAAAACATAATTCATTGCTCCTTTCGGTGAATTCTTTTTGAGTAAATAGTTCTAAATCACACGGACAATCTACAATTTGAACTTTCTTAAATGAATTAGGATATTTCTTCACATCTAGGCCCCATAGTATGGGATTGTCTATGACAAAATCTGTTTTTAAGAAATCAAACGAATTTGTTAGCTCCCAATATTTTTCACTAACAGTGTCCCATCCAATTCGAGAAATCTCAGTGTTTGGATATAATTTTTTTAATATTTTAAAAAAATATGGTGATGGTTGACCTCTCGAGATTTTTTGTGGACTCCAACTCGACAATAATATTTTAGGATTTGAGCATACATTTAATTCTCTAAAGAATTTAAACTTTGATATAAAACTACCAAATTTCTCATAATTATATATCACATAACTAAATCTTCCGAATTGTTTATGTAATTTGCTTATTGGCTCAAGTAAATAGCTATATTCACTCGAAAGCTCTTTTTTGTCTTTGTTCAAGTAATTGGGTGTAAAGATAATCATCAACTGGCTAGTTTTATGGGCTGGGCGCTTTAATATTTTCAGAATAATTCTTATCATGCCTAAATAGAAAAATTCTTCTCCGATACAGAGTAAATAGGAAGCCTTACGGTTGAAACTGCGAACTAAAGACCAGCTTTTACGTGAGAATTCTATGATACACACAGTAATCGAATTTGTTGTAATAAAGTCTTTCATGCTGATATTGTATCTCACGTGAATAAATCGCTTGTTGGAATAGTGCAGATGAACAATGAATTTGATGGTCAAGTTTATTTACCGTTGGTTGCGGGGTATTTAGAAGCAGTTACTAAAGCAGATGAGCAACTCAAAGATAAATTTGATTTTATAGAACCAATTTTTACTCGCTTAAAAGTTGATGAGGCGGTTAGCAAATTAGAGTGTTGTAAAATTGTTGGCTTCTCTGTTTATGTATGGAATGAGCAGTTAACGTTAAGAATCGCTTCCGAATTAAAGCGACGGAATAAGAATTGCCTAATTATTTTTGGCGGACCGCATGTGCCAGATAATGCAGAAACTTACATGAGTGAACATAAATTTATAGATATCTGTGTTCATAATGAAGGCGAGATAGCATTTAAAAATATTTTAGAAAGGTTTGAAATTTCAAATTTCGAGGGCATTCCAAATACTTCGGTGCGAAAAATTCTTAATAATGATCAGGTAATTGTTAAAACCCCGAACGCTAAACGGTTAAATAGTTTGGCTGAAATTCCCTCACCTTTTTTAATTGGAATATTTGATAAAATTTTAGACAATAATCAAAATAAAAAATTCCTTGCACTTTGGGAGTCAAATCGTGGGTGCCCATTTCAATGTAGCTTTTGTGATTGGGGCTCGGCTACCGCTTCGAAAGTAAACCAGTTTGATATTAATAGGCTGATGGATGAGATTGAATGGATCGCAAAAAGTAAAATTGAGTTTGTTTTTGTATGTGATGCAAATTTTGGAATTCTCCCAAGGGATGAAGAGATAGTAAGGCATGTATCTAAAATGAAATCAATGTACGGTTTTCCAAAAGCTTTTTCGGTTCAAAATACAAAAAATGTCAAGGAGAGAGCTTTCGGAGTCCAGAAGTTGCTTTCAGACTCTGGGCTAGGCAAAGGAGTAACATTATCCATGCAGTCACTTAACGAAGAAACTTTAAAATTTATTAAACGAGACAACATAAGCTTAGATTCTTATGCGGAGTTACAAAATAGATTCCGCGAAGAAAAAGTTATGACATACTCAGATTTAATTCTAGGGCTTCCGGGTGAAACTTTAGTGAGTTGGAAAAGAGGAATTGAAAAATTAATTGCGAGTGGTCAGCATAATCGAATTCAATTTAATAATTTATCAATTTTACCGAATGCTGAGATGGGAGCCGTTGAGTATCAAAAACTTTATGGGTTTGAAAAAGTCATGACGCAAATAATCAATGTGCATGGTTCAAAAAAGTTATTAGAAGATGATGTACAGGAATTACAAGAATTAGTGATAGCAACAAAGCACATGGACAAGCAAGATTGGGTTCGAGCTAGAGTTTTTGCATGGTGGGTTGCTTTTTTGTACTTTGATAAAATTTGCCAAATCCCTTTGATGGTTTTGACCTCGAAATCTGGTAAGTCAACTGTTGAAATTATTGAATACTTTTTAAGTAATATTTCAAATTTTAATGTTCTATCACAAATAAATAAAAATTTTATAGACCATGCCGAGAATATACAAAGGGGGGGATTTGAATATATTTGGGACCCTGACTTGATTGATGTTTTCTGGCCCGCAGATGAATATGCTTTTATTATTATTTCAAAAAATTCACAAATTGGTAATTTCTATAGCGAATTTGAAAGTGTATTGCTAAATTTTGAGAAAGAGTTTTCATTAAATAGTAATTTGCCTAGCGCTTCTTCTAAGTTTTCACTTAGTTCGGCTGTTTCTTTAAATCAATTTTTACTTAATGTTCCTGAAGGCCAGCAATTAGACCTAGTGGATTCTGAGGCTGGTTTCTTGTATGACTGGTATTTGAAAGCGCCTTACGCAAAGGATTTATTAATTAAGGAGGGAGAGTTGATTGAAAGAATGTTGCCATCAAGAAAATTCTTTGCTTTTGAGACATGGTGTCGAGAAATTGTTTGGTACGGTCACCGGAGCGGTTCTTACATCTTTAATCTTGAAAAGGAACAATTAAAGCGCGATGAAATGGAAGATTTAATTCCGGGGTTGCTAACTTAATAGCAGATATTGGTGTTCAACCCAGTAATATGAATCAGTTTTACAATTACTACCTAATAGTCTCTTTATGGGAAGTTATCTCTTCTAGAAATTCCATATCTGGGTCAACGCCAATTCCAAAATTATTTGGTACACTTAAATAACCATCCTCCATAACAAATGGCGTAGTTATATCTTGCTGAAAGTAGCGAGCAGATGCTGATGTGTCACCAGGTAATGTAAATCCAGGTAGTGCCGCTAATGCAAGGTTTGCAGCTCTGCCAATTCCAGTCTCAAGCATTCCACCACACCAAACAGGAATCTCATTTTTTACACACAAATCATGAATTTTTACCGACTCTAAGTAACCACCAACTCTGCCAGGCTTGATGTTGATAACGGTTGTGGCTTTTAGAGCTAATGCATCTTGGGCAGATTGTAAAGAGATGATTGATTCATCAAGGCAGATTGGTGTCTTAACCTCTTTAGCAAGCAGAGCGTGTCCCAAAATGTCATGCTCGTCCAATGGCTGCTCAATCAACAATAAATTGAATTCATCCAGCTGCGCCAAATGCTTGCCATCATCTCTTAAATAAGCCTGGTTTGCATCTACTTGTAATGGAATGTCTGGCCAAACATTTCTGATAGTTTTAACTGCCTCGATATCCCAACCTGGTTCAATCTTTAGCTTAATTCTTCGATATCCAGCATCCATGTAGAATTTAACCTCTTCGACTAGAGCATCTAAGTTGTTTGCAATTCCAACCGATACACCACATTCGACCTTACTTTTAGTTGCGCCAAGGTATGCAGCAAGTGATCTTTTTTCATCTCTTAATTGCGCGTCCAATATTGCAGTTTCAATGGACGCTTTTGCCATCTGTCCACCTAGGAAAGGCTTTAATATGGTGGCAACCTCTTCTGCTTTAAAATCTCCAGTTTTATTTAATGCAGGAAGTAAAAATCTTTTAATTAGATCAATACAGGCATATGTGTATTCAGGTGAGTAAAGCGGTTCAGACATTGCCACGCACTCAGCCCATCCAGTTGTGCCATTCTCATTTACCACCTTTACCATTAACACCTGGCGTGAAGTTTGGGTACCAAATGAGGTTCTAAATGGACGTACTAGCGGTAATTGAATAATCCTTAACTCAGTCTCTTTGATTCTCATGTCCGCACAACATATTCATTATTTGTTGAAAAGCCAACTACTTGCCCATTCTTCTCAAAAGCAGCCATGAATTGATCCCTTACCTGCCTGCGCCATTTCATGCTCTCACTTTGATCCTTAGAACGGATTGCAATAATGTCCTCTGGAATTTCAATCAAAATATCATCAGGTTTTGGGTGAGTAATTAACTCTCTCGCCTTTGGGGCATTTATGTCTGTGCTCCATGAAACCATCAATCGATCAGATTCATCCCCGGCATTTAATGCATCTGGCATCGCTCCATAAAAATTAGGAAAATAGGCAGAGATATCAACTCCAAGCTTTACTATATTTAATTTTGTATTTCTTCTCACCAGTGGGTCAAAGGTCCAAGAAAGGCTAGAGTAATTGTTTCTCTTTGCCCAGTTCCACTGATCAATCTTTAACGCATAGCCAACGCCTTGATCTCGATACTCATCTAAAACCGCTGTCATATGTGAGTGAAGGTGTAATCCATTATTTGTTGCAGGGAACGCAAAGGCAGCTCCGACCAGTTTATCTTCACTAAATGCACCAGATAAGTAGGATCCACTATGTACCATGGCCTGCAGAAGGTTAGGGGTTATCTCGGTTCCATCATCCATCGCCCAGGTTAGGTCAAATATTTTGCGGCCGGAATCCTGATCTTGAAGATTCTCTAACTTTCGTACTTGAATTGAATTATTCACTTGGCAATCTTATTGGTGCGCCCGCAGGGATTCGAACCCCGAACCTTCTGATCCGTAGTTGGCCAGCAAATCTGAGCTTTTAGTTCCTTAAAACTCACCTTTACTTGCCTATCTTTCCGAGTGTGCTTACGCCCAATCAGAAAGTCAAATGCTCTATCTGTTGTCCTTCGGTACTTAGTATTACAGATTAGCCAAGTAATGAATAGGTAAATACATAATTTCCAGTTAAAAGAGATTAAAAAGCTCTAATTGGGCGAACAAGTGCCGGCCAGCCATTATCCTTTGGGCGATTATTCTGAACTCCTGCATCCGCCCTCGCCAAGCTCTGACCAAGCGCTTGGTTAGCACCAGTCTCAGTTGAAGTCCAAAAAGTTACAGTGCCCGATGTATCAGGTGGGAAATCTGATGCGCCAATTCCTGCGTTACTACTTCCTCCTGAGCAGCGATCCTCTGAAACGACAAGACCTCTTGACCATCTGCATAATTGATTTAACTCATCTTTAGATGGTAAAAACCAATCATCATAAACAACACCTGAGACTGTGACGGTATGTGAATCCGCAAGAGCCGCAGCAGAGGTTGCAGTATCAGTATTTCCTTGAGCAACAATGGCTCTGGTATTTCTATACCCCCAACCAATTGCAGTAGCAGTTGCGCCATTCCCTGGCACCG
>Ga0315903_10006047_pt1 | contig 15586 bp, 18 predicted proteins | sample LakEriMetagenome_7_FD_203524 | JGI IMG/M metagenome (GOLD analysis project Ga0315903, IMG submission 203524) | Freshwater fungal communities from buoy surface, Lake Erie, Ohio, United States - Buoy 2 MA119 | ecosystem: Environmental > Aquatic > Freshwater > Lake | place: USA: Lake Erie, Ohio...
AGTTATAATTCTTCATCAGAGCGCCCTATTGTAGTATGTTCAATCGGCGACGCAGCAATGACAGAAGGAGAAGTGAGTGAAGCATTTCACATGGCAACATTGAAAAAGCTTCCAATCATTTATTTCGTTCAAGATAATGAGTGGGACATCAGCGCACACTCTTCAGAAATACGCTTTGGAGATGCCGTAACCTATTCACGCGCATTCCCGGGCATGAAAGTGAAATCAATTGATGGAACAGATTTCATCAATTGCTACAACACAATTCAAGAAGTCATCGAGGACGTGCGCATGCACCGTCGTCCTTGGTTAATTCATTGTAAAGTGCCATTGCTCGGCCATCACACTTCTGGTGTTCGCCGTGAGTGGTACCGCGATGATTTGGAAGCAGCTCAAAAAAGAGATCCATTTCCAAAATTCAAAAAGCAATTAAATAATCTCGGTTTCGCTGAGGCTTCACTTGATGAAATTACTGCCGCAGCGCGCCAAGCGGTAGAAGCGGATTATGCGCGAGCACTAGAAGCAGAAGACCCTCGCCCTTCGGATCTTTTCAATTTTGCATACGCTCCTACTCCAATTACAGAAGAAAAAGGAGAAAGAGAACCAGCAGGAAAGCAAGCCACTGTAATGGTGGATTGTGCATTATTCGCGGTTCAAGAAATATTAGCAAAACACCCAGAAGCGTTGCTTTATGGTCAAGACGTTGGTCGCAGACTCGGCGGCGTATTCCGCGAAGCGGCAACACTCGCCGAAAAATTTGGCGATGAGCGCGTTTTCAACACTCCTATTCAAGAAGCATTTATTATCGGAAGTACCGTAGGTATGAGCGCTGCAGGTTTAAAGCCAATTGTAGAAGTTCAATTTGCGGATTATATCTGGCCTGGCCTAAACCAATTATTTACCGAAGCGGCAAGAAGTTATTTCTTGAGCAACGGAAAATGGAATGTGAGTTCTATAATTCGTGTTCCAATCGGTGCATACGGCAGCGGCGGGCCTTATCACAGTAGCAGTGTAGAAAGTGTACTGTGTAATATCAGAGGTATAAAAATCGCTTACCCTTCAACAGGAGCAGATTTGAAAGGACTTTTGAAAGCAGCTTTCCACGATCCAAATCCAGTGGTCATGCTCGAGCACAAAGGACTATATTGGAGTAAAGTAAAAGGCACAGAAGACGCACGCTCCATAGAGCCCGATGAGGACTATGTTATTCCTTTTGGAAAATCACGCGTAGTTCTTAGCGCTACAAGCTCAAATGAAAAAATTGCCGTGATTACTTATGGAATGGGCGTTTACTGGAGCAAAGCAGCTGCAGAAGCATTCCCAGGACAAGTTGAAATTATCGATTTGCGTACGCTTGTTCCAATAGATGAAGATGGAATATTTGAAGCAGTGAAAAAATGTAATCGTTGCTTAGTAGTAACAGAAGAAGCTCCTCAAAACAGCTTCGCTCAGGCGCTTGCAGGTCGTATTTCTGAAATTTGTTTCAAAAACCTCGATGCACCAGTAATGATCATAGGCTCTGAAAACTTACCTGCAATTCCTTTAAATAGTACACTTGAAGCTGCCATGCTTCCAAATGCTGATAAAGTGCAAACCAAGATGGCAGAGTTATTGAACTTTTAAGTGAAATAAAATACAATAAAATGAATATCAAAAATTTTATCCTAGCATTAGTTGCGACTATCATTTCAATCACATCCTTCTCACAAGGTTTTGATGGAAAGATTACAGCAAAAATGATTGCTCTTTCTGTTCCCGACGAAATGAAAGGAATGGAAGGCATGATGACACAAGACATGATCATCTATTCCAAAAAAGAGAAATCTCGAGTTGAATTGAAAAGCATGATGGGCAACACCACCGTCATTAGCGATACCATCAAAAAAGAATCTATTGTGCTGATGGATATGATGGGACAAAAAACTGCCATCAAACAGCCCCTTGATGAAAATACAGCTTCTGGATCTTTTGGTTTTGAAGCAGAGGGCGGTACATTCAAAGCTACTTCAGAAACCAAAACAATCGCTGGTTACAAATGCACAAAAGGAATTTATACCATGCCGACAGAAGAGGGCGAACCTGCAATGACAGTTGACTTGTGGTATACAACTAGCCTATCGAATCCACAATCGAATTCGGATATACCAGGCATGGTAATGGAATTTACAATGGATATGGAAGGGATGAAAATGCAATTCACTATTTCTGCGATTTCTAAAGAAACGGTGGCAGATTCTATGTTTGAAATTCCTGCAGGATACACTATTAAGACAGAAGAAGAGTTTCAGAACTCAATCCCAACAATGGGTAAATAATTATCATGAAAAGATCAACCATTATCCTCATTATCATTCTCGCCTCCATTGGACTATTCTTTTGGTCGCGATACGGCAGAGCTCAGAACATCGCATTCGAAGAAGTGAAGGTGACTGATCTCAATGGAGAATATGCTATGCTTTCTTCCCTTGTAAAAGGTCCAACCATTGTGCATTTCTATGCAAGTTGGTGCGGGCCGTGCATGAACGAATTACCGCATTTAATTGAATATGCTAAAACAGCAGGGGAACCATACAATGTTGTGCTGGTTACCGATGATGATCCAAGCAAACTTCACCGCGTCATCATGCAGTGTGAAGGCAATGCAAGCGTTCGCCGCGTTGAGTCATTAAAAGGAATGGGCATCTATTCCATTCCAGCAACATACTTCATCAATGCAGAAGGCGAAATAGTAGACAAGACATTAGGCGAGCAAGATTGGCTAAACGCTGACTATCAAAAAGAAGTAAACGAAATTTTAAAAAATAAATAAAACATATCCTCAGGTTTTATGAGCAATACATTTTCAGGAGTGGCAAAAGTGACCACTATAATCGACAAAACAGAAACTTCATTCGAACTTACCCACGATGGTGAGTCAATCCTTAACACAGCTATCGATCACGGTGTTGATGCGCCTTATTCATGCAGAGGCGGAATCTGTACATCTTGCAAAGCAAAGCTTTTAGAGGGTACCGTAGAAATGACTGCCAACTATGCTCTTACAGACAAGGATTTGAAAAACGGATATATTCTCGCTTGTCAAGCTCACCCAACTTCTGAAGTAGTGAAAATTACTTGGGACATTTGAGGGTAAAAGGAAGTTTGAAGTTTGAAATTATGAAGGGAAAAACACCATTTAAAAATAGATTTTCGGAGACTGTTCTTCGAATGTTTTTTTTTGGAGTTTTATTTTCATTTGTCTTTGTTTCTCGAGCTCAGTCTTTGTTTGAAATGAATAGTGGCGTAATTACCTTCGAGTCGAAAGCGCTGCTCGAAAATATTATTGCCACTTCAAATCAAGCCAAGGGAATAGTAAATATTTCGCAAAACACATTTGCCTTCAGTGTAGAAATAAATTCGTTTAAAGGATTTAATAGTGAATTGCAAAAAGAGCACTTCAATGAAAATTATCTTGAATCGGACATCTACACGAAGTCAACCTTTTCAGGGAAATTAATAGACAAATTCGATCCATCAAAAGCTACCCAAACAATCAGAAGCAAAGGACAGCTTGAAATACACGGCATAAAACAGGAGCGAATCATTTCAGTTACTCTAGTGAAATCGGGCGCAAACTATACTCTCAGCGCAGACTTCAATGTGCTCCTCGCCGATTTCGGTATTAGCGTCCCTCGAATTGTCAATCAAAAGATCGCTGAAATTATTTTTGTAACAATCCGCGGAACTATCAAACCAAAGCAATAAAACATTGAAAAGAATCCTATTTCTGATCATACTAATTGCATTGTGCGCAACTTCACATGCGCAACAACCTTACTTCAAGTCACTTCAAGTAGCAAAAAAGATCGATGAAATTAGAATTCAACGATTAATTCAAGATCAATACGGTTTCATTTGGCTCGGTACAAACAGAGGGCTTCGCAGATTTAACGGTACAAGCCTCACGCAAACAAATCTTCCCGTTACCGTCGACAACGATATCACTGCGCTTTTTGTAAAAGATAATATCCTACTTGCTGGAACCAAAAAAGGTATGCTCGTGGTGATTGATCTTCTGAAACCCACAATTGCGGAATCATTCATCACTGTTGACGACGAAATCACATCTTTAACTATTGATTCGAAAGGGAAAATTTGGATTGCAACCGCGAGTTCAGGAATTCTATTTGGAGAAAAAAATAATCTCGATCGAATCGACAATCAGATTGGACTACCTGACAATATTATTCATGCAATCATTTCCACTAAAAATGGAATTTGTGCTGCCACTGATGTAGGCATGGTGCAATGGGACAACTGTGAGGTACCAACCGATTTCAAATTGTTCACCATTGAAAATGGATTGTGCGACAATCTTATCACATCACTTGCTCTTGATGAGAATGGCACCGTTTATATCGGCGCGCAAAATGGTGCAATGTGCAAGTGGAATCCTGAACAAAAGCAAGTCATTCAATTCGATGAATTCAATAATATTCTTAAAGGAAGTATCGTAAAAATCATTCCAACAAAGAATGAAATATTCTGCTTTACTGAAGACCATTTCATCTTCACTGGAAGCGCAAATGACAATCAGTTTGTACAATCATCGCTATCCGGAAATGGACCATTCAACTCCCGAAACCCCTTTATGGACGGACTATACGACCAAGAAGGAAATTTGATTGTTTGTAATAAATCCAATTCCCTTCTGGTTTCTGATTCACGCTTTTTGTATTTGAATTCGCATGAAGAACTAAATCTTCAAAACATTAGGGCAATTGCATCTGATAGAAACAACAATCTTTGGTTTTCCACACCAGAAGGACTATTCAGCCATAATTATCTTTTCAGTAACCAACAAAAGTTGATTAAGTATTTGCCTGCTCCAAAAAAATCCTCAAACGAAATCATCTGTATTGCCGAAGGAAATGATAGTGCCATTTGGTTTGGAATGTATGGTGCCGGACTAGGTAGAATCGACTTGAAAACGAAGAAAATTAAGTACTTCACTGAAAAAGATGGATTGCTAAACAACAACGTTCTTTCAATCACATCAGATGACGAAAAACTATGGATTGCCACTCTCGGAGGAGTTTGCGTACTAGAAAAAATTTCCAAAGTATGGATATTCTATAATCTTCCTGAAGACTCCAAACTGAGCACTTATGTCTACAGTGTTTTCAAAGACAAACAAGGGAGAGTGTGGTTCGGATCTGATGGAGACGGCCCTATTTACAGAAACACTTCTGGTCAGTACATTGCACTCAAAGATCAATTCCCTCTTGTAGGTGATAATATTTTATCTATAAAACAAGACAGTAACGGTAACATATGGTTTTTAACTTCTGACCAACAGCTTCAATGTTTCAAAGAAGACCACATTGAAAAAAGAGATTTGATCAGCGATGGCGAAAAACCCAATCTATTGGCCATCGAAAATGACGACAAAGGAAATATTTTTGTCTTTACCTCTTCTGGATTTGCAATTGTTCGTGGCGACTCCCCTTCATTTGAATTTATTTCTTCCGAAGAAACACTTTCGTCTAATTACCTAAACGTTTCTACCAAAGACTTCCACGGTAATATTTGGGTCGGCCTAGAGCCAACGCTCATTCGGTTTACTCAAAACGATCAGAACATACGCCATCAACCTCTAGTTAGAATCGAAGATATCTTAGTTCAACTCCAGAGCATAGACACTACACTTCATGAGTTTTCTTATGAGCAAAATCATTTTACATTTCAAGTAACAGGACTTTGGTACAAGCAACCGGACAAAGTGCGTTTTAGATATAAACTAGAAGGATACGACTCCAACTGGGCCGTAACCCGTGATAATCAAATAGTATTCTCAAGGTTAGATCCAGGAACCTACAAATTCATTGTGCAAGCATCAGCCAATTACGATTTCAATGAGGCGAATGAAACAATCTATGTATTTACTATTGAACGTCCATTTTGGCAAAAATGGTGGTTCATATCTCTTAGTTTGTTAGTGGTATTTGCTTCAGTATTTTTCATTCTTAGAGCTCGAGAAAAACAGTTGCAAAAAAATGCTCTGCTTCAAAGAGAAAGACTCAAAGGACAGTTTGAAACGTTGCGAAACCAAATAAATCCGCACTTCCTATTTAACTCGTTTAATACACTCATTTCCACAATTGCAAAAGACAAAGACCAAGCGATTGACTACGTTGAACAACTATCTGACTATTTCAGAATAATACTGGAACAAAGAGAAAAAGAAATAATCACTTTAAAAGAAGAGTTGGAACTTGCAGACAGATATTTATTTCTTCAAAAGCAAAGATTTGGTGATAACTTGATTGTTATTCGCACCATTCCCGATGAATTAATGGATTCTTTAATTCCTCCAATGACCATTCAATTGCTTGTAGAAAATGCCATCAAGCATAATATCATTTCGCGCCTCAAACCGTTAACAATAGAACTTAACGTTAGCGACAACTTCTTGATTATTTCAAACACATTGCAGGAGAAAACACAAAAAGAACCTAGCACAGGAGTTGGATTAAACAACATTGTGCATCGCTATCTCATTTTGTTCAAAAAAGAAGTTCTGATAGTAAAAAATGAAATTCGTTTCGAAGTTCTTTTACCTTTGAATCAACCTTCAGACTAATTCAAATATTATTTGAATATGAAAGCATTCATAATCGAGGACGAGCCAGCAGCATTAGAAAGACTTAAAAATCTTATCGCTGAAACTCGCGCTAATATTGAAATTCTTGGCGATTCTGACACTGTTGAGGGAAGTCTTAAATGGCTTGAGAAAAATGGTTCTCCAGACATTATTTTTACTGATATTCAACTGGCAGACGGTATCTGTTTTGATATTTTCAAATCATGGAAACCTACCTGTCCCGTAGTGTTTATTACAGCTTATAATGAACATGCTTTAGAAGCATTTCGTGTTAATGCTGTGGACTATTTGCTAAAACCGCTGAAAAAGGCTGATCTCGAAAGAGCACTAGAAAAAGTGGGGGCTACTACTGCTCCTGAAAATGCTTTAGGTGCTATTGATTATACCAAACTTGCTGCGGCTATTCTAGCAGAAGAAAAAAAATATGAAAAGCGTTATTTGATTAGATATGGTGAGCAAATACGCACTGTCACATCTGACGAAATCGCATATATCTACACAACTCACAAAGCAGTTTTCTTAGTCACTTTCGCAGGAAAAGAATATCCTTTTGATAAGAGTCTTGAGCACTTAGAAAAAGAATTAGATCCCGCCAAATTTTTCAGAATAAACAGACAGTTCATTGTCAACATTAAGTCTGTGGGTCACATGCATGTGGTTTCAAAATCTCGTGTTCAACTTGATTTAAATCCATCGTTTAAAGGCGACGAAGTTATTGTGAGCACAGAAAAATCTCCTCTCTTTAAAGATTGGTTGGGAGAAGGGTAATCTGCCCATTCAACTCCCTAAATACCTCATTCAAGAACTTGCATTTGTTAATCCCTTCTAACAATGTGCACATTTGTGTATTATAACCTACAGGTCATGAAAAAATTAATTTTCGCCTTTATCGCAATCACTAGCATTCTAGCAGCTTGCCAGCACCACCCAGATGAAGTCCTTGTTGACAGTACTGGAAATGGTGGAGGCGGAGGAAATCCAGACCCTTGCGATCCAGATTCTGTTTACTTCGCTCAATCTATCTTACCTCTTCTGGTTTCAGGCTGCGCTCAGCCTAATTGCCATGATGCAATTACTCATGAAAACGACATCAGACTATACGACTATTCGCATATTATGGAAATCGTGGATGCCGGAAATCCCAACAACAGTGAAATAATGGATGTACTCTACGAAACGGGGAATGACTTGATGCCACCAGTGGATGCGGGAGGACCATTTACACAAGATCAAAAGGACATGATTGCACTTTGGATCTCTCAAGGCGCTCTCAACAACTCTTGCACTCCCGATTGCGACCCAACAGCATTTACATTCTCAGCAACGATTCTTCCAATGATTGATAATTATTGCACAGGCTGTCATAGTGGCTCGAATCCTGATGGTGGTGTAGCATTAGTAACTTATGCCGACATTAGCGCCGCAGCACTTGATGGAAGCTTGATGAGTTCATTGCTTGGAACAAATAACTACATTGCTATGCCATACAATAGTAACTCACTTGTGCAATGTAAAATTGATCAAGTTCAAGCGTGGATTGATGCTGGCGCACCGAATAATTAATTGAATTTATGAAAATCAGAATATTGTTTCTTTCAATGATCGTAACAGGAATTGCAATTTCATTGCACTCCTGCTACTACGATAATGAAGAATATTTGTACAGCGGAACTGGTTGCGACACTACTCTGACCGCTACATATAGTGGCGGTATTGAAGCAATCATTGCGAACAACTGTTTCGGCGGATGTCACGAGCAAGCCTCAGGCAGCGCAGGGATTATTCTTGAAGGATATGTAAACTTGAAAAATGAAATAGTAAACGGCGACGTAATGTGCTCAATACGTTGGGAAGGTTGCAGTCCAATGCCCAAAAACAGCCCAAAATTGAGTGCATGTAACATTACACTCCTTGAAACTTGGATAGCTAATGGCTACCCAGAAAACTAAACGAAAATGAAAAAGAAAATCCTCATCCTTTTGCTAGTTCTCGCCGCAGGCGCAGCAATCTATGCATACTATCTTTGGAACAAACCACCAGAAACAGCTGCAGACAAAAAACCTATTTCAGTGCTATCAGCTGACTCTCTAATGAGTGAATTTAAAACAGATGAAACCGCTGCTTGGAATAAATACAAAGGCGATCAAGTCATTCAAGTTTCTGGCAAAATTACTGATGTAAAAATTGACAGCGTTACCACTTTGCTTCTCGAAACCCAGGATATCATGGGGGTTATTAGTTGCACTTTTGCAATAGACCAACCAATCACTAAAAAAATTGGTGACAATATCGAACTGAAAGGTATATGCGCAGGATTTAATATGGATGTTGAACTTCGTCAATGTGTTTTGGTCCAATAGTTGACTTGCGTTTCCTCATAAAACAACACACAAAATTTTACATAAAATGAAAAAAATACTCACTCTTATCGCTATCGTGCTTCTTGCATCAACTAGCACATTCGCTCAAAAATACTTTTCACGCACTGGCCACGTAAATTTCTTCTCTGATACTAAAATGGAAGACATAAAAGCGGACAACAATAAAGCTACTGTTATCGTAGATGCAGCTTCTGGTGCAGTTGAATTTTCTTTACTAATCAAATCTTTTGAGTTTGAAAAAGCTCTGATGCAAGAACACTTCAATGAAAATTACATGGAAAGTGACACGTATCCAAAAGCTTCGTTCAAAGGAAAAATTGATAATATCGCCGCTGTAAACTTCAAGAAAGACGGTTCTTACAATTCAACTGTTACAGGCGACATGACCATGCACGGTGTGACTAAAAAAATCACAATCAACGTGACAATTAAAGTTGCTGGTGGCAAGATCACTGCTACTTCGAAATTCCAAGTTGTTCCTGAAGATTATAAAGTCGTAATTCCAAATACAGTGCGTGACAACATCGCTTCAAAAATCGATGTAACAGTTGACGCTACATTGGAAGAACTTAAGAAATAAATTCCGGTAAATCCGAATTATGAAATTCTCATTCGAAAAAACATTCAAATCAGGGTTGCTCGCTGCAGCCCTGATTTTGTCTTCTTCGCTTATCGCACAAACCGATAGCACCGAAATGGATCTACTATCCCTTCTCGGAGAAGATGAAGAAATCAATTACACTTCTGCCACTTTCAAATCAACGCGAAATATCAACGGACATACCGTAGAAAACGTCGCAGGCGGAGTACTCGATTTCAGAATTTCACACAGATTCGGATTCATTAACACTGGAGCCTACGAATTATTCGGATTAGATGGCGCTACTATTCGCCTCGGACTAGAATATGGAATAACTGATCGTCTTATGGTCGGATTCGGTCGTTCTAGCTACAATAAAGCTTTTGATTCATTTATCAAATACAAAGTACTCAGACAAAGTTCAGGCAAAAAAAATATGCCAATCACACTTTCTGTATTTTCAACCATCGTATGTAATTCAATCAAATGGGCTGAGCCAGAAAGAGAAAATTTCTTCTCCTCTCGACTTTTCTATGCACACCAAATCATCATTGGTCGAAAATTCAACAATGATCTTTCATTGCAATTAAGTCCTACAATGGTTCACCGCAACATGGTGCCAACTAAAGAGGACAAAAACGATGTATACGCTATCGGTGGTTTAGGTCGCTACAAGCTCAACCAACGTCTTTCCATCAACGCAGAGTACTTCTACGTCCTTCCTAATCAACTTAGCGACGAATACACCAACTCCCTTTCAGTTGGTGTTGACATTGAAACTGGTGGACACGTGTTCCAACTTCACTTCACCAATTCAACTTCTATGACTGAACCTGGGTTCATCACAGAGAATGTGGGAATGTGGAAACAAGGTGACATCCATTTTGGATTCAACGTTTCGCGTGTGTTTACAATTGTAAGAAAGAAAGAAGCTAAAGACTGGTAAGCTTCCATTAGTCGACTCCTAAATACTTGTGGGTTTGAACCGAAATTTTCCATTTCGGATTAGCAGTGATGTATTCCATAATCATTGGATACGACATCTCCTTGCGATCCCATTCTGCTTGAAAATAAAGTGCAGTCTTCTCAGCACACTTCGTAGCATGCTCAGCACCCCACTCTAAGTCTGTTTTATTAAAAACTATCACCTTCAATTCATCTGCGGTAGCGTAAATACTGTCTACTGGTGATTTGAATTTCTTTGGCGAAAATGTAATCCAATCCCATTCGCCTGTTAATTCATTCGTTCCAGAAGTCTCTATATGGGTGCGAATTCCTCTTTGCTTTAATTCAAAAGTCAATGCACTCAAATCATATAAAGATGGCTCTCCGCCAGTAATGACAGCTATAGGCGCTCCAGATATTTTCACAGCTTCAGCCAACTCAACGACCGATTTTAAAGGATGTGCACCCGCATCCCAACTATCCTTTACATCACACCAAATACAGCCAACATCACATCCGCCAAGACGAATAAAATAAGCGGGAGTTCCAGTGTAGAAACCTTCACCTTGAACGGTGTAAAAGGTCTCCATTACAGGTAAATTATATTTAGAAAGATCCGACATCGATTAATCCTCTTCTCTTTTGCTACTATCACCTACAAACCAATCGTTCTTACTCTTGAAAAGCACATTGAACGTGGTTAATGAACCATAAATTCTTGTGATGTATTGTTGCAATTCCACTTTTTCAGAATCTGACATCTTCGTGTGGGCATTAATTTTCTGCTCCATCACACGCAGACGATCACGAAGCATTACAATCTTGTGAAAGAAATTCTCGACAGGAATTTCCTTTGGCTTGAGTGAACGATCTGCCGGTTGAAGAAACATCATGCCTCCTTCCCACTTATCACCTATCTCCACCACATCTGCAGCATCATAATACATATCGAAAACATTCTTCACAGCAGAAACAACGTCTTCCAATTCTACTGCAGCCGCCACAGCTGGCCCAGCTTCGATTAATGAATATCCGTCAAACGCTTTACCCAATTCCTTCTCACCATGTTCTTTAAAAAAAATACGGTACTTATAATCATCAATACCGAACACAACGCCTTCTCCAAATTGTGGATGCGAAATGCGGGCTCCAATTGTAAAATTCATACTCGTTTCAATATTTAGTTACGCGATATAGCACTCATTCAACAACACTTCCAAATAAGTCATAATGTTCAGCGCTATTGATTTTCACATTCACAAAATCACCAATGCGAACATAAGTATCAGTTTTATCAATCAAAACCTCATTATCCACTTCTGGAGAATCAAACTCTGTTCGCCCAATGAAATGATCACCTTCCGCTCTATCGATAAGAACTTTGTATTCGTTACCCACTTTCTCCTCATTCAATTCCAAACTAATTTCAGATTGAATTTCCATGATGGCATTTGCACGTTTCGTTTTTGTGCGTTGCGGAACATCATCTGGCACATTGTAGGCATGCGTATTTTCTTCATGAGAATAAGTAAACACTCCCAAACGATCAAAACGCATTTCTTGAACCCACTCTTGCATTTGATTGAAATCATCTACTGTTTCACCTGGATATCCAGTAATCAACGTAGTGCGCATCGCAATGCCCGGAACTTTTTCACGGATGGTATGAATCAGTTCTGTAGTTTTTTCTCTCGTAATTCCTCGGCGCATTGCTTTCAACATATTCGATGAAGCATGTTGCAAAGGCATGTCGAGATATTTACAAATATTACCCCTCTCATTCATCACATCAAGCACATCCATTGGAAACCCTGATGGATAAGCATATTGAAGTCGAATCCAATCAAGTCCTTCGATATCTGAAAGATTTTTCAAAAGATCTGCAAGCTTTCTATCCTTATAAATATCCAACCCATAAAAGGTCAAATCTTGAGCGATAAGAATTAACTCTTTCGTTCCGTTCTTCACCAAATTCTTTGCTGAAGTCACCAAACTCTCCATTGGTGTGCTCACGTGCTTTCCGCGCATCAATGGGATTGCACAGAAAGAACACGGACGATCGCAGCCTTCAGATATTTTAAAATAAGCATAATGCGCTGGAGTAGTAAGCAAACGCTCACCAACCAATTCATGCTTGTAATCTGCTTTTAATGTTTTGAGCAAACGAGGTAATTCTCTTGTCCCAAAATAAGCATCCACTTCTGGAATGTCTTTTTCGAGTTCTGGTTTGTAGCGCTCGCTCAAACAACCAGTAACAAATAATTTTGATACGTTGCCCTTTTCCTTTTCTTTCGCCCAAGCAAGAATCGTGTTGATCGATTCCTCTTTTGCATTATCGATAAAACCGCATGTATTGATAATTACGATTTCTGAATCCTGTTCCTCTGATTCGTGCTCTACATCAAATGCATTCGCTTTCAATTGAGCCATCATCACTTCACTGTCGAATATGTTTTTAGCACATCCAAGAGTGACAACATTCACCTTGTTTTTTTTGAGAGTTTTTGTACGCATATTATGAAGCGCTATTTCCTTGACTGAATAAAGAGTCTACAAATTCGAAACGGTTGAACACCTGTAGGTCACCGATTTTTTCACCAACACCAATATATTTCACAGGAATGCTAAACTGATCTGATATCCCGATTACCACACCACCTTTTGCTGTTCCATCTATTTTTGTAATAGCCAATGCATTCACGTCTGTGGCAGCCGTGAATTGTTTTGCTTGTTCAAAAGCATTTTGTCCAGTTGAACCATCTAAGACTAATAGCACTTCGTGCGGAGCATCTGGAACAACCTTTTGCATTACACGTTTGATTTTAGTCAACTCATTCATGAGCCCTACTTTATTGTGCAAACGACCAGCAGTATCAATTAGTACTACATCGCAACCTTGAGCCACTGCACTTTGAAGAGTGTCGAATGCTACCGAAGCAGGGTCTGCTCCCATTCCTTGAGAAACAATCGGAACGCCAGCGCGCTCACTCCATATTTTCAATTGATCCACGGCTGCTGCTCTAAACGTATCAGCCGCTCCCAACATCACTTTCTTTCCTTGACCTTTTAATTGGTGCGCGAGTTTTCCGATCGTAGTCGTTTTACCCACTCCATTCACTCCCACTACCATAATCACATAAGGACCATCTTTTTTGGGAATAAAAACATCCTCACTTTCTTCACCTTCGTGCGAAGAGAGTAGTCCAGAGATTTCTTCCTTCAAAATAGAATTAAGCTCCTCTGTACCCATAAACTTGTCGCGGGCCACACGCTCCTCAATTTTCTTGATGATCTTGATTGTAGTTTCTACTCCCACATCAGAACTGATGAGAAGCTCCTCGAGGTTATCGAGCACCTCCTCATCAACACGGCTTTTGCCGGCAATGACCTTTGCCAATTTTGAGAAAAAACCCGTTCTGGTTTTTTCCAATCCTTGATTAAGGCTCTCTTTTTTCTCCGAAGAGAATAGTCTTTTGAAAAAATTCATGTTTCCTAATTCCTACTAACAGTGGCAAAGATAGACATACAAAAAGGGCTTTCCCTACCGGAAAAGCCCTTCAAAGATATTATTTCATCTGAGATAACGCTTATTTAGCAGCGAAGAACTCAGCGATTTTGTCGTTGTGTACGATTTCTTCTTTGAATGAATAAGCACCAGTCTTCGGAGACTTAATCATTTTGATAACTTTAGAGTGGTTCTTTCCACCACCGGTTTGCAACGATGCAACTACCTTCTTTGCCATGGTGCTTTAGTATTATTTGATTTCTTTATGTACAGTTACACGCTTAAGAATAGGATTATATTTCTTAATCTCCATTCTTTCAGGGGTGTTCTTTCTGTTTTTGGTTGTGATATAACGGCTTGTGCCGGGCTTGCCTGACTCTTTATGTTCAGTGCATTCCATAATCACTTGTACTCTGTTGCCTTTCTTAGCCATAACTTCTTGTAAATGGGGGGCAAATGTAATACTTCTTTTGGGTTTTACAACATCTCATGTTAAAAAAAATTACATTTAACATAAAACACCGCAAAATGAGCTCTGCCAACTGAGTAATTTCGCCCCATGAATTCTACCCAAGCAGTTGACAAAGTTAAGGAAATTTACGCAAATGCCGCCAATCCAACGATTGCTAAAGGCATGGAAGCTTACATGAAAGGACTTTTTCCATTTTACGGAATAAAAAAACCCATTCGCGCAGCTTTGACCAAGGACCTTATGAAAGAACTGATTTCCAACAAAGAAATTGATTCAGAAGGATTTATAAAAATGCTTTGGAAAGAGCAAGAACGTGAGCTCCACTACTTCGCCATGGAATTCGCACTCAAAAAGAAACTTTACTTGAAAAAAGAATCGCTCGAACTCTTCGAATTCATGATTCTACACCATAGCTGGTGGGACAGTGTCGATTTTATCGCAGCGCATCTCGTAGGCAAGTACATGACCCAATTCCCAGAAGAGAAAGAGGAAGAAATCATGCGATTCATCAATCATCCCAATATCTGGATGAATAGAACCTCCATGATCTTCCAACTTTTTTACAAAGAAAAAACCGATACAGACCTGCTCTTAGCTGCCATATTAACCCATATCGACTCAAAAGAATTTTTTCACAGAAAAGCGATGGGATGGGCACTTCGACAATACTCTAAAACCGACGCAAACTTCGTAATCCAAACCGTCAACGCCCATAAATTCTCCGGGCTTACCGTAAGAGAAGCGACGAGGTTAGTGCGGTAGTTTGGTAGTGTGGTAGTGTGGTAGTAGGTAGTAGGTAATTAGTAATTAGTAACCAGTCACCAGTCACTTGTCACCGGTCACTAGTCACCGGTCGTCAGTAGTTAGTCTTCAGTTGTTGATAATACATCAACCGTTGTCTCGTTAGGGCCATTTCGACTTATACTTTTGTTACCGCCTTATTGTGCAGTATTGTGGCCAAAAATACCATTAAAAATAACTCTCAGGAAGACGAGGAAACTCCTACTCCAACAACGAAAAAGAACGCGAAGTCAAAGTCTTCAAAATCTTCTTCGGGCTT
>Ga0315903_10006053_pt1 | contig 15572 bp, 15 predicted proteins | sample LakEriMetagenome_7_FD_203524 | JGI IMG/M metagenome (GOLD analysis project Ga0315903, IMG submission 203524) | Freshwater fungal communities from buoy surface, Lake Erie, Ohio, United States - Buoy 2 MA119 | ecosystem: Environmental > Aquatic > Freshwater > Lake | place: USA: Lake Erie, Ohio...
TCCTGCGTAGTAATGTCCTGATCAGTGCTGCAGGCCATGAGCTCGCCATTTTTTAATTTTACGGCTTTGTAGTAGATCATTGTAGCGGCACCTCGGTTAGTTTGTAATCAAACCCTTCATCGTTATAGATCCGAATTCTTTCCATCATATGCAGTAGGGTAAAATTCTTACGACTCTTATAACTTAGATCGTCGCCTATGTCATATAGCCTGCAGCGATCCTTGGTATCACTGGTGCGCAGTCCACGGCCTATGCTCTGCAGGTTGCGTATGCGACTCTTGCTGGGACTGGCAAACACAATATTATGCAGGTTCCGTATATTTATACCTGTGGAAAATGTGCCGTAGCTAGCCACAATTATTGCGTCGTTTTCTTTCTCGGTAATGCGACGCACTTCTTCACGCTGATCAGTCTCAGTTCCGCCATAGACAAAAAATACTCTGCGACCCTCTGCTGCGCGTTCGGCAATCATCTCATGCAGAGCCTTGCCATGTTTTTCCACATACTGAAACAGCACCAGGGTGTTGCCTGTCTGTGCCAGAGCCAGATTGCGTATAAAGCGATTGCGGGCAGGATGAGTTACCAACCAGTCCATTTCTTCTTGGTAGGTTAGGCTTCGAACATTTTTACGAACCTCGTCAGGATATTTCATGATTAAACACTGTATGTCTAGATCGGCCAGTTGTTTGTTTTTAATCAATGCTTTGGTGGATGTTACTCGGTGTACTGCACCAAAGATGCCTTCCAGCACCAGCTTGTGAGTCTTCATACCATCCAGGGTACCCGTAGTGCCAATACGATACGCACAATGCGGCATTTTATTCAGTATGCCAGTCAAACTCTGAGCCTTGAACAAATGTGCTTCATCGCCTATGACTACGTCATACTTCTCAAAAAACTTTTTCGGCAGTTTGTATAAACTTTGCCAGGTAGATATTGTAACAGGCCAGTCTTCGGCTTTGTCGGCACCCGCATAGATTCTGTGTACGTGTTCGCTGGCGCGCCAAAGATTGGCCGTGCTGTAGTCCTGGAAGTCTGCATACAATTGTTCAACCAGACTGGTGGTGGGTACTAGTATTAAAATTCTGCGTCCCTGTTCTAAATGATAGCGCACCAGACTATAGATGATCAGACTCTTGCCAGATCCCGTGGGGCTCAGCAACAGAGCTCGATGATTGTGTACCGCATGTTTGACTGCATCGATCTGATAGTCACGAACCTCAATGGGCTTGCCATGTCCCTGTAGATTGAGATTTTCTATGTACTGCTGTACATCAATGTAGGGTGTGGGCAGTACTGTCTGCTGATCGTCAACCTTGTATTGATTTTGTTGGGCAAATAGTTTGACATAGGGCACCAGGCCAGTATAGATTTCGCGAGTGAACAAATTGAATAATCTGACTTTGCCATCCCAGAGCTTGGCTCGGTACTGTGGCATGAAGCGTGCACCAGGTTGCTCAAAGGTAAAGAAGTCGCTGAGCTCTTGCAGTACACCTACATCAGCGCTGTCTATCTGACAATGCACATGATTTTTACTCTGTATGACGATATCAGACATTACATTAATCCGTTGGTAAATTTGGTCCACTCAATGCTGTTTTTAATATCCCAGGTACGACTATGCAGACTCTTCAAAATGCTTTCCAGCTGCAGCAGCACAGTTTTAAGATACTCTAGCTTGTCCTGTGACTGGATTAAATCTTCGTCGGTGGCCATGAATTCATCCATCTCATTCTTTATGGGCTTGATGCCCTGATACTGCTCCCAGCCCAGACTCTGCAGTTCGTCACGACTGAGCTCGCCACGGAAGTAACGATATTTGACTCGGCGTAGTTTGAGATAGTCTGACTCGGCTTTGCGATGCTGTAGTCGAGCCGATGTCAATAGATTGAGATACTTGGCATGTAGTTCAGGCGTGCGCGCTGCAGCGCGACCTAGATTGGTTTCGTCGATCTTGCTGTCTTGTTTCCAGGCTTCTTGCAGTTCAGTAAGTTTCATGATGTCTCCAGATCAGTTACCGTTATTATAACTGATCGGTCAATTTCTGTCAATGATTATATTGACTCAATGGTGAATAGTTTGTATCGGAATGCAGCAATGCCCACAAAGTATTCCATGCCTGCGGTGGTGATGTCGAAGTCCAGAGCTTCGATGCTGATGGGAAACAGGTCCTGGAACACCAATTTAACTATGGGCTTGTTATCACTGTCCAGGATCAGCAGAGCTGCATCGCTGAATACGTTCTGATAACTTTCTGCGCTGAACGATGTAAACGCCGATGCTCGACCCAGTGCCTGAGCATATTGATCACCGCTGTAGGGTGTACCCAGTTGTTCGATCCACGACGATATTTCTTTGTAGTTACTCATGTCTTCGTTGATCAAGAATCTAATGGTGAACTCACCATAGTTTACTTTATCACCAGGATGTGGTACATCAACAAAGGGTGTTGGTTGCATGGCCGCGCCCAGTTGTATGGCTGGTAGATTGGCACTTTGACAGGTATAGGTTACGTTGGGTGCGCGCGATATCACAAACTTGAAGCTGTTGGGCTTGAGATAGTTTGTAACTGCTGTGGCAGCAGCGGCATTGGCTATGGCTGTGTTTAAGTCTGATAGTTTACTCATGCTGACCTCGGTGGTAACGTCATTATTTATCAGATAAAAAAGGGGGACCTAAGTCCCCCTCGAACTGCTCTCTTACCGGAGCCTCAATGATTACATTAGGTTTGTAACCTTGACGCGACGATAGTAAGTGTTGCTGTTGGCTGACAGGCTGGTGAATGGGTTGGTTACCATGCCATAGCGTGTCTTGAAGCCAATCTTTGGCTGGAAAGTGTTAGGATTGACCGCACGAACCATCTGCAGAGGAACGTATGGGCAATAAAACATACCAGCGTCATATGGGTTGGTGCCCTTGTAGCCTACCAGATAGAACTGATTGGCTGTATTCAGGTTAGCTGAATATGGGTCAACATAAACACGAATCTTACCGTTCAGTACACCAGCAAAAGTATTGCCTGTGTCGTCAACGTTGAGGTTGGTGCTCAGTGCTGGAGTGTAGTCCAGGATACCGGCCATGCTCAGTGCACTTGCAACGTCTGCTGAGCAGATGATGAAGTTACCCTTGCCACGACGTGTTTGCTGAGCAATGTTGTTGGCATCGCGTTCGATTTGGAACAGCAAGCCTTTGAAACGCTCAACGCTCCAACGGCCATTTGCGTCTACGTCGCAGTCGAAGGTACCGTAGGTTGTGGTAGCACCAGTGTCTGCACCAGGCTTGGCAGCAGCATAGATGGTACGGATAACTTCACGGTTAATTTCGAACAGGATTTCCTGGCTCAGGATGTTGCTTAGTTCGCCTTCAGCGTCCAGGCCATGCACTGCCTTCAGATCCTGTGCCAGTTCAACTGTGTACTCAGCCTTGAGTGCACGTGTCTTGGCAGTAACAGTGGTCTTTTCGATGCTGAATGCCATCTGACCAAAGTCATAGGTATCGCCCAGTTGTTCGGCATCGCCTGTGGCAATACCCACACCAGTGGTGTATGGGCTGTTAACTGGGTTAGTGCCAGCGTGCGCTGTCAGACTTGAACCAGCGAAGTCGGTGTCGGCTTCGTTGAACAGCGCTTCGGTGTTACCCTGGCTGGTGTAGTTTGACTTCATGGCGAAGATCAGACCAGTTGGACCTGTCATTGGCTGAACGCCGCAGACATCGTATGCCATGAGATTAGGCATGGCACGGCGCACCAGGCTAATCAGGATAGGATCGTAACCAGCCATGTTTGAATTGGCTGGGCTGTTGACCTGGCCGCTGAAACCGCCGCCAATGGCGTTGGCAGGAGTTGTCTCCCACAGGGCCTGCTTTTCTTCCATCAATGCCTTCTCCTGGTTTTCCAGCAGAGTGGCAGTAACTGCACGCTTGTATGGGTCCTTGATCTCAGGTAGAGCATCGTGATTGATCACGGGTGCCCACTTGTTTTGGATTTGTTCGTTAAGATTGAACATGTTGTGGTTCTCCTAAAAGGTGATATACCGTTATTTATAAAATCTTATTTCTTGACCGATCTCGTTAGAGTCTGGACATAACGCTGAATGTGTGCTGGTACTTCGGCAGCAGGCTTATCGCCGTTCTGTACTTCTTCCTCCAGCATCTTTTCAGGGCTGTTGGGAGTACCTGCAGGGAAATAGTTTTCCTTGACAACCTTGACTTTCTGTGTGAACAGATCTTCGTTGTCATATTCAACGCCTTCCAGCAGTTTGCCTAACTTCTCAGCATCAGTGGCTGTCAGACCGCGGCTAGCTTGTTCGATGATGCGATCGCGCATTACTGCATCCAACTGAGCTTTGAGCTCGATGTTGGCAGCAATGGCTTCATCCAGGTTGGATTCAGCTTCATCGACCTTCACAGCCATGTCTTCGAGAACGTCAACCTTGTCCTCGGGTACTTCAAAGTAATGTTCTTGGAACAGGTTCTTTAGACCAAGCATAAAGTCTTCCGCTACTTCTGTGCGCAGACCTTTTTCCACGGCAACCTCATTGTCCTTCATCCATTGTTCAACGACATAACCAAGATATGAATCAACCTTGTCTACAAGATCATCTTTGATAGATTCGATTTCGGCAGCAGCTTGTTCAACGAGCTCTTCGGTGATCTTTTCGATTTCGTTGTTGACGCGGCTAATAACCGCAGCTTCAAAAATTGCGCTGGCCTGTGATTTAAATTCTTCGCTGAGGTTGGCATCGGCGCTGAACACACTGGCGATATCCTTGCGAAGATCTTCCAGGTTCATTTCTACCTTGCGTGGCTCGGCATTGTCTTCGATGTCTTCTTCGGTGATGACATCATTGTCGGCATTGGCATCTTCCTTGAAGGGAATCTGACCTTCGCCAGGATTGGTGGGCTGTTCAAAAGTACCATTTGTGCTGGTGCCTTTGCCAGTGGCTACCTTTACTGCAGCATCACGGCTATTGCCCTGACGTGCCTGAGGCTCACTGTTGCCTTTCTTCAGACTTGAGTCTGGAGTATTGCTGTTCTGACTATGTGGATCGACCTGATTCACACTGGCGTCCTGGCTGCTGCCCTGACGTGGATTGCTGGTTTCGCCGGCTGGCTTCTTGATGCTGTCGTCAGTCTTGACAATGGCCTGACCACTGTGAGGATCAATCTCAGTGTAGGTTGCCTTTTGACTGTCGCCCTGCATGTGCGAGTTCATGCCTTCGCCATCGTCGCTCTTGCCAGCTGCGGCTTCATTAAGCGCCTTGGCTTTCTTTTGCTCCATCAGCTCGCGGATTTTGGTTTCTAGTGACATTAGTATCTCCTAAAACGGGTTCGTATTATTTATAAAAAAACTTAATTCGATAGACGGCGCATGAACTCATTGAATACACGCATCTGAGTTTCCTGCAAATCAGCTGATCGAGTCTGGGTAATGATGCGACGCGCCTGTTCAGATTCGCGTTCCATCCAACGTCCCTCAACCATCATCCATTCTTTGCCTTCCATGATGCCACGAACAAAGGCATCAGGAGCACTGGGATCAGCTACGATGTCGCCAGCGGTTGCCAAATAAAAATCGTCTTGAACTTCGTTGACACCTTCTTTGTTCATCTTCAGGCTACCCATGCCACGGCTTGATACACCTAGCTGTGCGCCCTCGTCGATCAAATTCTTTACAATGCGTCCCATGGGAGTCTCGGTCATGATCTTGGCACGGCCAATGTAGTTGTTGCCGTCTTCCTTGAGACTGGTGATCATGTGACTAACACGGTCCAGGTTGATGCCAGGACCATCGGGATGTCCAAGCTCACCAAAGGCACGCTTGGTTTCTACATATTCTTTGATGTAGCGATTTACTTCACGCTCCATAACTGGCTTTGAGTAAATACGTCCATTTCTATTGGCTATTTCAGTCTGCAGGAACGGACCTTCGATGAAGTAACTTTTGCCACCATCTTCTTTTTTCTCTGTGAGGTAACGAACCTCTTGTACTGTCTCTGTAATGAGTTTCATATTATACTCCAACGTTGGTCTGTGTGCTGCTGAAACCATCGCCCTTGCGCAGATCCAGTATCAACATGCCTGGCACATTGAAGGTAACATCGATGCTGCTGGTGCGTCCGATGTCCAGTGCTGGTATTTGATTGGCGCTGGGAAAATCGCTGGCGCCATGCATGTCCAGCACCACTGTGCCTGAACTGCCGCGCTTGACGGTTACTCCGCTGACTGCGTCCACTACATTGCAGTAGGCTGCGGCAATGCTTACATTGAGCGCACCGCTGGAGGTTTCTCTACCATCTCGTAAAAAATCTGTGAGAGCAACGCTGGTGGTGTCAGCCGCGGCCGACGCCACCAGATGCAGTATGGCCCGCATGTGGTCATTTTTAATTAGTGTCTTGGTTATGGCCATGTTATTCCTCGTCTACTAGAAGGTGATCAAAGCTTTCATTGGCCTTGATCTTTTTGGCAATCTCATGCCCCTTCATGATTACTTTCTTGGGCAGGTCCTGAGCAGGGCCAGGGCCATAGCCGTATTTTTTCTTGGCTGCAGCCATGCCTATGGCATACTCATTGTACTTGGCAGCTTCACGAATCTGCTTGAACGCTGACATTGTGTGCTCCTATTTGTTGTGCAATTTCCATCTTACGCTGATCCAAGGCATCGGTCAACTTCATGCTGATCAGGTCAGTAAAATTCTGTTGTGCTTCGGCATTGCTGTCGGTGTGAATATTGTCCAGCATGTCGCGAATCAATTCTGAGTGGTTCATAGTTTAACCTTTCTAAGTTCCATGATGTTATTTATAGCGGCTGGAACCATTTCAACTACTGGGTTCTCGGGGTTATAGGGCGCGGGCTGCTGCGTTGATACTTCCCGACTCATGGCAGCTGTCTGTTCGGCGCCAGGCCCGGCCTGCTGTGCAGCCATTTGTTGCTGCAGATCAGTATCATTGGCAATGTCGGCCTTCATGTCTTCGACTTCTTCGTCGGTCATGTGCAGAATCTTGTCATAGACATATTCGCGACTAAAGTATGTGCCAACATAGTTGTTGATGCTGTTCAACAGATCCAGGCGGTTGCGCATAATCTCGCTTTCCTTGGCCTCGGCTATGTAGGCGTCCTGGGTAAACTCATAGTAAATATCTTCTCTGATCTTGTCCCATTCGTCGGCCTTCATGATGCCTTTCAGCACCAGCTGAGTCTTCAGCAGGTCGTCGAACAGTTCGGTAAACTTTTTACGAACACGACTAATAAACTTGGCAAACTTTAATTCGTCTCGGGTAATCTCGGCCTGGCGACCAAAGTTCATGCCTGTCTCGGGCTTCATGCGGCTCAGTGGCACGTTCAACGATTGATATAGTTTGTTCTGGAAGTAATTGATGTCGTTGATCTCGCCCAGATTCTGTCCGCCATCCAGCGTGGTGATTTCCGTGCCTTTGCCGCCTTCGCGACGTGGCATCCAGAAGTCTTCCAACATGCTCATGGTCTTCTTTTCATCGCGAATCTCACCAGTGCTGGCATCATAGGTAACCTTGTTGCGATACTGGTTCATGATTGACTTGACATACTGCTCGGCCTTGGCCTTGGGCAGGTTACCAACGTCGATGTAAAAGATGCGTCGTTCTGGTGCACGGGTCATGCGGTAAATCACCAGACTGTCTTCCACCATGCGCAGCTGATTCACAGTCTTAATGGCTTTATTCAGATGACTCAGCACCATGTTGCGATCCAGATCCAGCAATCCGCTGGTGCAATAGGTGATGCTGTCGGGTGCAATTCTCAAACCCTGTGACGCATTGGCTGTGCTGGGCACGGTGGCAATCAATCCCTTTTCGTTGTAGATAAAAAATTCTTCTACACCGGTGATGAATTCCACGCCCGTGGCCTGGTCTTTTTTCTTTTCTACCTTGCGTACTTTTTTGATCTTACGGGGATCAATGTAGCGAAGTTCTTGTATACCCTGCTTGGGGTTGCTGGTATTGACAATCTTGTGATAATAGATGCGGCCGTCGATGTACCAGCGCTTAAAAATATCATGAGCCTTGCTGTTAAAATCCAGCAGGTTAAGTATGGTGTCGAATTCTTCTTCGATTAAATTCTTGACACTCTTGCTAAGTTCCACTTTTTCCAGATCCAGCTTGACCACGGCTTCATCGTCTTGCGCTGCCACGGCTTCGTTGACAATGTCTTCTATGGCACTGTCACAGTCTGGATAGTTGGATGCATCGCGATATCTGCTGATTAAATCATTTTCAGACTTGGCAATGACGTCAATGTCAATGTAGGTGTTGTAGAACCCGCTGACGTTGACGGTGGTGGCACCGTCGTCATCAGTAGGAGGCACGAAGCTCTGTTTAGGAGCCTCGGCCTGCTTTTTCTGAATAGTGTAACCAAATAATGTAAGATCGGCCATGCCTGATTCCTATCAAAAATTAAATGCCTAAAAGACCGCGACCTGCTCCAATGGTGTTGTTTACAATACTGCCAACGCTCAGCGCTCCACTCAATGCTGTGGTAAAGTGCTGGAACTGGAATGTGCAGGTATAGGTTTCAATGGTGTCATTGTCGCCATAGCTCAGTGCAATTTCACTGAGATCCACAGGGAAGGCGCTGGCCAGGGTGTAGATCTTCAGCGGATTATTGTTGCGATCCAGCTGTGTTACTGACAAGTTAACCTGATATTCGCGTGGATTGGTGATACCATTGTTGTTTACCAGGCCATTCATGCCATTCATCCAGGCTTCTAAACTGTTGCGAATATTGAAGCTGACATCGTTCATGATGGTTACTGACCAGGGAGCAAAGGTACGCTCGCCGGCAAATTTAACCTCACGACCACGATACTGCACAATGGTGGGATTGACTACGCTGCCCGGCAGACTTGTAGCACTGCATAGAAACGCTGCCTGGGGTGTGGCTGCTCCGCCGGTGGGTACATAATTAGGAAAGTTTAATGCTACAAAAAACTGGTTGGCGCGTGCACCGCCGCCAACCATTGCGGCTTTAAACTGATCAACGTTAAAAATTGATCTTTCTGCCATTTTTTATTCTCCTGTTAAAAACCTATTAAGCACCAACTTCTTCAAAACTCACACCACTGCGTGTTGCTATGAAGTTCAGAGTGATGAAGTTGATGGACTTGTTGGGCTTGATGTAAATGTCGGCTATGAACTCGTTGCGGTCAATGACTTCGCCAGTGTTGTTGGTCTCATCACAGACAACACGGAAGTCAGTGATGCCACGACGGCCCTGTACGTCACGCAGGAAGGGCTCAACCAGGCTCACAAACTGTGCACGGGTAAATCCATCGTTGAACTCAAACAGCTGGAACTTGGCTGCTGTGGCAATGGCTTTTTCCAGAACAATGAACAGACGGCGTACATTGATGCGGTCAAAAGCGCTGGGCTTCTGTGTGCAGGTCTTGTCGCCGAACAGCACAGTACCCAGACCAGGTTGTGTAACAACTGGATTGATCTGATTGCGATACAGGTTGTCACGATCGGTCTTGTTGGGACTGAAGTTTAATTTAACCAAATTCTTGACCTGACCGCGTGTATAACCGCCGGGGCTGTACCAGGGTTCGGTGGTTTCATCGGTGCGCACACAAATACCAGCAGTATCGCCGCACATGGGTACATAGCGGTACACATCGTTGTAGCGATCATACTGATATTTCCAACCACTGTCCATGACAGCAAATGTCGAGTCTTTGTTGAAGTTTGTAATGCGATCATTGACAATTGCGGTGGCTGTCAGCAGACTGGCTGAAGTTGGGCTTACAAATACCAGGCAATCGCGACGAACTTCGGCTACGTTGTCTACAACAAAACGAGCAGTGTTGTTGTCGGCGCTGACACCAACAACTGGAATCAGACTAACATCAAACAGTTCGCCGTTGGCAAGTTTGACATACTGTGTCTGCAGTAATCCATCGGTAGGCGTAACATCTTCACCGCCGCTGAAACTGCGAGTCTGAACCTGGCTCATGACATTGAAGCCGGTGCCGTCGGTGGGTACTGCGCTTTCCCAGGTTACGGATTGTGCTGAGCTGCTGGTGGTCAATGCAGTCTTGCTGCCATAACGCAACCAGGCACTGTTTTGATTGATGTAGGTTTTGTAGAACAAACTGGTGCCGTCGGTTGAACGTGCATCGCTGCCCTTGCTCAGACCCTGATGATTTTCTAGAATTGTACCTGCAACACCAGTAATGCCACCGTCTTCGTCTACAACCACGACATGAATTTCATCATAGATGATGGTGCCACTGGTAGTAGCAGCTTTTTCTATGGCATATCGTGTAGTGCTGGGACGGCTTTCTACATTTTGCCAGAATTCCCACAGCATGGTGGCGTTGCTGGTGCTGGGTGTAATACCAGTATTATTAACAAATGCCACAGTAGTAGCGCCACTGGCTGCTTCCGCAGTCAGTTGGAATCTATAGGCTACGCCGCTGGCTGTGATTTCAATCCAGCTGCCCTTGGGTGCAGGACGAGTCAGACCCGGTGCCTGAATTGTAGCACCAGTAGTGAATATTGTGGATGTGCTGCTTAAATTAGAACTGAACTGATAACTGTTGTAGTCACAGACGCTGACCTTAAGATTGTTACCCAGTATGCCAGGATAACGAGCTACGTATTCAGTACCACTCATGGAAGGCGCAGTATAACCTGCAACACCGTCATAGTTGTCATCATTTTTAACTAATACAGATGTGCCCTGAGCCACGCTGTTGCGAGAAGCACTGTCAGCTATTCGATTTACCTGCAGGTTGTTGCCGTAGCTTAGGAAGTTGGCAGCAGTAAACCAGTATTTAAAAGTGTTAGTATCGGGCTTGCCAAAGATTTCATACAGTGTTTTTTCACTGTCAATGGTGACAAATTCTTCGGCTGGGCCCCAGTTAAAGTGTCCTACAAAGGCGCCCGCAGTAGTGGCAACCTGTGGAACAAATAGGCTAACGTCGCGCTCTTGGACTAGTACGTTAGGCGAAACTTGAAAAGGCATGGTAATCTCCTTGTATAAACCTTCAACGTTGAACCAGGAATTTCGGGATCATCTTTATTTATATGTTCCCTAATTTAGAGCCAGTTTGTTGAAGATTTTTGAACAGTCCAGAGATCTCCGGCTTCCATGAACTGTTCGGGTTTTTCAGCCTCACGCCCATCGTCGATAAAACCAAATGGTGTGAGTTCGTCTTCTATCTGTCGAATCTGATTTTCAAACATGTTTTCGCGAATATTCAGATTGGTCATGTCGCGAAAGTATGGGTTGGTGGTCAGCCAACCAAACAGCACCAGGGGCATCACCAGATCATCGTGGTAACCTTCGTCGGCAGCATAGCTGTCCTTGACTTCCACAAAGGTTGAGAATTCCGAAATGATGTCACGATCCCAGACCAGCAGTCGTTGCCCTTCCACCAGAGTCTTGAGCTGGCTGCAGCCTATGCGTTTGACCTTTTTGTCGGTGCGCACGCCGGGCTGAACTGTGCGGCCTGCAAAGCCGCCGCTCACAACCTGACCCTTGGTGCCATCACGATTACACCACAGCAGATTTTCATATTCCATTTCGTGGTATAAAATGTCGGCTATCTGCTGACCATTGTCATTGATTTCCACCAGAACATAGGCATTGTTGTAGTTACGCGCTACTGTATGTATGATGCTGGGATACAGCATGGGCGCAATCTTGTTGTCACGATACTTGGCCACTACTGTGTAGGGAGCCGACGTAATGTCTATGACCACAAAGGCGCTGTAGTCTCCGCCCACGCCACGGCTGGTGTCCACCACCACGCAGTAGTTGCCCGCAGGTGTAATAACCTTGCCCGCGGCATCGACTTCTTGACGCACAGGCTCGGCATAGACATCCAGATTGCCCGAGGTATAGATGGGTTTCTTGGGGCTCATGCGACCCAGTGTGTCGGCATCCAGCAGGGTATAGCTGGAGCCTAGGAAGTTGCACAGCACCTCCTGAGTAAATTTAACTTCGCCCAGCACGCCTTTTTGTTCGTTGGCCCAGCGTTCATCGCGGCCAGGTATGGAAGTATAGGGTATGAACAGACGCACAAAATCGTTGAGTCCCTGCTCGGCATCGTTCCAGAACTTCCAGAAGTGATTGTAGCCCAGGGGTGTTGAACTCATCAGCACCTTGGTGGTCTCACCGGCCATGATGGTTGGATAGGTGGCTGTGAAGAACTCTTCGGCTATGTTGTTGGGTATGATGGCGGCTTCGTCGATGTACAACCAGTTCACGGATTTGCCACGAATACCCGACGTTGCCGTAGCAGCAGTGAATACCTTTGAACCGTTCTCCAATTCTATGCTGCCCTTGTTCCATTCCTTCACACCCTGTTGTAACCACAGAGGCAGATTTTCATACATGGCCTGATAACGGCTCATGACTTCACGAGCCGCTGCAGCCTTGTTGGCTAGTATGGCTACGGTCTTGTTGTCCTGGAATAAGGTGTACCACAGAATGCAGGCCGCCGACGTAATGGTCTTGCCCTGCTGACGTCCTTCCATCAATATAACCTTGCGGTTGTTCAATATGACGTTGACTTTTTCTTTTTGACATTCATAGAGCTTGAAGGGCACCAGGCCTCGATCCAGGCTCACAATCTTGCAGTAGCTCTCTATGAAGTATATGGGATCGTCGATGCAGTGCGCAATTTCTTCGATGTGCCAGGGTTCAAAGTCAAAGGCAAATCCAATCTGCTTTAGATTGCTGTTGCCGTTGTAGCTAGGACGATTTCTGCGAATCAGCATCGATTATATTTTCATTCTTGGCTCTCAGCGCCTTGAGCAATTCATTGGTGGAACCCGCAAACACTATGTTGTTCTGTGTGCCAATCTGCTGTGGTTTATTTTCTTCGGGGTCCTGCAGATCCCTGCGCGCCTTCTGCAGTGCCAGCAGATCCTTGGCAGTCTCGGCCACGGTCTTGATGAGCTGCCCAGTTACTTCATAGGCACGAGGATGGTCGCTCTGTCGGGCTACATCCATCATGCCATCCAGCGCAGCCTCGCCCTTGGTGATGAGATTGCGCAGGGTATTGCGTGCCTGGTCAAAGTCGTCTTCAACCTTGGTGGCCACCGGCAGGCCTGCATCAATGTTAACAGGCAGAGTTGATGCCGGTGTGTTAAATTTGCTGTCCAAAGCAGCAAATACGTTTTTATCTTGCAATTGTAAAGCTCCGAACATCGAAACCCAAGGCTGTGGGCGTCTGCAGTGAGGTGTTGCCAGCTGCCTGATTGACCACCACATACCGCAGATTGGTGCCCGAAGTGCTGTCCCACACTGCGGTGCCTGCCACCTGTGCATCGGAAATTATATCATTGCCTGGTGATATAGACAAAATTCGTGCATGCACCGAAGTTACGTTGGCTACATTTTCTCTGATGATCTGTGTAGGTGGTGTCTGACCTGCGGCATCTACGGCATAGGTAAATGCGGCAGAACTGGCCCAGGGCTCACCAAAGAAGGCCACATGATTGGTTACTACGGTTGAAATATGCACAACATTGATGTCGGCAGTGATGCCCGGCATGGGTGGAATCCAGCGCACCAGTACTGAACTAAACAATGCCACACTGGCAGTAGTAGCAGTGGAACTGCTGATCAATCCTCGAATAGGTGGAAATGGCAACGTGGTTTGGGTGGTTACTACAAAACTCGTAGTGCTGCCTGCAGACCCTGCAGTAGTGGGTCCAATGAATGCCGCAGAACTGCTGTAGTTAAATGCCATGCCAGGATGTGCATAGGAAAATTTTAAATTTCCTCCGGCATCAGCCATGGTGACAAACGGCATGGGATCAATGTTGCCAAAACTTGTTCTCAGGCAGCCCAATCGTCGCACCACTTCATAGGCACTGCCGCCGCTGGCAGCGTTTAATTTTGCCTGAGTTGTTGTATAACTGGCACTGTTGGACACCACAAAATCTGGCGCACCCGTAGTACCTTCACAGATTAGAAACACATAGTACCAGGTAGCGGCAACTATGGTGTCCAGGCAGGCCTGAGTATTGTTGAATGCCCAGGCAGCAGTATTATCAAAAATACGCACCAGTTCACTGCTTACTGCAACAAAAGCCGATACGTCGTTGCTGTTGATCACAGTAGCGCCTGTGGTGCTAAAACTATAGTGTGCTGCAGATCCAGGTTGTACTACAAGTGCATCGCTGGCACCGCGAAAATTGTAGCTTAGTCCGTTGATCCAGCCACGCACATAGTTCATGTTCATGTAGAGTTCGCGATCAGTGGCCAGGCTTCCGCCGCCGGCCAGAGCCTGTGCACCAGTTATGGTGCTGGTGCCATAGGCAAACTCACGTCTGGATATGGCTTCTTGTACAAACCCGCTGTGTACTACTGCACCACTGCTGTCCGATGGTGGTTTGTAGTTTGTGCTGTTGATGAGGGGCGTCTGATACAGAATTATGCCCGACGAACCCGAACTCAGCAACAGACTGCTTACCGTATCATCTTCGTTGGCCTGACGACAAATTGTCAGTCCCTCTACACCAGCAACAGTTACTCCGCGGGTGCTGATGGCCAGGCTAGTAGCACCAGGATTGCCCATGCCTATGAGCCAGGTACCCCGTGTATTGGCCGTTGATCCTGTGGTAGACGCATAGAAATTCCAGAGCCGACGTCCATTGATCGACAATTCCAAGGCATTGGGCGTGCCTGTATATTCTTCGTCGGTGCCGGCCTTGCCGGTGTTGTTGGTTAAAATCAGCACTGAACTACCATTGCCAGCCAGTGTTTTCAACATGGTGCTGGAACTGGGAATAAACTTGGCGTTGAATGGACTCCAGCCCAACACATCGCCGGTGACTGGCGAACCAATAAAGCCTGACGATCCAACATCGATGCGCAGAGCATTGGTAGCCCCTCCGGCCAGCTGTGTGTAAATCTCAGTGAAATTAGAATTGATCTTGGCACCGCCTGCGTACAGACTGTCGCCGTCGTTGTTGTTGGGTGTACCAAGATTAATTAATTGTAATGACATGGGTGTGTCCTATTTAATAAGTGCTTTCGTCGGTGGTGCCAATAAAGTCAAAGTCATCGGATGGCAACGCGTCCACAGGGTCTGTGGTTTCGGTATATTTAGCCAATTGTTGCTCCAGGTTGGGATCATTGAAGATGTTGGCCACGGCGCTGCGAATTATGGTCTGACGCTCTATGGGTCCGTAGTAGTAGAGCTTCAAAGTAAAAGTATAGGTCCAGAGTATTACCCGACGATTCTGTATTTCGCCTTCGAAGTCGTCTTGAAAACTTACACTGTTTAAAATGATGGGCAGATCATGTTTGATGTTTAACTCAGGTATGTAGTTTACTGTGACATTGAAATCAGGATTGAACGCAGGCGCAATCTGTTCAAAAATCTGCAGCCCATCGTCTTGATTTTTAGCATAGGCATAGAGATTCACAGTCAGGTTATAGGGCGTGGGTCCGTAGACTCGCTTGGCCTGAGTTTGACTTACTGTGGCACTGGTGGGATTCATGTTGTTGATTTTACGAGCGCCATCGTATTCAAAGGCTATGACTTCAAAGCTGAGTCTGGGCAGCTGCACCTGTTGACGTG
>Ga0315903_10006058_pt1 | contig 15566 bp, 15 predicted proteins | sample LakEriMetagenome_7_FD_203524 | JGI IMG/M metagenome (GOLD analysis project Ga0315903, IMG submission 203524) | Freshwater fungal communities from buoy surface, Lake Erie, Ohio, United States - Buoy 2 MA119 | ecosystem: Environmental > Aquatic > Freshwater > Lake | place: USA: Lake Erie, Ohio...
AAAACCGGTGTGTTATAGTTTACAAAACGGCCTACAAATCCATAGCTGAAGAAATCGCGTTCGAATTCAGCTGCCATCGTCTCCAGAAATCTGTTTTCATACGATGCTCTTACCGTATAAAATGCATTGGAAATGGTTTGCTGCTTATCTTTTCCGTCATCGCCTTTTTTCTGGTTAAAGTTTTGTGTTAACTGTACATACGTACGAAATGTTTGATCAACGCGTAATGCATTATTGTCAAAATTGGTGAGTGAATTGGTAAAGTTAAAATCACGACCTCGGAAATAATTGCCTTGATAACCTATACGAATGAATACGTTGTTACTCGGTTGATAGGTAAAATTACCCTGTGCATTCAGTGAAAATGATCCTACATTCTGGCGATAGCTGATTTTTTCAAGGTCATTTATGGTCAGGTATTCACCGGCAGGTATAAATCCACCGCCCGATTGAGGAACAAGAGGCTTCTGTTGCAATTCATTCAGCTTTTCGTCTTTTACCTTATACATATCTACTGCTGAAAGACGGCCATCGCGCTGATACACTCCACTGCCGGCAAAAGAGAAACCGAATAAAACGCGTTCTTTATCACCACGCCCCTTGTTTACTATCTTAATTGGTCCTGAAATGAACCCTTGAAATTCATTGTATTGAGAGTTGTCCAGGTATCCGTTGAAGGGTGAGGACGTTATATACTCAAAACCACGATTCCAGTTGCGTGAAGGGGCTTTGGTGTTAATGGCAATAGCTCCGCCAATAAAGTCGCCATATTGTGCTGGTGTACCACCTGTAATTACGGTAATCTGGTCAATGGCGTTTTGCGGTACCGTAAACGACCCTGATTGAACCCTTACACCATCAATATAATATGCAGTACCATCGGCACGGGCTCCACGAAAGTTAGGCGTAGCACCGGCACGTGCATCCACACCTACGGCCAAGTTAGCCACCATGTTAGCATTACGCTGTGGCAGCGCCATTATCTCTTTTGAGTTTTTAGTCATTCCCTGTTTATCCGGATCAATCAGGGGTTTGGTTCTTCGTATAACAACTTCATCTAGCTGTTTTCCTTCCTCTTTTACTTGAAGTGAAATATTTTGAAACGTAATTTGGTCGCTGTATACGTCTACATCATTAACCACCGCATTTACATAACCGGTGTAGGTAACTTTCAACGTGTATTCACCGGGCTGTAATGTCTTTACAATAAAATTACCGTCATCATCCGAGAGTGTTGTGGCTTTTACTGCTCCATTTAACTCAATGGTAATACTGGCATAGTCCAGAGGCTTCTTGGTTTTGGAGTCAATCACCTTACCCCTTATTTCACCCAACTGTGATTGTGCATGCGCTAATTGGCCTAAGGCCATAAATACTAAAAGTAACGAGTATAGTTTTTTCATCTAACGGTTAATTATCTGATGTATGTGGTAAATAAAGTGATTTTCCAATCGGTAAATTAAACTAATTTGATTTATTAATTCAAAATGTGTGGCAAATGAAATTTTATACAGGTATTAAGAATGGGGTAACTCTTTGATTTTACGCAACAAAACTTTAGCAATTTTTTCATACGACTCGCGTGTCCAGCCTCCAATATGTGGGGTCAAAATCACGTTGTTACGCCTTATCAATGAATCGAACCAACTGAGCTCATCAGGACCAAAGGTTTCTGGTTTTTCATTTTCAAGCACATCCAATGCTGCGCCTATAATTTTACCTGAATCGAGAGCTGCGACTACATCTTTTGTGTGGATAACTGCACCTCGTGCTAAATTCAGCAGGTAAAACGGGCTTGAAACTGCGTCAATAAATGACGAATTGACCATGTAACGCGTTTCGGCTGTTAATGGCACATGAAGAGTTATAATAGCTGACTTCCTTTGCAATTCGCTTAGTGTAACTTCCTGAATCGTGGATGTTCCGAAACCTTGCTTGTATTTATCGTACACGCAAATATTCACACCAAATCCCGCCAGTTTTGTGGCTACAGCCGAACCGGTATTGCCGTATCCTATTATCCCTACAGTTTTCCCTTTTAATTCTACGCCTGTATTGCCCTGACGGTCCCAATGCATTGTTCGAACCTCTTTATCCGCCTTTACGATGTTGGCCAATAGCGCCAGCAGCATTCCTACTGTTTGCTCGCCTACTGCATCTGCGTTGGCCTCACCGGCATTCATCAACGTAATGTTTTGGCGAATGCAAAACGACTCATCAATATTATCAGTACCCGCACCGGCACGAGCAATAAATTTCAGCTTTCCGGCATGTGAAAGAACTTCTGCATCAACAGTCGTTTTTGTACGTATCACCAGCCCGTCTGCATCTGCAATGCACGCTATCAATTCGTCACGTGTTATGTGCGGTTGGTAGCTAACCCGGTAGCCTAGCTGCTGTAAGCCGGTAATGAGCAACTCGTGTATATGGTCAGCAATTAATACATTCATGTGTACCTAAATAAGCCACGAGTTTAACCGATAAGTTTGATAATTTGGGAAAATGGTTGCACGATTAAATTAGTATAGCAACCGCCCTATGTAAAAATACAATGCCAAACCTAGTAAGTCGTTGGTAGTTGTAATAAAAGGACCTGTAGCAATAGCAGGATCCACTTTAATTTTTTCAAGCAACAACGGAATAAATGTGCCTAGCACCGAAGCAAAAATGATTACGCTGAACAATGCTGTGCTCACTGTTATACTCAAGTTGTAGGAATGAGAAAAGAAGTGATTGTAGGCAAACAAAAGTGAGGCGCAAATCATGGCATTTAAGATAGCCACACGCAATTCTTTTAAAACTTTAGGTATAATATTTTTAGTCCCCAGTGTGTTGTTAGCCAGTCCCTGCACTACAATAGCCGATGACTGAACACCCGCATTCCCACCCATTGCAGCAATAAGAGGCATAAAAAAGGCCATTTCGGGATGAATGTGAATCTGATTTTCATACAGCTCAATAAACCGTGAGGATGCAACGCCTCCTAGCAAACCGATGATAAGCCAGGGCAATCTTGCACGTGAAAGGAGCCACACCTTATCTGTCGCATCTACATCTTCTGTAATACCCGACATCAACTGGTAATCTTCCTTGGCCTCTTCCTTGATAACTTCCACAATATCATCTACCGTAATTCGGCCAACTAATTGCCCCAGAGCATTAATAACAGGCAAAACAACCAGGTCGTATTTTTTAAAGAGGTTTGCAATCTCTTCACTGTCGGCTGAAGTTGAAACGGAAATAACCTCTTCATTCTTAACCTCGGCCAGTTTAGAATCCGGATTTGCCAGAATTAAATTTTTAAGTGTAATCAGACCTTTTAGCCTTAGATAGTCATCAACAACATACACCACATAAATTGTTTCAACTTCTTCGGCCTGCCTGCGAATTTCATCAATAGCCTGCTGCACAGTCCAGTTTTCATTTGCTTTTACCAGCTCTACTGCCATAAGGCCACCTGCGGTGTGTTCATCGTAGCTAAGCAGCGAAAGCAAGCTGGAAGCAAATTCAATATCCGTGAGTTGCGCAATGATTAATTCTTTATCGCGATTCGGCAAGTTTGTCAACACATACGTTGCATCATCCGAATCCATATTTTGAATAAACTGACCCGCTATTTCGGCCGGAGTATAATTGGCCAGTACCTTTTCACGCACACCCTCTTCCATTTCAACCAACACTTTTACCTTTTTGTCGGACTGAAGTATGTGATGCAATACAACCTTTACTTCTTCCGGATTAAGCTTATCGGTTAGCTCGGCTATATCCTGTGCATAGGCAGCACCCACAAACTCAGCAATAAATTCATGATCCTGCTCTGCTATTTTTTTACGCAAATGCTTGATGAATGCAGCGTCAATTAACGGGTAATCCATGTTGTTCAACCAGCTTAGTTAGTGTATAAAATTGTTCCAGCGATAGTTCTTCGGCTCGCTTGTCAGCAAAGCCTGCCTGCTGCAATATTGCATCATTCAATCCGAAAACGTGTAACGCATTTCTTAATTTTTTACGTCTTTGATTAAAGGCTGTTTTAACTACTTTAAATAATAGTTGTTTCTTCACGGGTGGTTCTTCGGGTTTACGCAGCATGCGTATTACAGCCGACTTAACCTTAGGTGGCGGTACAAACAAATGCTCATCAACCGTAAACAGATAGTCGGCCGTGTAATAGGCCTGTACCAGTACAGAGAGTATGCCATAGGTCTTGGTACCCGGTTTTGCGCATATTCGTTCGGCTACTTCTTTTTGAAACATACCTACCATACACGGAATGTGGTGGCGATGTTCCAGTATGTGAAATACAATTTGAGAAGATATGTTGTAGGGGAAATTACCTATCACAGCATATTCATCCTGGATGATAGAATAGAAATCGAACGACAGAAAATCGCCTTCTACAATACGTGAGGCTAGTTCAGGGAAATTACGATGCAGGTACACTATCGATTCACTATCTATATCAATAACGTATGTTGTTACCTGTGTATTCAGCAAATGTTTGGTAAGCACTCCCATACCCGGACCCACCTCCAGCACATATTTAACATTGCAGGCAGTAATCAATGATTCAACAATGGTGTAGGCTATTGTTTCATCTTTTAGAAAGTGTTGCCCAAGATACTTCTTAGCTTTTACGTAAGGTGTCGTTTTTTTCATTACCGATTGCCAAACTTATACAATACGGGTCACAATTCGTTCATGAAGCAAAAAATCATAGATTTGCCTTCAGCAACACAATAAAAACATGTATGATAAAATTTGAATTGATACGTAAACCCATAAGCGATGCTCCTTTGTTTTTAATGGCGTCTAAAAAAACGAATTGGCAGCAATCCGGTTTATCAAAAAAAGAAGCTGACTATATCGAGAAAAAAAGTAAAGAGAATGAATCGTTCATTATCATCAATCAGCTGAACCGCCTGGTGTGTATTCAGCTTACCGAGGAAGCCGACAAAAAGAAATCGGCTTATGAACGGGCAGAATACATGCGAAACAGCGGCCATAAACTGTGTGTAGCTCTGAATGCACACAAATACGACCATATAGTGCTTCATGATTTGCACGATAATGCTGCTGATATACTTGCAGTAGCGGAAGGATGTGCACTTAGCAACTACCAGTTTTTAAAGTACAAAAGCAAAAAAGAGAAGAACACACTTTCGCACATAAAAATACACTCACGTAAAGCTACCAACCATAGCCTTGACATGCTGAACTCAGTTACCGATGCTGTATACAAAGCACGTGACATGGTGAATGAACCGCAGAGCTATCTGAATGCCGTAACCTTTGCTTCTGAAATGAAATCGATGGGTAAAAAAGCCGGACTTAAAGTAGACGTGCTGAATAAAAAACAAATTGAATCGCTTAAAATGGGTGGATTGCTTGCCGTGAATAAAGGCAGTCAAACACCTCCTACATTTACTGTACTGGAATGGAAGCCTAAAAAGCATGCGAACAAAAAACCCTTGGTGCTGGTAGGCAAAGGCGTAGTATATGATACCGGTGGTTTAAGCCTTAAGCCAACACCCAATTCGATGGATACGATGAAATGCGATATGGCAGGAGGTGCAGCAGTGGCTGCAGCACTGTATGCTATAGCCAAAGCTGAATTGCCTTATCACGTGATTGGACTTGTGCCAGCTACAGATAACAGGCCCGGTGAAAATGCATATACTCCGGGCGATGTGATTCATATGTATGACGGACAAACCGTAGAAGTGCTGAATACCGATGCAGAGGGCCGCATGTTACTTGCCGATGCACTTGCCTATGCCAAAAAATACAAACCTGAACTGGTACTTGATTTCGCCACGCTTACCGGTGCGGCTGCGGCTGCCATTGGCCCGTATGGAATAGTGTGTATGGGAACAGCCGAAGAAAAACAAAAACAACAACTCAAGTTAGCCGGCAACAATGTGTACGAAAGGCTAGTTGAATTCCCGTTTTGGGATGAATACAGCAAATTGATAAAAAGCGATTTGGCCGACATGAAAAATATTGGCGGACCTATAGCCGGAGCTATTACAGCCGGCAAGTTTCTTGAAAAATTTACCGACTACAACTGGATGCATTTTGATATAGCAGGGCCGGCATACGTGAGTACATCCGATAGCTACCGCGGAAAAAATGCTACGGGTGTAGGAGTGCGCTTTTTGTTCGAATTTGTTTCAAACCTTTGCAGATAATTTTATACTATGAACAAACTACCTATTATTGGAATAACGCTGGGTGATGTAAACGGTATTAGTCCTGAGGTCATCATTAAAACTTTGGCAGATACGCGAGTAAATGAATATTGTGTGCCTGTTGTTTACGGTTCGCCAAAAATATTATCCTACTGGAAAAAACCTCTCGGATTCGGTGAGTTTAACTTTCATATTGCCAAATCACTCGATCAGATTCATACCAAGCGGTCAAACGTATTGGTGTGCTGGGAGGAAGAGGTAGAAATAAAGCCTGGTGAAGTAACCGAAACCGCAGGTAAATATGCCTTTAAATCCCTTGAAGCTGCCACTCGAGATGTTAAAGATGGTAAAATTCACGCAATCGTTACCGGACCATTAAACAAGCATAACGTAAACAATGAATTGCTTCCATTTAAGGGGCATACTGAATACCTAGCTCAGCAGGCAGGTTCACAAAATTACATCATGATGCTTCTGAGTTCAGACATAAAAGTAGGACTTGTAACCGGACATATCCCGTTGGCTGAGGTGGCAACACGAATTAATAAGGATCTCATACTGCGTAAACTTCGCACCCTTACTACTAGCATGAAAAATGATTTTAGCGTCACTAAGCCTAAAATTGCAGTTTTGGGCTTAAACCCACATGCAGGCGACAATGGATTATTAGGAAAAGAAGACAAAGACGTAATAGCTGCATCTGTTAAAAGTGCTCAGGAGGAAGGTATATTAGCATACGGCCCCTACCCTGCTGACGGCTTTTTTGGTTCACGTCAATTCAAACAATTTGATGCTGTATTGGCCATGTACCATGATCAGGGACTAATTCCGTTTAAGTATCTGGCTTTTGATGACGGAGTAAATTTTACAGCAGGTTTGCCCTTTGTACGTACCTCACCCGACCATGGAACAGCGTATGGAATTGCTGGTAAAAATCAAGCTTCGGAAGCCTCGTTCAGGAATGCATTATATACAGCCATTGATATAGTGCGTACACGAAACGAAAATTTTAACCTTAATCAAAATCCTTTGCCATTTACGGCACACCGCAAGGAACGTTTCAGAATTGATTTTTAACTTAAAAAGCCCCAGCGTATGCTGAGGCTTTTGTACCCGGAGCCGGGGTCGTCCCGATAGCTATCGGGACGGCACGAGGGTTACACGTATCTACGAACTAAATCTTCACGCATTGACTCGTATTTGTGTAAATTTTCGATGTATCTTCTGTTGCGCATTTTTTTTATGTGTGCCTCAACCTTGCGAGCATGTATACTATCTACACAGGTTAGTACTAAAAAATATTCCCAGTCAGTGCTTCGCTTGGTAAACGAACCCGCATATACTCCCTGATTATGCTCTAATAGACGCTGAATCAAATTGGAAGTGCTTCCAACGTAGTATTTGTCTATTAACCTAGAATAAATTACATATACATAATACATATCACATTACTTAAAAAGCCCCAGCGTATGCTGAGGCTTTTGTACCCGGAGCCGGGGTCGAACCGGCACGAGGGTTGAGCTCACTGGTGTTTGAGACCAGCGCGTCTACCAATTCCGCCATCCGGGCATATTTTCAAATACTGTATATAAGAACAACGCTTTGTGAGATTACCAAGTAAACAGAACATGCTTCCCAAAGCGGGCTGCAAATATAGGAGCAAAGTGCGCTTAAACAAACATCCTTTGTCAATGCAACAACTTTACCAGTAATTCTTTCAGCAACTGGTCGTCTTTGGCCGATAAATTATTAACTCCTTTGGCTTTTAAATCGTACTCGTGCATGAGTCGGATAGCACGTTCCATTTCATCCAGTTTATACCATTTGGCAGCCTGTGTGCAATCCTGTGCCTGATAGTAGTTCAATCCAAATTTTTGCTGTGCATCTGCCGGGGTTTTAATAGTACTATTTTTAATCAAATAGGCCTTGCTGAAGAAGGTAGTAAGCATATTGCAGGCCGCTATAATAGAGAACTCCTTGGATTTGCCTAAGTGATGGGCGATATGAAATGCACGGGATGCGTTTTTAGTTGCTACTGCATTAATCAGTTCAAATATGTTGAACTCACGACTAATGCCAATTTTTAACTCGACATCTGTATCGGTAATTTCTTTGCTATCGGTTTTATTAATTATCAATTTATCCAGTTCGTTAACCAACTTGGATAAATCATTGCCAACAGCCTCAGCTACTAAGTCTGCAGCACGGGCACTTATACTGTATCCTTTTTGTTTCAGATACGAAACTATCCAGGTACTTACCTGATTTTGATATATTTTTTTTGATTCAAAAATGACGTGCTTCCCCAGTGCTTTGTAAAAGCGTGTTCTCTTGTCGAGCTTTGATGATTTGTTACAAATAATCAGTATGGTGCTGGGAACCGGTTTATCAAAATACGCTTCAAAATCATCCAAGCCTTTTAGTGTTTGCGCTTCTTTTATCAGTATTACCTGATAGGGTGCCATTACCGGAAACCTGCGTGCATGGCTAACAACCGTGGGCACATCTACATCCTTTCCATAAAGTACCATTTGATTAAACCCGCGTGCAGATTCATCCAAAATACTGTTCTCCATAAAGTCAGACAGGGCATCAATGTAGTAGTCTTCCTCGCCATACAGATAATAAACTGGCGCTATTTTACCTGCTTTTATCCCCGACAGGATGGACTCATATGTATGGTTAGATGCCAATGTGTAAAAATACCTTTATTTGCGTGGTGCAATTAAATTTTCCAACGTACAACTTTAACATAAAAAGGCAAGAAAATGTCAATTATATTTTCGACATTATTCGAAAAAAATGGGTATTGCTAACTGCCGAGGAATGGGTCAGGCAGCATGCCCTGCACTATTTGCTGTATACCAAAAACTACCCCGCTTCGCTGGTCGCAGTTGAACGCGAATTTTCGGTCAACGGATTGAAAAAACGATTTGACATACTGATATTTAACCGAAATCATAAACCTCAGCTGATTGTTGAGTGCAAACGTTCGGATGTTCCGCTGGACGAGGGTGTGATGAAACAAATCTCCGTATACAACTCAACATTTCAAGCAACGTGTCTTTGGATTACCAATGGCATACAGCACATGTTTGTACAATATGCGCACGACTTCAGCAGTTACAATTCATTAACTGAACTTCCCGACCCGCTCTAGCTCACGGGTGCCTAATCAGGCTATTTTTAATCCGTTTTCTACTTTACGTTCCGGTTGCAACAGCACCACGTCTGTGCCATTTCCAACAACCCCCAACACCAGACACTCGCTTATGAAGTGCGCTATTTGCTTGGGAGGGAAATTAACCACTGCAACAATTTGCTTGCCTATTAGCTGATGCGGCTGATAATTTCCCGTTAACTGTGCAGATGATTTTTTCACTCCCTCCGAACCGAAGTCGATGAGTAGTTTGTAGGCAGGTTTACGGGCATATTCAAGTTCAGAAGCTTCCAGTATTGTACCTATCCGAATATCCAGCCTTTCAAAATCATCGCGGGTTATCATGGTATTAATTTTTAGCGTATTCCATCAAATACGATTTTATAAAATCATCCAGTTCACCATCCATTACGGCTTGCACATCGGATGTTTCCGTATCTGTTCGAAGATCCTTTACAAGTTTATACGGATGAAACACATAATTCCTGATTTGTGAACCCCACTCTATTTTCTTTTTGCCCGCTTCAATGCTTGCCTTAGCCTCATTTCGTTTTCGCAATTCCAACTCATATAACTGCGACTTAAGCATTTGCAACGCCCGTTCCTTATTGGCACTTTGCGAGCGCTCAACCTGGCATACAATAACAATACCTGTGGGTTTGTGCGTCAGTTGTACTTTCGTTTCTACCTTGTTTACATTTTGTCCTCCAGCACCTCCAGAACGCGAAGTTTGAAATTCAATGTCCGCATCTTTAATATCAATGTGTATCGAATCATCAACCAGCGGATAGCAGTAAACCGAAGCAAAAGAGGTATGTCTGCGTGCATTGGAATCGAATGGAGAAATACGTACCAACCTGTGTACACCATTTTCACCTTTTAAATACCCGTACGCAAATGGTCCTTCTATTTCAATAGAGCAGGATTTGATGCCCGCCACATCTCCCGGTTGTTCGTCCATTAACTTGGCTTTAAAATCATGTTTTTCGGCATACATGAGGTACATACGCATCAGCATTTGTGCCCAATCCTGACTCTCGGTGCCACCTGCACCGGAGTTAATATTGATTACACAATTCATCTGATCTTCCTCACCGCTGAGCATATTTTTAAGTTCCAGCTCCTCCAGCATTTTAACTACGTGCCGATACTGCTGCTCCAGTTCTTCTTCTACCTGTTCGCCTGCCTCGCTAAAGTCCCATAAAACGGATAAATCATCGTACGACTGCTGTACTTGTGCAAAACTGTCAGTCCATACTTTTTTAAGTCTGATGCTTTTAAGAATTTCTTCTGCTTTTTTGGGATTATCCCAAAAGTCGGGAGCCTGTGTGCGTGTTTCTTCGTCCTGAATACGTAGAAGCTTTACATCCACGTCAAAGGTACCTCCTCAGGTCTGTAACCCTTATAGCCAATGCTTTGTATTGTTCGCTTGTCATATGTTTATTTTAATTCAAACTCACCCGTACCTATACGAAGGCCTTCGCAAAACAGTTCAATTTTGTAATTGCCTTTTACAAACTCAGAGCCTTTGTCCCAGTAAACAATCACCTGCTGTGCCTGTTGGTTAAATTCGAACGATTTTTTAGTAGAATACAACGATTGCTGTCCTTCAAATACAAAAGTACCAGAACCTGCCTGTTCGTTGTACAGTGTAGAGCCATCAGGACCTACAACTTTAACATAAAGGTCCTTCATGCCCATTTCGGCAACATAATTTTCAGCTAATTCAGCTGTAATTTTTAACCGTTCGAGCTGGCTTACACGAATGGTTTCTTTTTCTTTCCCCCCCGATCGGGCTCTAACTCCTGTAACAGTTACTGCTTTTGCATTTAGCTTTGCCCCCACAGCTACCTTGTTGTTCAGGCGAATATTTTCCATATTCAAATCTTCAAAGCGTCTTTTTTCTTTATCAATAACACCTTTCAGTGTCGAATTTTCTTTAGTAAGAACCTGAAGTTGACTTGACAAGGAATCAATCTGATTCAGGTATTTACGTTTGTAATAACGCAGCTGATCTAACTCTACCAAAACGGAGTCAAGTTTACCTCGGCTTAATCTGTTTTGGGCCAATAATGAATATATGCGTTGAGCAAATTGCTGCAGCGAGTCGCTTTTCTGCTTTAAAAACGAATCCAACTCTTCGTTTTTACCCTTGTATACCAGAAGCTCCTGTTCGGTTTCGGTTAATATACCCTGCAACTCAGCTTTAGCCGAATCTGTGGCAAATAGTTCTTCAGCTGTTTGTACCAGCTTTTTGTCTGTAGTAAAGTAATTGTATATGAAAACCCCGTTACTGGCCAGTAACAAAATGATTAGTAATATGTAATATACTTTACCGGAAGTTGATTTTTTTTGTTCGTTTTCCATAAACGCCTGCAAAAATAGATTTTCGGGCTGTATCGCAAACAGGTATTTATTCGCATCTGTGTACTAGTATTTTTTATATACTTTTGCCCGAAACAGGCAAATCCACTACTAAGATTTATAGCATACCATGAAGTTTCAACCTATACCCATAGACGGACCTTTAATTATTCAACCGAAAGTATTTACCGATTCCCGTGGTTACTTCTTTGAATCTTACAGTGAATCTCTGTTTGCCGACCAGGGCATCCAAGTCAAATTCGTACAGGATAATCAATCGTTATCGGGCAAAGGCACCGTGCGCGGGTTGCACTTTCAGTCGCCCCCGCACGCACAGGGCAAACTGGTGCGTGTTGTGAGCGGTTCGGTGCTTGATGTGATTGTTGACATTCGTAAAACATCAGCAACCTACGGCAAGATTTTTACAATTATGCTGTCGGGAGAAAACAAAACCATGTTGTGGATACCCGAAGGATTTGCGCATGGATTTTCAACACTGGAAGACGGAACGATATTTCAATATAAGTGCACTGGCTACTACCATAAAGAGTCGGAAGGAGGTATACGCTGGAATGACCCTACCCTGGCTATTCACTGGGGTGTAGAAAAACCTATTGTTTCCGAAAAAGATTCTTCGCTTCCTCTTTTTACAGATTTTGTTTCACCATTCTAAACCTACCTTGCCCAACATATGAAAATAGATTCGAAATTGAATGACTTGCTAAAATTGCTGGATGAAAAATACGGCAAATCGGGGCAGGACATAAATGCATACCTCGAAGGATTGTTACATGCCAACTACCTAAACTATTGGGACTATATACAGGTAGATACATTGCTTACACTGCAAAAAACGCGAACCCCTATTGCCGATGAGGTAATTTTTATCGTGTACCACCAGATTACTGAGCTCTACTTTAAATTGTGCTTGCATGAAATATACCAAATAGCGGATGTAAAAGGATACATGACAGCCGACTTTTTCATTGCCCGCATGAAACGTGTAAATGCGTATTTCCGTAACCTGATCCATTCATTTGAAATCATGATTAATGGAATGGATAAAGACCAATTCCTTCAATTTCGAATGAGTTTGTTGCCTGCCAGTGGATTTCAGTCGGCACAGTACAGGATGGTAGAAATATGTGCAACTGACTTTATACAACTAACCGATAAAGATTCACGTGATGAGTTGAGGGGTAAATCGCTGGAGGCCATGTTTGACAAAATTTATTGGAAAGCAGGGGCGACAGAACTGGCAAGTGGCAAACAAACACTTACACTCTCACAGTTTATAGAACGGTACGAAAATGACTTTTTGAATTTGGCAAAAGAATTTGAAACCAAAAATATATGGCAGGTATACTTATCGATGCCAGAGAAGTATAGACTTAACCAAGATCTCATTCATGAACTTCGCACATTTGATGAATATGTAAACGTATACTGGCCGTTGGTGCATTACAAATCGGCAGCACGCTACCTGCAACGCAATCCGGAAGATATAGCTGCTACCGGTGGTACCAACTGGCAGAAATACCTACCCCCCCGTTTTCAGAAACGCATTTTCTATCCGGAATTGTGGAGCCAAGAAGAAATGGATGAGTGGGGCAAAAAGGGCCTATTTGAGACGTTGAAGTAAGACTTCTGCTAAGGCTAAATCATCAGGTGTCGTAATTTTAATATTGCTATACTCCCCTTCACACATGTGTACTTGAACTCCGTATGCTTCAGCAACGGACGCATCGTCTGTAAAGCCTTCGTGGTATGCCATAGTGGTGTAGGCATTCATGAGTGTTTGCAAATCGAAAATCTGAGGTGTTTGAACAAGCCTGCAGGCCTCACGGTTTAAAGAAACTGAATTGGCAGGAGTGTTAAAAAAGCGAACGGAATCTTTGGGTCTTACGGCACAAATTGCATTGCCAAGCAAGGCTGCTTGCCGAAAGGTGTTTTCGATACAGTCAGTTGAGATAAGTGGACGAACACCATCGTGTACGGCAACCATTCCAGACTCATGTATCTGTGATAATCCGTTTTTAACCGAATCAAAACGTGTAGAGCCACCCGCTACCACAGTATGCGGAACTGTAAACTGATGCTCGAGGCACAATTCGTTCCAACGTGGAATATGCTGTTCGGGCAACACTAGCCAAATTTCGTTTACGTGACTATAAAAACGCGCTACGGTATGTTGTAAAATTGGTTTACCGGCAAGTAACAGAAACTGCTTGGGCACTGATGCACCCATTCGAGTACCGCTGCCACCTGCAACTATCAGGGCGAATCGTTTAGCCTCCATGCCCAACGTGTATCAATTATAAAATGAGCATGGCATCGCCATACGCTAAGAAGCGGTATTTCTTTTTAATAGCTTCTTCGTAGGCCTGTATCAAGAAATCGTAGTCGGCAAAGGCCGCAGCCATCATCAATAGTGTAGATTCAGGTGTATGAAAATTAGTGATGAATGCGTTGGGAATAGAAAAATCATGATGCGGGAAAATAAATTTATCTGTCCATCCTGATGCATAGTTTAAGCGTCCGGTTGACGAAACGGAAGATTCGATAGCACGTACTACGGAAGACCCAACGGCAACTACCCTGCGCTTCTCATCCAGTGCTTTATTTACAATGCGAGCAGTATCTGATGGAATATCAAAATACTCCGAATCCATTTTGTGTTTGGTCAAATCTTCTACTTCTACAGCCCTAAATGCGCCCAACCCGTTATGAAGAGTAACTTCGGCAAACTGAATTCCTTTTATTTCCAGGCGCATCATCAGTTCTTTCGTAAAATGCAGACCGGCCGTGGGAGGTGAAACAGCGCCAATTTTGTGCGCAAAAATAGTTTGAAAACGATCCCGATCAATCTTTTCTACATCTCTTCCCATATAGCGGGGTATAGGCATTTCACCCAACTTATCAATAAGCTTCCACAACTCCTCATCCGGACCATCGAAAAGAAAACGAATAGTGCGACCACGTGAGGTAGTATTATCCACTACTTCGGCCACCAGTGTATCTTCACCAAAATAGAGTTTATTTCCAACGCGAATTTTACGGGCCGGATCTACCAGAACATCCCACAACTTCATCTCTTTGTTGAGTTCTCGCAGAAGAAAAACCTCAATTTTTGCTCCGGTTTTTTCCTTGCTTCCATAGAGGCGCGCAGGAAATACTTTGGTATTGTTAATTATAAATACGTCACGATCGTTAAAGTACTCCAGAATATCGCTAAACTTTCGGTGCTCTATGGTTTTTTTAGCCCGATTAAGCACCATCATTTTGGCATCGTGCCTTACATCTGATGGGTATTTGGCAATAAGACTTTCGGAAAAATTAAACTTGAACTGTGATAATTTCATGTAGTATTCTGTTATTAATGGTCAGTGCTGAATTCGCATAGTTAGTGCGAATACTTAAAAAATTGGAAGTGTGCAAAAGTAATTCTAATCGTCAAAAAGTCAACTGTATAAAAAAAGTCGAGCCAACCCTTAGAGGTTGGCTCGAGAAATAGGTATTAAGTGTTAAAATTAACGGATTGCTGATTGAAATACAGGATTACTCCAGAATTTAATGAATTCTACATCGTCTTTGGCCATTGTCCGAACTTCAGCATTTAACTGAACTGCGCGGGTAATATTGGTTGACATCATATCCTGGTTGTTGGTTCGGGCACCAATAATAGCACGAAGGTAGTAGCAATTCCAAGTGAGTTCTTCAGGTTTCATATTGTCAATAGTTGACTGTGCTGCAGCGGCATCACCATTAAGAAGTTGTGCAAGCGCAAAATTGAAATCTTTTTTCCCTGATTTGTTAAATTGATTTACTGCCTCAGTATAGTTGCCCAATTTTAT
>Ga0315903_10006059_pt1 | contig 15563 bp, 18 predicted proteins | sample LakEriMetagenome_7_FD_203524 | JGI IMG/M metagenome (GOLD analysis project Ga0315903, IMG submission 203524) | Freshwater fungal communities from buoy surface, Lake Erie, Ohio, United States - Buoy 2 MA119 | ecosystem: Environmental > Aquatic > Freshwater > Lake | place: USA: Lake Erie, Ohio...
AGCACCGCCAGGTCAGTACGAAATCAAGTATGAATTGCTTGAGCCTACCCACAGCAAGTTAGCAATTAAAAACACACAAGTGATTAGTGGTAATGCTACCATACACAAAAATCAAACAACATTGGAAATACTATCATGAAAATGAAAGAAATTATGGAAAATGCATCAGTAGGCGGCACCAGTTCAGGATCTATAGCACCTGTAAGCCAGGCATTAGGCATGCAATCAAGATCGGGCGGTTCGATGTTGAGTGGTAAATATACAACTGATCCTACGCCTAATACGCCCAAGGAATACAAAAGGAACAAGAATGTTAGCGGACGCTTTAAAAACTCTCCTAGCAAGTAATTTTGCCTATTACTTGAAGGCCCAGCAGTTTCACTGGAATGTGGAAGGACCTGACTTTGGTGAATTGCATGAGTTTTTTCAAAATATCTATGAAGATGCCTATTCGGCAATAGACCCCACTGCTGAATACATTCGCTACCTAGATGAGTATGCGCCGGGAAGTTTTGAACGTTTTGCTGAATTGACAAAGATATCTGGACAAACCAAGATACCCCGCGCCAGGCTCATGCTGGAAGAACTGCTGGCCAACAATCAACAGATGATTGACATTTTGAATCAATGCTTTGCAGAAGCAGAACAAGAAAATCAACAAGGTATTGCGGACTTTGTGAGTCAACGACTGAGTCAACACGGAAAATACCATTGGCAACTGCGCAGTTATTTGAAAGACCAACGAGCATGAGTTCAGATATTAGATCGATACTAGAACGCCTGGCAGCAGTAGAAGGCAAACTCACACCAGTAGGTGTCAAGCATGGCCTTAATCCACAACAAAAATCTGTCAATCAACTGCCGGCATTGTTCAAGCCACACAGCATTCGAGCACTAGGTGCCAAGACAGATCCTCAACATCCCATGCATGGTGAATTAGTAGGCGACTCTGTTGTTCCGAAGAAACCATCACTTGGCGAGGCCATGCAAGAAGTTGAAGAAGACATGTTGAGCAAGGTCAAAAAAGATCTAACACAGTATCTTGATCAACTGGAGAAAAAAGTCCGAGTTGATCGTGAACTCAAAGACAAAGCCAAAGACGCTGTAGAAAAACGCACCGCCGAAGAAGAAATTGAAGAAAACGATTATGAACTAACTGATCCCGGTACAGTGCATGATGTTGAGTCTCAAATTAACACTGCCGCTGCACAGCCGCAGCAGCCCATCAAAGTCATGGAACTGGATGATGGTGCTGTGTTTGAAATACACGGGGATGACACTGTGGGATATGGCATACACCATCGTGGTCGTAGCTTGCCCAGCAGATTCCGAACATCTGACGAAGCAGGTATAGCAGTTGATCTGTTCCGCGCTCATAGACAGCGCAATCGGCCTGAACAAGATCTAAGTCAAGACTACATAGAAGAAAGATAAGCGCCATGATCATCAGAGATTTAATTATTAAAGAACATAGAGTACTAACTGAAGCTCAGGCACGAGCACAACTGATGGAAGATCCAATCTATCGCCAGTTTAGATCAGTGGGTCAATATATTGCTGAACGAAGAATGAGTCAGAAAGAAATTCTTCAAGTGTTTGCCGACGCCGAAGCAGGCATGACAGACAAAGCCACAGGTGCAAATCGAACTTGGATGGGTCGTGGCAAAGATACCACAATGGACTTTGCAGGTGGGGTAAAAGATGCAGTGAACAGTGTGCTCAACAGCATTCAAAACTCTGCACCAGTGGCCGCAGTAGATGTTGCTTATAATGAAGCCACAGATGCATTGGCAGGATTAACTGGCGGTCAAAAAGGCAAGGTCATGCAGGCCATCAAGTCCTATCGCAATCTTGTAAAACAATATCCCAAAACTGCTGGCTTTGCCAAAGCAGCATTGGTAGCCATTGCTGGCCTAGCCACAGGCGGCGCAGGTCTTCCTGCCATTGCTGGATTGACATATGCATTGGATTCGGCCATCAAAGGTGACAAGCTGTCCAGCGTGATTGGCAAAGGTGGTGGTGCTGCTGCTTTGGCAGCCGCAGGTCAAGCTGTTAGTGGTGCAATGAATCCCGGCCAGGCAGACATAGGTAATGTAAGCGGCGGACAAGACATTGGCGGATATAATCCTGACAATGTGCCCGGCGACTTAATGACTACTCCTGAACCAGGATGGCAAAGCCATGCTGATGTAAATGGCATGTATGCTCAAGAACCAGGATGGCCAGTTAGCGGATCAAACGGTGGAGCTTATACCATACAACAAGGTGATCAACTGGGCTATATTGCTCAAGCCAATGGCAGCACAGTGGAACAAATCCGCGCTGCCAATCCTGGTATTGACTTTAGCAAGCCGCTACAGCCTGGTATGGAAATACAATTGCCCACAGCAGGCACCCCAGGCCAAGGTTCAGTGTGGCAAGGCTATCAAGGCAACATGTATGGTGACAAACCTGTGCCAGTGAAAGAAAGCTGGCTGCCCGCAGTTAAACTAATTCGTTTACCGGTGAATCAACTTATTGATGACAAAGCAACTATTTGGAGTTGGGCGTTGAATGAAAGTGTTGGTCGCAAAAGCAAAAGTGTGAACCTGACTACTGTTGGCGCCTATACTATATTTGAAAATGTTGACCGTTATCGCAAGGGAATCATTAAAGAACGCAAAGGTGTTCCTGGAAGCACACGACCTGCATACTATCGTCCAGACATGCCAGGTGCTCCTGTAACGCCAACTAAAAAGCCTGGTGTCATTGGCCAGGGGCTGAATTGGTTGGACAAAGCAGCTGGCAAAGTGGGTGGTGCCCTCAGCAACTTTGGACATCAGTTCACAACCAATGTCACAAAAGAAAAACTCAAAATGAACTGGCATCTAGACGGCAAGCCCAGCGATTCAGATGAATTGTCTGCATGGTTGGTCACGCAAGGTGTTCCACAGCAAGTGATCACATCAGTGTATAACAAGATGGGCATTCCGCACACAGCACCTGCTGCTGCCTCCGCCGCTCCTGCTCCTGGCGCTGTTATCAAAGGCCCTGCTGCCACTACAACAACTGCAACAGCACCTGTAGCCACACCAGGTGCCCCTGCTGCTGCTAATGTGGCAGGATACAATGATCCAAAGAGTGCAAACTATGTTGGTCGTAGAGAAGTTGCTCGTCGACAGGCCGCACAACCTGCTGCCGCAGCGACCGCTCCAACCTTCGCTCAACAAGGTGGTGGATACGCTAAGGTTAACCAGCCAACCGCAATGAAATACAGCGGAGTTCCAATGGCCAAACCTGCTGCTGTGCCAACATCATTGCCTGCTGATAAAACTAGTGAATATTTTAACGCTCTGGCCAATAAAGGTGCTGATCGTGATGCCGTAAGAAACAATCCGGCCATGGCCCAAAACGAATCATTGTCCTGGAGCCGAAACTTCAATCCAGGCATGACACTATTCCGCCAAATGAAACGGGAACAATCATAATGCGCCTGAATGAAATTACCAATCCGCCAGTTGATATTGCGTCATTGAAACAAGAATTGGCTGCAAAACAAGCTGAATTTGAACGACTGGGCGGCATGAGTTATCAATACGCTGATCGCATGATGCCACAAGATTATCAAGCACAACAAGTGCATAGAGAAATCAATTCTCTAGAGAGAAGAATTCAAGCCGCAGGTGGCTAACCAAACTCAGCCTTAGGACCGAGTGGGCGGCTGCTGCCCGGGCTAAGGAATTCGCTACTCCACGGCCCAAAGTGAGCACTATTTACATGCATGCAGACACCGTTAAATTTTACAATTACAAACCCGTAGACAAACCAGAATTGTCAGATAGATTTTGTCGGTTGCCTTTTACTTCTATGCAAATAGATACTGATGGTGATGTACAACTATGTTCGTGTCAATATCACATGCCTTATAACATAGGCAACATATATCAAAATAGTTTACAAGACATTTGGCTTAGCAACACAGCCGACAAAGTAAGGCAATCTGTAGTTGATGGAAAATTTACATATTGCAGTCAAGAATGTCCATTACTTTACAATTTGCCTAAAAAATCCAATGCAATTCCAACAGTTCGGACGTTTCCACTTGAAGTCAAAATTGATCTTGATGAATCTTGTAATCTTAGTTGTCCGTCGTGTAGAGAACATGTAATCATTGACAAATCATCAGTGCGTATTCAAAAACAAGTTGAAATATATCAAGAAATTAAACAGTGGGCTATAGATAACCCTAACGTTTTATTCAATATTTCTCCTTGCACATCTGGTGAGATGTTTGCCAGTCATAGCGGACTAAAATTTTTAGAATCGTTAGTTGATTTTCCAAACAAAAATCTACAACTTCATATAACAACCAATGGAACATTACTGAACAAAAATAAAAATTTGATACTGGCATTAAAAAACGTTATAACAAATATTAGTGTTAGCATAGATGCAGCTACTCCAGAAACTTATTCCGTAGTTCGTGGAGGAGATTGGAATGAACTCCTTCGGGGACTACAGTTAGTTAAAGAGTCTTTGAAAATACCAATTAATTTGAGATTTGTTATTCAACAGGCCAATTTTAAAGAAATTGTTCAGTTTGCAGAGTTTGCAGACCAGTATAACTCAAGAATTTATTTTTCTTCGTTATTGAATTGGGGACATTGGACCATTGATTGGTGGGACAAAAAATCAGTAGTCAAGCAATCATCTCCTGACTTAGAAATGATATTAAACAATATTCGTGATCTCAAATTGCGTTATCCTAATAAAATAGCTGTATCTGCAGACATCATCAGATTATTGCAAAAGGCAAGCAAATTGAGCCAATAGTGTTTGCAATTTGTTTGTTAACCTGTATAATGTTAATTTTATAGGAACAAGCATGTCATCTAAAACATTCAACGGCGAGCAAAAACTCAAACTCACCCAAATCATCAACGAAGGCATGCAAGTGCTTCACGAGATTGAAACACTCAACGGTGGACTAACTGACACCATCAAAGCAATTGCCGAAGAGCTAGAAATCAAACCTGCCATTCTCAAGAAAGCCATCAAGCTGGCACACAAGGCCGAGTTTGGCAAAGAAAAACAGGATCACGAGACTCTAGAAACTATTTTAGAAACTGTTGGTAAAACTCTATAAATACCTATGAGTCGCTCACATCACGAGCATGTAGCAAGGCCCACCCGGCCACAAACGGAGAACAATGAGTTATATTGACGCACTATTTGATCGTGAGCACGATCGCATCCATGTTGTAGAACGCCGCGACGGCGAACGAGTCTACCGAGAATATCCTGCCAACTACATCTTCTATTACGACGACCCTAGAGGCAAGTTTCAAAGCATCTACGGCACGCCTGTAAATAGATTCTCATCGCGCAACAACAAAGAATTTCGCAAGGAAGTTCGCAGCCAGTCTGGCAAGCAGTTGTATGAATCGGACATCAATCCTATCTTTAGATGCTTGGAAGAAAACTACAAAGACCAAGATGCTCCCGAGCTACACACAGCATTTTTTGACATTGAAGTTGCATTTGACCAAGAGCGTGGATTCTCTCCTGTGGCAGATCCGTTCAATCCGATCACTGCAATATCTGTATATTTGGATTGGCTGGATCAAATGATCACCTTGGCCGTACCGCCTGCACATCTAAGTTGGGACACAGCACAAGAGCTGGTGAGTGAGTTTGAAAACACCATCTTGTTTGAGCGTGAAGAAGACATGATCAAGATGTTCTTGGATGTGATTGAAGGTGCGGATGTGCTTACAGGCTGGAACTCAGAAGGCTATGACATTCCTTACACAGTAAATCGTACCACAAGAATACTCAGCAAGGATGACACTAGACGTTTTTGTTTGTGGGGACAGTTTCCCAAGCAAAGGATGTTTGAACGCTTTGGGGCAGAGAATCAAACTTACGACTTGGTCGGTCGTGTGCATATGGACTACATGCAGTTGTATCGCAAGTACACATACGAAGAACGTCATAGCTATAGTTTGGATGCCATCGGCGAATACGAACTGGGTGAGCGCAAAACACAGTTTGAAGGCACATTGGATAGTTTGTACAATCAGCACTTCAAGAAGTTCATTGAGTACAACCGCCAAGACACCATGATCATTGCCAAGTTAGATAAGAAATTACGTTTCTTGGATCTGGCCAATGAACTAGCACATGCCAATACTGTGTTGCTACAAACCACAATGGGTGCTGTGGCAGTGACTGAACAGGCCATTATCAACGAAGCACACGAACGTGGCATGGTTGTGCCCAATCGTAAACAACGCCTCACAGATGACGACACGCAGGCCGCAGGTGCTTATGTGGCATATCCTAAAAAGGGCTTGCACATGTGGATTGGATCAGTGGACATTAACTCACTGTATCCATCAGCTATTCGTGCCATGAACATGGGTCCAGAAACTGTAGTTGGCCAATTGCGGCAGACCATGACTGATCATTTGATCAAAGCCAACATGGCCAAGGGACAAAGTTTTGCGGCAGCCTGGGAAGGCTTGTTTGCCAGCTTAGAATACACAGCAGTAATGGAACAGCAACGTGGCACAGAAATTACCATTGACTGGGAAGGTGGCGAAGAGTCAGTTCACTCGGCCATGGAAATCTGGCACATGATCTTTGACTCAAATCAGCCTTGGATACTTACTGCCAACGGTACTATTCTCACTTACGAGAAGAAAGGTATTATTCCTGGCTTGCTAGAGCGTTGGTATCGTGAGCGACAAGAACTACAGGCCAAGAAGAAAGAGACCAAGGATGCCAAGGAGATTGCGTTCTGGGACAAGCGTCAGTTGGTCAAGAAGATTAATCTTAACTCTTTGTACGGTGCTATTTTGAATCCGGGCTGTAGATTCTTTGACAAGCGCATTGGACAGTCAACCACACTGGCAGGCAGATCAATTGCCAAGCACATGGATGCTCACATAAATGAGTGTATCACAGGCGAATATGATCACACAGGCAAGGCCATCATCTATGGTGATACAGACTCATGCTATTTTTCTGCTTGGCCCATCTTGGAAAAAGAAGTTTCAGAAGGACGTATGGAATGGTCAAAAGAAACTTGCATTCAACTGTATGACTCAATTGCTGATCAAGTGAACGAGAGCTTTCCGGCATTTATGGAACAGGCATTCCACTGTCCCAGAGACATGGGCGAGTTGATCAAAGCAGGCCGTGAACTGGTTGCTGATCGCAGTTTGTTCATTACCAAGAAACGTTATGCTGTAAACATCATCGACTTAGAGGGCAAGCGATTGGATGTAGACGGCAAAATTGGCAAAACTAAAGCCATGGGCTTGGATTTGAAGCGCAGTGATACACCCAAAGTAATTCAAGACTTCCTGTTAGAAATTCTAAATAAAGTACTGGCAGGTACACAACGAGATGAAATTATTGAACGCATTAGAGAATTCAAGTATGAGTTTAAAGAGCGGCCGGGTTGGGAAAAAGGATCACCCAAGCGTGTGAACAACTTGACCAAGTATGCGGCAGAAGAAGCACGATTAGGAAAAGCCAACATGCCAGGCCATGTGCGGGCTGCCATTAACTGGAACAACATGCGCCGGATGAATAGCGACAACTATAGCATGCAGATTGTTGATGGGATGAAAACTATTGTGTGCAAACTCAAATCAAACGCATTAGGTTGGACATCAATTGGGTATCCTACAGATGAACAAAGGTTGCCTGCATGGTTTACTGAACTGCCGTTTGATGATTCATTAATGGAAGCAACTGTTGTGGATCAAAAGATCGACAACCTGCTGGGTGTGTTGGAGTGGGATCTTGCGTCAGCTACCAACACAGAAAACACTTTTACATCACTATTTTCATTCGAATGAAGCTAAGTCAAGTTGTTGCATACTTAAACTGGTTAGAACGTCCTGACATGGACCCGTCTTACGGTAACATAACTGATAAGTTGGATGATATTGTTCATGCAGTAAAAAATCGTGATGTTCAGTATCATTCTACTACCGCCGAAATACACGAACGGTTGGCGGATGTTAAAAATTATATTGCTAAATTTGACCAATCACTTCAAACTCTAAAGCAACAGTTAAGGAACGACGTCAATCGTCTAGAGCCTGAATATTATGCAGAAAGTTGGAAGCGATATGAACAAGAAATGTGTTTTGAAACTGTAGAACACTTGATCAATCGCAAGCTACCTATTGAGTTTAATGATCATGAAAGTTTGCGCAACACAATAAAAAATTACACTGATTGGCGATTGCCCGGAATGATAATTGGCGCCAGACAAGATGTGCTGGTCGAAGACATGGTGCCAATGGATCCATTGTATCTTGTGGATCACAATCGTGATTTAATTGACGTTGCTATGAATCCGTTTACCAAAGAATATAAAAACAGACTGCGGCCGTATGTAATTAACGATTGGAAAGACACAGAGATTTTTACAGCATTGCCTAGCAATCAATTTGGCCTGGTATTTGCCTATAATTATTTTAATTGGAAACCCATTGAGATGATTGAAAAGTTCTTGATAGAGATATATCAGAAACTAAGACCCGGTGGCGCATTGGTTTTTACCTACAATGAATGCGACAACTGGCACGGAGTTGGTGCAGTAGAGCATGCTTGGATGTGCTACACACCAGGCAGTCGCATACAAACAATAGCCCGGAATCTTGGCTATAAAATTATCGAGCGGTACACCGGAACCGGTGATATTGCTTGGTTTGAAATGCGTAGACCTGGAGAAATCCAAAGTCTGCGCGGCGGTCAAGTTTTGGCAAAAGTAATTCGTCAATAATGATTGCAAATTCTAAATACATCTGTTATAATCAAACACATAGGAGAGAAACATGAGAGATTATCTATTAGACTTAGTACAACACACACATGACCTTGGTTGCATTGACTTGATCAAGATTGTGGGAGATGACAAATCCACACAAATCGTAGGCCTAGCTGAAGACATGAGTGTGGTTGTGGAAGGTGAATTTAAAAACCCACACCCAGACTTTGTGGGCACATTTGGCATGCCAAACTTGAGCAAGTTGAAAATTTTATTGAACTTGCAAGAGTACAAAGAAAATGCCAAGCTCAGCTTGAGTCGGCGTACAGGTGGAGAACCGGATGGCATCAATTTTGAAAATGCCACAGGCGATTTTAAAAACAACTATCGTTTTATGGCCGAAGCCATTGTGACTGAAAAACTCAAGACACCCAAGTTCAAAGGTGTGAATTGGCACATTGAATTTGAACCAACTGTGGCTGCTATCAATCGACTGCGTATGCAAGCACAGGCCAATGCTGAAGAGCCACACTTTCAAGCCAAGACTGAAAACGGCGACTTGAAGTTTTTCTTTGGCGATCATAGCACACACTCTGGCAATTTTGTGTTCCACCCAGGTGTGAATGGACAGTTGAAACGTGCATGGTCGTGGCCTGCTCAACAGGTCATGAGCATCCTGGCACTCACAGGCGACAAGACCATTCGTATTAGTGACGACGGTGCTGCCAAGATCACTGTGGATAGTGGTATTGTTGTTTACAACTACATCTTACCAGCACAAAGCAAGTGAGCCAAGATAACTTAACTGCCAAGCAATCGGATTACGCTGTATTCCTTCCGGCCATCAGCGGGTTCTATTCTACGTTTGTGGGCAAGCAACGGAATGAACACTATGTGGATCCCGCACGATTCCCGCAGGGCCTCACGGATATGGAACAGCTTAATTGGCTGGATTCCACAAAGGCATTATTTCCGTATCGTTGGTCACTTGCGTCCGGAGGTCATGCTAACCTCGATCTCTCAAAACAAGATTGGTCTGAAGACATGGTACGGAACCGTGAGCCGGGCACGTTTCTCCTAGGTGACTCGGGCGGTTTCCAGATTGCAAAGGGTCTTTGGGAAGGTGATTGGCGAGCCAACTCGGGTTGTGCTAAAGCTCAAAAGAAGCGTGAGTTAGTGCTCAATTGGTTGGACAATGTTTCTGATTACTGCATGACACTTGACATTCCAACTTGGGTTATTCATGATAAAAAAGCCGCCAAGGCCTGTCAAATCTCTACACTGCCCGAAGCTGTGGCTGCTACCAAATTCAACAACGAATACTTCATGAAACATCGCAAGGGTGTTCGTAATGGTGGCACCAAGATTCTAAATGTGTTGCAAGGTGACAATCACACGTCAGCTGACCAGTGGTATGACACCATGAAAGAGTACTGCGACCCTGCAAAGTATCCAGACACACACTTTGACGGCTGGTCAATGGGTGGACAGAATATGTGTGATGTTCACTTGGTGCTCAAACGCTTGGTAGCTTTGCGATATGATAATTTGTTGCAAGAGGGCAAACATGACTGGATGCACTTCTTGGGCACATCAAAGTTGGAATGGGCTGTGCTACTCACCGTGATTCAAAGAGCAGTTAGAAAATACGTTAACCCGGCTTTTACTATTAGTTTTGATTGTGCCAGTCCATTCCTTGCCACAGCCAACGGTCAGGTCTATTACGAAAATGTATTTGAACATGACTCAAAGTGGTCGTATCGTATGGGTCCTAGTGCAGATGATAAAAAATATGCTACAGACACACGCAAATGGAGCACCGGTGTTGTTGCCGACGGAATATACCCTCGCTGGCAAGACAGTCCCATAAGCGACCTGCTCACAATGAAAGATATTTGTATCTATAAAGCAGGCACAATCAAACCGGGTGTTACACTTACTGAGGAAAATTTCAAAGATCCTGCTTTGTATGATGTACTGCCAGATATTAACAAGAACGGTAAGTGGGGCAAGACTTCTTGGGATAGTTTTTCATATGCGTTGCTTATGGGACATAATGTTTGGATGCACTTGACTGCGGTACAAGAAGCAAATAGACGGTTTGATGCTGGAGAATATCCTGCTATGATGCGTCGGTCAGTTGGTGACTATGCTAAGTTTGAAGACATCATTGAAGCAATCTTTTCGGCACCAGACAGACAAACTGCTGAGGAAATTATAAAATTTTATTCAAGCTATTGGATGGAGATTCCGGGCACACGAGGATTCAAAGGTAAGAAAACCATGAATGCTCGCACACAATTTAATGTGCTATACACTTTTGAAGAAACAAAAGTTGACAGCGATCCCGAAGATCAGTTACAATCAGAAGCATTACAACTGCTTGAAAGCGAGCAAATCAAATGAATCGACAAGGACATGAAGACACTAACTTCTTTGTAGGCACAGAAGTTGAGGCTAGCCCTGTTAACGGACATCGAACATTGTTTGTGGTAGGGTTGCAAACTGTTGAAGATATAGATTGGAAGCGTGGTGAGATTGATGCCAAAGCAAGGAATCCAATCACACACATTTACTTTGGTGCCAATCAAAGTTTTCCAAACCCCGCTATTAATGATGCTGAAACTTGGAGCAAATGGGAACGCATGATTCAGGCGTGGTTGGACAAGGGCTATTGGTGTACCTTGGATCTTGATGTGTCGTCTGCAGAAGGCCTGTGCGAAGGTGGACTATGCGAACAAGCACAGTTCATTCCTATGATATCTGTAAAACTGCCTTATATCAAACTGCTAGGCTATAACACTACTATCAAGCTAGACGACAAAGATTTTAAAGCAACCAATCCCGGAGTATGGTGTCATAGCCTACATAACTTGTTGGATAGAAAAACATTTACCAGTTGGGATCAATACACAAAGGATGAAGTAATCAAATGAAGATTAAAAGTGTAAAAACTTCATTGCTTGGACAAACTGTTCCAACCAATATCAATGGCGTTGCAGGTAGATATATTGAAGAATACCTGCAACAAGAAGGTTGGCCCACTGATTTACGTGGTGCTTGTGCAGATGTACCCAAGTACAATCTTGAATTTAAATCTCGTGACAAAGATGCAGTATCTCATCATGTTGTAGGCACAATGCTTCCTACAGATATTATTTCAACATCTTATTTAGATAGCATAATTTGTAAAAAATTACAACAACAACTTAGAGTAATCACTAAAGATCAAGTGGTAATAAGTACCACTGTGTATGATTTTGCGCATCCTAAAATACAAGAAATTTTTAAAGATGGATATGAAACATGCCGACAACAACTAGCTGCCGGCAGTCAAAGTGACTATATCCGAGGCAATGACTATTGTTTTTTTGAACGACAACGTGGCAAAACCAGTTACAAATTTAGAATATTTAAAAATAAAATGGCTGTGCTTGAAAGCATGGCAATGAGAAGCAAACAATATGATAGACTATACAGTGGAGATGAATCATGAATCAAATCGAACGCGAACAAATTGAAAGAATCAAACATCATGCTCAGAAAAAAATCTGGGTCACCTTCCAAAAAGAAGGAATCCACTGCTACCCCGCAGCCGCAACAGATCCAACCCTTGCGACCGGCGATGAGTATGATGTTAGTTTCCTTAGTGCTCCTCACCGTCATATCTTCCACTTCCGGGTGTGGATTGATGTTGTACACAATGATAGAGACATCGAATTCATCCAGTTCAAGCGATGGCTTGAAAAACTCTATCGAGAAGAAACCATCCAACTCGACTACAAATCATGTGAAATGATGTCAGACGATTTGTATTTGCAAATTGCCGCAAGGTATCCCGGACGTTCAGTTTGGATTGAGGTCTCTGAAGATGGTGAAAACGGAGCTCTCATTAAGTATGAAACTCACCGCCCCAATATCAACATTGCTATCTAATAGGAAACAAAATGGCAAAAATTACTCTCAAATCTAACCCCCGTGTGATTGAAATCCAAGACGACTTGGAAAAGCTCTTGGATTTCTGCCAGGACTATGGTTATCGTTACAACGAGGCTGATTTGTATAACTTCAAGAGTTATGCTTGGCAACAGTATAACAAATATTCACAAGGCAAGAATGCCAAGAACATGTGGGACGAAGACACTCGTCGCTTTGCCGGAAGATTCTAATGAGAAAACTATTTTACATGGGGCTGGAAAGTTACGAAGCCCGTTACACATTACAGCTCACAGAATGGAATCGGCGTGTGTTTGACCGCAGAGGTCTGGATGTTGTTTATGTTCCAGGTACCACTATTGACAACACCCAAGCAATCAGTGTAGGTCAGGTATTGGATGCACATGGTCGCAGTTATTTTGCCATGAGTCAAATGATGAACTTGGTTCAGTTAATGAAGAACGGTGATGTTACTGGTGACGATGTGATCTACTTTGAAGACATGTTCCAACCGGGCTTTGAAAGTCTTGGTTACATCATGAATCAGATTCCCCGAGAACAATGTCCCAAGATCTATGTTCGTTGTTTGGCACAGGCTATCGACCCGGATGACTTTGTGCATGTGTGGGGTATGGCTAAATGGATGAACTTGTATGAACAAATGGTCAATGAGATGGTGGCTTTCTCGGGGGGTGCAGTATTGGCAACCAATGAGGAAATGGTCGCGCACATGCGCATCGCTGGATGGACTGCTCCGATCTACAACATTTCCGGTCTGGCATTTGGCAAATCAGAAGTTCTGGAGCGAATTGGCGGAACGGGGAATATCACGCCGTTTGCTGAAAGACCGAGACGAGTGGGCTTCGCGGCTCGTTTTGATCAGGAAAAACAACCTGGCTTCTTCATGGATCTTATTGAAATGTATAGGGAACTCACCAGCGAGCCGTGTGAGTTTGCCATATACTCAGGTGGACCTTTACGATCCAATAACCCTGAATACGTTGAACGTGCCCGCCGTATGGAGGCGGAAGGCAAACTTCGGATCTATGACAACATAAGCAAAAATGAATACTATAGTCATCTCAATAACACTCGTGTGTTGTTTAATTGTGCTTTACAAGATTGGGTTTCAAACACCGTATCAGAGGCCGATACTGTTGGATGCAATGTGCTATATCCAGCGTATCGCAGTTTTCCTGAAACCTTCTCGAACGATCCCAATAGACTGTATATTCCCTGGTCAATAGATGACGCTTATCACAAAATGCAAAACCTCCTGCGAGAACCGCACCACAACATGGGACTCATTAGTGATTGGAACAATGCCACTGTGGATCGCGTTGTTGATATTATTTCTGGACAAGGTGAGCAGTGGAATCGAGCCGGTAATAGATATCGTGACCACGCTGCTCACGAAAAATATCAAGTTGTAAAGATTGAAGAATGATTAGCAAACATTTTACAAAACAAATTGAGCAAGGTGCTACAGAAATGTTTTTCTATGGTCTAGAAACAGGATCTGGCTCGATAGAAAACATGAAAATTAATATCACAAACCACAAAGGCACACTGGACACATTTCCAACTAACTTAGAGTTTGTTAGAATGCTGAGTGAAAATGTGCCATTGTTCAAGGAAATAGAATGATTAATGTTATTGTTACTGGTGTGGCAGGCTATATTGGTGGTCAGATTGCACTGAGACTAAAAGATGCTGGTTACACAGTGTACGGAATTGATCGAAGAGAATCGCCTAAGCATTTGTTAGGAGTGTGTGATGGCTTTTTATATCAAGACTTTGCAAGCGATGTGGCACTAAGTTGGATCATACAAAAACAACCCAAAGCTATCATTCACTGTGCTGGTACAAGCCTTGTGGGCCCTTCAGTAAAGGATCCTAGTGAATACTACAACAACAATGTGGTTAAAACTTTACGATTATTAGATATTGTTAAAAATAGTTTACCTAAATGTAAATTTATTTTTAGTTCCAGTGCCGCCACGTACGGCGAGCCTGTTATGAATCCCATACACGAAGTGGACCCTAAAGAACCTGTCAGTCCCTATGGCGAAAGCAAGTTGATGATAGACATGATGCTGGAAAGCTATCACCGGGCATACGGTCTTGACTATGTGAGTTTTAGATACTTTAATGCCTGTGGTGCTGATCCCCAAGGCAGACATGGTCAAGAGCCAGGTGCCACACACTTGATTGCCAAGTTGTTAGAAGCCACAAGAGATGATGGACAATTTAGAATATACGGTGACGATTACCCTACAGACGATGGCACTTGCGTTCGTGATTATGTGCATGTGGATGACGTGGCGCAAGCTCATGTATTAGCATTGTACATGCGTGTTCCTCCAGGCGTTTATAATCTTGGTTCAAATCAAGGAACCAGCGTTAAGCAAGTGATGGATCGTGCAAGAACTATCATTGGGAAAATGCCTTACATTGGTGTAGAAGCTCGTCGCGAAGGTGATCCGCCTGTGCTGGTAGCATCAGCAGACAAATATGATGCAATTGGCTGGCGCAAAAATTACACACTGGATGATATGATACAGCATTCTTGGAACTGGTACAACAGGTAAATATTTTTATGGAATATGCATATCAATTAAATTTGCCTCCAGTTGTTGAAATACTTCGTCCTGAGTTGAGAGACAATCCTTGGAAAGACATTGATGGGTTAGTTACTGTTACACATGCAGAAGAGTTTGTAGATCCTTCTTGGTTAAACTTCAGAGGACTCAACTGGTACAAAGCAAATATCTTTAAAAAGGCACCTGGGTGGTACGGACCTATTCACACTGACGGTAATAATACTGTACAAACCTGGGCCATCAATTGGGTCGAT
>Ga0315903_10006061_pt1 | contig 15561 bp, 31 predicted proteins | sample LakEriMetagenome_7_FD_203524 | JGI IMG/M metagenome (GOLD analysis project Ga0315903, IMG submission 203524) | Freshwater fungal communities from buoy surface, Lake Erie, Ohio, United States - Buoy 2 MA119 | ecosystem: Environmental > Aquatic > Freshwater > Lake | place: USA: Lake Erie, Ohio...
CTACGCCGCGTTCGTCTATCGGTTAGGACATAGCCCTTTCAAGGCTAGAAGGCGGGTTCGATTCCCGCACGCGGTATTAAGAATATAGGGCGGTGCATATGCTAGCAGTCGCCAACAAATGGACACATACTATATTCTTACTATATGGGGTTTTTATGGCTATAACTGTAAATGGATACACATATCCAGAACATTTCGTAGAAGCAACACATCACGATGGATTTAGTAACAATATTCCTGCGTGGACACAACTGTTAGCTCCTTATAAAGAAATGGACAACTTACGTTTTTTAGAACTTGGTACTAATTTAGGTAGAGCTAGTGTATTTCTATTAGACACTATTCTTACGGGAAAAAATTGTCTGTTAGATACGGTAGATTTTACCAATCATATACGAACTGCCGACAAAGATGGCGTAGATACATCAACTATCAAAAATCTGCAACCGTATATTGATAATAAGACTTGTGTATTTCATCAGAAGCTGACTGTTGATTTTTTTGCAACTATCGGTAACGTAGAATATGATTTAATTTACGTTGATGCGTCTCACGAACGAGAAGATGTATTGTTTGATGCAGTTAACTCTTTCTTTCATTTAAAACAAAACGGCGTTATTATTTTCGATGATTATGGATGGGGAGAGTGTGGAGAAGGCATTGATGCGTTCTTGACAACCTTCTCCAGAAAGATTAGATTAATCTCAAAAGGTTGGCAGGTTGTAGTACAACTAAGAAATAAGCAGGACATGCTGTTCCGTCCAGATTCAGGCCGTGAAGGATTCTGGAACGATGAAGATGTAAAAACTTCACGCAGTTAATAACCTATTAAATAGGCACTTGACAAACTAAGATAGTTGGTGTACATTTAATATGTTATCGCATTGCCCTCTCGTCTAACGGCAAGACAGCGGACTTTGGATCCGCGAATCGGAGTTCGATTCTCTGGGGGGCAACTTTAAAAGATGTGCAGCGAGGGCAATGCCTGTGGTGGGGGCTGTCTAGCTAATCTTGTATTAGGGACAGTTGCGTAGTAGTATAGTTGGTATACGAACCGCACATTGAGCGACCTGGCCACATCCCCCTTTTGTTCGTTGTAGTTCGTAATTCACTTTAAAATGGAGTACACAATGTACAAGTTTCTTCTTGTTCTTGCTGTTGCTACGTTGACCGCTTGTAGCACAAAGGAAGTTGCCGAAACTACGGCAGATTCTACTGCTGTGGCTATCGATACGGTCAAGGTAACTAACGACAGTGCCGTTGTTGATTCAACTGCTAAGTAAGCAATTCTGATGAGGCCTTAGTGGCCGAAAGGTTTCCCACGGCGATTCTAGAGCATGGGGAAATTAAAATGGGACATACTCTTGAACGCCGGTCCCTCCCTCAATTGCAAGGAGACTTCCTCGTAAACGTATAATACGAGAATTAGTCTAATCGATGATGGTAAATGGTAAGCGCACCAGACTCATTGACCCACTTGACAAGTATTTTACTAACGTTTATACTTAAGAGTGATACTAATACAACTAAAATAAAAATGTTAGGGGAGTTACGGTTGTCCCCACAGAAGTGCGCACTTCAACAACCACTTTGCGGTTCTAGTGTAATAGATAGCACGGTTGGCTTCCAGCTGACAGGTCCGGTGCAACTCCGTGGAACCGCTCTTGGAGCAGGGTAGAGCAGTAGCAGCTCGTTTGGCTCATAACCAAAAGGTCGTGTGGTGCAATTCCCACCCCTGCCACTTCCTCCATTAAGGAGAATAGTATGTCAGCTTTAGATAAAATTAAAGAGTTACAAGAGCAGTATAGTAGAACAGAACGTTGTGTAATTTGTCATATTGATACAAAAGTTCCCCTTGACATGCACGTAGACTTACGATTATATTACGTCGAAGGTGCTGGACAACTCTGTAGTTTGTGTTACAAAGAAGTTTACAATTGATTCACGCGTTCGTGGCGGAATTGGCAGACGCACCAGCCTTAGGAGCTGGCACCCTCGCGGTGTGTGGGTTCGACTCCCTCCGAACGCATGTCGGGCTTGACAAGTAGGACAATAATGGTTATACTGAATGTGTAGTACGCTATTTGAAATGTTTCTTGAATTTCCGGTATGTCCGTAGCTTAATAGGATGAAGAGCCGAAAACGGTGTGTGGGTTCGACTCCCACCGGACATAGAACCGGCTTAGTAGGCTGTCGATGCCTACTGTACATGGGTCACGGCACCCGGGGTAAAAATCCTCCTTGAACCGCAGTTGTATCCATCGTGCCTTAACCTACGATGTAAAATAGAACCTTCGGGCAAAACGTTAAGCGGTCGTATTTCCGAGATAAATACGCGATTCCCAATAGTCGAGATTGTATTGGGAGGGTGGTTCTCTCGTTGGCAGCATATGGGCTGACCATCTAAAACAACTAACGCTGTGATGGTAGCGTTGTCTCGTCTGATCTTCGAGACACACGGTGAGCTTGATACACTTACCGCCATCACTCTCTCCATATTTCATTTGCCAGATGGGTATGGGGAGTCTCCTGGGTAGTAGCGCTCTAATCCCGAAGCGCAGTACAAGTATCGGGATTTTTTAGCCTCCATAACTCAATTGGTCAGAGTAGCTGGCTTTTAACCAGTAAGTTCTAGGTTCGAGTCCTAGTGGGGGCACTATCCGCCGATGGCCAAATGGTGAAGGCAGCGGTCTTATATACCGAAGATGTGCAGGTTCAAGTCCTGCTCGGCGGACTTAGTTGGGCCTTTAGCTCAGTTGGTTAGAGCACCCGACTCATAATCGGGAGTGCCTGGGTTCAAGCCCCAGAGGGCCCATATGCACGTGTCATATAACGGCTATTATCCTAGCCTTCCAAGCTAGAGACGCGGGTTCGACTCCCGCCACGTGCTTAATTTTTGGAGGATGTATGCTACATAAGTTTGTCAGACGTATGAAACGATTGGGTATAGAATTAGAATGTGTAGCTAATTATCCGTGGATTTATTTAGATAAAGTAAACGGAAAGCGGGTAACAGAAAAGTTTCGAGCAGTACACGGTTTTACTATTGCATTTGCAACTACCTCGCCAGAGGGGGAGTTGACAAACGTGAAAGAAATCATTAAAATTATTAGGAAATATAAGTAATACAGCAGGACGCGTCTTACGCGGTTAGTGGTCGTATGGAAAGACATCCGAAAACTGATAACGTATATAGAGTTCACTCTAGGACACAGCACACAATTCCCTGAAACCCGCCGAAAGGAATTGAGGATGAATGGCGACGATGGATAGGGTTGGTCGGTATGGCTGATGGGTTCTGACGCCAACGATACAACGATAAGAGTTGCAACTACTTATCACCCGAGACAAGACAACATCTTTCCCGCTGTATTACTTTTACGCTCTTGTGGTGGAATCGGTATACACAACAGACTTAAAATCTGTCGGCCTTACGGCCTTGCGAGTTCGAGTCTCGCCGGGAGCATCGTACTACTTATATTAGTTGCCACAATAGCTCAGCGGTAGAGCACTCGATTTGTAATCGAGCGGTCGTCGGTTCAATCCCGACTTGTGGCTCTGTAACAACGGGGAGTAGCTCAGTCCGGTAGAGCATCCGCTTTGGGAGCGGAGGGTCGCAGGTTCGAATCCTGTCTCCCCGATATTGTTGGGTGGTTAGCTCAGCTGGTTAGAGCATCGCTTTTACACAGCGAGGGTCGGGGGTTCGAGTCCCTCACTACCCATTTGTAGTTGTACTTTGCGAGTTAAAGAATGCAAGACCCTAAGTGTCAAGGGAAATCGACATCTCTTGTTTTGGAGGCCGCAATCTTCTATAATAACGGAGAGACGGCATAGGCCGTTTTAAACGCATGACACTAAAGTACAACTATACGCTCTTGTGGTGGAATGGTATACACGGCAGTCTCAAAAACTGCTTCCCATCGGGATTGTGAGTTCGAGTCTCACCGAGAGCATAAAAGTTTCTTGGACAGGTGGCAGAGTGGTCTATTGCAACGGTCTTGAAAACCGTCGAGCCGAAAGGTTCCGAGAGTTCGAATCCCTCCCTGTCCGTGTAGCAATTTAACCTAGAGGTTCCTATGCCACATCCTAAGAAATGCGGAAAAGGCCGTCGAAAGATGGGTTCCAAAAAGCGTAATAATCGTTGGAAGAATAGAAAACGGAAGCACTAATTGATATTAGTTGTCAATCACGGAATCTGGTGGTTAAACCGTGGAAGTAAAAGACCGCGCGGTTCGACTAATATCAATGCGGGTGTAGCTCAGCGGTAGAGTCCGTGCTTGCCAAGCACGTTGTCGTGGGTTCGAATCCCATCGCCCGCTTAACATTAATCATTGGAGTTTGTTATGTGTAAATGCGAAAGAAGTACCCGTGAAGATGGACGTTGTATGGGACTACATCAGTTGACGGAACAAGAGTACAAGAAGTGGCTAACTGAACAAAAATTACCTATTACACAAGAGAATGAAGAGTAATACTTGACATTTTCTCTATAATAGGTTATACTTAAATCAGTACGGGCCTGTAGCTCAGCTGGGAGAGCATCCGCTTTGCAAGCGAAAGGTCATCGGTTCGATCCCGATCAGGTCCACTAGTAAGGTTCATCTAGAAATAGTTGAACCTTTTCTTGTCTTAATTTGGATGGTTGGCTGAGTGGTCTAAAGCAGGAGATTACTAATCTCTCGTACTGAAAGGTACCGTGGGTTCGAATCCTACACCATCCGTTTAACATTCTCTGGAGATATTATGTTTTTTCTTAAACTTATTCTTTGGTTAGGTGTGGTCGCATGTATTGCAGCACTTGCTCTATTATGGACATCTGGAATCACGCATATGCATGAAATCCATCCAGACTATAAAGGTGAGGACTTTCCGTAAGCCAAGATAGCTCAGTTGGTAGAGCGCCAGCCTGAAGAGCTGGGCGTCGGGGGTTCGACTCCCTCTCTTGGCATCAAATGAAGTTTATATTTATTCCCCGATAGCTCAGTCGGTAGAGCAGCTGACTGTTAATCAGCGGGTCACAGGTTCGAGTCCTGTTCGGGGAGCTGTTTGGGCGGGTGGCCGAGTGGCTGAAGGCATGGGTCTGCAAAACCTTTGGAGTAATCCCACCGCAGGTTCGAATCCTGTCTCGCCCTTATGCGTCGGTAGCTCAATTGGTAGAGCACCGGTCTCCAAAACCGGGGGTTATAGGTTCGACTCCTATCCGGCGTGTTAACAAGGAGAAGTGTATGTATATCGTAAAATATAATGGAACACAAATTCAAGGAGAGTTTTCTACAAGGGAAGATGCAATTGATAGTGTAGAAAAATCTTTAGGTACATTAGATTTCAACAAGTTTAATATCGCATTCTGGCCGTCTATTTCAGCACGTGGTCAGATTATGATTGAGATTATAGAAGTAAATTAAGGGAGTGCCGCAGAGTTGGAGGACTGCAGCAGACTGTAAATCTGCCGTCAATAGACCTAGTTGGTTCGAATCCATCCACTCCCATACGCATCCATAGCTCAATTGGCAGAGCATGTGACTCTTAATCACCAGGTTCTAGGTTCAATTCCTAGTGGATGCATAACTTGTTACGGAGACTGTATGACGAAATTTTATCGTAGTAGAGTAGACAAGAGATTGAGTGGCGTCTGTGGTGGTATCTCAGAAGCAACTAAAATTGACTCCACGTTGATTCGTATTATCTTCGTGTGTCTATTTTTTACACCAATTCCTATCTTTATGTTCTATGTATTAGTAACTCTACTATTGAACAAAAAACCATATGGTGATTGTAGCTCAATTGGTTAGAGCATCGGATTGTGATTCCGAGGGTTGCGGGTTCGAGTCCCGTCATTCACCCTAAGTTAGATAGTTTTGTTAACTTAAGCAGAGAATGAAATGAATACAAACGCATTAATATTCATATTAATTTTTTATTTAGTATTGGAAGTAATAGTTCGACGTGCTGAGGCAAAATCAAAAAAAGAGAAAGAGCAGAAAGAATTAGAAAGACAACGGATACGAAAAGAACGACAAGAGTGGCGTGAAAAATTCCACAGAGAACATCCACGTTACCGATAGTTGCTGACATAGCTCAGTTGGCAGAGCACCACTTTGGTAAAGTGGAGGTCACCGGTTCAATCCCGGTTGTCAGCTTTAATTCTATACCTTATGGAGACACTTATGCAAACTTTAGAAAGTTTACGGACGTTCTTAAACACCGAAAGTCTAAAAACGAAAATACAGTTTCAATCCCCAAATTTCAGTCAGTATATTGACGGGGAAGAAATGTATACCAAGCAAACAGTTTATGTTACGGCTAATTCACAAGTAGATGCCCGATTCTGGCTAAGATACGATATTGATAATAACAAGTTTGTTTTGGATATAAGTTTTTTTTCCCGTTTAGGTGATTACATTTCACTAAGTACATTTGCTGCACAGTATCCTAACTCACAAGCAGCTCTCTACGGAAATTGTTGTGCTATAGGAAAACACATTAATTGGACTGCCATCAGTCCGGGAAATAATGTTTATTCTGTTAATGTGTATGAAGAAAACGATATTAAGATTAAACAAAGATTTACTAACGATTATTCTTTGATAACGAAAATAGCATAAGTTATTTGCCTCAATAGCTCAACTGGATAGAGCATCTGACTTCGGATCAGAGGGTTGTGGGTTCGAATCCTGCTTGGGGCACTTGACAGTTAAGGTAAAATCTTTTATCTTAACAAGTAGGAGCATTGGTCTATCGGTTAGGACGCTAGCCTGTCACGCTGGAAGGACGAGTTCGACTCTCGTATGCTCCGTTGAACATCTTAAATAAGTTATATGAGTATAGACATATTATTTGAACGTTTCAAAGCAACACCAATAGAACCAAAAATAGTAGACATATATCAATCAGAATATTTGTTTACTACCCTAATACAAAATTTGTATGCCTCATCACCAGTACACGTTCATCCAGATGTAGTAACTACTGAGTTTAAGCAATTCAAAGCTATACTACATCTAGATAGATATATTAAAGAAGTACATAGTGTAGAGGGAATGAAAGAAACAATCACTCTCTTGTCAAGCTATTTACGATCAGAATTAAAAGAGTTTTGTAGTTTATATCAAACTCCTATTTATATTGGTTCTCCGCTCATTCCTACATGCGGTGAAGATAATATTATTAGATTCGGCTTCACCTATACAGCAAATGGCACGATGGTCTGAACTGGTTGAGGCACCGCTCTCATAAGGCGGGATTATGTGGGTTCGAGTCCCACTCGTGCTATGAAGTCCCTTAGCTCAGTCTGGTTAGAGCGTCCGTCTGATACACGGAAGGTCCGGGGTTCAACTCCCTGAGGGACTATATTTTTACCCCTGTGGCGCAATTGGAAGCGCGGCTGATTTCTACTCAGTAGGTTGCGGGTTCGAGTCCTGCCGGGGGTGTATTGAAAGGAGGTAGTTTATGGTTGATGTATTGTACACTATATTTTTAGTTGGAATACTAATATTCGTAGTGATTGCCTGTGGCGGTGCCATCTTCCTTAATTACGAAAAATCTAAAATGAAAAGGGAGAGCCCGCAATGAATGAAATAGTTAAAGCATATTTTACAGCGTTTTCGGCAAAAGATATAACAACACTTGAACAACTATACCACGACGATGTTGTTCTTTGGGAATGGGGACAACGTGTTTTTATGGGCAAAGCTGAAGTGTTAGAGGCAAACACGCAGTTGTTCAATTCATCGGAAAGATTAAATCTATTGGTGCAAAGTTCTGCTTCAGACGGAAATAAACACTTCTGTGAACTGTCTATTATTCTAGATGAGAAACTTATATCAGTTTTAGATGTAATAACTCTACAAGATAATAAAATTATAACGGTACAGGCATACCGAGGATTCTAATGCGATTTCTTACCCGTAAGCTGGTGCAGCCAGGAGATTTAAATGCTAACGGTACTCTGTTTGGTGGTCGTTGTCTTGCTTGGGTTGACGAGGAAGCAGCAATCTATGCGGCAATCGAAACACGACACAAAAAAGTTGTAACGAAAAGTATTTCAGCAATTAATTTTGTCGCTCCTGCGTTTCAAGGCGATGTGGTAGAAATTGGTATTGCTCTAAAGAAGGTTGGTAGAACATCACTTACATTAGAAGTTCAAGTGCGAGATTTGACTACACAAAGAATAATTGTAAATATTGATGAAATGGTATTCGTGTGTGTTGATGATACGGGAAAACCTACACGGCATTCTTTAAGTTCGTGAGGTTATTATGATTGAAACTATTGGAATAATTGTTAGCGTAGCTACAGGAATCTTATCTGGAATTGGTACCGTAAAAGGACTGCAATCTGATAGGAAGAACACAATTAGCCAATTCTTAAACGTTATCGCTGATACCATAGATGAAGCTGTTGTGAAGTTTAAGAATGATGAGATTCCCCACGGCGCATGTGAACGTATGAGACGATATGCTACAGAGTTCCCATACACACTAGAAGGTTATATGGAAACTGACAAGTTACAAACGTATGCTGAAGAATTACATCGGGCTCACGAAATCGAACAGCTGTATAAGACCGTAAAAGATAATCCAGAAAGTATTGTAGAATTAGAGAAGGCGGCAAGTGCATTTAGAGTTGCAGCAAATATGATTAAATTTACCAAGTAGAGGTTATTATGAACTTAACACCACAAGATAAGAAAAAGCTAGAGAACGCCCTAAAGGATATGAGTGCATCGATGGCTCGACAATCAGCCGAACGTGACTTGCAGAAGAATGTCATTGGTGATATCTGCGAAGAGTTGGATCTAAATAAGAAAGTGTTTCGTAAGCTAGCAAAGGTCTACCATAAGCAGAATTTCGGTGAAGAGGTTCAACTCCACGAAGAGTTTGAGAATTTGTACGAGACGGTTGCCACAACAAATGTCTAAGATTAGCATATATAAAACGCATTGGAATCCAGAATTACCTGCGTTTGATATGTACGGGAATAATGTAGTAAGACCACAAGAACAGCAGTTTACTTACTTGTTTTCTCAACTTACTACAGCCATTCTAAGTAAGTACCCTGATGCACAGTTGATTGATATACCATCCCTTGAAGGTACACAAACTATTTTAGGAATGTCGATTACATTGATTAACTGTGAAATGATTGTGGTCATAGACGACAAACTTATACTTCTTAGTTTTTCCGATCACTATTCTGATGCACAAAACGCGTTACGTCTTAGGAACAATCCAGATGATGTGATGGTATACTGCAATCATAAGTTATCAGACACGTTCGATAACGTGGCTTTTACTGTAAAAAGTTCCCCGTATGTTGCACGATATGCCGTATATGACTTGGATATGTTTCACACCTTTCGTCATAGTACTACATTAAATGACAAATTATTTTTTCGAGGAAACTATAAAAATCTTCCGAGAAATGCTGTATTTTCCCTTATGGATGATAGATATAAAAATATCTTTCTTGGGGCAGACGGTACCTCACCAGAACAATACCTATATGAAATAACTCATTCTACGATTGGATTGAGTATACCCGGTATGGCTGAATTCTGCCATCGTGATGTAGAATATATGGCGATCGGCGTTCCTATGATGCGATTTGAATATCTGACGGATATGGAACCAAAACTTATTCCAAACGTACATTATATTTCTATACCAAGAATAGATACGTCTATGGGAGAAGAACGTTCTTGTGGAAAAGAAAATCTAGAATCTGGATTTATCGGACAGAATGAACATACAGATAAGTACGCTGAATTGTACTACGAAAAGTTTATGCAAGTAAAAGACGATAAAGACTTTCTTGATTCCATTTCCCGTAATGCTAGAGCATACTATCAAAAATATATGCATCCACGAAACCGCGTAGAGCATTTTATGAAACTAATGGAACTTTGATATGTTAAAGATATTACTTATTTGGGTTATTATTTCTTTTGTAGCTTGTTTTGTTATATGGCCGACTCTGTTGGGTCCGAGACAAGATGATGATTAAATCAAATATAATAAATTAAACGTAATATATTATATAGCTTGACAATCTAAGGGATATATGGTAAATTCCATATGTCCCTTATTTTTTGGATTGGAGGCGTTATGATTCGTAAAATAGTTATCTCAACATGCCACGGAGGGTTTGGATTGTCCCGTGATGCCTTTACAGAATGGTGCCGTCGAAAAGACTTTGGCATGGTAACTACGGAAGATCGTGGTACGTTTGAAGTGTATTGGGCTGTGACGTATCGCCCATTCGACGAGACGCCGGAGATATACGATAAACATAAACACGAAGGTATGCTTATTTCGGCACGTGATATTCAGCGGGATGACCCTGACTTGATTGCTGTCGTGGAAAAAATGGGGAGACGTGCCGACGATGCTTTTTCTTGTCTAAAGATTGTAGAGATTCCATCGGATGTATTGTGGCAGATTGATGAATATGATGGAGCGGAATGGGTGGCTGAACAACATAGACGATGGAGTTAATTATGGGACAGAGAAAATGGGCGTGGCAGGCATTATATGAAGCACGCCGAGATACACTAGTTGCAGAAGAAGGGAAGAAAGATTACGATGCATTGTGGCGAGCAGAACGAAACGTAGAACTTGCTACAATTGAAGAATTCATTAATGATGTATACGAGGCAGCAGGTGAACTCACATCGATGACGGAAAATTGTGGACAGCACGGTGTTATGCTGGGAATAGAGCTAACATTGCGTGAAATGCGAAAACTTGTAGACGCACGACAGACGTAAGTTGTTGGCTGGTAAGGACTTAACTACGCTTGACCAGCCCCACCTTTTATAGTATATTTAAGTGTACCTTTCACAAGGAATTTTATGTACAAAGTTTGGAGTACTTATCCGCCGGCAATTGCAAACCTACCAAGTGGGCGTTGTATTGTCGGCGGTTCAGTTACCCGCGTTACGAAGAATGGTCGCAATGTTGCACTCCCCGCGGTCGTTCCCGATAACCTTCAACTCAGTCAGTTGCAGTGGGTTCGTCCGGCCGCACCTGCTCCCGTCAAACGAGAGACTAAGAAGGTAAAGGGTTCCACGGGCAAAGTGTATCTACTGGAACGTCAACCAAACGGTAAGTGGACTTGTACCTGCCCCGGCTACCAGTATCGCCGGTTCTGTAAACACACGGGAGCATAATAATGGAAACTATTACGGAGATTCGCCGATTGGCGTTGGAACATGCACCTACTATCCAACTACAATGGGAGACGATTGATAAAGACCCAAGCGGATTCGCTTTTCATCTGGAAGTAGCTACGAAAATGATACCAGACATAGAGAGTTTGTACGAGAAACTGCTACAAGGTGTGCACGTATCTATCCCCAATGAGAATTCTACCTTGAATTACAACGACAGAGAATTCTATTGTCATTTGGTGGCAGATGAACTGTACAATGCCTATATCATTCAAGATATTTACGATCGGTTCAAATTGATTCAGTCTATTACGGAGATGGAGAGTTAAAATGAGTTTTCCCCAACGATACCACACCTACGCAGAGCAGATTGGTAAGCAAGTGGCTGACTTGTGGTTAGCAGATCGACTATCACTTCGTCGTGTCCGAAAGGTTATTCGGGCAGTGGTCGGGGACGATGTTCAGCTTTCTAGCGGAGGCTACCGTACTACGGCAATCCTTCGAAATGGCGTAATCAAGGTTCCCCACGACGATTCAGCCATTCGCAGCACTTTTACAGAGGCTCGTATTTTTGAAACGGTAAAGAAGAACAAAACTATTGTACAGCACTTCCCTAACTCACAACTAATCGTGGTGGAAGGAATGCCTGTAATTCTTCAAGCTCTTGTGGCCGGCGTGGCATCACGTTATGACCACGCCACCACCACCGCGGTCGAGCGGTTCGGAAAGCGCTTAGGTATTGGGGACATACATCTATATAACTATGGATGGGGTGAAGATGGGCAGGGTATCTATCCTATCTTTATTGACTGCGAAACAAGTCCCCGCAAGATGTCTACAACCCCCCAGGAAGTCAAGAAAATTAGTACAAAGCGTGTACGCTGGGACTACCCCTGTGATGTAAGTCGTTGAAAATCAACAACTTAGCCCCTCTTGACGGGGGGTATTAAATGGGGTATATTTAATGTATCCCTCTTTCCATAGGAAAACGAAACGTATGAAGCTGTTGACTATCGGTAACACCAAAACTGTCAAGGGTGAGGCTCTTGGGTATATGACTTTCATCATGCACCTTGCCCCCTCTACTCTTTCGGGTTACAACACCTGTCCGATGGCCTCCGCCGGTTGTGCGGCGGCCTGTCTCAATACGGCCGGTCGTGGTCGCTTCACCGCGATTCAGGAAGCTCGTATCCGCAAGACCAAGTGGTTTTTTGAGGACCGCGAGAGCTTTATGGCTCAGCTTGTGAAGGACATTCAGGCCGCCATCCGTAAGGCTGACCGTGAGCAGATGATTCCCGTCTTTCGTTTGAACGGCACGTCTGACATTCGCTGGGAGACTGTTCCTGTTGCTGGGTTCCGTAACATTATGTCGATGTTCCCCAACGTGCAGTTTTACGATTACACCAAGCTGACCAATCGTAAGAACATCCCTTCGAACTATCACCTTACGTTCTCGCGTAGTGAGAGCAACGATGCGTATGTTACGACGATGATGAATCGTGGGTTCAATGTTGCTATCGTGTTCGACGTTCTGCCCGAGACGTACAATGGCGTCAAGGTCATCGACGGCACCGAGACTGACCTGCGGTTCCTCGACGATAAGAACGTCATCGTCGGGCTCATCGCCAAGGGTAAGGCTAAGAAGGACAACAGCGGGTTCACCATTCTTCGTAAGGCGGCGTAATATGTACCAGACTCACATTCTCACACCGAACGGGCATAGTATTCCCCGCAAGCGGCTCACCGTGATTTCTCTGTGGGATATTCTTGACTATATGGAGCTTCGTGAGGAAGAAGTGGAAGCCATCAGCGACTTTGGGCTGAGTGAATTGCAGTGGAGTGGAGGCGGCTTTGAGCTCATCAGTAATACCTTAGCGCTCGAGTGCATCATCACGGGGCTTGAGGCATATTACGACGAGCTGACGATGACCGCGGACGAGTATGGCCAGCCGTCTCGTAATCTCCCCGCTCGACTCTATACCCGCAAGGACATCACCGAAATGTTCTGGGCGGTGGTACAGAAGGACGATTACATTAACTTGGAAGGTAACGGATAATGCAAGGATTTATCAACGTGATGACTCTTATCGGTATTCTTTCTGTTGGGGCCCTTGCGGGCATGGTGATGGTTTACATTATGGAGAAATTCTAATGACTACAATGTGTAACGTGTTTTCCAATGGCACTGAGATTCAGATTATCAACCACAGCGAGCCAGACTACAATGGTCTATTCGGCACGGTGATGTACTCAGAAAACGTGCGTGGGACTATCTTTTATACGGTAATGCTCTATGATGCACATCAGGCCGTGTCGTGTACGGACGATGAAATTATGGAGGCATAATCTATGAAAAAGAAACTTCCACATCTTGTCAATCGTCGGCAATGGCAGTATACCGCTCATAGTCAACACTATAGTTGGTCCACAATTGTAGTTGCCAATACGATTCAAGAGGCTCGGCGGGCAGGATACTACGAAGCTAAAAAAGTATTTGGTAATCATGCCCCCATTCATAGGGACAATATTTCAGAGTTTCGATAATGGATTTCGGTCTTAGTATTTTCATCGTGTCGTGTGTGATAATGGTCATACTTGACAAAATCATTAAATGAGGTTATTATGTTTGCGGCGTTTGAGTGGTACCAACCAAAGGAGCTAACTATGTTAGACATCAAGGAAATCGCTGAAGAGTGTGCTCAGAAACTTACCGATTCGGTATCGATGGAAGAGATGGAAACTTTCTTCTACGACGAGCAGACTAAATATTTTAACTCGCTGTCGCTGGACGAACTACTCCAGCAGGCACGTGACCTAAACATTGACTTGGGGGAGTGGGATGTTCACGATGTTGCGTAACTGTATTCGGTGTAAGCAGGAAATTCCTGCTGGTCGGCTCGAGGTTCTACCCAATACACATACTTGTGTAACGTGTAGTACCGAACAGCAGTATCGTGGGGCGATGGTATTCGATCATAAAACCGCTCCCCGTCTGGTATACGTCCGTCCAGAGAACAAAGAATCGCTCGAACAGCTTAAACGTTTCGTAAATCGCGCTCGTCGTTAACTCTATAAGAGGATAGTATGAAAAAGTTATTTGTGTTGTGTTTGGTATTGATGGGATGTGGTGATTCACGCGTGAAGATGCATATGGTGACTTGTCGATTTCCACAAGATACATTCACCGATACAATCATTACTACGGACGTAGTGTGGCCGACGCGAACAGTATATCGTATCGCAGATGCATATTACCCCATCGCGTTCTGCACCGTTCGCACTCAAATCAAATCCTAAACTATGTTAGACATCCGACAGCACGCCACTTCACTTACCATTCGTGGTATTGACGAGACAACACAACAGAAAATCATTCGAGCCTTACAGAAGGAATTCAAGTTCGACTATGATGTTCCGACATACCCAACGTGGAAGGAGTGGTCGCCGAAGATTCCATTGACGGCGAGTGCGAAAGAGGTACAGAACCAAGAGTTGTATACCCGCTCTGGATGTTACAAGGTGTGGCATAAGAATACGTTGATTTATATCGGGGAAACCCGCTGTCAACGTGGAACCGGCGGTGGGAGGCCGGGGATGTGGGCTCGTCGTGGTGATTTCCGTTCTACGGTATTGGGAGAGAACATCCAGAATCCGTATGGGAACGCTACCCGATTCCTTGAAGAGTTTGGAAAAGACATTTCGAACGTCTCTCATACGTTTCACTATGTCCACCCAATCTACTGTAAGCAGGCAGAAGAAGAGTTGTTGCAGGAGTACTACAAGAAACACAAAACCCTTCCCATTCTGCAGCATGAGAAGGATTACAAGCGTGTACGTTAACTAATACTACAGAGGTTATATGACTGAGACAGATACGATTAAGCTTACCGCAGAAGCCAACCACGGAAGCTTTGGTCAGACGAATTTTACTTGTACCGTGTCCACCGACACCACACTAGATGAGCTGATGGATTCTATTCGACAGCTGGTACTATCGTTGGGATATATGGAAGGTAGTTGGGATAATGTGATTAAGAGTCGCGCCGAAGAACTTAATCATGCCGAGGCTCGTCGAAAGGCACAGAACGTCTATCAGGTTCCCGTGTCGTTCCAGATTAATGCAGAAGATGCAACGATGGCTCGGGAAAAGATGTGGGATATTCTAATGGAGATTGAAAAGACTGACCAGATTCCCGACTATTCAATCGGTGACGCTACCCAACTAGAGCTGTTTTAAAAATTTTACCCCTACGAATTTAGCACTCTGTACACGTGCCCATCACGCCCATCGGTGCGGTGGGCACGTGGAGCGGAGTCGCGGTCATATACGGGCGGATGTGTCGATAGACTTGAAGGGAGAACAAGCCGTCACTTGGGTAATGGAGTCCGAG
>Ga0315903_10006068_pt1 | contig 15548 bp, 11 predicted proteins | sample LakEriMetagenome_7_FD_203524 | JGI IMG/M metagenome (GOLD analysis project Ga0315903, IMG submission 203524) | Freshwater fungal communities from buoy surface, Lake Erie, Ohio, United States - Buoy 2 MA119 | ecosystem: Environmental > Aquatic > Freshwater > Lake | place: USA: Lake Erie, Ohio...
TACGCCGACTTCAAGGCCGACCTGCAGCGGAAGATCGACCCCATCCTCGCCCGCCTCGCCGAGAAGGGGGTGGATGGGGTGAGCGTGGATTACACCGGGCTCGTGCCGCTGGTCTACAAGGCACAGCACTCGCTCCTCGACGGCCTGAAGATCGGCTTCGTCTGGGACTTCGCCATCATCGTCGCGGTGATGATCGTCCTCTGCCGGGCGACGTCCGCCGGCCTCGTGCTGCTCCTCCCGGCCGCGTTCCCGGCGATCATCGTCTTCGGCGGCATGGGCTGGGGCCACTCGCTCCTCAAGGCCTGGACCGGCGGCAACCTGCTCGTCGACATCGGCACCGTGATGGCCCCGAGCGTGGCCCTCGGCGTGACGGTCGACGACGTCGTCCACTTCATGCTCTGGTTCCGCCGCGGCATCGCCGACGGCCTCGACCGCAAGCAGGCGACGATGCTCGCCTACAAGGGCTGTGCCCGGGCGATGTACCAGAGCTGGGGCGTGATCGGCATCGGGCTGTCGGTGTTCTCGCTGTCGCCGTTCGGGCCGACGCAGCGTTTCGGCTACATGATGCTTTCCATGCTCACGGTGGCCCTCGTCGGGAACCTGGTCCTCATGCCGGCCCTCCTCTCCGGCCCCCTGGGCGCGGTGTTCAGCTGGAGCGTGCTCCGCATCGAGCGGGCCAAGGCCCGCCGCAACGGCCGGACCATGGTGAAGGAGGAGCCGGGCAGCGACGAGCTCCCCGCACCGCACGTCCTCCCCGGGCAGACGAAGCAGGTCGTCCATGCCTGACCGCAGGCATCGCCCCGGCCGGAAGCCGGGCGCGAGCCCGGGGCAGGAGGCCCGGCCCGGTGCCGATCGTGACGCCGCTCCCGGGCCGCCGCCGCCGCGCCCCGTCGACGATCCGGGCCTGCCCACGGCCACGGTGCGCGTGAAGGCGAAGCGGGCGCGGCCGTTCTTCGGCCGCCATCCCTGGGTCCTCGACACGGCCATCGACTCGCTCGACGGCACGCCCGCCGTCGGCGACGTGGTCGATCTGGCCACCCACGACGGGAAGTTCATCGCCCGCGGCGTGTGGAATCCGGCGAGCCGCCTCCGCGTGCGGCTCTACGCCTTCGACACCCGCACCGCGCTCGACGCGCCGTTCTGGAGCCGGCGCATCGAGGCCGCCGTCGATCTGCGGCGCGTCCTCGGGCTCGACGACCGCGCGGGCGCCGCGAGGCTCGTCAACAGCGAAGGGGACGATCTCTCCGGCCTGATCGTCGACCGCTACGGCGACTGGCTCGCCGTGCAGGTCACGGCGCTCGCGATGGCCTGCCGGATCGACGCGCTGTGCGACGCCCTCGAGGCGGCGGTGAAGCCGAAGGGCATCCTGCTGCGGGGCGCGGACCGCGGCCTCGCGAAGCAGGAGGGGCTCGCGCTGCCCGACAGGCTCGTCCGCGGCACGGCGCCGGACGGACCGATCTTCATCCGCGAGGGAGCCCTCTCCTTCGGCGTCGACCTCGCCGAGGGGCAGAAGACCGGGTTCTACCTCGACCAGCGCGACAACCGCCGCGCCGCGGCGGCCCTGGCGAAGGACCGTCGCGTCCTCGACATGTTCTGCTATTCCGGCGGCTTCGCCATTTCCTGCGCCCTCTCGGGCGCCGCCAAGAGCGTCCTGGCGGTCGACTCGAGCCCCAAGGCCGCGGCACTGGCGCGGGCCAACGCCGAACTCAACCGTGCCGCGAACGTCGCCGTCGAGGCGTGCGACGCCTTCGAGCGGCTCGACAGCCTCGCCGCCGCGGGCGAGAAGTTCGGGATGGTGATCCTCGACCCGCCCAAGTTCGCCCGCAGCCGCGGCTCGGTGGAGGAGGCCCTCCGCGCCTACCACCGCATCAACCGCGTGGCGCTCGATCTGCTCGAGCCGGGGGGGATCCTCGTCACCTGCTCCTGCTCCGGAAGCGTGACGCGGGACGAGTTCCTGGAGATGCTCGCCGGCGTCTCGCAGCGTGCCGGCCGGCAGATCGCCATGCTCGAGATCCGCGGCGCCGCCCCCGACCATCCGGTGAGCGCCAGCTGCCTCGAGGGGGAATACCTCGAGTGCGTCATCGCCCGCGTGGCGTGAACTCGCCGACTGCACGCGAAACACGGGCATCCGGCCCGTTTTCGCGCCGCGGGCTCCGCTCCCCGGCCAGCGGCACCACCGTGCTCCGGCCGGCTGCGTCAGCGAGGGGTCGCCCGTGCCCTCGAGCGGCGTAACCGACAAGCGCAGCCATGGATGGCGGAGCGCCGGAGGGCCCGAGTGAGCGGAAGGCCCGGAGGGCCGAAGCGAACGTCCGGCGAGGGGGCACGGGCGACCCCGATGCCCACGTCGACCCCGCTCACACCTTCTTCAATCGCGTGTACTCGCCGACTGCACGCGAAACACGGGCATCCGGCCCGTTTTCGCGCCGCGGGCTCCGCCCGCAGGCCAGCCATCCGGGCCTCCGGCCCTGACGCCGATCCTCACACCTTCTTCAATCGCGTGTACTCGTCCATGGTCACCGTGGTGAGTTCGCCGTCGTCGCGGGCGAGGATGAGGACGTCGCTGTAGACCTTGTCGTCGGCGTTGCGGCGGAAATGGAGGCCGTGGCGACGGCGCTCGCGGCGCAGCACCTTCCCGGTCGTGGTCGTGCTCCAGGTGGCGGTCGAGCCCACCTGCACCCGGTGCACCACCTCCACGCGGTCCCCCGGGACGAGCTGATCGAAGAGGGATCGCGACTGCTGTTCTTCCGGCGTCATCGGATGACCTCGTTACGGCGTGCGACCACGGATCGCTGGGAAAGGAACCAACCTCCCGCGGCCCGAACGACGGATCACACGACGTGATCCGCCGGCAGTAGGGGCCAACCTCGGCTTCGCCCCGACTGCCCGTCATGACTCTATCGGGCGTCGATCTGCCCTGCATCGCACGATGCGATGCTGTTCGCCCGCGAAACCCTCGGCGTTTCCCGGGCGAACGAGTGGACGAAGGCCACGGAGGGCTTCGTCCGCGGAAAATCAGACTTCCTTGGCCTCGATCCACTTCATCATCTTGCGGAGCCGGCGGCCGGTCTCGGTGAGCTTGTGCTCGCGCTCGCGGCGCCGCGTGCTCTTGAACATCGCCGCGCCGCCGCGGTTCTCGAGGATCCAGTCGCGGGCGAACTCGCCCGAGCGGATCTCCTCGAGGATCTTCTTCATCTCCTTGCGCGTCTCGTCGGTGATGATCCGCTTGCCGCGGGTGTAGTCGCCGTACTCGGCGGTGTTCGAGATGCTGTAGCGCATGTACTCGAGGCCGCCCTGGTAGAGGAGGTCGACGATGAGCTTCATCTCGTGGAGGCACTCGAAGTAGGCCATCTCCGGCTGGTATCCCGCCTCGACGAGCGTGTCGAAGCCCGCCTTGATCAGCTCCGAGACGCCGCCGCAGAGCACGACCTGCTCGCCGAAGAGGTCGGTCTCGGTCTCCTCCGCGATCGTCGTCTCGATGACGCCGCCGCGGGTGCCGCCGATCCCCTTGGCGTAGGCCAGGCCGATCTTCTTCGTCTCCGGCGAAGCCCCGGGGCCGAGGGCGATGAGGCTGGGGACGCCGCCCCCCTTCACGTACTCGCTGCGGACCAGATGGCCGGGGCCCTTGGGGGCGACCAGGAGGATGTCGTGGCCGGCGGGGGGCTCGATCTGTCCGAAGTGGAAGTTGAAGCCGTGGCTCGCCATGAGCACGGCCCCCTTCTTGAGATTGGGCCTGATCGACGCCTTGTAGACGTCGGCGGCGAGTTCGTCGGGGAGGAGGATGTTGATGACGTCGGCCTGCCTGACCGCCTCCTCGACGCTCACCGGCTCGAAGCCGTGCTTCTTGGCGAGGTCGTAGTTGGGGCCGCCCGGCCGCTGGGCGACGACGACCTTGAGCCCGCTGTCGCGGAGATTCTGTGCCTGCGCGTGCCCCTGGCTGCCGTAACCGATGATGGCGATGGTCTTGCCCGCGAGGACCTCGAGGTCGGCGTCGGCGTCGTAGTACACGGTGGCGGCCAAGGGATCACTCCTCGAGCGGATGGTTGGATCGGAAGAAAGGGGACGGGGATCGGGAATCGGACGGACCGGTCGCCTCGCGACGCCGGTGCCTGCCTCCGCGCGGCTGCCGCCACGGTCCGACGGTCAGGCCAGACTCTCGCGTGCGGGGGCCGAGTCGGCGGGTCGGGCGCCGTCGGCGGCCTCCGTCAATTCGGGTGTCGGCGGGCTCCCGCGCACCATGGCGATCCGTCCGGTCCGGACGAGCTCGAGGATCCCGAGCGGTCGCATCAGCTCGACGAAGGCCTCGATCTTCTTCTCGGTCCCCGAGATCTCCACGACGACGCTGTCGGCGGCGACGTCGACCACCCGGCCGCGGAAGATCTCGGCCAGTTCACGGACCTCGGTGCGCACCTGGCCGTTCGGGGCGGCGACCTTGATGAGCATCAAGTCGCGCTCGACGTAGTTGCGGGAGCTGATGTCGTCGACGCGGACGACCGTGACGATCTTCTCGAGTTGCCGGCGCACCTGGTCGAGGACGCGGTCGTCTCCGCGGAGCACGAACGTCATCCGCGAGAAGCGGCGGTCCTCCGTCTCGCCCACGGCGAGACTGTCGATGTTGTAGCCGCGCGAGGCGAGCATGCCGGACACGTGCGCCAGCACCCCGGGGACGTTCTGGACGGTGGCCGAAAGGACGTGGCGCATGGGGGACTGCCGGGGGGCTCGGGCGGGGGCGGAGGGGGCAATGGGGACGCGGGCCGGTGCGGAGCGGACGTCGCCCCCGGGCCCGGGACGTGCGGGAGCGGCGGGGGGGATGTCGCACTCGGCCGCGAGAGCGTTCGAACCGGCGAAAAACCGGGAAAAACACGACTCCGGCGAGGGAGGAGTGTAGTTCGCCGCCGCGGCGCGATTCAAGCCGCCCCCGGCCCCACCCCGCCCGAGGGGCGGGAATGGCGGGTGTACGTTGACACGGCCGGGAAAATACGAATAGTTTGCGGGACTCCACCGGAGGCACGAGCCGGCCTCCGCCTTCCCCGGATCCCCTTCCTCCCCCCGCGAGTGACGAGCGTGTCGAACGTCCTGGCCCAGGAACTGATCGAAGCCGGCGTGCATTTCGGCCACCGTGCCAGCCGCTGGAATCCGAAGATGCGGCCTTACATCCACGGCCGCAAGAACCTCATCCACATCATCGACGTCCGCGAGACGATCCGCGGGCTCCTGCGCGCCAAGAAGTATCTCAAGCAGGTCGCGTCGACCGGCAGCCTGATCCTCTTCGTGGGCACGAAGCGGCAGGGCGCCGAGGCGGTGGCCCGCGAGGCGGCCCGCTGCGGCATGCCGTACGTCTCCGACCGCTGGCTGGGGGGCACGCTGACGAACTTCCGCACCATCCGCAACCGCCTCCAGCGCCTCGAGCAGCTCGAGAAGCTGATGCCGTCGGAGGAGTTCGGGGCCTATTCCAAGAAGATGCAGTCGTCGCTGCGGCGCGAGTTCCGCAAGATGGAGCGGAACCTCGGCGGCATCCGCACCCTGTCGCGGCTCCCCGAGTGCCTCGTGGTGTTCGATCCCAAGAAGGAGAAGAACGCCGTCAGCGAGGCCCGCAAGATGGGCATCACGACGGTGGCGCTCATCGACACCGACTGCGATCCCGACCTCGTCGATCTGCCGATCCCCGGCAACGACGACTCGATCCGCTCGATCGAGCTCGTCGCCGCGCGGCTCGCCGACGCGATCCTCGAGGGCAAGGCCAACACCTCCGCCGACGCCCAGGCGGCGGCCGAGGGCGCCGACGGCGAGGGCAAGCAGGCCCCGCGGGCGCGGGCCAACGTCGCCAAGCGTGCGGCCCCCCGCCCGCCGAAGGCCTGACCCGCGGACGTTCGGGGATTTCCGGCCGGATCACGGTGCCCGGCACCCCCCGAGCCCCGGTATCCCCGGGGCTCGGAGTCGTTTCACGGTCACGCGTGCCGGTCGCATCCCGCCGCCTGTCGTTTCCCCGTTCACAGTGCCCGACCTTTTTCCTCCCGCCAGGAGTGTTTCCGATGGCTGACATCACGGCCGCAGCGGTGATGGCCCTGCGTGACAAGACCGGCCTTCCGATGATGGAGTGCAAGAAGGCGCTCCAGGAGTGCGGTGGCAACACCGAACAGGCGGTGGAGTGGCTGCGCAAGCAGGGGATCAAGACCCAGGCGATGAAGGCCGATCGCGAGACGTCGACCGGCCGGCTCGCCGTGTACGCCGATCCGTCGAAGAACGTCGGCACGATCATCGAACTCAAGTGCGAGAGCGCCCCGGTGGCCAACAGCCCCGACTTCAAGGCCCTCGTCGAGGACATCGCCACCACGCTCGCCCTCGGCCCGGGGGCGAAGACGCCGGAGGAGCTCCTCGCCCAGAAGAGCCACGCCCATCCCGGGCGCACGCTCGGCGAGCTCAAGGACGACCTCTACAACCGGATGCGGGAGGTGTTCGTCCTCTCACGCATCTGCCGGATCGACGCCCCGTGCGGCGGCTACGCCCACCACGACGGCTCGAAGGCGGCGCTCGTGGAGATCGCCGGCAAGACGACCGCCCCCGACGCGGCGACCGTGGCCAAGGACATCTCGATGCACGTCGTGGCGCTCGCCCCCCAGGCGATCACCAAGGAGGACCTCGATCCGGCCGTCGTGGCCAAGGAGCGCGAGATCCTCACCGAGGCGGCACGCGGCGAGGGGAAGCCGGAGAACATCATCGCGAAGATGATCGAGGGAAGGCTGCGCAACTTCTTCAGCCAGTGCGTCCTCCTCGAGCAGCCGTTCGTGAAGGACGACAAGCAGACGGTGGGCCAGCTGGCCAAGTCGGCCGGCCTCGAGGTGAAGCGCGTCGAGAACTGGAAGCTCGGCGGCTGACGTCCGACCGGTCGGTGCCCGCGCCGACCGCGGCACGGTCCGCCGATCCGCCCGCTTCCCTTGCCGACGGAGCCCGTCGATGGACGCAGCGCAGCGTGGGGTATCCGATCCCGCGGCGACGCGGGAGGGGACGAGCCACCCCGACCCGGCGGCGTCCCCCTACCGCCGCGTGATCCTCAAGCTCTCCGGCGAGAGCTTCGTGCGTCCCGGGGAGCGGGGCATCGCCATGGACGAGGTGCTCCATGTCGCCAGGCAGACGCTGCTGGCCGCCTCGCGCGGCGTGGAGACCGCCGTGGTGATCGGCGGCGGCAACATCCTCCGCGGGGCCTCGTTCACGGCGGGGAACAACGGCGTGCAGGAGGCCACGGCCCATTCGATGGGGATGCTGGCCACCGTCATCAACGGCCTCGCGCTCCAGGACGCGCTCGAGAGCCTGGGGGGCCAGACCCGCCTCATGACGGCGATCCGCATGGACGGCGTGGCCGAGCCCTACATCCGCCGGCGGGCCCGCCGGCACCTGGAGAAGGGACGGATCGTGATCCTGGCCGCCGGCACCGGGAGCCCGTTCGTCACCACCGACACGGCGGCCGCCCAGCGGGCGCTGGAACTCGGGGCCGACATCCTCATGAAGGCCACCCGGGTGGAGGGTGTCTACTCCGACGACCCGGAGAAGAACCCGCACGCGATCCTCTACCGCGACCTGACCTACGAGCAGGTGCGCGACCGCAACCTCCGCGTGATGGACGCGACGGCGGTCTCGCTGTGCATGGAGCACGCCATGCCGATCCTGGTGTTCGATTACCGCCGCGACGGGAACATCGTGAAGGCGATCGCCGGGGAGCGGATCGGCAGCCTCGTCCGCCGGAGTTGATCGGCGGCCGACGCGCCGGTCCAAGGGAAGGAGACGGGGCGGGGAACCGGCCCCGACGCCCCCCTCCAGAGGTTGACGCGCCTCCGGGGCGAGCCTCGTTCAGCGCCGTCGGAATTGCCGAAAAACGGCCAAAAATGGCGGTTTTGGGTCGGCGCGGGTGGGCCATGATTCCTTGACTGGGGTCTCCGACGGTTCGACAATGCCGTTTTGATTTCGGCCCGCGTCGCCCCCTGCCCCGTCGGCTCCGGGACGACGCCGGCCCGGAGAAAGCACCATGGTTGGCACGAATGGTCGTCGGAACGACGGTCAGAGGATTCTCGACTCGCGCGCCGGATCGGGTTCCGGCGGCACCGCGTCGGGAGCCGCCGGGTTCACCCTCGTCGAGCTCCTCGTGGTGATCGCCATCATCGGCACGCTCGTCGGGCTCCTCCTGCCGGCGGTCCAGGCGGCCCGTGAGGCGGCCAACCGGATGTCGTGCACGAACAACCTCAAGCAGATCGGGCTGGCGGTCACCCTCCACCACGATGCCAAGAAGACCTACCCCTCGGGGCGGAACACCCGCGATCCGATGGGGGTCTCGTGGGCCTTCCGGATCCTCCCCTTCATGGAGGAGACGGCGATCGCCACCGCCTACGTCCCCACCGCCCGCTGCGATGACACGGTCAACTCGACGGCGATGCGGACGGCCGTCTCCGCCTTCTTCTGCCCCAGCCGCCGACCGCCGAACAACACCCGCAACTTCGACAACAACAACGAGGCCCCGCTCGTGCTCGCCGCCGCGGCGGGGGGCGATTACTCGGCCAACGCCGGCACCTACTTCAACTACGACTCCGGCTCCGGCGGCCTCGACGGCCGACAGGCCGGTCCGATCTTCACCTTCTCGGCCGTCAAGGCGGCGTGGGTCACCGACGGGTTGAGCCAGACCGTCGCCATCGGCGAGCGCCACATGGTGCCGGTCGATCCGAGCTGGCCGCAGAACATGGTCCATTACCAACTCGGCGACACGTCGATGTTCTGTGCCGACACCCCCCACTGCCTGTTCCGCGACAGCGCGCGCGGGCTCGCCAGCGGGCCGAAGGACACCAACACGCGCAAGTTCGGTAGCCAGCACGCCGGCGGCAACGTGAACTTCGTCTTCCTCGACGGGCATGTCGAGTCGCTCTCGTCCGACATCGACATCGACGTCTTCCGCTGGTACTCGACGATCGGCGACGGCAACGACGCCACCCGTCCCGGCGACCCGACCGGGAGCGGCACCTGATCCGGCCGGAGCGGAGGACGTCGCGATGAAGCCACGACTCTCCCCGGAGGCCAGGGCCCGGCTCGAAGAGGCCCGGGCCATCGCCCAGGGCAAACGAATCCCGGCCCCCGTCGCCCCGGCGACGGGGAGCCGGGCGCCGACGTCCGCGGACGTCGGCGTGGAGGACGACCGGTCCGCCGGTTCGACCGCGCGCGGGGGGAAGGGGAACCGCCTCCTCGGCGCCGGGCTCATCGGCGTTGTGGCGCTCGCCGGCCTGGCCCTCGCCGGCCGCCTGCTCGTGGGGCGCCGCCCCGATCTGGTCGGCAGCACCGCCGCGATCCAGAAGGGGCTGCTCGGGGGGAGCGGGGACGACGCCACCCGCCGCAAGGCGGTCGCCGAGGTGATCCGCAACGCCGACCAGATGACGAGGAAGGAACTCGACCAAGCCCGCAAGGCCCTCGAGGAGGAATGGCAGCGGTCGCGCGACGAGGCGATCGTCGCCTTCTTCGACGCCCCCGAGGGGGATCGCGGCCGCCTGGCCGACGAGGGGATCGACCGCACGCTCGCCTACCGCAAGCTGCGCTTCGGCCTCTCCCCGCAGGCGCCGATGGAGGGGGGCCGCAGGCAGAGACCCCCCAAGGACGGCGACCGGCGGAAACTGTTCGCCCGCTACGCCGAGGCGTTGCAAGCCCAGGCGAAGAAACGGGGCATCGACCTCCCCGAATGGCAATGATCCGCACACGTCCGACGGCGGCCCGGATCGGGGCGACCGGTTGCGGGTCCGACCGGGCTCGGGCACCATGGTCGGCTCGATCGCGGCCGTGGCGGGTCGGGAACGCTCCCGACCCCTCGTCCGCGCGATCCGCCCCCCGCGGGAGCCGCCCGTGAGCGAGTCCACCCACGGTCAGCATCACCACTACGCGTGGTGGCTGATCATGTGCCTGTGTGGCGTCGACTATTTCAGCACCCTCGGCTACCAGCCGTCGATCGCCTTCGAGGGTGCCGGCACCCTCGCCCCCCTGGCGACGCTGGTGCTCGTGCTCGTGACGCTCTTCGGTGCCTACCCGGTCTATTCGTACGTCGCGGGACAGACCCCCGACGGCGTCGGATCGATCGGCATGATCGAGCGCCTCGTCGGCGGGTGGAAGGGGAAGATCGGGGTCCTCGTCCTCATCGGCTTCGCCGCCACCGACTTCGTGATCACCAAGACGCTCTCGGCGGCGGACGCCGCGGCCCACGTGATCAGCAATTCGCTCTTCGCCGCCCACGCCCCCCCCTGGGCCCACAACCAGGTCGTGCTCGCGGTGGCCCTCCTCCTCCTCCTGGGGGCGATGTTCCTCAAGGGCTATTCGGAGGTGGTGAGCATCGCCACCGTGCTCGTCGTGGCCTTCCTCGGGCTGTCGTTCCTCATCGTGGCCAGCGGCCTGTGGCATCTCGTCACCCATCCCGACCTCCTCCGCCACTGGTTCTCCGAGATCGCGTCCGGCTCCTACCACCTCCACGAGAAGCCGCTCGACGGCCACGGGCTGTGGGTGGCGCTCGGGATCTCGCTGCTCATCTTCCCGAAGCTGGCCCTGGGACTGTCGGGCTTCGAGACCGGCGTGCTCCTCATCCACCTCGTGAAGGGCTCCGAGACCGATCCGTCCGACGACGAAGCGCGGATCACCAACACCCGGAAGCTGATGCTCACCGCGGCGCTGATCATGTCGTTCTTCCTCATCGGGTCGTCGCTCGTCACCGGCACCAACACGATCATCCCCGCCGAGGAACTGCGTCTGGAGAAGGACGACGCCGGCGTGGTGCTCTCCAAGGGCAAGGCGCTCGACCGGGCCCTGGCCTACGTCGCCCACGGGGAGAGCCCGCTGCCGGTCAACCCGCTCTTCGGCCCGCTGTTCGGCACGCTCTACGACATCTCCACGATCCTCATCCTCTGGTTCGCCGGGGCCTCGGCCATGGCGGGCCTCCTCAACATGGTGCCGCGCTACCTGCCGCGGTACGGGATGGCGCCCGAATGGGCGGCGGCGTACCGCCCCCTGGTGGTCGCCTTCACCCTCGTCAACCTCCTCGTCACCTGGGCCTTCCGCGCCGACGTCACCGCCCAGGGCGGCGCCTACGCCACCGGCGTGCTCGTCCTCATGACCAGCGCCTGCATCGCGTCGCTGGTGCACATGCAGGTGGAGTCGGGCCGCGACGGCGCCGAAAACCACCCCCTCAAACGCCTGGCCTTCGCGGCGATCACGCTCGTCTTCATCTACACCACGATCACCAACATCACCGAGCGGCCCGACGGCATCATCATCGCCTCGATGTTCATCGCCTCGGTGCTCGTGATCTCGATCGTCTCGCGCGTCTGGAGGAGCCAGGAGCTCCGCCACAAGGAGTTCCGCTTCGCCGACGACTCCGCCCGCATGCTCTGGACCGACATCTGCACCGAGGGGGCGTTCCGCGTCCTCGTGCCGCACCGGCCCGGGAGCCGGTCGCTCGACGAGAAGGAGGCCGAGGTCCGCCGCCGTCACCGCATCCCCGCCGACGTGCCCCTCGTGTTCCTCGAGGTCCATTACGGCGACACGAGCGAGTTCCACAACGCGCCGATCCTCTCGGCGCGGCAGGAGGGGGAGCGATTCATCATCGTCGCCCGCGACGTCGTCAGCGTGTCGCACACGATCGCCCAGATCGCCATCGAGATGACGCGCTCCGGGGCCCCGCTCGACGTCGTCTTCGGGTGGAGCCAGGGGAGCAGCCTGAAGCTGGCCCTCGAGTTCCTCCTCTTCGGGCAGGGGGACGTCCCCAACGTCGTCTACGACCTGATCGAGAAGGCGGTGCCGGAAAACGCCCGGCGGCCGACCGTGCTCGTGGGCTGACGGGGGCGGGGTGGCCTCACCGCGGCGGCTTCACACCCCACGCCTCGTCGAAGAAATCGGCGGCGACGATCCGCCCCGGCGCGTCGCCGTCGGGCGGCACGGCGATGTCGATCACCGCCCAGTCGGGCAGGCGCCGATTCTGGAGGGAGTTGCTCCGGTCGTCCCCCTCGCGGAAGGTGAATCCGGAATTGAGCACCAGCGCCCGCGGCGCCGCCCCCTCCGGGAGCAGCGGATTGGGGTGGATGAGCACCGGCACGTGCCCCGCCGCGGCATGGCGGCGCTCGCCCGCCGAGCCGGGGCCGACCACCACCTCCTCGGCCGTCCAGGCGAGCGGCAGCGAGGGGAGGACGCGGGCCACGAGCGGGTTCGAGCGCGGATCGCCGAAGAGGACGAGGTTCTTCGTCCGCAGGATCTCGTCGGTGACGTCGCCGGCCTGCACCACCGGCAGGTCGCCGCGGTAGAGATCGTGCCAGCGGCGCCGCAGGTGGGCGAACTCCTCCGCCACGAAGCGGTCGACCGCGGGCGAGAAGCCCGGGCCCGACGGCGGCACGACGACGAAGGGCGCGTCGAAGGCCTCGTCGATCGGGCCGGTGATCCCGGGCCGCTTCCGCCGCGCCGGCAGCGCGGTCTCGTCGGCGATGCCCCAGGCCCCGTCGGGGGCCAGCCCGGCGCGGGCGAGGACGACCGTGTCACCGCCGCCGTCATGCTCGAGCACCGTCCCGTCGACGTCGATCCGCGATCCTCCGGGTATCCCGCGGAGGCGCACCGCGGTGACGTTCAGGGTGGCCAGACGGAGGCCGGCCCGCGGCGCGGAGCGCTCGCGGAGGGCGTCGATCCGTGCCGGCGCACAGTGCTCGCCCAGGCCGAGCGGCTCGACCCACCACGCGCCGCCGTCGGCGAGCGTCGTGCCGGCCCAGTGGACGGCGTCGGGGGACCGCGGCCGGCCGGCGGCCAACGCCGGCGCGAGGAACTCGCGGATCGCCTGGCGCGACGGGTCGTCGTAGCGGTGCTCCATCCCGGCGCCGATGACGTGCGGGATCGCGCGCCCCTCGGCGGCGAGCGTGGCGACCATGATCTCGCTGGCGGCCCGCTGCCGGTCGTTCTCGCCCGAATAGGCGATCACCGGCACGTTGAGCAGGTTGCGGGCCACGGGGGGGACGTCGGTGAGGAGCCAGGCCCGTGATTCCCACGGCGGGACGTCCTCGGGGGAGATGCCCATGAAGCGGGAGGTGTCGACGAAGCCGGCGCCGCCGTGCACGGCGCAGAACCGGTCGACGTGGCGGGCTCCGACCCCCCACGCCCCGGCCCCCCCCATGGAGAATCCGGCGAGCACGACGCGGTCACGATCGACCGGGATGACGCGGTCGAGGGCGTCCAGGGCCTCGAACACGTCGACCTTGCCCGGCCCCTTCCAGCCGTTGCAGTAGCGGCCGAAGGGATGGAGGACGATCGCATCCTCGGGGAAGAACTCCCCCGTCTTCCCCGACTTCGCGCGGAGGAAGTGGAGGTCGGTGTCGCGTTCGCCCCGGCCGTGGAGCCAGATCCACACCGGTGCCGGCTTGGTGCGGTCGAGCCCCGGAGGGACGACGATGCCGTAGGGCTGGAGGGAGTCGTCGAGGCGGGAGCGGTAGGCGAGGGCCACGTACTGGCCGTCCCGCCACCCGGGCCGGCCGGCGTCGAGCGCGGCGAGCCGTCGCTCCGCCTCGTCGAGCGCCCAGGTGGCCCGCTCGAGGTGCGCAGGCTCCCACCACTCGCCGACGTCGAGGGCGAAATCGATCGCCTTGGCGAACACCGCCACCTCCGCCCGCACCGCGTCGTCGGGGAAGGTCGTGGCGGCGATCCGCGCCTCGAGCGCCGCCAGGCGTGCCGGCACCGCGCGGAAGGCCGCCGCCTTGTCGGCGTCGAGCTTGGCGACGAGGTCGTCGAGCGCGGGCCCCGGCGGCGGGAGACGCCGCGGGATCGCCGTCCCGACGGCGGGGGCGGGTCGGGCCGGATCGTCGGTCGTCGCCACGAGCTGCGAGGGGGGTGGCGTGAACGACGCTTCCTGGCGCCGGGCGAGCGCCACCAGCCGCGCGACCACGTCGGGGTGTTCGGCGGCGACGTCGAACCGCTCGCCGGGATCGACCCCCAGATCGTGGAGCAGGGGAGGATCGTGGGTGACCGGCTTGGGATCACCGTAGGCCGCCTGCGTGAGCAGATGGGCCTTGAATCTCCCCGCGCGGACCGCGAAGAGCCGCGCCCCGCGGTAGTAGAAGAAGGCCTCCCGCTCCACCCCGTCGGGCTCCGCGTCGCCCGCGGCGAAGAGCACGGGCCCGAGATCGACCCCGTCGATGGCACGGTCGGCCGGGATCGCGGCGCCGGCGAGCCGGGCACAGGTCACGAACAGGTCCATCGTGGTGGCCACGCCGCGGTGGACGCGGCCGGGGCGGATGCGGCCGGGAAAGCGGGCGATCCCCGGGACGCGCATCCCCCCCTCCCACGTGCTCCCCTTCCCCTCGCGGAGCAGGCCGGCCGAGCCCCCCTGGCGGCCCATCGTGAGCCATGGTCCGTTGTCGCTCGAGAAGACCACGAGCGTGTCGCGGTCGATCCCCCGGGCCTCGAGGGCCGAAAGCAGACGGCCCACACCGGCGTCGAGCTCCTCGACGACGTCGCCGTACAGGCCGCGCGGACTCCTGCCCCGGAACGCTGCCGACGCGAAGAGCGGCACGTGCGGGAACGAGAGGGGGACGTAGAGGAAGAACGGACGGTCGGCCGAGCGTTCCACGAAGGCCACCGCCTCGTCGATCGTCCGCGTGGTGAGCGTGGTCTGGTCGACGGGACGCTCGACGATCCTCTCGTCGCGCCACAGGGGGGCGTTCCACCAGGCGGGATCCTGGTCGGCCTTCCCGGGGGCGCCGGCCGGTGCGCCCGGTGCGGGGTCCATGTCGTTGGAATGGGGGAGGCCGAAGAAGAAGTCGAAGCCGTGCCTCGAGGGATGGCCGGCCGGCTCGTTGCCGAAGGCACCCAGGTGCCACTTGCCGACGCAGGCGGTGGCGTAGCCCCGCGCCCGCAGCAGCTCCGCGAGCGTGACCTCCGCATCGGGGAGATGGCCGAGCGACTTCGAGCGCAGCACGCGGAAGCGGTCGTGGCACATGCCGCTGCGGATCGCGTACCGGCCGGTGAGCAGCGCCGCCCGGCTGGGCGTGCACACCTCGCCGGCGGAGTAGAAGTCGGTGAAGCGGATCCCCTCGGCGGCCATCCGGTCGATGTTCGGGGTGCGGATGGTGGGATGACCCTGACACCCCAGGTCGCCCCAGCCGAGATCGTCGGCGTACACGATCACCACGTTGGGGGGCGCATCGGCGGGCCGGGCCACCGCACGGTGAGCGGACGCCACGAGGGCCGCCGCGAGCAGGAGCGACAGGACGCGACCGACGCCCCTGCTTCCCCTCCGGCAGCGCTGGGAATCGTCGTGGCGCGGGACGCGGCGGCGGCGGGTCTTCGTCATGGCAACGCTCCGGGAAGGGGGCGGATGGGGAGGGCGGGCCCGGTGACGCGGGACGCTTGCGTCCCCCGCGGCGCACCGGGAGAATTGTCGGCTGCGGACGGCCGGCGGCCCAGAGCTCCCGCGGCCGCCCCCGTTTCCGTCGCGATTCCGCCCCGAGGAGTGTGCCCGCATGCCGGTCGACGAGATCCTCCTCGATGCCGAGGAACGGATGGAGAAG
>Ga0315903_10006074_pt1 | contig 15543 bp, 18 predicted proteins | sample LakEriMetagenome_7_FD_203524 | JGI IMG/M metagenome (GOLD analysis project Ga0315903, IMG submission 203524) | Freshwater fungal communities from buoy surface, Lake Erie, Ohio, United States - Buoy 2 MA119 | ecosystem: Environmental > Aquatic > Freshwater > Lake | place: USA: Lake Erie, Ohio...
TCCAATTCAATCAAACGTACCAATTGCTATAGCTATTTATGTTAGAGGTAATTTTTAGCTTTCAATTTTGGGAGCTTTAGCTTCCTTGATACCTGATTCAAATTGAACATCTAAACCATGAGATACAGTTTTAGTATCTTCATAAACATCAAATTTAACAGCCTTTCCCCATTTCAATGTGATAAAATGAACTCCTTTATTTATGTAGGGCTCACCATTTAATAAATGACAAGTTGCTGTCCACCTTGCAATAACAAGGGTTTTGGCTGGATTTCCTTTAACCTGAATGTCTGTTACCTCAAATTTAAGGTCTGGAAGTACAATTCCCACTCTTTCAAACCATCTTTTTAAGCTTTCTTTGTCATGACGTGTCCCACCCAAGCAATTATCTCCTGCAAACGTATGTTCTAATTCTTTATTAGACACTCCCTTTAAAACCTCGTCATAACGGTGCTCTGTTATAGATTTGAAGTTCTTCCTAACTATTCCCTTTATAATATGATGATAAGGGCTTAACTCTTTAGCAATTACCGAAGTTGCTGCAACGATAAATAATACTAACAATAATAATTTTTCCATTACTCTTTTTTAATTGATGAGTTGAAAATTACTAATATGCTAAAATTCAAACAATGAACTTGGGTTAAGAAATACGTTTCCTTATTCTGCTTAGTGCCTGTGGCGTTACTCCAATATAAGAGGCTATATACTTTAGTGGAATAAATTGCAACAATTCAGGCTGTTCTGAAAACAAGTTCAAATAACGTTCCTTGGCAGTTTGGTTTAATAAAGATAATTCTCGCTTAGATTTTTTCTTAAACAAGTCTTCACTTGCTAATCTTCCTATAGTATTGCCAATTTCCGTTTTGTCATAAATTATTTCTAAGTCATGATACGATACACTCCAGAGTATAGTATCTGTTAAGGTTTCTAACTGGTAAGTTGATGGTTCTTGTGTCAAGAAAAAATCATATGCGGATACAAAATTATTGACGAATGCAAATTCAAAAGTTAAATCATCAAATTCTTGAGGAATACATTTTCTAACAATTCCCTTTTCAATAAAAGATAAGTAGTTTTCTTTATGACCTACTTTTAAGATTATTGATTTTTTGGCAAATTCACGTTTTATAAGTTTAGATGAAAAGAACTCCCAATCTTTTTCAGAAATAGGAACCATTTTTTGGAAATATTTTTTTATTTCAATCATTTCTCGTTCTCAATTAGGCTGTTTCAAGGGGGTGGTTTCTTCTAAAGCATGACGCTTAACGTTTTGCAGCTACCCGAAGGGCGGGACTTTTACCACAAAACTTGATTTGAAAAACGAATGTTTGTTTAACCACAAAACTGTCTTTGGAACACGAAACCCCGCCTTTTGGGTAGGTGCTGTTAGTGGCTGGCATTCTGTTCTGGGTTTCGTAATTCTGTTGACATTCTATTCATGCTTCTTCCAATAGAGCCGGTATTCATTTCCTGTTTCGTATATAAATAAATCGAACGCATAGCTACCCTCTTTCTTTTTCTTTGATTTCGTTCCACATGGTGTCAAATTGAAAGGTCTTTTTTTTCCTTCAATAAGTCCAAATGGTCGGTTTAGCGGAACATCTCCTTGCATAGTAATTTCGTCAATACCAGAAAGAAAAACAGTAGAATCCTTACTTAGCTTTCCCAAATAAAAATGGCCAAACAATACTGAATCAATATCGTAACCGGTTTTATTGAAAACTTTAATCTGTATATTTTGACCGATTGTCAATGAAGGTATTAGCATCAAAATAGCTAATGGGAATATGAATTTAAATTTTATCATGTTCACTTGGTTTAATATTCTTGCCACTAACGTTTTGCAGCTACAAGAAGTTGGCGATTTCGAAGCTCTAAACTGTCTGCCAGCACTGAATCCCGCAAGGCGGGACACAAAACTTCATGTAACCACAGAACCGCCAATTTCTTGTAGGTGCTGTTAGCGGTAGGTGTTTATTTGCTTTAAACTGTACCATATCAGTAAAGTCTCAATCTTTGAGAAATATCTGTCCAAATTGCATCGCTTAGAATTCCGTCAGCATGCCATTTTCTTATATCAGACAATCCGTCAAATGATGAACGCAAGGCGATTTCTAATACTAAATATGAAGGAGAATTTGGCTCCAAACCATTAAATAATTGATTTCTTATCTCAATCGGTATTTTCCTATTGTTACCTCCGATTTGTCGATGTAAATTTCCTTCAATTATTTTTGCTTCGTCTTTATTTTGACAACTTATTATATATCTGTTAAATTCTCCATTACCATATAAATTGTATAGTCTTACGAAGAGTGCTTTTAGATGGCTTGAAGTAATTTGGTTTTCATTGTCAAAAATAACTTTTGATCTATTTCTTTGTCCGTGACCAAGAACAATAGGGTTATTATTAAACACCAAAATATAAACCATATAACCCCTGTTTGGGATATCGTTTATAGTTGTTGGGATAGTTATCCGATTTGGATACAATTGTTGAAGTATCTCTAACATATTTTATTTTTATTTTGCATGAATTTAATTCTTTCTCCGACTCTTTTACCATCTAAAGGCTTTTTTACATTATTCTTTGCTATAAGCCCTTCGATTGGTTTAATATACTCCTGTCCTGCAAGTATTATAAATTCATCTTTTTGTAAATCTGCTTCCAATTTTAGTTGACTTATTACTTTTTGTCCCCAATCAATTTTTTCTTTAGGAGTTAATACTTTCATGTCAGCTTTCCTTTTGCTAGGTGGGATGTTACTTAATGTAACGTTATATGGCTCAATTTCTTTGTCAAGGTCAAGCAAGTGATGAAGTGCCGAAAGGATAAATATTTTGTCCGGCTTCAAAGATTGTGCGTATGCTAAACTATTCTCAAATAAAGGTCCTTTATACAAGTCCACAGCTTTCGCCTTTTTTGTTCCTTTTCTAGAAACACAAGATATTAATATTATTCGTTTCATTTTCGTAATGTCGTTCGTTTCACTTACCGCTAACGTTTTGCAGATTTGCGCTCGCGTTAGTGGCGCTTATTTGCTGTTATAGCTTTTTTGATTATTCAACAAATTATTCGTCTGAAGATTGACAAAAGGTACATAAACCACCAAAAATCCAACCGGTAACATTATTTATTTTTACCTTATACCACAGGTTATACTCACCATTTAATTTTTCATAGTTACCTATTTCCAAGATTTCAGCACTGATTTCATTTTCACTATTGATAATAGAAGACAATAATACTTTAGATCCCATTCGTGGTTCATTTATCAAATTTGTTAAGGCTCCTTGGAAAAAATGTAGACCATTGTAAACAGGAATTTCATCATTATTTAGATGCGCATCACCCGATAGCTTTAACTTTAAGTTATCGATCTTTAGTTGAAATTTACCTTTAAATGAATTGCAGTCACCACTACAAGAAATGTTAAATACATCACCAATGAAAAATCCATTTACCAAATCTCCAGATATAAAATATTCTCCATCTTCTTGAGAAGCCCAACCAACATAGCCTTTTATTGTATTATCTGTAATTTGTAGAACTGCATAATCAATTTCCTTCACAAAGTTTTCGTATCCAGGTCCTGCCCCTAGAATTTCGATTTCGGAAATCGAAAATGAAACTATGTTGAATTTTTTCGATTTAGATATGCTGTCGTAAAGTTGGATGATCTTTTTGTTTATTAATTCTAATTCTCTTTTTGTGAGCTTAATTTCTTCATTCAATTCTTCCGTTTTTTTTAAACATGTTTCTTTTTCAGAATTAATGCGCTGAATACTTAATGTTAATGTTTCCCTTTCTTTAAGGAACATAGCTCTTTCGGACTCAGTAACTACGATTAGACTATCATATTTTAGCTTAAGCAATTCGATTTGTTCTTTTTTCGATTGAGAATAAGAAAAGGGCACAAAAGCTAGTAATGGAAATAAAAGAATTGCAAGTTTGATTTTATTTATATGATATGTTGACATAGTTCTTTTGTTTTATTTGAAAATTAGCTATAACTTACTTATAGCGCTACAAAACTTCTCCAATTCAACCCAAACGGCTGTATTTGCGCTAGTTTATTCCGTATACACGAATGTACGATTTATCTGTTTTTAAGGCCTTTTTTTGTTTTTTATCGCGGAATTCACACAAGGCACAACATTACGTATTTTTGTAGCATGGAACCCATTCGGAATAAAGTAAAAGAAAGCGGCCTAATTCAAATGGATTTGGAAGATTTCTTACCCAAAGAAGCCCCTATAAGCTTGGATTTAAGTGAACAACTTTGGCAAGGGTTTGTGCTGAAAGAAAAAGATTTCAGATCCTGGATTAAAGAAAACGATTGGTCCATTTTCGCCAATAAACCGGTGCGAATCCATTGTTCTACCGATGCGATAATTCCAACCTGGGCCTACATGCTCGTTACAGCAGCCTTATCGGAACATACCACGGATGTAATTTCTGGAAATGAAGTAGCCATGGAACACTATCTAATTCGCAAGGCACTAAATAATTTAGAGTTATCGGATTTTGTGGATCAACGCGTCATCGTAAAAGGCTGTGCTAAATTGCTGGACCAAGAACATGCATTGACACAATTAGTATTGGCCTTAAAACCTTACGTAAAATCGATGATGTTTGGTGAGCCGTGTTCTACGGTGCCAATTTTTAAGCGTTAAGCTTCTTCTTCAACTGAGCCAGGTACCAAAATTCTACCGCAGTGCTCGCACACTAGAATTTTCTTCTTGGTAACAATGTCTAATTGACGTTGAGGTGGGATTTTGTTAAAACATCCACCACAAGATCCGCGCATCACTTGAACTACAGCAAGACCGTTTTTAGCGTTGTCGCGTAGACGAGAGTATGCAAAGATTAATCGCTCTTCGATGTTCTTTTTAGCCGCCTCAGATGCTTTCATTAATTTATCTTCATCCTTCTGCGTTTCGCTAACGATATCGTCAAGCTCTTTTTGCTTAATTGATAAATCGGATTTACGCATCTCTAAACGAGCTTGCGCTTCATCAAGAATTTCTTTTTTCCCTTCGATTTTTAACTTCGCTTCTTTGCTTCGCTTCTCGTGCAATTTGATTTCTAACTCTTGGTATTCAATCTCTTTGCTTAATGATTCGAATTCACGGTTATTTCGAACGTTGTTTTGACGCTCTTTATATTTCGTAATTGCGGTTTCAGATTCTTTAGAAGCATTTTTACGCTCTGCAATCTCATTATCCAATTCCTTAATTTCATCTTGAATTTTTCCAACACGCGTTTCTAAGCCGCCGATTTCATCTTCTAAATCACGAACTTCAAGAGGTAATTCTCCACGGATTGTTCGAATTCGGTCAATTTCAGAGTCAATTTTTTGAAGCTCAAAAAGTGAATCAAGCTTCTCGGCAATGCTAACTTCTTTTTTACTTGCAGTGGCCATATTCAAAGGAAATTTATCGGATTTGTATTATTTACAGTTAAACGGACGGCAAAGGTAGGAAATTTTTCCCTAATTATTTCAACTAATAATGCAGAAGTATATTGCTCACTTTCATAATGACCAATATCGGCAATGATGATCTTGTTTTCTGCACCAAAAAACTCATGGTATTTGAAGTCTCCACTGATGAAAATGTCAGCGTTTTGTTGGATTGCCTGGGGTAATAGAAAACTACCTGCGCCACCGCAAAGTGCTACGGTACGTATGGGTTTATTCTGCAATGCTGTATATCGAATCACCCCACAATTAAAGGTTTCTTTTAGATGAGATAAAAACTCGAGTGCATCCATGGGTTCGGGAAGTTCGCCAATCATTCCGCTGCCAACCTGTGCGTTACTGTTTTCAAGGGCAATTAAATCATAAGCCACCTCTTCGTACGGATGCGCTCCCTTCATGGCTGAAAGCACCGCACCAATGGTGTTTTTTTCAAGCAAATACTCCATTTTCGCTTCCTCTTGCCGAGTGGGTACATGCGCTTCACCGATGCTTGGATTCGCTTTTTCATTGGGGGTGAATTTCCCAATGCCGACCGTAGTATAGCCACAGTTATAGTAATTCCCAATGTTCCCAGCGCCGGCAGCACATACCGCTTCATGTACGCGCTCTTCGGAGTCCACAGGCGTGTAGACAACCAATTTGAAAAGGGTATGTGGTTTAGGCTGAAGTATGCGGCATTGACGAAGACCAATTGTTGAGGCAATTTTTGAATTTACCCCATCAATGTGATTGTCCAGATTGGTATGTATTGCATAGATGGCAATGTCCTGTTTGATGCATCGATGCAAGATGCGCTCGATCTCCGTTGAAACTCCAATTTGTTTTATGCCTTTAAATAGGATTGGATGATGCACCAGAATTACATTACTGCCTGTCTGTATGGCCTCTTCTACAATAGCCTCCGTACAGTCCAGTGCCACAAGCACGCTTGTGATGTCCATGCTTAGATCGCCAAGTTGTAATCCTGAATTATCGTAATCTTCCTGAAGGTTCAGTGGAAATCGTTCTTCCAAATAAGCCGTGAGCTGAAATAGTTTCATTAAAATGTTTTTGAAATACCGAGTGTGAATCCCATGGCATTTGCCTTGTGAATATAGGGATTGTATTTACCATAGGTATTGGAAAGTTGTTGTCTGTAAACGGCTTTCAATATCATTCCCCATCCTTTTTCTCCGGTATATTGTATTCCTCCCTGAAAATAAACTTGAAATACAGCCGAAGAAAAATCATTATTCTTGATTTTAAGAGTTTCCTTTTCGTTAGCACCCACCGCAGTCGACCAGTTTATTTGTTGGATGCTTCGATTGAAAATCATTGGTGCAATTCCAGCGCCAACAAATACCCTAAATGAACTCCCGTATTGTAAGTTAAGTCCCAAGGGCAATCCGAGGTATCGGTATCGATTCGTATAATTTATACTGCTGTCGCTGTTGGGGTCATTAAATGCATATTGTTCGCCTTGCTGTAACCATAACAATCCAGATTCAAAGCGCACCCATTTTCCCAAGCCGGTTTGAATTCCAAGACCATAACTCCATAAGGTCGACGGGGTTTCATTGGCTCGTTCACCCAAGGGAGTATTCAGAAATTCGACATTAGGCACCAAGGTACGAAACGACTGATTTCGTGTAAATTCCATAGCTACTTGGGTTGGCATTTTCTGTTGTGTCCACCCACTTTTTTTCTTGGCTTGCTCATTAATTTCAAGTTGCCCAAAGCTAGACTGAAATGCAACAGTAAGGATAAGGCAGCACAATAATAGATATCTAATCATGGAGTAAATTTACGAAAGAATGCTTAACCTATATCAATGGGATATTGCTAATTCGGCCCTACCTTTGTCGCACTAAAAAAATTATAATTATGACAACTTGGAAAATTGACAACATGCACAGTGAAGTAGGCTTCAAAGTGCGACACATGATGATTTCAAACGTATCTGGAAGTTTTGCTTCGTTTGATGCAACCTTAAATGCAGCGGATGAGAACTTAGCAGATGCATCCTTTGATTTTTCTGCAGCTATCGATAGTATTCAAACCGGGGTTGCGGATAGAGACGGTCACTTAAAGTCAGGAGATTTCTTTGATGCGGCTGCTTATCCAACCTTATCGTTTAAATCGACTGAAGTAATTCAACACGGTGGGGAGTGGAAAATTAACGGGGATATGACCATTAAAGGAGTTACACATCCGCTTACCTTGACTGCAGAATTCGCAGGAATCGCAGTGGATCCTTACGGACAAACTAAAGCAGGATTAACTATTACAGGTAAAATTAAGCGATCTGATTTTGGATTGACATGGTCTGCAGTAACTGAAGCTGGTAATGTTGTTCTAGGTGATGAAATCACCTTAATGAGTGAAGCACAGTTTGTAAAGCAAGCATAAGATAAAGTTTATCAAATTCAAAGGGCCTTCGGGCCCTTTTTTATGCCAATTCGGCCAATTCAATCCACCGATTCGTCTTGGTGTCTAGGTGTTCTACAACAACTCCGATGCGTTGCCCCAAACTCATGAGGTCCTCATTAGATAAATCACCTTTGGACAAAGCAGCTGTTAGTTCTTCTTTTTCGGTTTCAAGTAAGGCAATGTCTTTTTCCAGTTGATTGAATTCAATTTGTTCCTTGTAACTCATTCGTTTCTTCTCGGAACTTTGTTTATTTTCTTTCGGTTTTTCTACGTGAACTTCAGCTGTTTTTGGTTTGCGTTGTTCCATCCGATAAGCGGAATAATTTCCTGTAATATCTACAATTTTACCTTCGCCTTCAAACACGAATAAATGATCCGTAATCTTATCCATGAAGTAACGGTCATGCGAAATCACCACTAAACTTCCTTCAAACAAGGATAAATAACTTTCCAGCGCCGCCATGGAGAAAATATCCAAGTCATTGGTCGGTTCATCCAGTACCAAGAAATTGGGGTTCGCCATCAACACGTGAAGTAACTTCAATCGACGCTTTTCTCCACCGCTCAACTTTGAAACAAATTGATAATGCATATCTCTTGGGAAGAGAAAGCGCTCAAGTAAATGTGCGGCCGACAATTGCCTCCCTTTTTCTAAGGGGATAAATTCTGCGACTTCTTTTACAATATCTATCACTTTGGCATCCGCCTTGAATTCAATAATATCTTGTGTGTAGTGACCAAAAAATATGGTGTCTCCCACCACGATTTTCCCGCCTTCAGGCGCTAATTCACCCAAAAGTAACTTGATAAAAGTTGTTTTTCCAGTTCCGTTATTTCCAACGATTCCAAGCCGTTCTCTTCGCTGAAAGTTATAAGAGAATCCATCCAGAATTTTCTTTGAACCATAGGATTTCTTCACGTTATGGAATTCTACGATTTTCGTTCCTAATCGCTCCATTTTAATTCCAAGCTGTAATTCTTCAGAACCAACTTTTCTCGAGGCTGCGTTCTTTACATCTAAAAAGGCGTCAATGCGCGCTTTTTGCTTGGTGCCACGTGCTTTAGGTTGTCTTCTAATCCATTCTAGTTCCGTTCGGAACGTATTTTTAGCCTTCTCTATGCTGGATGCGAGTTGCTCTTGACGCTCTGCTTTTTTATAGAGGTAATAGGAGAAATTCCCATTGTATTTATAGAGTGTCTTGTCTTCAAGTTCAAGAATCACATCACACACTGCCTCTAGAAAATATCGGTCGTGCGTAACCATGAACACCGTAGCTTTACTTGCCGATAGATAGGATTCAAGCCATTCGATCATGTCTAAATCCAAGTGATTGGTGGGCTCATCCAGTACCAAAAAGTCTGCCCCCGCAAGCAATACTTTCGCTAAAGAGATTCGTTTTTTTTGTCCACCGGAAAGGGTTTTAATTAGGGAATCAGCATCTAATTTTAAAATCCCTAGAATTCGTGAAATTTCTGCTTCAGTTCCCCAACCGTCAATGGCCGTTATTTCATTGCTGAGTCGTTCAACTTCATCATTGTCTTCTGCCTCTAAGGCCTTATTGTAGGCAGAAAGTAAGCCATGACTTTCGTTGTAATTATCTGAAACAATATCCCAAACAGTCGATTCCGGGTTGTATTCATCCGTTTGATCCATCCACGCAATGCGTATTTCTTTTCGAAAAACTACCGTGCCGGAATCCGCCGATTCTTTGCCATATAAACAACGCAACAACGTAGATTTTCCCGCTCCGTTTTTCGCGACAAGCGCCACCTTCTGACCTTGATCGATTCCAAAGGTAAGTTGTTCAAATAGGATACGTTCTCCAAACGATTTGGAGAGGTTTTCAACGGAGAGTACATTCATGGTGTTTGTGCTTAACGCAAGCGATCGATCGAGTCAATTATTAGTTTGTCTCTTAGCACTCCCTTGTATCCAAAATATGTAAAAGGTAGTGTACAGGATAATATGTAAAAACCGATCCGTACCGAATTGTTGCTGTCTGAAGGTGCATCAACGAATAGGTAAGTACTCCAGATAACGAACAGCAATACAAGGAATGCGTTGAGCATAAGCGTCAGGCGAGCAAGGCTAAGCTGACGATTGATTTTCTTGTAAGACATCAGCGTGATAAAGAGTAAGAAAATCATGCCTATGGCAAGTAAAAATAAGGGGATCATTTCACTTGAAACAAACTTCTCTTCATTGTTAGTAATGTAATAAGATGATCGTCCAAACAAATCAACGGTGCTAACTTCTTGTCCACCTTTTGCCTCAAATTTCAAGAAATTTAATCCAGCGAATAGTGATCCAAACAGTGACATGGAAATCAAGAAGTGAATAGAATGAATGCGTCCTAACATAGGGTTATTTTCTACAAAGATAAGCGCTTATTTAATAAATAGGCATCAAGAATTACCAAGGCAGCCATAGCGTTCACAATTGGAACCGCTCGAGGCACCACACATACATCGTGCCGACCACGAGGTGCAAGTGTTATTTGTTCACCTTCAGCGTTCATAGTTGCTTGATCTTGCATAATGGTGGCAACCGGCTTAAAGGCTACTCTGTATAGGATGGGCATTCCATTAGACAGTCCACCTTGGATGCCTCCAGAGTAATTAGTCGCTGTATTAAATCCCTCCGTAAAGGCATCGTTGTGCGCACTTCCCTTCATGTTAATCGCTTCAAATCCGCTTCCAAATTCAACTCCTTTTACCGCATTGATTGAAAGCATGGCCTTACCCAATTCCGCATGCAATTTATCGAATACTGGTTCTCCTAATCCAGCAGGTACGCCATGAATAATTCCTCGAATCGCTCCGCCCAAGGTATCTCCTTCTACTTTGGTTTCTTCGATTAAGGCAATCATTTCGTTGGATGCAGTTTGATCCGGACAACGAACTAAGGATTGATCAATATGAGCTATACTAAAAAAGTCTGTTGAGTTAAACCTACAACTTCCAATTTGATCCACATAGCTTGAGAACGTAATTCCTACATGCGCCAATAGTTGTTCCGCAATTGCCCCTGCTACCACTCTACATACCGTTTCTCTGGCGCTTGATCTTCCGCCTCCTCGAGGATCCCGGTGTCCGTATTTTTGGTCATAGGTAAAATCAGCGTGGGATGGGCGATATGCTGTATTAAGCTGTTCGTAATCTTCCGGACGTTGGTCATGATTTCGAAGGATAAACCCAATGGGTGTACCGGTAGTTTTTCCTTTGTAAATACCCGACAGAAATTCAACTTCATCGCGTTCATTTCTCGGTGATACAAGTGCCGATTGACCAGGCCTCCGTCGATTTAATACGGCTTGTATTTGTTCTAAATCCAAGGTAAAGTTCGGTGGGCATCCCTGAATAATTCCGCCTAACGCAGCACCATGCGATTCACCAAAGGTGGTTAATTGAAATAGCTTTCCGAAGGTTGAGCCTGACATGGCTCAAAGTTACGGCTTTTCAATGGGTTTCAAAAAATTGATGTTTCGTTTCAACCCCTGAAACCCTGTGCGTTTGATTGCGCTGTTTTTAAAGAGGATTTCAAAATGATCTAAGGTTAAGGCCTGCCAATCGTTCGTGTTGAGATTTAATAAGTCAAAGTCAGGATTGAACCGTTTTTCCTGGTGTGCTTTTGAAAATCGATTCCACGGACAAACATCTTGACAAATGTCACAACCAAACATCCAATTTTCCATAAATTCATTGAATTGCTGTGGGATGAGTTGATCTTTTAATTCGATGGTCAAATAGGAAATACATCGGGACGCATCGATTTGATAGGGGGTAGCTAAGGCGTTGGTTGGACAAGCATCTAAGCATTTCGTACACGTACCGCAATAGTCGCGCATGGGAGGATCTTGGGTGAAGGATAAATCTGAAATAATCTCCGCGATAAAAAAGAAACTTCCTTCTTTTGGATGAATCAAATTGGTGTTTTTTCCAAGCCAACCCAAGCCTGCTTTTTTTGCCCAGGCCTTGTCCATCACAGGTGCTGAATCCACAAAAACCCTACCTTGGATATCACCGATTTCTTCTTTCATCGATTCAACAAGCGATTTTAATTTGTCTTTTATTACCAGATGATAATCTTCCCCATAGGCATATTTTGAGATTTTTGGGGCGTTTTCCGTTTGCGATTCGGAGGGATAATAATTCAGCAGCAAGGAGATTACGCTATTCGAACCTTCTACTAACTTGGTGGGGTCTAAGCGCTTATCGAAATGATTTTCCATGTAGGACATCTTTCCATGCAGGCCGTCCCGTAGCCAACGCTCTAATTTTGGTGCTTCGTCGGCTAAGAAACCCGCCGTTGAAAAACCACAATAAAAAAATCCGAGCTCGTTTGCTTTTTGCTTAATGAACGATTTGTATCGATCGGCATTCATGCTTAGAATAATCCACCTTGAAAATACCCCATATCTCGTCCGAGGTGTTTGTATGTTTTCTCCGTAACTTTTCTACCGCGTGGGGTGCGCATTAGGAATCCTTCTTGGATAAGAAAGGGTTCATATACCTCTTCTAAGGTTCCTGCGTTTTCACCAATTGCTGTTGCTATCGTTGATAATCCAACGGGACCTCCGCTGAATTTATCCATGATGACTTTAAGTATCCGAATATCCATTTCATCGAGGCCGTTTTCGTCTACATTCAATGCTTTTAATGCAATTTCCGTAATGGCATCGTCGATGGTTCCAGTTCCTTTAATTTGGGCGAAATCACGTACCCTTCGCAGCAAGGCATTTGCGATACGCGGGGTTCCACGACTTCTACTGGCGATCATATACGCTGCCGTTTCATCGATGGGAATATTCAATAAGCTCGAAGAACGTTCTACAATGTGCGTAAGTGTTTGTGCGTCATAATATTCAAGCCGTGAATTGATACCAAAGCGTGCGCGTAAGGGCGAGGTAAGTAATCCTGAGCGTGTAGTTGCCCCGATTAATGTAAAGGGGTTTAAGGTGATTTGAATGGTTCGCGCATTAGGCCCGGAATCCAATAAGATATCTATCACATAGTCCTCCATTGCCGAGTACAGGTATTCCTCCACAACCGGACTTAAGCGATGTATTTCATCAATGAACAGTACATCTCCTTCGCTAAGATTGGTTAACAGGCCTGCTAAATCCCCAGGTTTATCCAATACAGGTCCGCTCGTCACTTTAAAGCCAACGCCCATTTCATTGGCAATGATGTTGGCCAAGGTGGTTTTCCCTAAGCCCGGAGGACCGTGTAATAAGACGTGATCAAGGGGTTCGTTTCTAAGTTTAGCGGCTTTAACAAATACATGGAGATTCTCAACCACTGCGGGTTGTCCAGCAAAATCAGCAAGGGTTTTAGGCCGTAAGACCTTATCGTAATCTTGCTCTTGGTTTTCTGCTTGCTCTCTATAATCAAATGAATCTTCCAAAGGATATGCTTTATCTACAAAATTACCATTCCATTTGAATTGTAGGCCTAACTCTTTACACGAAAATCAGATAGAAAATCACCCATGTTATCAAAGTGATAATCCGCTACGATTAATTTAGGATTTGGGACATGGGTTTTTTCAGGAATACACACAACGCTCATCATTGCCGCCTTTCCAGAAATTACACCGTTCAAGGAGTCCTCAATTACAAGGCACTTGTTCGGTTTTACTGCAAGAGACTCAGCTGTTTTCAGGTATACATCCGGATGCGGTTTTCCATACCGTTCAAACTCTGCAGAATGCACGGCGTCAAAATAAGGAGCAATGTTTAGGTATTTGAGCACGGCATCAATTAAACGTTGGGGTGATGAAGTTGCTAATCCGATTTTTATATCCGTTTTACTCAGGTAATCAAGGGTATCAATAACACCGGGTAAGGGATATGGGTTTTCTGAGATTAAAGCTACCATTCGATCGATGATTTGATTTACCACTGAATGAATGTCATCAATCCCCCATTGGTCTTCATGATTCCAGTATTCAACCACTTGGTCAATTCGCAATCCTACGGTTCGTTGAAAATCATGTGCGGTTAAGGTGCTCCCTAAGGAGGAAAACACTTCAAACATTGCGATTTTCCACAGCGGTTCGGAATCAATGAGTACGCCGTCCATATCAAAAATGACCGCGTCAAAATGTACTTGATTAACACGCATTATCGAATAAATAAGCGTACTTTTTCGATTCTTCGTTCACTAACTTCTTCAATCACCAAGCGAATATCGGTGTTCAGGTCCAGGGTGGTGTCTTTTTCAGGAATTCGTTCGAGGCGATAGGTGATGAGACCACCGAGTGTGTCGTATTCTTCTGATTCAGGAAGGTTAATTGGATAGTGCTCGTTGATGTAATCGATTTCTACTCGAGCTGAAAATATGAATTCTGAATCTGAAACTTTTTCTTCTAACCAATCTTCTTTATCATGTTCATCTTCGATATCACCGAAAATTTCTTCGATTACATCTTCTATGGTAATGATTCCTGCGGTTCCTCCGTATTCGTCATTGACAACAGCAATATTTCCGGTTTGTTTTGAAAAGGTTTCCAATAATTCTCTTCCTGAGAGCACACCCGGGACAAATCCAATGGGTTTTAAAATTTGCGTTATCGATGTAGGATTGCTAAAGAAATCGAAAGAATGTACATATCCAATGATGTTGTCAATGGAGTTTCTGTAAATAACAATTTTGGATAAGCCTTTTTGTTGAAAAAGTGCAAGGGTAGACTCCATCGGTTCACTTACTTCAACTGCAATGATTTCAGTGCGAGGAATCATGCAATCTCTGGCTTTCACGTGATTAAATTCTAAAGCATTTTGTAAAATGGTCATTTCATGCTTTAATTCTTGTTCCGGTGCAATGCGGGCATTTAGGTCCTCTACATAATGTTCTAAATCGACTTTCGAGAATACTTTTTCAGACGATTTCATTTTAGAACCCGTAGCTTTTAATAGGAGTAAACTTAAAAACAAGATGAATTGTGTTGGTAGGTAAAGAATAGTATAAACAATCAGTAAGGGGTAGGTTCCAATGTTTAAGAAGCGGTTCGGATTTATTGATGCAATGGCTTTCGGGAAGAACTCTGCTCCAATCAATACAAGTAGGGTAGAAAGAATGGTTTGAATAATCAAGATTAATACCTCATTTTCTATACCCCAAATGTGATTAGATTCTCCTATCAATAATTTACCAAAGGTGATACCGTATACAACCAAAGAAATGTTGTTCCCGAGTAACATCATGGCAATCATGGTGGATTGATTGCGGTAAAATATAGCATTAACTCGTCCCCTAAGGCTTCCACGTGTTCGTTCTACTTCAATACGCAATCTATTTGAAGACAAATACGCCTGTTCCATGCCAGAAAAAAACGCGGAACCGATTAAGGATAATATGAAAAGAATGATGTAAAGTTGTTCACCCATTAGATTACGTCTTTTCCAATATCACGTCGAAAATACGCATTTTCAAAAGATATTTTAGAGATTCCCGCATAGGACCTATCCAATGCTTGTTCAAGGGTTTTTCCAAAAGAAGTAACGGCCAAAACCCTTCCTCCATTGGTGATTACTTGAGGACCGTCAGAGCTTGTTCCCGCATGAAATACTAAGGCGTCTGTAACGGAATTGAGTCCATAAATTATTTTGCCCTTTTGATAGGCAGCAGGATACCCCCCAGAAAC
>Ga0315903_10006078_pt1 | contig 15539 bp, 4 predicted proteins | sample LakEriMetagenome_7_FD_203524 | JGI IMG/M metagenome (GOLD analysis project Ga0315903, IMG submission 203524) | Freshwater fungal communities from buoy surface, Lake Erie, Ohio, United States - Buoy 2 MA119 | ecosystem: Environmental > Aquatic > Freshwater > Lake | place: USA: Lake Erie, Ohio...
ACCGACGACTGATTCGTGATTTTGAGGTTCTTCCAGAACATTCGGTGGCAATGATTCAAGTCGCAATGATCAAGCTTATGCTGCGCAGAATCGCATGCTGAGATATTTTTCAGACAGGCTCTGAAGGGTGACGCCTCCTGTTAGATTGCCGTTTCCGGCGCGATGTATGAGGGCGGGGATGCCGTGGTTGCGCCCTGACAGCGTGATAGCGGCGGGGCTGGTGATGGCACCGGCCGTGCCGTCGAGCTCAAGGGTCGAGCGGCCGCTGTTGTTCGCGGCGATCGTGAACGCGGAAACCTGTCTCGCCGCATCCGGGTGAACGAGTCTGGTGACGCCATCGTCGGCGGAGTTGCTGCCGCTGTCGATGTTGACAGTGCCGGACAGCGGGTTGTTGCCCGCCAGAACGAGGGTCCCCGGGCCGCTCTTGGTGAATCCGTCGGTCCCGGCGAGCGGGGCGGTGATGGTGGCGGTGTTCTGATAGGTGATGATCGAGGGTTTCGAGGCTCTGGAGAGGGTGAGTGTGCTTCCGGTCGATGCGCCGAGGGTCCAGCTCTGACTTCCCGAGGAATCACCGAAACGCAGCGCTCCGATCACGCGGGAGCCGTCGAGCGTGACGCTGCGATCCGCGGTGAGATTCAGGGTGCTGAAATCGGCAAGGCTGCCGCTGCCGTGGGCCGGAAGCCCGCCGGACCAGCGGTTGCTTTCACTCCAGTTTCCGTTAGAGTCGGAAATCCACGTTCCGCTGTGGCTCAAAGCGATGGTGAACCTGGCGATCGACGAGGCTCCGGCACTGTCGGTGGCCTGCACCAGGAATGTGTGAAGTCCCTCTTCGGCAAGAGCCGGAGTCCCCGAAAGCGCGCCATTCGCGGCGATGCCGAGCCACGCCGGGCCTTCGAGTTTGCCATAGGTGATCGTGTCGCCCGCGTCGGGATCGGTTGCGGTACCGACGATTGTGCCGGTGATCGGCGTGCCCACCGCGTGATTGCCGAGGGAAACGGTTTCGCCGGAAAACACCGGCGGTGTGTTGGTGATTTTGCTATCCGCCACGGAGTGTGTGAGGAACTGCACGTCATCGAGACGCCCGGCGAAGAACGGATCGGCGGTGAAGCGGCTTTTGCCGAGGTAGTTCTCAATGGTGCCGATGTCCTGGGGATTGATGGACATGCTGTTGTTAGTGGCGACCAGGGTGCCGTTCACAAACAACTTGCCGGTGTTGCCACTGAGTGTGACGCCGACATGGGTCCAGGTGTTCACCGGCAAGGCGCCGGTGTGATTGAGTTGTTGCTCCGCACCGCCGTTCCTGATGGCAAAGCGCAGCGTGCCGCTTCCGGACTTGGGGGTGAGGAAGAGATATCGGTTCGTATCGGCTCCGAGATCGAGGATGCGCTGCCAGTTGTCACCGCCATTCCAGTAAACCCACGCGCTGAAGGTGAAATCCGCGCTGTCACCGATGCGTGGTGAAAGAAGCAGGTGATCCGCGCGCGACGCGTTTCCACTCAGGCTTAGCGCCTGTCCTCCGGTGCGGCCGGTGGTGAAGGTGGCGGCACCCATGGGGATCGCCGCATGCCCGTTGGGCGAACTGTCGCGCGTGTTGTTTTCAAACCGATGGAACGCCGCGGCTGCGGTCGGAACCTCGGGGATTGCCTGCCGGTGGGAGAGCGAGGAAACCTTGTCCCGGTACACCACGCCGGCGGTGGTCAGCGAACCGTCGTCCCATTTCACCCGCCGGACGTCTTCCACCCAGTTGTAGAGCGCGTATCGTTCGACGAACGGCGTGCTATCCAGCATGTCCATCATTTCCTGCACGGCGGCAGCCTGTTGGGTGAAGGTCGGATCGCCGCAGCCGGTCCAGTTCGCGCCGTTGTTCCACTCGGTGATCCAGATCGGCCGGCCGGTGCGGTCATGAATGCCCTTGAGGAAATCATACATCTGGCTCGCGGCCCCCGCGGCGTCGGAGGGCGTGCGGCAGCGGTAGTAGTGCACGGGGACGAAATCGACGCGCAGGCCCGCGGCGTCGGCTTGGTCGATGAAATCATACAACCATGGCAAGCCTCCGTCGGACACCGCGGGCGCGCCGACGCGCAGGCCGGTGGCGAGCAGGTCCGGCCACGACGAGATCGCGTCGCCCACGCTGAGGTTCGCCTGTTCCGGTTGGTCGGGCTCGTTGTAACCGAGCAGGTGGTTGGCGCCGCGCGACTGCCAGTTTTGGGTGAGCGAGGGCCACCAGCGCTGCTGGCGGATGGGCACGTATTCGAGATCGAGGGACGAGTTGCGGTCGAGGTTCCAGTTATACACCCACTGGACGTTGAGGCCGGACTCGATGTTGCCGGCGATGCCTTTTTTGTTAGACCAGCGCCACGGGAAGACGCGCACGAAGCTGATCGAGTTGTCGAGCCCGCCCGGGAGCACGGCGACCTCGATGTCCCCATCCTGGGCCACATAGTTGCGGGAAGCGCCGGTGCCCGCCGGATTCTGCGCGACGGTGCAGGTGTATCCGCGCTTGAGTCGGAACGAGCGGATCTTGTCGTTGAAGGTGCCGAGCGAGGAGTTGTCGTAGGCGGTGTAGGTTCCCAACGACATCGAGTTTCCGGTGAAATGCCTGCCGGTGAACACTTCGAGCGGGGCGAACCCCGCGCCATGCGGAATGACCACCGCGCCGTCGCCGTAGGCCACGATGCGGCAGTTGGTGTTGAGCGCGGCATTGGCACCATTGACGCGGATCTGTCCGAGGTAGGCCGGGCTGTTGACCGCGGAGGGCTTGATGGCCGCAAAGCGCAGCCAGGCGTCCGGCGAATTCAGGTGGACCGTGCTGTTGGCCAGCGGCGTGCCTCCTCCGGTGAGCCTCAGTTCCGCGCGGCCGGTGAGGGTCGCCGTGGTGTTGCTCAGCGAGGCGAGGATCTGGATTTCGTTATCGAGTGTGATCGACTGCGCCCCGATCTGTGGCAACGACAGGCCCCCTCCCATCAAAAGCAGGAGCAGATGAACACGGAAAATGGAAGTCGCGGGACGAAAGGGCATGATGCTCGCCCAAGGGAATTGGGTTTCGTTCAAGTAACGGATTTCCGGCGGAAATTCCGACAGTTCGGGTGGGATTTTCCGAACAACCCGGTAGGCGGAGTGATTCTCGCCTCAATCAAGGCCCAGCTGTCGGCTTCGCGTGCCGGATTCCGTTGGTTTCAGCAACAGAGGCCGCCCGATGGTTTCCGCATCGACAAGGCGCGACCGCCATCTCAGATTTTCCATGGACACGGTAGTGAGAGAACTCAAGAACATCCTCGACTCCGCGGAGGGCGGGCCGAAACCTCTTTCCGCCGATTTGCTACCTCTCGTTTACGACGAGTTGCGCAACATCGCGCGCGAGAGAATGGCCAACCAGCCTGCGGGCCAGACGCTGCAACCGACCGCGCTGGTTCACGAGGCTTGGATGAAGCTTTCAAACGAGGACGGGCGCACTTGGAACGACCGCACCCACTTCTTCCGCGCGGCGGTGCAGGCGATGCGCCAGATCCTCGTGGACCGCGCCCGTGCCAAGGCCACTCGCAAGCGCACGCTTGAGCCGGAGGCGTTCGAACTCCACCACCTGGACCTCGCCGATGCCAGCGTGGACGAGCGCGTGCTGCTGGTGGACGAAATGCTCACCCGTCTGGAGAAGGATGATCCTGATAGCGTGCGCCTGATTTCACTCAAGTTCTTCGGCGGTCTCACCAATCAGGAGATCGCCGCCATGGACGGTGTGGCCGAACGCACCGTCGAGCGCCATTGGGCGTATGCGAAGGCTTTGCTCTATCAGATGATCCGCGAGGAAACCGGTGATGACTCCGCCCCCACCAGCGTCCATTAACCGTTTGCTGTTCATCGCCGCCTCGGCTCTGCCGGATCCGGCCGAGCGGCGCGCGTTTCTGGAATTCGCCTGCCATGGCGACCAGAAACTCCTCAAACGTCTCGAAACCCTGCTCGATGTGCGCCGCGACGCCGAGGAGTTTTTCGAACTCCAACCGGCCGTCACGGCCCAGGCAACTTCCGGCGACGAAGGCGATCTTGGCGCGCACATCGGCCCCTACCGACTCATCGACCGACTGGGTGCCGGTGGCTGTGGCGTGGTCTATCTGGCCGAGCAAACCGAGCCGCTGAAACGCAAGGTGGCGCTCAAGATCATCCGCCTCGGCATGGATACCGAGAGTGTGATCGCCCGTTTCGCCGCCGAACGCGAGGCCCTCGCTCGTATGAATCACCCCAACATCGCGCGGGTCTTGGATGCGGGCACCACCACATCGGGACGGCCGTATTTCGCGATGGAACTCGTGGATGGCGAGAAGATCACCGATTTCTGCGACCAGCAGCGCCTCCGCCCGAGACAGCGGCTCGAACTCTTTCTCCAGGTTTGCGACGCCATCCAGCACGCCCACCAGAAGGGAGTGATCCACCGCGACATCAAGCCCTCCAACATCCTCGTGCGTGATTGCGATGGTGCCGCCGTGCCCATGGTCATCGACTTCGGCATCGCCAAGGCCACCACTATCGGGATGGACTATCAGGAAAGCCACACGCGGTCCGGACATTTCCTCGGCACGCCCGACTACATGAGCCCCGAGCAGGCGGACGGCGGGATGGACATCGACACGCGCGGCGACATCTACAGCCTCGGCGCGCTGCTTTACGAGCTGCTCACCGGCCATGCCCCGTTTGGAAACCATCGGTTCAAGGAACTCGGTCTAACGGAAATCCGCGCCATCCTCTCTTCGGAGGAACCGCCCTCACCTTCCGCGCGCCTTGCCGCGTTGCCCGCCGATGAGCTCGAACGCATCGCCGCGGATCGTTCGGTCGATCCCCAGCACCTGCGCTCGCGCCTTGCCGGGGAACTCGACTGGATCGTGATGAAGGCGATCGAAAAGGACCGCCGCCGCCGCTATGAAACCGCCAACGCGCTCGCCATGGACGTGCGGCGATTTCTCAATGAGGAAGTCATCCTCGCGCGTCCTCCGAGCAGGCGCTACCTGTTGATGAAAATGGTGAGGCGCAACCGCCTGCTCTTCACCGCCGGTGCGATCGCCCTCGGTGGCCTGCTCGGTGGTTTGGGTCTTTCCACGTGGTTGTTCCTGCGGGAACGCGACGCCCGCGAGGAACAGGCGCGTCTGCGCGTCGAGGCGGAAATGGCCCGCGCCAACGAAGTCCAGTTGCGCGAAATGACACGAGCCGCGGATCGCATCGCCCAAGCCGCGCTGCTCGTCCGCTACAACGAGATGTCAAAGGCCGACGAGTGGGTTTCCCGAATCCAGCCGGGCCTCGTTCCGCCATCGCTCGAAGCGGTGGAAACCCTCAGGCTCATTGCCGAGTGGAACCTGCTCCAGGGGCGATGGGCAGCAGCCGCCGAACGCTACCGCGTGCTGGTTCCCGTGATCACCAGCGTCGATATCACCGATACCGACGAGATGTCCCGTCTGCTCATGCCGGCCGCCGCCGCCATCAAGCGCTGGGGGAAGAACGATGACTATCAGAAGCTTCGCGGTCTCACGTTGCGGCGTTTCAACGGTTCACGCATTCCCGGCGTGGCCGGTCAGGTTATCAAGGTGGTGCTGCTGGAACCCGCCGACGCAGCGACCTTCGAAGCCCTCACTCCCTTGGCCGCCACCTTGGAAGCCTATCTCCAATCCCCACCGGCCAACGAATCGCTGTATCTCATTCCTTGGCGCCGATTCTCCATGGCCCTTTACGCCTACCGCAGAAATGACTTCGATGCCGCCTTGGCGCACACCCAGGCCGGCATGGCCCTGCGGACCGATTCCGAGCCGCTGGTCGCCTCCTACCATTTGCTGCTGGCCATGATCCATCACCACCGCGGAGACCATGACGAGGCCCTCAAGGTTTTCGATCACGGCAGCAAACTCGTCGAAAAGTGGGAACAAGGTCCGTTCGGCCTTGGAGTGTCCGTGGACCTTTGGTTCGATTGGGAAAACGCCTGGTTCCTCCGCGAAGAGGCGCGGCGTCTGATGAAGCTGCCCTGAGCCGATTCCCCAGTGGAATGACGGCGGCGTGTCGGGTTTTGAAACGCGTTCTCGTTTCTTCAGTGACGGGCCCGATCCGGTCGTGCCGCGGTGAACCCAACCCGCGCCGCCGGCTCACCGCAAAACCCACCGACATTCCACTGAAATCCATGAAACCCCGATCCTTCTTCGCCGGACAACTCGCATTCATCGCCACGCCGCTGGCTGCCATCGTCTGCCAATTCTCCACCGCCGCCACGATCCAGAAGGCCGACAACGCCAACGCGCTCAACGACACCGCAAGCTGGGTCGGCGGCGTGGTTCCGGGCGCGGCAGACATCGCATCCTGGGGCCCCACCGTCACTTCGGCGAACTCGACATCGCTGGGAGCCAACCTTTCGTGGCAGGGCATCACCCTCTCCAATCCCGGCGGTGCGATCGCCATCGGCGGTGCCAACACCCTGACTCTCGGCACCGCTGGGATCGACATGGTGACCGCCACCCAGGATCTCTCCATTACCTCGAATCTCGCGCTCGCCAGCGGTGGACAAACCTGGAACGTCGCCACCGGAAGACTGCTCTCCATCACGGGCGGAACGATCACCCGCAGCACCGGTTCCACTTTGCTCATCGACCGGATCACCAACTCGGGAACCGTCACCGCTTCACCCACGCTCACCAACGGCGTGCTGCCATGGGTCAGTGTGAAAAGCACCGGAACGGCATCCAATAACGCGGCGGCCGGTGATAACTTCGCGACCGTCAGCGGCGGCAACATCGTGGCGTATACGGCAGCTACCGCCGTGACCACCAGCTATCCTGCGAATAGCGCCGCGACGAACTACGACTGGTCGTCGGCAGGCGCCCAGGCCCTGATCGGATCGTCGCGCTCCGCCAACACGATCCGCTACACCGGCACCGGCGTCACCCAGCAGACCAACTCCACTCAAACCGAAACGTTCAACGCCCTGATGAACGCCGGCTCGGGAACGGTGAACCTTGGTGGCGGTGCTCAAACGATGAACATCCAGTCCGCCACCGGCGAACTGATACTTGCCGCCATGACGTCCGGCATCGTCGTCAACGGGCCCGTCATCAACAACGGAGCCACCGCGGGCGCGGTCACCATCCTCGGTGGCAGCGGGCAAAGCGTTACCCTTGCTGGAGCCTGTAACTTCACAGGCGGCCTCAACATCAACTCCGGAACGCTCGTCGCCAGCCGCAGTAACAACTCGGGCAATCCTACCACGAGCTCGGTCGGCAACCCGCAGGTCGCCCGCAACCTCAACGTCAACTCCGGCGGCACCCTGCGCATCACCGGCGCGGACTTCATGGGCAGCGCCACCACCACGCCGGTCGCCACGCTCGTCATCAACCAGGGCGGCACCGTCACCAACGGCGGCAACAACTTCAACTCCTTCGGCCCCGTCATCATGAACGGCGGGCAGTTGACCACCTCCGGCGGAGCGGTGGCGGCCTATCAATCGTATAACCTGATGGGCAGCGTCACGGTCGGCGGGAGCAGCGCCTCCTCGATCTCGGTCAGCGGCGCGGGCAATGCCTTCAACGGCGTCCATCTCAACACCAACACGCTCTTCACCGTGGCGGATGCCACCTCTAACAGCGGCTCCGACCTCATCGTTTCCGCACCCCTTCTCAACCGCAACGGATCGCTCGGCGGCGCCGGCGGCTTCACCAAGGACGGCGCGGGCACCATGACCCTCACCGGCACCCATCCCTACACCGGTCCCACCTCCATCAGCGGCGGAACCTTGCAACTCGGCGATGGCGTCACTGACGGCTCGATCACCGCCAGCAGCGGCATCACCAACAACGGCAACCTCGCCTTCAACATCCTCGGCAGCCAGACCTATGCCAGCCCCATCACCGGTTCCGGAAACCTCACGCTCACCGGTGGCGGCCTGCTCATCCTTTCCGGTGCCAACAATCTCGCGGGCACCACGCACCTCGAAAACGGCGCGCTGCGACTGAACGGAACCTTTGGCGCCATCTCCGTTGCCAACAACCCCTTCAACCTTCTCGCCCGCAGCACCGGCGGATCCTTCACGGCGACATCGCTGGCCTTCGCCGGTGACGCCGCGATGAGCCTGATCCTCCCTGGCACCGTTGACGCGCCCGCTCCCGTCACCGTGTCCGGCCAACTCACCGCTCCGCCAACCAGCGGCCAGGTGGTCATCGACATCGACTCTCCCGCCCTCGGCAACGGTGTTCACAACCTGATCGGCTTCGGTTCCTTTTCCGGAAACATCAGCGACTTCACCGCGAATGTCATCACCGGGCTGAATTCCCGCCAGAGCGCCTCGCTGGTCTTTAACGGATCGAATCTCGCCCTCCAGGTGGTCGGCGACTCGCCCAAGTGGACCGGTCTCGACAGCGGCAGTTGGGTTTTCGGCAACACCGGCACGTTCGGAAACTGGAAACTCATCACCGCGGGCACCGCGACCGATTTCCAATCCGCCGACCTCTGCCTATTCGACGACACCGCGGCTGGTGCCACCGCCATTGACATCAATGGCGGCGACGTCAACCCGGGTGCCGTCACCTTCAACAACAGCGTCAAGAACTACACCCTAACCAGCACGACGACCGATGGCATTTCCTCCGGTTCCCTCACCAAAACCGGAACCGGCAGCCTCACCATCAGCAGCGACAACCAGTTCGCCGGCGGACTCACCTTCGAAGGCGGCACGCTCAACCTGAACTCCGCCACCGCCATTGGCACCGGCACCTTCACCATCGCGCCGGGATCATCAAAGGTTCTCGATAACACTTCCGGCGCGGCGATCACAAACTCCGGCCCCAATCCGCAAAGCTGGCAGGATGATTTCACTTTCACCGGTTCCAATGACCTCGACCTCGGCAGCGGCACGGTGACCCTCTCGGGCGATGGATCGGAGCGCGTGATAGGCATCAATGCGAACACCCTGACGGTCGGTGAAATCAAGAGCGTAGGCCTTGGGCTCACCAAGCAGGGAGCCGGCACACTCGTGCTCACCTCCACCGGCGCGGGCGGCGACGCCAGCGTGCTCGGCGGCACCCTCAACATCGGGGCAGGCACCATCCAGATTAACCGCAGCGGCACCGACGCGGCGGGCAGCGGCGACCTGACCATCACCGGCCTCGCAGGCACCGGTTCCATCACCAACGGTGCCGCTGTCGAACGCTGGATGTTCGTCAACACCTCGGATGACCAAACCTTCACCGGAACCATCGCCAACGGCGGTGCAGGTGGCCTCGGTTTCAACAAGCAAGGACCCGCCGTCCTGACGCTCTCCGGTGCGATCTCGCACACCGGCCAGACCACCGTCGAAGGCGGCACGCTGATCATTCCAGTGGCCAACAGCGGCACGGGAACCAATCCGGTGGTCACCTCGGGCACCCTGGTCATGGCCCATCCGCAGGCCTTCGGCGCCAACGCGACCATCCGCCTTGCCGGAAACAACGTCTCCACTCTCAACATCGCCACCGACGGCGGCGACAATCCCTATGGCTTCGTGTTTGCCACCGGCGTGAACTCGACCATCGTCTCCAACCGCGCCACGGAAGGGGAGGGGATCAACCACACGCTCACCACCATCGGCGCCAACGGCATCGGCGGCGGGACTCTAACAGTGACCAGCGGAACGAATGTCACCTCCGGCAGCGGCCGCATCACCTTCACCCAGTTCGGCCTCAGCGCCGGTGCCGCCGACCAGGTGACCGTCCTGAACCCGACCACCGCCGATGTCACCGTTGGCGCGGTCTCCAAGGTCGCCAACGCGACAGCACAGGTCCTCGGACTCGACGGCACCACCACCGACAACCACGTCACCGGATTGATCGCCAACGGCACAGCGGTTGTTTCCTTGCGGAAAACCAATGAAAGCACCTGGACGATCTCCAACCCCAACAACACTTACACCGGCAACACCCAGATCGGCGCGGCCAACGGCGGTGGCATTCTGCGCGCCACCGCCACCGCGGCCCTCGGCACCGGCACGATCGTCTTCGACCCCTCCGGCGGAAACCCCGGGCCCACCAGCAGGCTCGAGTTGTCCAACAACATCACGCTTCCGAACGCGATTACCCTCCATCAGCGCAACAACGCCACGCCACAGATCCTCAATACGGGCGGCAACAACACGCTCACCGGCAACATCAACCTCAATGTCGGCGGCGGACGCGGCAACATCGAATCCGAGGGCGGACTGCTCACTCTGTCAGGAACCATCTCCAACGCTACCGCGGTCACACGCAACCTTCACCTCGGCGGCAGCGCCGACGGCATGGTGAGCGGCCCGATCGTTGATAACAATTTGGACCCGCTCGGCAAGGTCGCCGTCCACAAGAACGGCACCGGCACCTGGACACTCGGCGGTGCGAACACCAACACCGGCGAGACCAACGTCAACGCGGGAACCCTCGCGGTTTCCAATCCGGTCCTCGCGGATTCCGCCGCAGTCCGAATCGCCGCCGATGCCGTGCTCAATCTCACCCATGGTGCCACCGACACCGTGGACCGCCTGTTCATCGATGGCGTCGAGCAATACTTCGGTAGCTGGGGCGGCCTGTCTTCGTCGGCCACCTACAAGACCGCCCGCATTACCGGCAGCGGCATCCTCAACGTCACCAATGGAGTCACACCGCCCTCCGGCTACGGCACCTGGGCCGCCAACCTCGGCCTTACCGCCGGAGTCAACGACGCCTCCATCACCGACGCGGAATTCGACGGCTTCGACAACGGCACCGAATACCTCCTCGGTGGCCACCCGCTCGACGGCTCGAACAATCCGAAGATTTACTCCTTGCTCGCCGATAGCAGCGCCGATGGAGACAGCACGCCGGAACTCGTCCTGACCATTGCCGTGCCGCAGGGCACGCCCGCATTCTCCGCCGGTTCCCCCACCTCCTCCGCCACCATCGAAGGCTACACCATCACTGTCCGAGGCAGCACCGACCTCGCCGCCTTCCCGATCACGGTCACACCGGTTGATCCCGTCACCGGCGGCCTGCCCGCAGCCCCTGTTCAGGGCGGCATCACCTACGAATACCGCAGCTTCAGCCTCGGCGGATCCAACGGAACCGCCGGCAAGGGCTTCCTCCAGGTGACCGTCACCCACCCGTAGGCCACAGACCGCGAAAGCCCGGTTCTCCGGCACACCGAAATGGCGTGTCGGGTTCCGGGCGCGGTTCCCGTTTATCCATCGAAGGGAAATCCCGAACCCGAAAACAAACCCACCCCGCCCGAATCCATGAAGCCCCTCCGTTCCAATCCGTTCTTCTCTAACAGATCTGCGCTGGCCGCGGTCTCGGTCGCCTGCGCGCTCGCCCCGGCATTGCTCTCCGCCGCCATCATCGACAAGGACGACGACACTGATGACCTCAACCTGACATCGAGCTGGACCGGAGCCGTGGTTCCCGGCGCCAATGATGTCGCCCGATGGAGCGGACTGGCCGGTGCGAACTCGGTGCTCCTTGGAGGAAACCTCGCGTTCCAGGGAATCACCATCGCTACCACCGGCGGTGCGGTTTCCATCGGCGGTGCCAACACCCTGACCCTCGGCACCTCGGGCATCGACATGGGCGCCGCCAACCAGAACCTCTCCATCACTTCGAATCTCGCGCTGGCCACCGGCGGCCAGACGTGGAATGTCGCCACCGGCAGGACACTGACCATCTCGGGTGGAACCTTCTCCAGGAGTACGGGGGCGACGCTGCTCATCGACAGAAGCACGAACACGGGAACGGTGACGGCTTCGCCGACGCTCACCAACGGCGTGCTGCCATGGGCGATCGTGAGAAGCTCGGGCACGGCGGCAAACAACACCGCCGCGGGATTCAACTTCGCCACCGTAAGCGGTGGCAACATCGTGGCTTACACGGCGGCCACCGCCGTGACCACCAGCTATCCGGCGAACAGCGCCGCGACGAACTACGACTGGTCGTCGGCAGGCACCCAGGCCCAAATCGGATCATCACGCGCAGCGAACACGATCCGCTACACCGGCACCGGAGTCACCCAGCAGACAAACTCCACTCAGACCCAGACCTTCAACGCCCTGATGAACGCGGGCTCCGGAACGGTGAACCTTGGCGGCGGTACCCAAACAATGAACATCCAGTCCGCCACCGGCGAACTGGTTCTCGCCGCGATGTCGGCGGGCATCGTCATCAACGGCAATGTCGTCAACAACGGTGCCACGGCGGGCGCGGTCACCATCATGGGCGGCAGCGGTCAGACCGTCACCCTCGCAGGAGCCAACAACTTCACCGGGAACCTCAACATCAACTCGGGCACCTTTGTCGCCAGCCGCAGCAACAATACCAACAACCCGACCACCAGCTCGGTGGGCAATCCGCAGGCCGCCCGCAGCATCAACGTCAACTCCGGCGGCACCCTGCGCATCACCGGCGCGGACTTCATGGGCAGCGCCACCACCACGCCGGTCGCCACACTCGTCATCAACCAGGGCGGAACCGTCACCAACGGCGGCAACAACTTCAACTCCTTCGGTCCCGTCATCATGAACGGCGGGCAGTTGACGACTTCCGGCGGTGCGGCGGCTGCCTATCAATCCTACAATCTGATGGGTAGCGTGACCGTGGGAGGCAGCAGCGCCTCCTCGATCTCGGTCAGCGGTGCGGGCAATGCCTTCAACGGTGTCCACCTCAATACCAACACGCTGTTCAACGTCGCCGATGCGACCGGAGACAGCGCCGCGGATCTAACCGTTTCCACACCCCTTCTCAACCGCAACGGCTCGCTGGGCGGCGCGGGTGGTTTCACCAAGGACGGAGCGGGCACGATGACACTCACGGGCGCCAATGTTTACACCGGAGCCACGACCATCAGCGGCGGCACGCTGCAAATCGGCAATGGAACCACGGACGGCAGCATTGCCTCCTCCAGCGGCATCACCAACAACGGCGCGCTGGTTTACAATCTGGTGGGTTCCCAATCCTACGGCAATGCCATCACCGGCAGCGGCACCCTTACCAAGGCGGGAGCCGGAACGCTCACGCTTTCCGGCACCAACAGCTACGGCGGAGCCACCACCATCGACGGCGGCACCCTCGCCCTCACCGGCTCGCTGACATCGAATATCGGTGTGAACTCCGGCGGCACCATCACCGGAACGGGCTCCACCACCGGCTCCCTGACCCTGAACGCGGGGTCCACCTTCTCCGGAAATCTCTCCGGAATTCTAACAGCCAATGGCGTCTCTTTCACCGGTGCGACGACCCTGATCTTCAATGGCGCGACCACCAACGGCAGCACCTATGACTTGTTCAACTACGGCGCCGGTGGCGTGTCCGGTCTCGGTTTCCTGAGCTCCACCTTCCGCGCGACGCTGTTTGACGACACCGCGAACACCAAAGTCACCGCAACGGTTTCCACGGGCAACCGCACTTGGAACACCACCAGCGGCACCTGGCAGTCCGGTAGCGCATCCACGATCTGGCAGGAAGGCGACCAACGATACTTCGACGGCGACACGGTCACCTTCGGCGATCCGGCGAGCGCGAGCGTGGTCAGCCTCGTGGGCACCCTGCTTCCCGCGGGCACCGTCACGGTGAACAACACCAACGGTTACACGTTCAGCGGCGGCGGTTCCATCGGTGGAGGTGCCAGTCTGAGCAAATCCGGTAGCGGAGATCTGACCATCAGCAACACCAACGCCTATTCCGGTGGTACGACGCTCAACGGCGGATCGCTCACCGCCAACGCCGCGTCCGCCCTCGGCACGGGCCCTGTCACGGTCAACGCGGGCACGCTTCATGCGAATCACGCTTCCGGGCTTGGTTCCGGTGTCCTGACCATGGCTGGCGGCGCGATCGACAACTCCAGCGGCGGCGTGGTTTCCCTCAGCACCAACAACGCGCAGAACTGGAACGGTGATTTCACTTTCGTCGGAAGCAACGATCTCAACATGGGCAACGGCAACGTCACCTTGAACGGCGGCGACCGGACGGTGAACATCGCAGCCGGAACACTCACGGTCGGCCGCCTCGCCAACACCGGCGGGGGTCTGGTCAAAAACGGTGCGGGCACCCTGCAACTCAACCCGACCGCCGCCAGCAGCCTCAACGGCACACTGACGGTCAACGCCGGCACGCTTGGCATCGGTTCCCAGGACCTCACCGTCAATGGACTTGCCGGCAGCGGCACGATCCAGAATGGCAGCGCGACCACGCGCTGGCTGTTCGTCAACACCACCGGCGGCTCAAGCACCTTCGGCGGAACGATCGAGGACGGCGGCACCGGCAGGCTCGGCCTGAACGTGTTCGGGGGCAACTCCCTCACGGCAAACGGCGCGCTCAACCTCACGGACCGCATCACCGTCAATGGCGCCACCACCCAACTGATCGTCAACGGGGCCTCCAGCGGTGCCGCGGGAACCGTCTTCCTCGAGGCCGGCGGCAATCTGGTTCTCAACAACGCGTCCGCACTCGCCGCCAACACGCTCATCAATCTCAACGGTGCTCAAACCGCATCCGTCACCTACGGCTCCGATGGCGGTGACAACGTCTATCTGCTCAGCGGCAGTTCCAACTCCACGCTCAACCTCGTGCTCGACCGCGCCACCGCAGGCACCGATGTCACCCACACGATGAGCACGCCAAGTGTCGGTGGCGGCTTGGGCGGCGGAACCTTCATGCTCAATCTGAACAAAGGGTCGAACGTGTCCGGCACCGCGACCGCGAGTTTCAACCAGTTCAACCTCGGCGGCGGCTCCGGTGGTTCCACCACGATCAATCCAGCCGCCGGTGTCACTGTGGCCATCGGCAGCGTCACCAAATCCAACAACAACGTTTCGCAGACCCTCGTGTTGGACGGAGTGGGAACCGCGCATGCAATCACCGGAGCGATCACCAACGGGGCCGCAACTGGTGGCAATAGCATTGCGCTGACCAAGAGCGGTGCGAGTACCTGGACACTTGCCGGAAACAGCACCTACACCGGTGCAACCACCGTTTCCGCAGGCACCCTGTTGGTCAACGGTTCGCTCGGAAACACGGCGGTTTCTGTCACCGGCGGAACCCTCGGCGGATCGGGCTCCATCGCGGGATCGGTCGCCGTGAGCGGGACCCTGTCCCCGGGCAACTCCATCGAAAGCCTCGCCACTGGCGCGCTCACCATGTCTTCCGGATCCAGTTATGTCTTCGAAGTCGCGGACAACTCGTCCGCCGGCGCGGACCTGACCGCCGTGAACGGGACGCTGTCGCTCACCGGCGTGACACTGGACATCGATGCCGCCTCGCTCGCCGCCCTCGCAGGAGGCTCATGGATCCTTGGCGACAAACTCACCCTGATCAGCTATCTCGATCCGGGTGAGGGAATCACCTCGGGTTTCAACGGTTATCTCGACGATACTGCCTACACGTTCGGTTCGAACCAGTGGCTGTTCGACTACAACGACACCCTGGCAGGCAACAACTTTGCGGCCGACGCCACCGCCAACTCCCAGAACCGCTTCGTCACCATGACCCTGGTGCCCGAACCGTCCGCAGCCCTGCTGGGTGCCGGCGGACTGCTGGTCCTCCTGCGCCGTCGCC
>Ga0315903_10006080_pt1 | contig 15538 bp, 15 predicted proteins | sample LakEriMetagenome_7_FD_203524 | JGI IMG/M metagenome (GOLD analysis project Ga0315903, IMG submission 203524) | Freshwater fungal communities from buoy surface, Lake Erie, Ohio, United States - Buoy 2 MA119 | ecosystem: Environmental > Aquatic > Freshwater > Lake | place: USA: Lake Erie, Ohio...
AAACTTGGCACAATCAAAGTCCTTGGTTATCACCAAGAACAATTACGCGATAGTCTGCAACAATGGCTGACACCATGGGTGAAAGATCCAATTGTGAACGTGCGACTGCTTAACTTTCGTGTCACCTATCTAACCACTGATCGCGCCACAACGGTGATGATCATGAACAACAAAACCAATATAATACAGTTTTTGGGTATGGTGGGTGGTATCACGTGGACGGACAGGAAAGACAATGTATTGGTGATACGACAAATAGATGGACAGCGACAGATTTTCCATGTGGATTTTACCAAGAAGGAACTGTTCAACAGCCCTGTTTATTATTTGCAACCCAACGACATTGTCTATGTGGAACCCAACCAACGGAAATTTATTGAGTCAAACGTGCAATTGATTTCCTTGGTAACGAGTATCACGAGCACGGTGAGCATTTTTTTATTGTTTGTTAATAGTTTGAGATAAAGCATGAGTGATTTTAATTCAGAGTTTGAAGACCAAAATGTAGCCGGTCCGAATATTATGCAGATCATCCTCCGGGATTATTTGCCATATTGGCCTGTGATTTTGGCAGCCGCAATCATTGGATACCTTACGAGTAAAGTATACTTGCGATATCAAAGACCTGTCTACAGCGTCTCGGCATCCATCATTGTGAAAAATGATGCCCAGAATACCGATAACTTGGTCAAACAGGCTGTGCTAGGAAAAGGATCAACAACCATCGAAGACGAGTTGGAGATTCTCAAAGGCAGTAAGGTGATGGGTCGTGCGGCGGAGATTGCCAATGCGTTTTACGAATTTCAATGGCAAGGTCAATTTAATTATTACATTTCTTACAAAGCATGGGAGCCAATAGAAATATTATTTTTAAAACCGGATTCAATAAAATATTTTTCTGCTAGATTCAATCTGAATCAATTGGGAACGGAGATAATTCTTGATGGGAAGGAGCGATTTCCAATTGGATCTCAGATCAATTTAAAAGGTAATCCTGTCATAGTCCGCCGAATTAATCCGGGATTTGATTTTGTAAAACAAGGTTGGCATAAATTCGAGAAAATTACATTGACTGTTTTTTCGAAAGAGGATGCTGCACGTAAGTTCAAATCAACTTTTTCTGCGGAGAAAAATAGTTTAAATTCACAGGTTACCTTATCTTTGAATAGTGATCAGGAATTGAGAGGTTCGGAGTGGCTCAATGCCATTATTGTCGCTTATCAAAATGAATCGCAAAATGAAAAGCGAAAAAAATCCAAGTTTACCATGGATTTTATCGATTCGCGGTTGGCCTACGTGGGGCAGGACTTGGACAGCGTTGAACGTAGACTGGAAAATTTTAAAGCTCAGAATGACGTTCAACTGGTAAGTTCTGAAGCGCAACGATTCTTGGCCAAAGTAGAGACGGGGGACCAAACATCCTCGGAGTTGGAACTGCAATTGATGGTGCTGGATGATCTGGAGAAATACGTTTTTGGAAAAATCAAAAAGCCCGGCATGGCGCCCTATAGTGCGGGTATGAATCAGGTGGACTTGAATGCCAACTTCAAGGAACTATTGACCATGGAGCGCGAGTTTGCCATTTTGACAGAAACCAATGGGCCCAAAAGTGATGTGGTAGTGGCCGCGAAAAAAGAAATCGAATCCACAAAGGCCTTATTTTTGGAAACGATTCGCAATACAAGAAACAGTCTACAATTGTTGAAAAATCGTGCCGAAAGGGACTATGGCAAATACAATTCAGAATACAACGCGTTGATGCGATCAATTCCGACCAAAGAAAGGCAGTTGTTGAATATTACCAGACAGCAGGAAATCAAGAATGCACTTTATACCTATTTGTTGGAGCGCAGGGAAGAAGCGGCGATCTCATCAGCGGGTACTTTGAGTGATGTCACCATCGTACAATCGGCAACATCCAATGGAAAAATCAGTCCGAAGGAAGGACAATTACAAGCGGGATTTACTTTTGGGTTTATGGCCTTGGTATTGGCAATTCTGTTAGGAAAATCCGCGTTGAACAACAAGGTGATGGCCAAAGAAGACATCGAACAGCGCACCAAAGTGCCAGTGCTTGCGGAGATTATCCAAGTAGAAAGCGAGAGTCCGCTCGTGATGAAAGATGGCAACCGCAGTTTGATAGCCGAGCAGTTTCGGGGACTGCGAACCAGTTTGGGCTATTTGGGCGACATATCAGGGAAGTCGAAATTGTTGGTAAGTTCGAGTATCCCAGGGGAAGGCAAGAGTTTTGTAAGTACCAATATCGCCATTAGCTATGCTTTGGCTGGTAGAAAAACCATCTTGTTGGAAAGTGATTTGCGTAAACCCAATATTACCAAACATTTCGAAATATCAAAACGCACCGGTTTGAGTGTTTATTTGAGTGGAAATGCGCCACTTGAGGATATTATGGTGGCTACTCATATTGATAATTTGTATGTCATCCCTGCAGGTCCTATACCGCCCAACCCTGTGGAATTGATGATGAATGGCAGGTACGAGGCATTAATTAAAATTTTGGGTGAAGCGTATGACCATGTAGTGATCGACTGTCCGCCTATTGGTTTGGTAACTGACGCTGAGGTTCTGGGAAAATGGGTAGATGCGAGTATATTTATTGTGCGACATCAATATACTCCAAAGGCTGCCGTTGTGAATCTGATTGAGCGGTTGCGAAACGACAATAAATTCAATCGCATGGGTATCGTGATGAATGGATTGAAAGGCGGTATCAGCGGCTACGGCTACGGCTACGGCTACGGCTACGGCTACGGCTACGGCTACGGCTACGGCTACGGCTACGGCTACGGCTACGGCTATTATGGCAATGAGAAAAAGGCAAAGGTAAGTGTGTGGAAAGAGGCCTACAAAATTGTGGTGGTCCCATTCTTGGCGATTTTGGGAATCAAATCAAAAGTGAATTGATTCACAAAGTATATCACGCCGTAATGAAATCAAGAAAATTCTCAAGTGAAAACACAGTAAATTCGTTCCTTGAATTCTTATTAGTCGCAAAACTCTTTGTGACTGAAGCGGCGAAGCTGTGAAATGATAGATGAGTATATAATGAAATTGCAATTAGATAAAATTAAAATTTGCATCGTTGGCTTGGGCTACGTGGGACTCCCCCTTGCCGTTGCTTTTACCGAGAAATACAAAGTGGTCGGTATCGACATCAATGCAAATCGCATCCAATCGCTTCAATCGGGTACCGATACCACTCTAGAAGTTGAAGGCGCCGAATTAAAAGCCGCCCTTAACCGCGGTTTTGTGCTAAGTTCCGACATCAACGACGCCCATGAATGCAATGTCTTCATTGTTACCGTTCCTACCCCTACGGACAAGCACAATCGCCCGGTATTGATCCCGATGATTAAGGCAAGCGAAGCAATTGCCGGAATCCTCAAACTAAGGGCTTCTTCCAACGCTGAACCCTCAACAATCATCTATGAGAGCACGGTTTATCCTGGCGTTACTGAAGACGAAATGGTGCCGGTATTGGAGCGTGTGAGTGGATTGAAGTATAACGAAGATTTTTTTGTAGGATATTCGCCAGAGCGCATCAATCCTGGCGATAAAGAGCATACCGTGACGAAGATTCTGAAGGTGACTAGCGGAAGCACGCCGGAAATCGCAGAATTTGTGGATCAATTATACAAGAGCATCATTACCGCGGGCACACACAAGGCCAGCAGCATCAAAGTGGCAGAAGCGGCGAAGGTGATTGAGAATTCGCAGCGCGACATCAACATTGCGTTTGTGAATGAGTTGAGTAAGATTTTCAACCTGATGGGCATCGATACCTTAGAGGTATTGGAAGCGGCTGGCACCAAATGGAACTTCTTGAAGTTCAAGCCAGGATTGGTAGGCGGACATTGCATCGGCGTTGACCCCTACTACCTCGCACAGAAAGCCCAAGAAGTTGGTTACCATCCCGAAATCATTTTGGCTGGACGTCGTTTAAACGACTCTATGGGGAATCACGTGGCCACAGAAGTCGTGAAATTGATGATGCGCAAAGACTTGAAAGTCATTGACTCGAAAGTCTTGATTCTCGGTTTCACCTTCAAAGAAGACTGTCCGGATGTGCGTAACACGCGCGTCATCGACATCTACCAAGAACTCAAAAACTTCGACATCCAAGTCGACGTTTATGACCCTTGGGCGAATCCGGAAGAGGTGATGCATGAGTATGGGCTTAGGGTTGTGAATGAGTTGCCAAAGGAGGTATATAGTTCGGCTATTTTGGCGGTGGCTCACAGAGAATTCTCAAACTTGAACATCCGCAGCCTCGTGGGTAACGGAGTAGTATTTGATGTTAAAGGGGTTTTACCCAAAGATCAAGTTGATGCCAGACTTTAAAAAGATATTAGTTACCGGAACTGCCGGCTTCATAGGCTTTCATTTAGCTGAAAGATTGATCAAGGAGGGTTACGATGTATATGGGCTTGATGTGATTAATGATTACTACGATATCAATTTGAAGTTCGCCAGGCTTGATGAGCACGGTATTCCTCGTTTAGCGGTTGATTTCAATCAACCGGTTAATAGTAAGAAGTACCCCAACTACACCTTCATCCGCCTAGACCTCGCAGACCACGACACCATCGTAAATTTCATGGTAGATCAAAAGTTCGATTATGTAGTAAACTTAGCGGCGCAAGCGGGAGTTCGGTATTCTATTGACAATCCAAGGGCGTATACGCATAGTAATATTGATGGATTTTTAAGTGTGTTAGAAGGAGCTCGGTATAGCAAGGTAAAGCATTTGATTTATGCCAGTACGAGTTCGGTATATGGCTTGAATACGGAAATGCCTTTAAGCGAAGACCAAAAGACCGATCGACCTATGGCATTATATGCGGCTACGAAAAAGGCCAATGAATTGTTTGCGCATTCGTATTCGCATTTATTTGATTTACCCACCACCGGATTGCGCTTCTTTACGGTTTACGGGCCTTGGGGCCGTCCCGACATGGCACTCTTCCTTTTTGCAGAAGCCATGTTCAAGGATGAGCCCCTCAATGTCTTCAACCACGGAAAAATGATTCGCGATTTCACGTATGTGGGTGATATTGTTGAGAGTATTACTAGATTGATACCAAGACCTGCACCAAAAAATGGAGACGATGTGCCTTGTCAAGTCTTCAACATCGGCAACTCAGCTCCTGTTCAACTTATGGCGTATATCGGAGCCTTAGAAAAAGCCTTAGGTAAAACTGCGATAAAGAATTTCATAGATATTCAAGCTGGAGATGTACCCGCTACACATGCGGATGTATCTAAATTGGAGGAATATGTCAATTTTCGACCACAAACGAGTGTGGAAGAAGGAGTGAAACGGTTCGTGAATTGGTATTTAGGAAGTATGCAGAAATAAAAACAAAGAATTGGCTATATAAAAGTGTCAAACTCCAAACCTATACCTTCAAAAAGCGAAGCCAACTGGCTTTTCGAAATCTCACCTGAGCGCTCGAAATTTAAGCTCAACTTTAAAGAAATTTACCAATATCGTGACCTGCTCATGTTATTCATACGCAGAGATATCGTATCGATTTATAAGCAAACCATACTAGGACCTCTTTGGTATTTTATATCCCCCCTGTTAGCATCAGTGACACAATACTGGGTTTTCGGCCGTTTGGCAGAATTGCCGTCTGACGGCACACCCTACTTTTTGTTTGTGTTGTGTGGAAACGTATTATGGAGCTATTTTTCGTCTTCATTGAATGGAACGTCGAATACGTTTAGTGCCAATCAGGGTATTTTTGGGAAAGTATATTTCCCTAGAGCTATTGTGCCACTTTCCATTACCGCATCTAATTTGTTTCAATTTGGAATTAAATTGTTGTTGATGTTGGTATTTATCACGATCATGGGATTATTACCCAAAATCAATTTGTGGGCATTGGCGTTGCCAGGACTCATTGTTTTGATGGCCTTAATATCAATGGGATTGGGAATGATAGTGAGTTCCATGACTACCAAGTATCGCGACTTCTCCCAATTGATGGGATTTGCAGTGGGATTGTCGATGTATGTAACACCGGTAATTTATCCGACGAGTATGTTCTTGGAGAAAATTTCCCCAGAGAAACAATGGATGATTTATGCAAATCCGCTAACGAGTATATTCGATGTGTTTCGTGTGGGATTTTTAGGTGCGGGAAGTATTAATTTGTGGGGATTGTTGTATACGGTGGTGTTTTCGATAGTGGTGTATATTCTAGGTTTGTTTGTTTTTAACCGAGTGGAGAAGTCCTTCATGGACACGATATAAAATGAGTGAAGTAATTTTAAGTGTAGAAAACGTATCTAAATTATACCGCCTAGGAACAGTTGGAACTGGAACTTTTGGAGGAGATGTACAGCGTTTTTGGAAAACAAAAATATTAGGCCAGGAAGATCCGTTTTTGAAGATAGGACAGACAAATGATCGAACCTCAAAGGAAAAGGCCGAATTTGTTTGGGCTCTCAAGGATATCAACTTCGAGATAAAACGCGGAGAAGTATTAGGAATAATCGGCAAGAACGGTGCTGGTAAATCAACCATGTTGAAATTATTAAGTCGCATAACCTCTCCAACAACCGGAAGCATTAAAAGTGCAGGGCGCATGGCGTCTTTATTAGAAGTGGGAACTGGTTTTCATCCTGAATTAACAGGTCGAGAGAATATTTTTTTGAATGGCGCTATTTTAGGAATGACTAAAAAGGAAATCCAAAGTAAGTTTGATGAAATAGTAGACTTTTCTGGATGTGAGATGTACATTGATACTCCTACTAAGCGATACAGTTCGGGTATGACGGTGCGGTTGGGTTTTGCGGTGGCTGCCTTTTTAGATCCAGAAATTTTGGTTGTGGATGAGGTATTAGCTGTTGGAGATGCAGAGTTTCAAAAGAAAGCCATTGGGAAGATGCAAGACGTCAGCAGGGGAGAAGGTAAGACGGTTTTGTTTGTGAGTCACAATATGGGTTCAATAGATGCGCTTTGTAAAAGAGCATTAGTTATGAAAGACGGTATGATGGTTTTTGATGGCACTCAGAAAGAAGGTATTTCATTCTACTTACAAAATGAAGTAGCCAATATTACGAATTTTAGAGAATGGAAAGAAATTGATGCACCAGGTGATGAAAGAGCAAGAATTCTAAAATTAGAAGCTACCTGTCCCGAAGGATTTAATGAAATAAATTTTAGTTCTGGAATTATTATCAAAGCCACTATAAAATCAAATATTCATGATCAAGCACTAGATTTTTCCTTTAATATAAAAACAGAAAAAGAAGAATTATTGTTTCATCATGGATCTTTATTAACTGAGAAAAAGGATTTAGCACAAGGACTATATAATTTTAATATAATTATCCCGCCTTACCTTTTAAATAGTGGTAGTTATTTAGTGGATGTATGGCTTGGTTTATCAGGGGTGGAAATGGTAGGTAAATTTCAAGAAAATGTTATAGGATTTTCTGTTTCAGCTAATGAAATTGATAAAATAAAAAAAGAACTTCCCGGTTTGCTCAGACCAAGGTTACAATATCAAATAGAAAAACAGATTTGACAAGTTACCAGAAAATACAATTCCCTAAAATTTCAGATCCCCGAGGAAATCTTACCTTTCTTCAATTTCCTCTACAAATACCCTTTAAAATCAAAAGGGTTTTTTGGACCTATAATGTTCCCGGGGGAGAAACTCGGGGAGGTCATGCATATTACACTCAAGAAGAAGTGATTATTGCTTTAAGCGGAAGTTTTGACGTGGTAATCACTGATAAGAATGGAAACCAAGAAACAGTGCATCTAAATAGAGGCTACGAAGGTTTGTATTTGCCGCCGAAAACCTGGCGTCATTTGGAGAACTTTTCCACCAATTCGGTTAGTTTGCATGTTTCAAGTAGTATCTTCAGTGAAGAAGATTACATAAGGGAAATAGAAAAAATATAATTGGAGGCAACGGTAAATAAATCATACTATCCTGGTCTTACCTCATTAAGAGCTGTGGCTGCCCTAATGGTTTATCTTCACCATTTTAATCCTTTACCAAAAGGAATGATATTTTTGGGAATACCTTTATGGGGGATTTTAAATGAATTTCACATCGGTGTGACAATTTTTTTTGTGTTAAGCGGTTTCCTTATTGCATCAAGGTATGCGGATAGTAAGGTTAGTTTCAAGAAATATTTATGGAACCGGTTTGTACGGATATATCCGATTTACTTTATTCTTACGCTATTGACTTTTGTTCTAAAGGGCTTTAACACAGGATTTTCTTATAGACTTTGGACACTATTTGTTTTAAACATTACTTTTTTAAGAGGCTTTATTGAAAGTACGAAATTTAGTTTGGTTGCGCAAGGTTGGTCGTTGACAGTGGAAGAGACGTTTTATTTCCTTGCACCCGTTATATTTTTATTGCTAAGAAGGTATGGTAAAATAGTTTATTTAGCGCCTTTGTTTTTGATATTAACAGGCCTTTTTTTTTCTAAGTTGCTGAATAATAGCATTTTGTATGGGGGGGTGGATTTTACGATGAATTACACTTTTTTCGGAAGAAGCACGGAATTTTTCGTGGGGATTTTTCTAGCACAAATTGTTAAAGAGTATAATAAAACTGAAAGCTCTAAATGGATTCGACCTATTCAAGGAGTAATATTCGGAGTGCTGCTTGCTTGGGTCTTACATTTTATAAGTGTTTACTTTAATTATGATTTTGGTATACGCTCATATTTTGGAATGATAGTTAATACGCTACTCATACCCATATTTGTAGTAGCTCCAGTTATTTTAACTTACACATCTAAAAAGATTAAATCATCACTATTTGAATCGAATTTTATGCAAGTTTTAGGCAAGTCGTCGTTTGTCTTTTACTTAATTCATGTTGGAATTGTCAGAAATTTTCTTGGATATTTAGGTATTTCAAATGAAATAATAATGTTGTTATCACTGTTGTTTCTCTCATTCTTGATTTGGCGGTTTGTTGAAGAGCCCATTCATCTTAAACTTAAAACATTAATACACTAAAGGTATTGGAGATAGGTATGACTCTAGAGGCGTGTAAAATAATTCAACTTCCCAAAGTTCAAGCTACTTCCGGCAATATCACATCTCTAAATAACGGTATCGATGCTCCGTTTGATGTAAAACGGATATTTTATATATACGATATTCCTTCAGGGGAAGATAGAGGCGCTCACGCACACAAAGAATGCCATCAATTATTGGTCGCTATTACAGGCGCTTTCGAAGTAGAAGTATTCGATGGAAATCAAATAGTAAAGTTTTTACTTAATCAACCCGATAGGGGGCTACATATACCACCGGGCATTTGGGCATCTGAAGTTGACTTCAGCGGAGGAGGAATATGTTTGGTATTGGCATCGCATGAGTATGACGAGGAAGATTACATTAGAGATTTAACGGACTATAAAAAACTGATAATATGATTATTGTAACGGGAGCTTCAAGCGGCGTGGGTCTATATTTGTTCAATGAACTACGGCAAACACATGAAGTAGTTGGGTTTTACAATACAACTCCCCCAAAAAATAATAAAGAGGACTATTATCTATTGGATATTACATCAGGTTCAGCAGTTGAAGAATTCGTTAATAAATTTAGCACAAGGCTTTCAAAGATTGTATTAATTAATTGTGCGGGAATTACTTATAATGCATTCGCGCATAAAACGGACATAGAAGAATGGAACAAGGTAATTGATGTAAACTTAAAAGGCACTTTTAATGTTATCAAAAATCTTTTACCGATAATGAGAGCAGAAAAATACGGAAGAATAATTAATCTATCATCAGTAGTAGCGAGCAGGCCTACACCCGGTGTTAGTGCCTATTCTGCATCTAAAGCCGCTTTATCTGGGATGGTAAAGAGTTTGGCGGTAGAAAATGCGCGCTTTAATATTTTAATTAATAATATAGATTTGGGATATTCTGAACTTGGAATGATAAAGCAAGTACCAGAGGAGTTCCTAAATAAAATTAAAGAGAACATCCCTTCTGAGAATCTATGTCCCAAGGAAGAAATAAAGCGGACAGTAATGTATCTTATCGAAAGTAGTTATATAAATGGATCGTCAATAAATTTGAGTGGAGGTTTAATATGATTTTAGAATCAAGCACTATATTTTTTAGGTATGTCGAAATAGAAGATGCGTCCTTCATATTGGGATTAAGAACAGATGAAACGTATAACAAATATTTATCAACTGTAGACGATAGCCTAGAAAAGCAAATTGATTGGCTTAATCATTATAAACAAAAGGAAGCAAGGTCTGAAGAGTTTTATTTTATTATTTGCTTAAAACGATCTGGACAACCGATAGGCACGGTGAGGATTTATGACTTTAAGATGGATATAAATTCATTTTGTTGGGGAAGTTGGATCCTAAATGACAACAAAACAAAATATGCCGCATTAGAATCTGCGCTTCTCATTTATGATTTTGCATTTAATGAATTGGGCTTTTCTCAATGTCATATGGATATAAGAAAAAACAACGAAAAAGTAATAAATTTTCATAAACGTTTTGGTGTAGAGATAGTCGGTCAAACGGATTTAGATTTATTGGGTATTTATACTAAGGAATCATACGAGTTAATCCGTAGCTCAATAGAATATATAATAATGGGTTACAAAGAATAATTTAAGATGGAAAAAATCCTTCAATTTCTTAATTTTCAACCTATGCACACTCAAATCCGAGAAGAAATGCAACAGGCATTTCAGCGGGTTTACGATAGCCATTGGTATATACAAGGACAGGAATTAACGCACTTCGAGGCGGAGTATGCGCAGTTAAGTGAAACAAAATATTCGGTAGGGGTAAGCAATGGATTAGACGCCTTGGTTTTGGCATTGCGTTCATTACATATTGGTCCAGGTGATGAAGTTATAGTTCCATCGAATACCTACATAGCTACGGCATTGGCTGTATCACATGTGGGTGCAACACCCGTATTTGTGGAACCGCGGATGGAAACCTATAATATTAATCCGGAGTTAATACCTCAAGCGATAACAAAGAAAACCAAGGCCATTATGCCCGTTCATTTATACGGTCAAGCGTGCGAAATGGACGCGATAATAGAAATTGCGAAAGCGCATAATTTGTATGTGGTGGAAGACAACGCACAAGCGCATTTAAGTTCGTTTAATGGAAAACTTACGGGGTCATTCGGGGATGCAAATGGCACCAGTTTTTATCCTGGAAAGAATTTAGGTGCACTTGGGGATGCGGGTGCGGTAACCACCAACAATGAAGACTTAGCCAATCGCATAAAAACCCTTCGTAATTATGGTTCAGCGGTTAAATATTACAACGAAGAAATCGGATATAATAATCGCTTAGACGAATTACAAGCGGCGTTTTTGCGCGTAAAACTTAATTACCTGCAGGAATGGACGAATCAACGCAAAGAAATTGCCCAATGGTATAATGAAGCTTTGCAACATAGAAATGATTTGGTGTTGCCATACCTTCATGAGAATGCGGACCATGTGTATCACTTATATGTAGTTAGAACTTCCAAAAGGGAAGAGCTGCAGCAGGAGTTAACGAAAAAGGGAGTTCAAACCATGATTCACTATCCCGTTCCGCCCCATTTGCAGAAAGCCTATAAACATTTGGGATACAAAGAGGGCGACTTCCCCATAGCGGAAGAGATTGCGAGAACCTGTTTGAGTTTGCCTGTTTGGCCGGGGATGTTAGAAAGCGATTTATATAAAATTTGGAACCCATAGTAAGCGTAATTTGCATTACTCGTAATCACGAGAGGTTTTGTATCGAGTCATTGGATTCAGTTTTGAATCAGACTTATAAAAACATTGAATGGATTATTTTAGATGCGTCTTCAACAGATAATACGGTTGAATTGATTGATAATTGGTTGGTTGAAAACAATATACAAGCGGTTTTCTTAAAAGAAAAAGAGTTAAAGCCAATTACTGTAAATTTGAATATAGCAATGACTCATGCTCATGGGGAATATGTGCAGTTTTTGTCGTTGGATGATGTATTAGTCTTAGATAAAATAACTTTACAAGTTAATGAATTTAAAAACTTAGACTCAACTTATGTTTGCATTTATACCGATAGTCAAGTAATAAATGAAAATAGTGAGCTTATTTGTGAAAGTGGAGCTGATTGGTACAAAAGCATTAATAAAAAAATGGAATCTTTTCCTGATGGAAGTTTAAATGTATTCAATGAACTATGCAAGGGAAACTTTACATCTATGTTAACCATGTTGTTCAGGTTAGATGCAATTAATAATATTGGGGGTTTTGATGAAAAATTATCATACGAAGACCATGACCTGCACTTGAGACTCACAAGAACATTTAAATATAAATATTTCGATATTCAGACTATTCGATATCGAATTCATTCAAATAACTTACATAAAAATAAAAAATCCTTTCACCAACTAAGAGATGAAGTCCTAATTTTTTATAAGCATTTAGATACTATGTCTGGCAGAAAAGCTTTTTTAACAAGACTTAAGACTTTATTGCGTAAATTTAATAATCTTAAAGAACTGAAATACATTAGTAAGCATACATTGATTCCCTATTCGCTTCTGATTATGTTGAAAGTTAGCATAAACTTTAAGACATATATCAATATAAAAATATTGAATCATCAAAAATAATAGTCACTTAGAATGCTTAATAATGAAATTCCCAAATTAATACATTACTGCTGGTTTGGGAAAACTGCAAAGCCTAAACTGGTACAAGATTGTATTGCCTCATGGAAAGTTCATTTTGATGGATACGAAGTTGTTGAATGGAATGAAGTAAATTACACGTCGGAACATCCATTTTTCCTATCAGCAATTGATAAAAAAATGTGGGCTTTTGCAAGTGATTACGCTCGATTAGATATATTACAACAATATGGTGGTATCTATTTAGATACAGATTTATTAATTATTAAGCCGTTTACAGACTTATTAACAAATAAAGTTAACATTGGAGCTGAAAGTATTGAATATGTGAATGGGGCTTTCATAGCTACTTGTAAGAAACATTCCTACATTGCGGATTGTTTAAGTTATTATGACGAAGTTATAGTTTCTTCCACAGAAGACCAATTTTTAATGCAGATTACCATCCCCATTATAATGACAAAAATTTTATTCGAGAAATATATACATAAAATACGCTTTGATAAAATTATTGATGAAAATGAAATCAGGATTTTACCTACTGAATATTTCTATCCACTCCCGTATTTAGAAAGGCATAACTTAAACAATTATACTGGTTATTTGAGAGATAGTTCCGTTGCAGTGCATTTATGGAGCGCATCATGGAAGAAATATTCCGCATTATATTATTTTGAACACAAACAGTATTTTAACGGCTTTTATGAGTTGATTCAAGAAATTAAGAATGACAAAATAACCCTAAATAAGAAGTATGTGAAGAAATTACTAAAAGTTATTTTTAACATACATATTTAATGATTATTCGATATTAGAGTAACTAATTAGTAGTATGATCTTCATCCCCTCGTGGTATCCAGTATTTAATTCTAAAGGAGGAAATTATTTTGTTACTCTTCTAAAATTACACAAGGATTATTATCCAGATACAGTTATGCTCTATGTTCATTTAGAAACACTGCCAAGTATCTGGAATAAATTATTATCACTATTGCTTAAATTTAAAATATTACGCATTTTGTTTTTTAATTTCCAAAAAAAGTTCCTTAAAATAGAAAAGGATGCTAATGGAGACATTATGGTATTTGCTTACACGCCGTTTTCACATGAAAACCAAAATTATTATTATATTCATTTATTCATGTGTTATGATTTTTTGTATAGGACTCATCTCAACCACATTAAGCAAATTAGCGCCCAAAGTGTAGAATATGCTGGTCTTTTGGCGTTTCACTTGAGAAAAAAATACGGAGATATTCAATACACAATTACAGAACACAATTATTTTACTTCGGGTAGATTTACGACAAAAATGTGGCCTAGTATCAGGAGTGCATTTAAGAATGCCGAAACTGTATATTTCTGTTCTAACGATAAACAAAGGCAAGTATTAGCTACGGGGGTTGAAATTATTAGAGCAAATAGAAGAATTAACTATAATTATGTTCCTGAAACTCAAAAGATAATTCGTCCATATATAAGAGGTAATAAACTAAATATAATTACCGTCGCAAGTGCATCACACTTCAAGGATTTGGACATTTTAGTGTCAACACTAGAGCAGCTTTCATATTTAGCAATAGATTTTTGTTTTACTTTGGTAGGTTTTGATTCATGGGGGAATTCTGGCAAATATTTGCCGTTAGAGAGATTGAAAAAGCTAGGTTCGAAAATCACCTTAATTGGTATGCTTAGTAATGAGGATTTGATATGTGAGCTTGAAAAAAATCAATTGTTTCTTTTAACGTCGATTGCAGAAGGTATGCCGGTATCAGTCCTTGAAGCTATGGAATTAGGTCTGATTTGTGTTGCCACGCAACATGGAGGAAGTGAAGAAGTTGTGATAAATGGTATTCACGGATTTATAAATAATGTGGGTGATCTTGATGGATTGGTTAATTCAATCTTAAAAGTGTTTGAGGGTAAATTTACTCATGTACCCGAACTCAACAAACGCAGAGCTCAGTATTTCTGCAGTTCGCACAAATACGCTGAGCGCACTTTTCTATGAAATGATTTCTATATTAATAGCAAATTTTAATAATAACCATTTTTTGATAGATTCGATTGAATCTGTGTATAATCAAGAATCTTTTGATGATGAACTAGAGTTAATCGTTTGTGATGATTCTTCTACGGATGATTCACTCATTACCTTAAAAGTATTAGCTCAAAAATACAATTTTACCCTATTGGTTAATAGTGATAATAGAGGTGTAGGTTATACTAAAAATAGATTGATAGAAAACAGTAATGGAAATTGGTTTGTTTTTTTAGATAGTGATGATAGATTTGCCTTGAATTGTATATATAATTTATGCCTAAAAATTAACCAAAATCAGTGCAATGATGTGTCTATGATTTACGGTAACTCCTTTAAATTACATGATGACGGGAGATCATTTGAATGGAAAAGATCTAAAAGTATTAATGGTAATTTATTGTTAAGTAAATTCGAGTATCCTATATTTCATCCTGTAATTTATAATCGGAAGAAATATGATTTAACTGAGGGTATCGACATCAGTCTAAAGAGTGCTGATGATTTCGATTTATGGTATAAAATGGAGGAGGTAGGAAATATTGTATTTTTAGATGAACCACTGTACTATTACCGAATTAATTTAAACGGGGTTTCACAGGTTGGTGATAATTATCAAAAATGGGTGGAAGTAATGTTAGAACATGCTTATTGTCATGCGAACGCTGCAAGAAGAAGAAATATCGATGTAAGGGATGAATTAAACACGTTCTCCCTAGCAATTACACAAAAATTATTAAAAGTTCAACAAAAATACAGATTAAAAAATAGGGCTAAACAATTAATTAAATGTTTATTAAACGGTGGGTAAAA
>Ga0315903_10006082_pt1 | contig 15536 bp, 14 predicted proteins | sample LakEriMetagenome_7_FD_203524 | JGI IMG/M metagenome (GOLD analysis project Ga0315903, IMG submission 203524) | Freshwater fungal communities from buoy surface, Lake Erie, Ohio, United States - Buoy 2 MA119 | ecosystem: Environmental > Aquatic > Freshwater > Lake | place: USA: Lake Erie, Ohio...
TGGGTCACCATGGCGGCATCTAAGTCACGATCGACACCAAACACAGTGGCGCCTTGGCGCGCCAATAAAACAGCAATGGCTTTGCCGTTGCCCCAACCTTCGCCCCGGGTGCCACAGCCGGTCACCAAAGCCACTTTTCCATCCAGTCTTAGCATAAGTTGTCCATGAAAGGGTTGAGTTTTGGCGGGTCAGCGGCATGGCTTGCAGCAGCGTTTGTGCATTGAATCAAGAGAGAAGGGGTCGTTTATTCCAACTTCATATCGCGAATGATGGCTCGAAATTGCTCCATTTGCTTTTTCAGCATGGCATCTTGTTCAGCGGGTGTGGAGCCCACCGCCTCTGCGCCCAAATCGCTGAGGCGTTTCATCACATCTGGGTGGCGTACGGCAGATATGACCTCCTTGTTCAGTCGGTCAATGATGTCTTTGGGGGTTTTGGCGGGGGCGAATATGCCATTCCAACCTTCCAACTCCAAACTGGGAAGCCCCAACTCTTTCACCGTGGGCACATCGGGTAACTCTGGAATTCGCTTGGATGCGCTGGTGGCCAAGGCTTTGATGGTTCCGGCTTTGATTTCCGCCAGTGATGAAGACAACTGATCGCCGCCAATTTGCAAACGACCGGCCAACAGCTCTTGTTTCAAAGGCGCTGCACCTTTGAACGGAATATGCATGATGTTGACCTTGGTGGCTCTTTTGTACGCTTCTCCCAAGACGTGCATGGTGGAGCCAGGGCCTGTTGAGCCGTAGTTGTATTGCAAGGAAGTGTTGTTTCTCAGCAGGTTGGCCAACTCTTGGAGGTCTTTGGCGGGAACCGTAGGGTTTGCCGTCCACACAAATGGGACATATACCGCAATGGACACACCGGCGAAATCGGTCTCTACATTGAAAGGGGATCGATTGGCCAACGCTTGGGCCACCGATGCCAAGGGAAAAGACAAGTTGTGCATCAAAATCGTGTGGCCGTCAGGTGGGGCTTTGGCCATCAGGTCAGCACCAATGGAACCGCCGGCACCTGCCCGGTTGTCGACAGTCACGGGCTGCCCCATGGACTCACTCATTTTTTGGGCCACCAAACGGGCCACGATATCGGTGGTGCCACCGGCAGGAAATGGCACGATCATTTTGATCGGTCTGGATGGGTAGGTTTGCGCTTGTCCAAGCCCATGCATTCCCAATAAGCAAAACAGCACCCCAAACTGGATGCTTGTCCGCAATCGACGATGTAATGCGTTCATGTTTTCCCTTGAACTGTGAATACTTGCTGGGACCACCTGGCACGCCCTGGAAGGCAAGACACCCTGGCGGATGTTCGGTCAAGATACTAGATCGAGTTTTGGGTTGATCAGCTAGGGTTTTCGATCGGTTGTCAAAAAATTTTGAAACGCAGTCCGTCTCATCAAACATGCCGACTTCCCCATCATATAACGCCATATTTGCGTTGAAAAAAGGAACGCTCAGACCCCATCCTGCCGGACTCTTATATGATCGCTCCCGGATTGTCAAACGCCAACAGTCGCCACTGACACCCTGACTTTCCACACCTCTGAGGATCGAGAAATGTCAAAACTCCCGCCCGCACTTGCTGCGCTCCCATTCCCTGTGATCGGTTCGCCGCTGTTCATCATCAGCAACCCCAAGTTGGTGATCGCCCAGTGCATCAACGGTGTGGTGGGTTCCATGCCAGCTTTGAATGCCCGTCCAGCCTCTCAGTTGGATGAATGGTTGGCTGAGATCACCGAAGCGCTGGCCGCGCACAACAGGGCGCATCCAGATCGACCTGCTGCGCCTTTTGCCATCAACCAAATCGTGCACAAAAGCAATGACCGCTTAGAGCATGACATGGCCTTGTGCGTGAAGTACAAAGTGCCCGTGATCATCACTTCTTTGGGGGCGCGTGAAGAGGTCAACCAAGCTGCTCACAGCTACGGTGGCGTGGTGTTGCACGACATCATCAACAACAAGTTTGCCCACAAGGCGATCGAAAAAGGCGCCGATGGCCTGATCGCTGTGGCCGCTGGAGCGGGTGGGCATGCCAGTGTGAAAAGCCCATTTGCGCTGATCCAAGAGATTCGTCAGTGGTTTGATGGGCCTGTGGCCCTGAGCGGCGCCATCTCCAGTGGCGGTGCCATCTTGGCTGCGTTGGCCATGGGTGCTGACTTTGCTTACATTGGATCGGCCTTCATCGCCACCGACGAGGCACGGGCCAGCGATGCCTATAAACAATGCATCGTGGACAGCAACTCAGACGACATCGTCTACAGCAACTTGTTCACGGGCGTTCACGGCAATTACCTGGCCCCCTCCATCCGAAACGCCGGCATGGACCCGGAAAATTTGGCGCAAAGCGATCCCAGCAAAATGGACTTTGGTGGCGACAAGTCCAAAGCATGGAAAGACATTTGGGGTTGCGGGCAGGGCATCGGAGCCATTGACCGGGTGCAAAGTGCAGCCGCCTTGATTGACCAACTCAAGGCTGAATTTGCAGCTGCCAAGGCCAGGGTATTGGTTTAATTGATGCACCTCAGCCCAGGGGCGGGGCTGGGGTCATGACGGGTCAACCGAAATGGCAGATGTAGTGGTAAGCCTCTGCCACCTTGATGTCAAACGACGAGTTCGCGGGCACTGAAAACTGGCTTCCTGGCCCAGAGGTTTTCCACTCATTGCTGCCAGCCACTTTGTATTCACAGCCACCCGCCACGCATTCCATGATTTCAGCCGCTGCGGTGTTGAAGGTGAGGGTGGCGGCCAGCACCACACCCACGGATTTTTTCTCGCCATTGGCCAGCGTCACTGTATGACTGACGCACTTACCGTCAAAAAACACATTGGCTTTGGTGGCGACGCTTGCGCCTTGGAGTTGTTCGGTCACCATGGTCAGGCTTTCTTTTTGGCAGTGGTTTTTCGCACAGGGGTTTTGGCCGCACGAGCAGCCCGTTCATTTTTCAGGTTGCCCGCGATGCGCATGCGCAAGGCGTTGAGCTTGATAAACCCGCCAGCATCGGCTTGGTTGTAAGCGCCGCCGTCATCGTCAAAAGTGGCGATGCGGGTGTCGAACAGGCTGTCGGTTTTGCTCTCGCGGCCCACGCACATGATGGTGCCCTTGTAGAGCTTCAAGCGCACCTTGCCGTTGGCGGTGGCTTGCGAGGCGTCAATCAAGCCTTGCAGCAGTTCACGCTCGGGGCTGAACCAGTAGCCGTTGTAAACCAAGCGGGCATAACGCGGCATCAGGTCTTCTTTCAACGACAAGACTTCGCGGTCCAAGGTGATGGACTCGATGGCGCGGTGACCCGACAACAGGATGGTGCCGCCAGGGGTTTCATAGCAACCACGGCTCTTCATGCCGACATAGCGGTTTTCCACTTTGTCCAAGCGGCCAATCCCGTGCTTGCCGCCCAAGGTGTTCAAGTGGGTCAGCACCTTGGCGGGGCTCATGCGCACACCGTCAATCGCCACCACGTCGCCGTGTTTGTAGGTGAGTTCAATGACTTGCGGTTTGTTGGGTGCCTTCTCGGGGCTGACCGTCAAGCGCCACATGCTGTCGTCGGGCGCGTAATTGGGGTCTTCCAAAATGCCGCCTTCATAGCTGATGTGCAGCAAGTTGGCGTCCATGGAGTAGGGTGGGGGGCCTTTGCGTTTGGCACCATCCACAGGAATGCCGTGTTGGTCGGCATAGCGCATGAGTTTTTCGCGAGAGAGCAAATCCCATTCACGCCAAGGCGCGATGATCTTCACATTGGGCATCAAGGCGTAAGCGCCCAACTCGAAACGCACTTGGTCATTGCCCTTGCCGGTGGCGCCATGGCTGATGGCGTCGGCCTTGGTTTTGCGGGCGATCTCCACCAAACGCTTGGCGATCAAGGGGCGGGCGATCGAAGTGCCCAACAGGTATTCGCCTTCGTACAGCGCATTGGCGCGGAACATGGGGAACACAAAGTCGCGGACAAACTCTTCACGCAAGTCTTCGATGAAGATGTTGCTGGGCTTGATGCCCATCTTGATGGCTTTGGCACGTGCAGGCTCAATTTCCTCGCCTTGGCCAATATCGGCGGTGAAGGTGACCACTTCGCAGTGGTACTCGTCTTGCAGCCATTTGAGGATGATGGACGTGTCCAAGCCGCCTGAATAGGCGAGGACGACACGTTGTGGTACTTGAGTTTTGCCAGAGACTGGCTGGGTTTTGCGCATGAGAGGCACCAGTGAAAAATCAAAGGCGCGATTCTAGGCCAAGCCTTTTCGCAACGGCTTGAAAAAGGCCGCGGGTGCGGCCAGAGGGTGATTTAGCTTTGTGGCGCAGAGCCCGGAGGGGGCGCACCGTAGGGCATGCCTACTGGCGGTGGGGTGATGTAGGTGGGTGCAGGCAAGTTCGCTGCGCCAGGCGGTGGGGCCATGGGGGTGATTTGTAAGCGAACCGACGGACCTGGGTCTTGCGGCATTTGTACGCTGTATTGCTTGCCAGCAAATTCATAAATCACGTTGTAGGCAGTGGTGCGGTTTTCATAAAAGACTTGGTTGGTGCAGTTTTGAACTTGGCGCACCTCGGGGGCAGGGGAACCTTCGACCTTGTCGCCCATCAACGCGCCGCCAATCAGGCCCAGCATAGTGGCCGCATCGCGACCAAAACCTTGCCCCACGTTGTTGCCAATGGCGCCACCAGCGATGGCACCCATGAGCGCGCCAGCGCCAGATTTTTGCCCCGGGCTGACCACTTGGTTTTGGGTACATACCTGGCGTGGCACAGCCACTTGTTGAATGATGGGGGTGGACGAGATCACCCGACCAACCTCTTGCGCATGAGCGGCAGGTGAAAAGATGCAGCCCAGGGCCAAGGCCAGGGGCAAGTAATGCAAAGGTATCATGTTGACCATCCAGATGAGGGGAATGAAAGTGAAAAAGGGCTATCGATCAACAACGCTTAACCAAGCTTCTGGGTTGACGCCGACCACCACCTGAAGGCCTTTGACCACAACGGGGCGCTTGACCAAGCTGGGCCAATCCAGCATGAGTTGTTGGGCTGATGCGGCGTCCTGGGCTTTGGCTTGGGTGGCCGCGTCAAGCCCACGCCAAGTGGTGCCTTTTCGATTGAGCAAAACCGTCCAGTCGACTTGGGTCAACCATAACGACAGGTGTTCAGGGCTTAAGCCCTGTTTTTTGAAGTCATGAAAATCATGGGCCACTTGGTGTGTGGTCATCCATTCGCGTGCTTTTTTCACGCTGCTGCAGTTGGGGATACCGTAAATGGTGATGGGGTTGGATGGCATGACCCGAATGATGCCGCATTTTCAAGGCCTTTTGGGGGCTGGTTCACAATCCCACCATGAACCTCAAAGACTGGCTGGCCCATTGCGAAAAACTGCACCCCCACAACATAGACATGGGCTTGGAGCGCGTGCGCAAAGTGGCTCAGCGCCTGGATTGGCAGTGGTCATGCCCAGTAGTGACCGTGGCGGGCACCAACGGCAAAGGGTCGACCTGCGCCATGATCGAGGCGATCTGTCGCCAGTCGGGTTACCGCACTGGGGTATACACATCGCCCCATTTGGTCCATTTTGAAGAGCGATGCCGCATACAGGGGCAATCGGTAGAGGCTTCCCATTTGGTACCCCATTTCGAGCGGGTCGAACAGGCACGCCAGGGCGAGACCCTGACCTATTTTGAATTCACCACGCTGGCCATCATCGATTTGCTGTGTCATTCCGCACTGGATGTGGTGGTGCTTGAAGTGGGTTTGGGCGGACGTTTGGACGCAGTGAACGTGGTGGACGCGGACGCTGCGGTGGTGACCTGCATCGATTTGGACCATACCGAATGGCTGGGCCCTGACCGTGAGTCGATTGGCCACGAAAAAGTGGGCATTGCGAGGGCAGGGCGGCCTTTGATCGTCAGTGACCCGGTGCCACCGGCGAGTGTGATCGCCCATGCCCAGGCCATTGGTGCAGACCTGTGGCTGCATGGGCGTGACTTTCATTTCAGCGGTGAGCGCCACCAGTGGCACTGGATAGGGCGCGAGCGGCGCTACCACGGTATGGCCTATCCAGCCTTGCGCGGGGCCAATCAGTTGCTCAATGCGAGCGGTGTATTGGCTTTGTTTGAAGCATTGCGCCAACGCTTGCCGGTGACGGCGCAGTCGGTTCGCAATGGTTTGGCTTTGGTCGAATTACCGGGCAGATTTCAAACCCTGGCGGGACAGCCTACTTTGGTATTGGATGTGGCGCACAACCCCCATTCGGTGGCCGCCTTGTTTCAAAACCTGGATGCGATGGGCTTTTACCCCCAAACCCATGCGGTTTTCGGTGCCATGGCCGATAAAGATCTGGTCGCCATGATGACCCGCATGAGCCCCGTGGTGACCCATTGGCATGTGTGCGACTTGCCCAGCCAGCGGGCGGCAAAGGCCCTTGATTTGACCGAGCAATTGAAGGACTTGCCGGGGGTCGATGCCAAGCAGGTTTTTGCCCATGCCAGCCCCGCCCAAGCCCTGTCTGCAGCCCAGAAAACAGCAGACCCCACTGATAGAATTGTGGTGTTCGGGTCATTTTTGACCGTGGGGGGCGTGATTGAAAACGGCTTGCCCAGCCTGAACGCCCCACATTTGAACAACTGAATCATCCATTCATGGCATTTTTTAAATTTCGCATGCCCGGCCGGGCCACTGCCTCCCAAGCGGCGGCAGCTGCTGAAAACGCAGCGGCCGAAAGTGCTGAGGTTTTGCGTCAGCGGGCGCGGCATCGCTTGCTCGGTGCTGCGGTGCTGGTGGTTTTGGCCGTGATTGGCTTTCCGTTTTTGTTTGATACCCAGCCACGCACGGTGTCTGTGGATATTGCGGTAGAGATTCCGGATAAAAACAAATCTCGCTCTTCGGCGAGCCCGGTTGAGGCTGCGCCGACGCCTGCGGCCAGCCCCACGCCATTGCCTCCCGATCAAGGCCTGAGCGCCAAAGAAGAAGTGGTGGCCCCCACGGCGGCAAATGCCACCAAACCTGCCCCAGTAGCACCCGCTGTCCCTGCAACGAGCCCCCCGCCACCCGCCAAGCCCGAAGCCACCAAGGCCGAGTCAGCCAAAGCCGAACCCGACAAACCACCCACCGCAGAAGCCAAGGATGGTGCCGCGCGTTTTGTGGTTCAGGTGGGCGCCTATGCCGATGCCGACAAGGCGCGAGAAGTTCGGCGCAAATTGGAAAAAGCCGGTTTGAAAACCTATACCCACGTCGCCGAGACCAAAGAGGGCAAACGCACCCGGGTGCGTTTGGGTCCTTTTGCCACCCGTGAAGAGGCCGATAAAGCCGCAGATAAAGCCAAGCAACTTGAGTTCACACCGGCGGTTTTGACCCTGTGAACTGGGACGCCCCACAAATCCTGGATTTGGCCGTGACTTTGGTCATGGTGATATCCCTGGCTTTGGGCTTGTGGCGGGGCTTGTTGCGCGAGGTGCTCTCGCTGCTGGGTTGGGTGTTGGCGTTTTATCTGGCGCAAGCGCATGCGGTCACGGTGGGTCAATGGCTGCCCATGGACGGTGCCAACCCGGGTTTGCGTTTGGCCTGTGCTTTTGTGCTGGTGATGCTGCTGGTGCTGATCGGCGTGGCGATCGTGTTGTGGTTGGCCAAGGCCTTGATCACTGTGGTGGGTTTGGGCTGGGTCGACCGAATATTGGGGGGCTTGTTCGGTTTTCTGCGGGCCATGGTGTTGCTTTTGGCCGCCACCGCAGCACTGTCCATGACGCCCATGCAAAATGGGCCTTGGTGGCAGGAATCGCACAGTGGCCCCTGGCTGTCACAGTTTTTGGTCTGGGCCAAGCCCTTGTTGCCTGCTGAATTTGGAAAGTACCTGCCCTGATGTGTGGAATTGTCGGCGTTGCCAGCAACGCACCTGTGAACCAGTTGATTTATGACGCTTTGTTGCTGTTGCAGCACCGTGGCCAAGACGCGGCGGGGATCGTCACCCAGTTGGAGCGCAAGTTCTTCATGCACAAGGCCAAGGGCATGGTGCGAGACGTTTTTCGCACGCGCAACATGCGGGCTTTGCCTGGCCCGATTGGCTTGGGCCAGGTGCGCTACCCCACCGCGGGCAATGCCTACAGCGAAGAAGAGGCCCAACCCTTTTATGTGAATGCCCCCTTTGGCTTGGTGTTGGTGCACAACGGCAACTTGACCAACGCACAGGCGCTCAAGTCGGAGTTGTTTACTGCCGACCACCGCCACATCAACACGGAAAGTGACTCCGAGGTGTTGCTCAATGTGTTGGCCCATGAACTGGAGCGCACCACACGCGGTTTCCCCCTTTCGCCACAGCAGGTGTTTGCTGCGGTGCGCGGTGTGCAAAAGCGCATCCGTGGCTCTTACGCGGTGATTGCCATGATCGCTGGGCATGGTTTGCTGGCCTTTCGCGACCCGTATGGCATCCGCCCCTTGTGCATGGGGCGCAGTGCCGATGGGACGGTGATGTTGGCCAGTGAGTCGGTGGCTTTGGAGGGCACGGGCCATCACTTTGAACGCAACATCGCGCCCGGCGAAGCCGTCTTCATCGACCTTCAAGGCCAGGTGCATGCCCAAGTCTGCGCCGACGCGCCATTTCTGAGCCCTTGTATTTTTGAATTTGTCTACTTGGCCCGACCCGATTCGGTGCTGGATGGCATTTCGGTCTACCAAGCACGCTTGAATTTGGGCGAGACCCTGGCCAAGCGGGTCATCTCCACGGTGCCACCGAATGAAATTGACGTGGTCATACCGATTCCCGAGTCCAGTCGCCCCAGCGCCACGCAGTTGGCGCATCTGTTGGGCTTGCCCTACCGCGAGGGTTTTGTGAAAAACCGCTACGTGGGTCGCACCTTCATCATGCCTGGACAAGCTGTTCGCAAACGGTCTGTGCGCCAAAAACTCAATGCCATCGTGAGCGAGTTCAAGGGCCGCAACGTGCTGCTGGTGGACGACTCCATTGTGCGTGGCACCACCAGCCGCGAGATTGTCCAAATGGCCCGCGACGCGGGTGCGCGCAAGGTGTACATGGCCAGCGCTGCGCCACCTGTTCGTTACCCCAATGTCTACGGCATCGACATGCCCACCAGCGACGAATTGGTGGCCTATGGCCGCACGGTGGAAGAAGTCCGGGTCATGATCGGCTGTGACGCTTTGATCTACCAAGATGTGGAGGGCATGAAAGCGGCGGTGCGCCTTGCGGCATCTGACCCCTCCAGCATCCAAGGCTTTGACGCCTCCTGCTTTGATGGGGTGTATGTCACTGGAGACATCACCGCCGCCGACATTGCCCGCATGGGCGCTCAGCGCAGCGCCCAAGATGAAAATGACACCGATGGGTCGCGCCTGACCCTGCCCAACCCAGCCACCGCTTGAACCATGTCTGATCAACCATCTCCAATCGATTTGCACCGCGACACCCAATCGGTGCGTGCCGCCGTGGCGCGCAGCCAGTACGGCGAAAACTCTGAAGCCCTGTATCTCACCAGTGGATATGTGCAGCCCGATGCCGCCACCGCAGCGCGTCGCTTTGCCGGTGAAGAAGAGGGCTATACCTACGCCCGTTTGGGCAATCCCACGGTTAGCAGCATGGAGCAACGCTTGGCGGCTTTGGAGGGCACCGAAGCTTGCATTGGCACGGCGTCTGGCATGGGGGCGATTTTGCTCATGTGCATGGGATTGCTCAAAAGTGGCGACCATGTGATTTGCTCGCACTCGATGTTTGGCTCGACCATCAAACTGATTGGCGCAGAGTTTGCCAAGTTTGGTGTGCAGTCCACCTTTGTCTCGCAAACCGATGTCGGTGAATGGCAGGCCGCGGTCAAACCCAACACCCGCTTGCTGTTTGCTGAAACGCCCACCAATCCGCTCACCGAGGTGTGCGATATCGCTGCATTGGCAGATGTGGCGCACAGCGCTGGCGCTTTGTTCGCGGTGGACAATTGTTTTGCCACACCGGTGTTTCAGCGCCCCGTGGAAATGGGGGCTGATTTGATTGTTCACTCCGGGACCAAATACCTGGACGGGCAAGGTCGCGTCATGGCGGGCGCCTTGTGTGGCACCAAGGCATTGATCAACGATGTGTTTGGGCCGGTGATGCGCAGTGCCGGCATGACCCTGGCCCCCTTCAACGCCTGGGTGATTTTGAAGGGCATGGAAACCCTGAACATTCGCATGCAAGCCCAGTCCGATCAAGCCCTCACCTTGGCCCAGTGGTTGGAGGGTCATCCTGCCATTGAGCGGGTGCTCTACCCCGGTCTGGCCAGCCATCCCCAACATGCCTTGGCCATGGCCCAACAATCGGGCTCGGGGGGCGCGGTGTTGTCGTTTGTGCTCAAGGCCGCAGACCCTGAGCAAGCCCGTGCCCGGGCTTTTCATGTGATGGACAGCATGCAAACTTTGTCTTTGTCCACCAATTTGGGCGACGTCAAAACCCTGGTGGCCCACCCCGCCAGCACGTCGCATGGCCGTTTGTCCGAAGCCCAGCGTCAATCCGCAGGCATCGGGCAAGGTTTGGTGCGGGTCGCCGTGGGCTTGGAGCACATGGCCGACATCCAGGCCGATTTGGCCCGCGGATTAGACAGCGTGTGACGCCCCCAGCTTTCGCAGCGGGCTTGTCGATTTAAGCCCTTGACCCTCATGTTTCCAACCACTCAGACCCCATGACCACCCGCGTTCGCACCCGTTTTGCGCCTTCACCCACGGGCTTCATCCATTTGGGCAACATCCGCTCTGCGCTGTACCCCTGGGCGTTTGCCCGATCCAAGCATCACCCCGAGGGGGGCGACTTTATTTTGCGCATCGAAGACACCGACCTGGACCGATCTACCCAGGCGGCCGTCGATGTGATTTTGGAAGGCATGGCTTGGCTGGGCTTGGACACCGATGAAGGCCCTTACTACCAGATGCAGCGCATGGATCGTTACCGCGCGGTGCTGGCGCAAATGCAAGCCGATGGCTTGGTCTACCCCTGCTACACCAGTGTGGCCGAGTTGGACGCCTTGCGCGAGCGCCAAATGGCGCAAAAGCAAAAGCCGCGCTATGACGGTACGTGGCGACCTGAGCCGGGCAAAACCCTGCCGCCCGTGCCAGAAGGTGTTCAACCGGTACTTCGCTTTCGCAACCCCACTGAAGGGTCGGTGGTGTGGGAAGACAAGGTCAAGGGGCGCATCGAAATCAGCAATGCCGAGTTGGATGACTTGGTGATTGCCCGCCCCGATGGCACCCCCACTTACAACTTCTGCGTGGTGGTTGACGACATCGAAATGGCCATCACGCATGTCATCCGCGGTGACGACCACGTCAACAACACCCCGCGCCAAATCAACATCTTTCGCGCCCTTGGCGTCGAGCCACCGGTGTATGCCCATTTGCCCACCGTTCTCAACGAGGCCGGCGAAAAAATGAGCAAGCGCAACGGCGCCAAGCCTGTCACCCAATACCGTGATGAAGGCTATTTGCCGGACGCCATGGTCAATTACCTGGCCCGCTTGGGGTGGAGCCATGGGGACGATGAAATTTTCAGCCGCGAGCAGTTTTTGGATTGGTTCAACCTCGACCATTTGGGCAAAAGTGCCGCCCAATTCGACGAAGCCAAACTGCGCTGGGTGAATGCCCAACACCTCAAAGCCATGGACCCAGAGGCATTGGCAGAAATCGCGCGCCCCCGATTGACCCAGCGTGGCATGGCGCCAGACCAAAACCTGGCGGGCATTTGCGCCTTGTTCAAAGACCGTTGCGACACCACCGTGGCCTTGGCCGATTGGGCCGCGGTTTTTTACAGTGATGTGAATGTCGACGCGGACACCTTGCAGCCCATGCTCAGCCCGGTGGTGCGCCAAGCCATCGACGCCTTGGCCCAAGCCCTGGCGCATTGCGAATGGACCTCTTCGGAGGTGGCGGCTCAAATCAAATCCGTGCTCGCCCAAGCAGGCATCAAAATGCCCCAATTGGCGATGCCGGTGCGGGTCTTGTTGTGCGGCCAAGCACAAACCCCATCGCTGGATGCGGTGATCACTTTGTTCACCCGTGAACGTGTTTTGCAAAGGCTGCAGAAGGCCCACATTTTCGGGCTATAATTTCGCTCTTCGATACCACCACGGGGGTATAGCTCAGCTGGGAGAGCGCTTGCATGGCATGCAAGAGGTCAGCGGTTCGATCCCGCTTACCTCCACCAGTCGTATCGAAGCGTCCAGGTTTTGACCCTATCGTCTAGAGGCCTAGGACATCACCCTTTCACGGTGAGTACCGGGGTTCGAATCCCCGTAGGGTCGCCAAGTTGTCTTCACTTGGTTGCGTGCAAAGCGCAACGCAAGAAGCACCTACCAGGAGTGGTAGTTCAGTTGGTTAGAATACCGGCCTGTCACGCCGGGGGTCGCGGGTTCGAGCCCCGTCCACTCCGCCAAAATGGAAAAGCCGTTGTTTTTACAACGGCTTTTTTCTTGGTGTTAGGCCTTCATAGCTACCCGCGCCCTCAGCTTTTCACGCCTGAAGGATTGGCACTTTATCTTGGGTGCCCGCACTGAAGTGAGTCTTCAAAAGTGCATCTAGAGTGGTTTGTCTGCCTTTGCACGGCAGGTGATTTGTACAAAAACTAATGGCTTTCCCTGGTTTCCAAAACCATCGCTTGACGCGCTGCGGCTGCGGCTTTAAAACCCGCAGGTGATGTTTACCTCCAAGGCATTTGGAGGCCTCAGGTGGTTTGGCACAGGGCTCGGTCATGACGTTGATTTTTATGCATTCAAACCGTCGGTGATGCACAAACTGGTTGGCTCAAGCCAGGTGTCCACTGTTTCTTTTGGTACTTTCAAAGAGAGAGCTGACAGATGGACCATTTATTGACCCCTGAATCTGGCACTGATGTGTATGCGTTCATGCGCATGAGATTGGCTTGCACATGAGCCGGCGCAGCCTCACCCCCCATGCCCCCGGCTTGGCGGACGCCCAATGTTGGTCCGATGGTGTGGTTCCCATGACCTCTGTGCCTGGGGGATTGACTGCCAATGCCCAAGGGGGGCTGAGTTGGCTGATCAATACCCTTGAAAAAGAGGTTTTACCGCGTTTGCTGCAGGCCCATGCCCACAGCGAGGCCGGGCCTGATAAGCGACCAACCATCACCGACAACGATGTGCCCCGCACGGTGGTGCAACAGTTGGTGCAAATGGCCTTGACCAACGACACCGCCGATATGCTGGCCTATGTCCAAGCCATTCACGCCCAAGGCGTGGCTTTGGAGACGGTGTATTTGCATGTGCTCACGCCAGTGGCGCGCACTCTGGGTGAAATGTGGGAGCGCGATGAATGCACCTTTACAGATGTCACGGTAGGCCTATGGCGCATCAAGCAAGTGATGCATGAGCTCAGCCCCACGTTTCAAAGCGTTGCCCAAGAGCAGTCTCACGGGCGCGAGGTCATGCTGGTGCCCACGCCGGGCTCGGCGCACAACCTGGGTTTGTTCATGGTGTCGGAGTTTTTCAGGCGCTCCGGTTGGCGGGTCAGCGGTGAATTGTTGTCGCAACAAAGCGACATGCTGCATGCGGTTCAAAAGGATTGGATCGATCTGGTGGGCCTGTCGGTGGGCATTTCTGACCACGTGGCGCCTTTGGCCGATCTGATCAAGGCATTGCGGGGGGCATCTCGCAACCCCGCTTTGCAAGTTATGGTGGGTGGGCCTTTGATGCTGGCCCACCCCGAGTACGTGTCGTTGTTGGGGGCGGATTTTATGGCGGTGGATGCCCCAACCGCTGTAAATCAAGCAGAAGCCCGGGTGCCCATGCGCAACCCGCGCTGAGCCACAGGGGAGGGTCGGGCAGGCACCCAAGTCAAGTTTTGATTTGACTTTTGGGTCCGCTCCACAGACCGCTGGCCAAGGCCGTGCCCAGCAAAATGATGGCACCACTGAGCAAGTGCACCAAGCTCAAACTCTCATCAAACAGCACGGCCCCCAGCAGGCTGGCAAACACCGGGATCAAATAGGTCACAGACATGGCTTTGGTGGCCCCAATTTGGGTGTTCAGTTTGAAGTACAGCGCATAGGCGGCTGCGGTGCACACGATGCTCAGGGCTGCAATGCTGGCCCATGCATGCCAGGGTGGCATTTGGGCAGGCCACAGCCACCAGGTGGGAAGTGCCAACAGAGCGGTGGCGCCCATCAAGCTGCCGCAAGCGGTGGTCAAGGCAGACACCGAACGCAAATGGCGTTGGGCGAAGCACGCGGCCAAGCCGTAAAAAAAAGTCGCCAACAAAACGGCCAATATGCCCCAGGTGGATGCTTGTTCGCTCACCGGGGCAATTGGATCGCGCCCAAAGGTCAACACCGCCACACCCAAAAAACCGATGGCCAAGCCCAGCCAGCGGGATGAAGTCGGGCGGTCTTTCAGCCAAAGCCATGCCAGCAGGCCGCCAAACAAGGGCGTGCTGGCGTTCAGAATGGAGGCCAAGCCGGTGCTCATTTCATGCACGGCGTACCCCAACAGTGCAAACGGAATGGCCGAGTTGATGCAGCCCATGAAAAAGGTGTTGCGCCAGTGTCTTTGCATTTCGGTGTGCAAGCCTTTGGCATAAACCACCGGAAGCAACACCAGCGTGGCCAGGCCTACCCGCAGGCAGGCTGTGGGAATGGGCCCAAAAAACTCAGATCCCCAGCGCATGAACACAAACGAGGAGCCCCAGATCATGGACAGGAGAAGAAAGGACGGCAGCCAACTGCGCAAGGGTGGTGTGTTCACAAGTGGGTCATGATAGCGGCCACATGGCCGAGCTTCACGTCTGGTTGCACAGGGTGTGGAGCCCTGAGGTGGGGCAGGCCTGCCTCTTACAATCGCCCCATGAAAACCGACCCCCACGCCTTCAAAGCCTATGACATCCGGGGCCTGGTACCCAACGCCTTGAACCCCGACTTTGCCCGTGCTTTGGGCCGGGCCTTTGGCCACCAAGCTCTGGCTTGTGGGGAGACCTCGGTGGCCGTGGGTTGTGACGGCCGCTGGAGCTCGCCCAGCTTGAGCGCAGCCCTGGTGCAAGGCTTGGTCGATGTGGGTTTGCAGGTGATCGACGTGGGCATGGTCACCACCCCCATGTTGTATTTCGCCGCGCACACGCTGTGCCGCAGTGGCATCCAAGTCACCGGCAGCCACAACCCCAAGGATTACAACGGTTTCAAAATGGTTTTGGCTGGGCGCGCCATCTATGGTGAAGACATCCAAGTCCTGCGCCGCATCATGACCGATGAAAGCTGGGCCCTGCAAGCGGGCGGCCAGGTGCGCTTGATGAACATCCTCAAGCCTTATAGCGATCGCATCTTGGGCGATGTGCGTTTGTCTCGGCCCATGAAGATCGTGATCGACAGTGGCAATGGCGTGGCGGGCGCTTCTGCGCCTGGGATTTTTCGTGCCCTGGGCTGCGAGGTTATCGAATTGTTCAGCGAGGTCGATGGGCAGTTTCCTAACCACCACCCCGACCCGAGCAAACCTGAAAATCTGAAAGACCTGATCGCCGCCCTGGCCAGCACGGGCGCCGAGCTTGGCCTGGCCTTTGATGGTGACGGCGACCGCTTGGGCATTGTGACCCGC
>Ga0315903_10006083_pt1 | contig 15534 bp, 9 predicted proteins | sample LakEriMetagenome_7_FD_203524 | JGI IMG/M metagenome (GOLD analysis project Ga0315903, IMG submission 203524) | Freshwater fungal communities from buoy surface, Lake Erie, Ohio, United States - Buoy 2 MA119 | ecosystem: Environmental > Aquatic > Freshwater > Lake | place: USA: Lake Erie, Ohio...
GCACCTGACATCAGGGACTCACCCCCTGCTGGGGCGGGTATTGGTCAACCGCTTCTGGATGCATCACTTCGGTCGAGGGATCGTCGAAACCCCGGCCGATTTCGGACTGCTCGGAACCCGCCCGACACACCCGGAATTGCTCGACTGGCTGGCCTCTGAGTTCGCCGCCCGGGGATTCAGCCTGAAAGAGTTCCATCGCCTGGTGCTGCGCTCGGCGGTGTATCGGCAGGCGTCGCAACCCCGCCCGGGCGGGGTGAATCCCCGGGAGATCGACACGCTCAACACGCTGTATTGGCAGTACCCGGTCCGGCGGCTGGATGCCGAAGTGCTCCGGGATCGCATGCTGGTGACATCCGACCGACTCGATCGACGCCTGGCGGGGGCGCCGGTTCCCGTTGAAGAAGACTTTTCGGGGCAAGTGCTCGCCGGAGATGCCGTTCGCCGACGCAGCCTGTATCTGCAGGTTCGACGCAGCAAACCAGTCAGTTTTCTGGCGGCCTTCGATGCCCCAATCATGACCGTCAACTGCGAGCGACGCATCGCGACCACCGGTGCCATCCAAAGCCTCATGCTGATGAACGGCGAGTCGGTGCTCAAAGAGGCCGGTCACTTCGCCGAGAGGGTCCGGCGCGAGACCTCGGCGGGCTATCGACTTGACGAGGCACAGCAGCTCTGGTCCCGCTTTCCGCCCCCCGGTTCGGCATGGCGGTACGGATTTGGCAGCTTCGACCCTGCCACGGGACGGGTCGCGGGCTACCAGGAATTGCCGCACTTCACCGGGGCAGCCTGGCAGGGGGGAGGCCAACTGCCCGACCCTGGCCTGGGTTGGGTGTTGGTGAACGCAGCGGGGGGACATCCGGGGGATGCCCAGCATGCCGCGATTCGCCGCTGGACGGCTCCCCGTGCAGGTCGACTGACGTGGCAGGGGAAGCTGGGGCATGGTTCGGCCAACGGCGACGGTGTTCGCGGACGACTCGTTTCCGATCGCCGTGGATCGCTGGGCGAGTGGTCGGTCAAAGCGGGCGAGGCCGCTACCAACCTCGAACCGTTCCTGGTGGAGGCGGGTGAAGTGCTGGATTGGATTGTCGATTGCCACGAGACCGTCGAGAGCGACAGCTTCACCTGGGCGGGTTCACTGCAATTGACCGACGACGCCGGGACGGTGGTTGGTGGCTGGGACACCTCGGCTGACTTCCATGGCCCCAATTCGCCTCGGCTGCTGCAGCAGGCGGCCCAGGCATGGCGGATCGCGTACCAGCGAGAGATTACCCCCGAGGAGTGGGAGTGGGTGGCCCGGTTCACCGCCGGTCAGCTGGCACAGTTGCGGGAAGTCGCGGAAAAGTCCGATCATGAACTGGCGGTGCTCACCAGTCTCTGCCAGCAGCTCCTCAGTTCCAACGAGTTTCTCTATGTCGACTGATAACGTGGTTCCTTCCGTGCCGGGTTTCCAGCCCCGGCCGCAATCGCGTCGGGAGTTTCTTCAGAACACCGGTTTTGGCGTCGGGGCACTTGCGCTGAGTTCGTTGCTGCGCGACGAGGGATTGCTGGCCGAGACCGTCGCCAAGCCGGGTGAGAATTTTCCGCTCGATTTGCTGCCCCGCATTCCTCATCACCCGCCCCGGGCGACAGCGATGATCTCGCTGTTCATGCATGGTGGGCCCTCGCATGTGGATCTGCTCGATCCGAAGCCGGAACTGAGCCGGCTGAGTGGAACCGACTACGGCGGCGACGTGCACTTCAGCTTTGTCAACCGCGCCAGCAAGAAGCTGTTTGGCAGTCCGTACGCTTTTCAGAAGCATGGTCAGTGCGGGACCGAAGTCTCGGAACTGCTGCCGCAACTGGCCCAGATTGTGGATGACGTGGCGGTGTTGCGTTCAATGCACACCGGTCACAACGGACATGAAGTCTCGATCCGCTACTTCCACGGGGGGATCGCGGGGATCACCGGTCGGCCCACCTTGGGGAGTTGGATCAGTTATGCCCTCGGGAGCGAGTCGCGGAATCTGCCCGCCTACATGGTCCTGGCCGACCCAGGGGGGCACCCTGTGGATGGGACCTGGAACTGGTCCAGCGGTTTCATGCCGCCGTTGTACCAGGGGACCGTGCTGCGGCCCCAGGAGCCGCGGATTTTCAATCTCGATCCCCCGGCCCGACTCCGCGGTGCGATGCAGCGGCAGAACCTGGGACTGCTCGAGCAGATGAACAAGCGGCATGCGCGGCTGCATCCGGGCGAGGCTGAGCTGGAAACTCGGATTGCCAGCTACGAGCTGGCCGCCGCCATGCAGATCGAGGCCAAGGAGGCCCTGAACCTGGCTCAGGAACCCGAATATATCCACAAGATGTACGGACTCGATCAGGACGCCACCCGGTCTTATGGAGAGCGCTGCCTGATCGCCCGGCGACTGATCGAGCGCGGTGTGCGTTTCGTGCAACTCTTCCTGGGTGGGCAGCCCTGGGACAACCATCAGTCGTTAAGGAAGGGGCTCCCCGCGATCTGCTCGGCGACCGACAAGCCCGCGGCCGCCCTCGTGCAAGACCTGAAGCAGCGGGGCCTGCTCGATTCGACCATCGTGCACTGGGGGGGAGAGATTGGTCGCCTGCCCGTGTGCGAGGGAGAACTCAACGACGCCGCTGGCCGCGATCACAACGGCCAGGGATTCTCAATCTGGCTGGCAGGGGGAGGATTCAAACCCGGAATCACCTTCGGTCAGACCGACGAGGTGGGGCATCGGGCGGCTGTTGATATCATCACCCCGAACGATTTTCAGGCCACGATCCTGCACCTGTTGGGTCTGGAACATGCGCGGTTGGTGTACCATAGCAGCGGTCGTCAGCAACGTCTGACCGACGGTCGCCCCGCCCGGGTGGTTGAACAGATTCTCGCCTGACGCAAGTGCTCCGGAAGTCCAGGAGGCCCCGCGGCGACGAAGCCTTTGGGCCTCGTTTCAGGAGGGGGCGTTGCGCAGCCTGAAGGCCGGGGTTCGGCGGTGCTGAGCCCGGGCCACATACCGGAGTGAAGCCAGTCGCGAGAGTCGAGTCAGCTACCGGATGGTGGTGCCGATTTCGACGGGTTGCGTTTTCCCCGCATCAGTTCTGCAATGGCGCGACGGTCACTCTCGGAGGGCAGGCCGCGAACGTTGTTGTAGCCGAACAGCTCCGCGACCGATGCGGCCCGAAATCGATCATCGACAATCTCGAGATGATCCACGGTGACCAGGGCGGGATGCTCAACGCCGCAGGCCCTGCTGAGCGCCAGCAGTTCCTTGCGGAGGGTGACAAGATAGTTGGCCGCGCGAACTGACTTGAGAGTGGGGTCGAGACCTGCGGTCAGCCAGGCATTCTGGGTGGCGATCCCAGTCGGGCAGTGGTTGGTGTGGCATCGTTGCGCCTGGATGCAGCCGATCGATAACATCGCTTCGCGGGCGAGGTTGACCATGTCGCACCCCAGTGCGAAGGCAAACATGGCGGCCTCGGGCAGCCCCAGCTTTCCCGAGCCGATGAAGACGATGCGATCGGTCAGATTCCGCTCGGCGAAGATCCGATAGACGCGGGAGAAGCCCACTTTGAAAGGGAGTGACACGTGGTCCCCGAAGACCAGTGGCCCCGCCCCAGTTCCTCCCTCGCCTCCGTCGATGGTGATGAAGTCGACCCCGCGGTCTCCCGTGGCCATCGCCTGCGCCAGGGTTTCCCAGAACTGCGACTCTCCCACGGCCGACTTGATGCCAATCGGGAGCCCCGTGCTGTCCGCCAGCCGCTCCACAAAGTCGAGGAGGCTGTCTGCGTCATGGAACGCCGAGTGTCCTGCCGGGCTGACGCAATCGCGATCGCGGGGAATTCCCCGAATCTCGGCGATCTCGGCGCTGATTTTCGAGCGGGGTAGAATCCCCCCCGCCCCAGGTTTGGCTCCCTGGCTGAGCTTGATCTCGATGGCCCGGACCTGGGGGTTCCGCGACAGCGTTTCCTGCAGCTTGGACAGGCTGAAGTTGCCTTGCAGATCGCGGCAACCAAAGTAGCCCGTGCCAATCTGCCAGATCAATTCGCCTCCCTTCTGGTGATAAGGCGAGATTCCTCCTTCACCAGTGCTCTGCAGGCAGCCCGCCCGCTCGCAACCGCGGTTCAAGGCCTCGATCGCGGGACCACTGAGCGAGCCGTAGCTCATCCCCGAAACATTCACGATCGAGTTTGGCCGGAACGCCAGGCGACGCCCCCGGGCGCCCCCCAGGATTTTCGCGGCAGGACAGCTGTGCAGCGGGTCGTAGTCGGGATCGCCCGCGTGCGGTGACGAGAGCGGAAAGGTGTTGTGCTTGATGATCAGGTAGTTGGGAGATTCCTCCATGTCGTTGTCGGAACCAAAACCGAAGTAGTTGTTTTCGAGCTTGGAAGAGGCATAAATCCAGGAGCGCTGATCCCGGCTGAAGGGGAGTTCCTCGTTATTCGAGGTGACGATGTATTGCCTCAGTTCGGGCCCAATGGTTTCCAGCAGATAGCGGAAATGGCCGATGATCGGAAAATTATGGAGGATGGCGTGACGTTTCTGGGTGACGTCGTGGATGGCCACGGCGATCAACAGCACCAGAAGCAGCAGTCCGAGGGCAGGCAGGAGCGTCATCATCGAGTTCCAGTCGAAGGCTGACAGGTGATTCGGGTTCGCACCCTTGGATCGCGAAGCCGTAACGCGACCCTCACTGAAGCAGCTCGAATATCGGGGATGGACCGTCGCGCGGCAAGCTGTCAGCTCGCGGCCGAACAGAAACGCCGCAAGATCGAGTCGCGTGAAGACGCGCGGTAAGGCTCAGCGAATGGGCTGACGCGGAAGTTACGCGGGGGCACTCAAGAGGAACGCTGTCGAGGGGCCGCCATAGCCCCGTCATCAGTCAGCCCGTCCATCGAGGGAACACTGCCCCAGCCACGCGGCCGGCAAGCGACCATCGAAAAGATGTGCGGGCAGTTACCGGGAAAAGGGTGGAAGCCGGGCTCTGACTGGCTCGTAGAGGGCGCGGGCAAGTTGGATTCCCGGAGCCAGGAAAGGGCCGCGTTCACCGAATTTTGCGTACCAGTCGCGAGCGGCCAAGACAATCGCCCCAAAATCAATGGCGGACCGCAGGCCAGAATGGGTTGTCCCGCTCCGACCAACTGCCAGAACTGAGCCAGATCGGTTGTGTCCGCCCCGGTGTTGTTCCTGTTTTGGGACGGGGTCATTTGTGCAGTGTGGGGGTAGGTTGAATTCGTCATGCCGCTGTGTCGCAATGCCGATTCGCTTGGTATCCATACGGCGATGTTGATACAACGTACTGGTCGTAGCAGACTTTCTGCCCCGGCTGTCGGAAGGCTTGACAGGATTCACTCCCTCTCGGACTCAGCCCATGTTTTCGCTCCGTGGCACCTCGAATTCCCGGCGTGAGTTCTGCGACGGCATTTCCCGCAGGGATGTGCTGCGAATTGGGACCCTGGCGGGCCTCGCGTCGGTGGGAGGGATGACACTCCCGCAGCTGTTGGCTGCCGAATCACGGGCCGGGGTCCGCACGCCCAAGTCGGTCATCATGATCTACCTGGTCGGGGGGCCTCCCCATCAGGACATGTTTGACCTGAAGCCTCTGGCACCCAAGGAAATCGCGGGACCATGGCGTCCGATCGCGACCCGCGTTCCCGGGTTTGACATCTGCGAAGCATTACCGCAGTTGGCGGGACTGACCGATAAACTGACTGTGATCCGGTCGCTGGTGGGTAACCAGCACGACCACGATGCCATTCAGGTGTTCAACGGGCACGATCCCAAGAAGCCCAAGCCCTCGGGGGGGTGGCCTCAGTTTGGGACCATGGTTTCCCGTTTGCAGGGACCGGCTCAGCCCGAATCCCCCCCGTACGTCAGCCTGTGTTACACCTGTACCCATGGTCCTTATAATGAGCCCGGTCCAGGATTCCTCGGAGCGGCTCATTCCCCCTTCCGCCCGCTTGGAGACACCCGCAGCGACATGGTGCTGAACGGTGTCACCCTCGAACGACTGTTCGATCGCCGGGCGCTGCTCAAGGGGTTCGACGTGCTCCGCCGCGAGGTTGACCAGACTTCGATGATGGCTGGACTCGATGCCTTCACCGAGCAGGCGATGGGCTTGCTGACCTCCTCGCGGTTGGCCGATGCCCTGGATCTCTCAAAAGAGGATCCTCGGGTGGTCGCGCGGTATGGCACCGGTGACCCGAAGATCATGATGGATGGGAATGGTGCCCCTCGGGTGCCCCAGAGCCTGCTGCTGGCCCGACGCCTGATCGAGGCGGGCGTCCGCGTTGTCACCCTCAACTACAGCAAATGGGACTGGCACGGCGGAACCAACGCCGAAGGCCGGGCCAACAATTCGATCTTTCTCCGAGAGGAAGAGGACTTCCCGGTTTTCGACCGCTGCGTGAGTGCCCTGGTGGAGGACCTTCACGAGCGCGGTCTGGCTGACGATTGCGCTGTGGTCGTCTGGGGGGAATTTGGGCGGACTCCGAAAATCAGCCCGATTGTTGGTCGGGATCACTGGCCCCAGGTGAACTGCGCCCTTCTGGCCGGTGGTCAGATGCGACATGGGCAGGTGATCGGTGCGACCGATCGCATCGCGGGCGAAGCCGTGAGCCGCCCCGTCACTTTTGGCGATGTATACTCCACGCTGTACCGTCACCTGGGGATCGATACGACACAGATGACCGTCAGCGATTTGCAGGGCCGGCCGCAATATCTGGTTGAAGACGGATCAAGGCCGATCCAGGAACTCATCGGCTGACAGCTGCCGCCTCAAGTCGCCGCAATTAGAGGCTCGTAACAGGGCTCGAGACAGGGTGCGCTCACGGAGTCCTGTCCGGGATTTCCCCGTGCACCGGTCTGGTATGCCAGGTTCCTCGATGGATGCCAGTTATCGCATTGGAATTCAGTGATTCTTCGCAGGCAGCCGGTTGATTTCTGATGTTGGGCGGCAGCCGAGCCGCTCCCGCGCGGGGGGGCGATACCCGCGGGCCCTGCGCTCGACCTTGGTCGGGCGGCGAGCCCGGTCGAGCTCGATTGAGACACGACAACCGGACCGGGCTCTGGCCCCGCAGGTCGCCGGCTGGGAAACAATGACGGAGTTTGGCGATTGCCTGCGGCACCTCTGTAAGCTGGCAGCGCGGTTCCCGGCGCGAAGTTCCAGTTGCCGTTCGCGGGGCTGGCGAATAGCCTACCCTCCAGCGGAGTGATGGGTGTGGCCTGAGGTCAGCCCTGTCCACAACCGAGTCTCGCTGCAAATTGCCTGGGATGAACATGGATTGCCAGCTGGTGGGTGACGGAATGATCTGGGGAATCGTTGTGGCGCCCATGGCCGTCATCTGGTCTGGTTGGCTGATCGCGCTGGCAATTCTGCTGCTGCTGGTTCTGCTGATTGTGGTCTCGTTCCTCGTGGCAACCCGCTGGACTTCGCGGTGGGTCCTGTATCTGGCCACGCGGATCATGTATCGCATTCGCATGCACGGCCTGCAGAACGTTCCACGGGCTGGAGGGGCCCTGCTGGTTTCGAACCATGTGACCTGGGTGGACGGCGTCTTGCTGCTGGGGAATCTGCCCCGACATGCCCGTATGATCATCTACTCGGACTACGCCAAGGGGGGGCTCCTCGGCTGGCTCATGGAGCGGAATGGGGTCATCCCCATTAATCGCAGCGAGGGCCCCAAATCGATCCTGAGATCGCTGCAGGCCGCCCGCGAACTGGCGCTCGGTGGAGAGTTGGTCTGTATCTTCGCCGAGGGGCAATTGACCCGGTTGGGACAACTGCTCCCTTTTCAGCGGGGGGTCATGAAAATCGTGGATGGGACCGACATCCCCGTCATCCCCGTCTACCTGGATGGCCTCTGGGGGAGCATTTTCAGCTTCTTTCAAGGCAAATATTTCTGGAAGTGGCCGCAGAAGTGGCCGTATCCCATCGGCATCTCTTTCGGCAAGCCAATTCAGTCGCCCGAGAGCGTTCACCAGATTCAGCAGGCAGTCGCGGCTTTGGGGGTCGAGTCGCTTGAGTTACGAAAGAACGTTGACCTGACGCTCCCGCGTCGTTTCATTCGCGCCAGCCGTCGCTCCCTCCGCCGCGTCAAGCTGGCCGACTCATCCGGGCAGCAGGTGACCGGTGGGCAGTTGCTGCTGCGCTCGCTGATCCTGCGCAGACTGCTAAGCCGCAAGCTGACGGCAAATGAGCGGTTTGTGGGGGTGCTGCTACCCCCTTCGGTGGGTGGGGCGTTGACCAATGCCGCCCTCTCATTGATGTCGCGGGTGGTCGTGAACCTGAACTACACCGCCTCGCGCGAGATCATCCAGTCGTGTCTCGAGCAGGCGGGGGTCAGGCATGTTCTGACCAATCGGCAGTTCCTGACCAAGCTCAAACTCGAATTGCCCCCGACCGTCGAGGTCGTGTTTGTCGAAGACCTGCGGGGTGAGGTGAGCTTTAGCGACAAGCTGGTGGCGGGTCTGCAGGCCTTCGTCACACCGGCCCGGCTGTTGGACTGGTGGCTGGGGCTCGACCGGATTCAGGCGGATGACCTTATCACGGTGATTTTCACCTCGGGATCGACCGGTGATCCCAAGGGGGTGATGCTCAGCCAGCATAACATCGGCACGAATGTTGACGCCGTTGGTCAGTTGATCCAGATCAAGAAAACCGACTTTGTGGTCGGAATCCTGCCGTTTTTCCACTCGTTCGGATACATGGCCACGTTGTGGATGCCACTGACCCTCGAGGCGGGAGCTGTCTACCACTTCAACCCACTCGACGCGAAGATCGTCGGGGACCTGTGCCAGAAGTATCGGGGCACCATCATGATGGCGACCCCCACCTTCCTGCGAACATACATCAAGCGCTGTGACCGCGAGCAACTGGCCTCCCTCGAGATTGTCGTGGTCGGGGCCGAGAAGATGCCCATTGAACTGGCCGCCGCCTTTGAAGAGCGGTTTGGCCTGCGTCCCATTGAGGGGTATGGAGCCACCGAAACCTCTCCGGTCGCGGCGGTCAATGTGCCTGATCATCGATCGCCGGTGGTAACGCAGATTGGAACCAAGGAAGGGACTGTCGGGCGCCCGATTCCCGGGTCGATTGTCCGCGTCGTCGATCAGGACTCGGGGGCGATCCTTGGTCTCGATCAGCCGGGGTTGCTCCAGATCAAGGGGCCCCACATCATGGTCGGCTACCTCAATCGCCCCCAGCAGACCGAGGTCGTGTTACAGGATGGCTGGTACTCGACAGGAGATGTTGCCAAGCTCGATCCTGAGGGGTTCATCACCATCACCGACCGTGCCAGTCGGTTCTCCAAGATCGCCGGAGAGATGGTTCCGCACCTCAAGATTGAGGAAATGCTCCGGTGTCTGGTCCAGCGTTCGGGGCCTGATGATCAGGATCTCAAGCTGGTGGTAACGGCCGTTCCCGACGAACGTAAGGGAGAACGGTTGATTGTGGTTCACAAACCATTGCTTGAGACCGTCGAAGAACTGCACGCTCAATTGGCCGCGACCGATTTGCCCAATCTCTGGGTCCCATCACGGGACAGCTATCTTGAGGTTCCCGAGATTCCAATTCTCGGAACGGGGAAGATTGACCTGCGGGCCGTCAAGCAGCTCGCGCTCGAGCGGTTCAGCAAGCCGGCCTGACCAATCACTTCGATTCGCAGCCGGTCGAGGCATCCTGTACACAATCGCCCGATATGTGGCGCGAGGCCGCGATGCGAGGGTAGAAACGAGAGCCACGCACCGTGGGCCAACTGCGTGGCGCTAGGTTTGTCCTGCCACTTGATGCAGAGGACAGGGCTGGTCAGATCAGGCCACGTTGTTTTAAGCACATTTCCCGCGTTCGTGCGGCAGCAGCCACTCCCCCCCGCGCCTCAGGCGACTGCTTTGGCCAGTTCAGGTGCGGCTAACCACCGCGTCAGCAGCGATTCGATCCGCTCCAGATCGGCGACGAAGACCTGCTCGTCGCGCTGATGGTATGGGCCGATCGACGGCTCGAGGGCCAGGCAGGGAACCGGCATCAGCCCCGGGCAATTGAGGTGCACCGCATATTCGAGATAGTCGTTCTCGTTGTTGTGGATTTGCAGCTTCGGGTCGAGAGCCAGCAACTGGTCACGGACCACCGCTGTGGCCTGCCGCAACTCTGGGGACGCCGACAGTGGGGCGAGTTCCCACGGCTCGCAGTACAGTGCGCATCCGGGCTGTCCGCGAAACAGTGGGGTCGTGTCGATCACAACAACAGCTGCGGGGCTTTGCCCCCACGCTCTCAGCGTCTGCGAGATCCGAATCGCCCCCAGTCCAGCCGTCAGACCCTCGCCTCCCTTTCGAAGCCGTTCGGGATGATGGTTGAGCCCAAAGCTTTCCTCCATCTCTGAGAACAGCAGCCACAGGGGAGGGAAGCGACCGTGAGCGGCGCGACGAGCCATCGCCAGGCACACACCCACCCCCGCCGAATCATCCATCGCGCCGATCAATTTTCCGCTGTCCGCCCAAGCGGGAATCTCGTGGACTCCCTCCGCGTAGTGGTTGATCTTGTCGAGGTGTGCCGCCAGCGCGATGGGTTGTGCTCCGGCTCGCCCCGGAAGAGTCACGATCAAGTTGTTTTCGGGCACAGGAATGAACTGTACTCCCGGACAATCGGCCAAAAGGCGCCGGATCACGGAGTGAAGACACCCCTCGAACGAACTGAATGAGGGAACGCGCGCCACCTCCAGAACCAGTTCCCATAATGCCGGACTGAGGCCTGTTCCTGCCACGGTCATTCTCCCGCCGGCTTGCCGAAACAGTACAAGTGCTTGGCTGTTCGAACAAAAATCTGGCCATCAACCAAGGCAGGGGTCGCGTAGGCGTTTTCGCCAAAGTCGGCGGTATGCAGCGTGGCCCAGCCCTCGGCAGCGCTGAGAACGGTCAACTGTCCGCGCTGGCTCAGCAGGTAGACTTTCCCGTCTCCTGCGACGGGCGAACTGTAGTAGTCGCCTGTCGCATCGATCCGCCCCTCTTTCAGCGCCTTTCCTGTGCGAGTGTCCAAGACCGTGAGGATGCCCCCATTCTTGATCAGGAATATCTGGTTGCGATACACGACCGGGGATGGACAGTACGGAATCACCCGGTTGTATTCCCACTCGACGTGAGTTTCGGTGATGTCCCCCGATCCTCCGGGGCGGATCTTCAGCACCACATTCCGCGCCTGCTGAAAGACCCGCCGCATCGACTCGTATTCCTCGCGGGTGATGAGCCCGTTCTTGTCGCGGTCAATCTGGGTGAAACGCTGCTTGGCGGGACCGTCGGGAAGCTCATCTTTCGCCAGTTGCTGATTTCCATCCCGGTCCGACTCTGTCAACGCGTCGTCGAACGCCGGAGTGTTGATCCGGTCGGTCGCCTCGGCTCCCGGGGACCAGGTGGCCACGTAAAGGTATCCATCCTCGCCCACCACCGGGCTCATGTTCACAATGCGGGCAACTCCTCGCGCAGTCCAGAGTTCCGCTCCAGTCTCGAAGTCGTAGCTGGCGATCCGGAGTGTGGCGGCGATCACAATCTGTTTGCGGCCAGCAACGGTCCAGATGGCCGGGGTGCAGTAATTTCGGGGAAACTCACTGCGATCCACACGCCAGACCTCCTCCCCCGTCGTGCGGTCGAGTGCAGCGAGAAAGGAATCGGTATCGTGGTCCTGGCAGAGAATCACCCGGTTATCGACGATTAAAGGAGAGGTTCCCGACCCGAAGTCGTTCTTGAACGGCCCCAATCTTCGCTGCCACAAGGCTTCCCCCTGCGGGCTGTACGCCAGCAAACCGGCGGAGCCGAAGAAAACCACGACCCCGCGTTCATCGGCAGCTGGGGTTGGGGTGGCGTGGCTGCCAGACGAGTGGATCTCCTCCAATTGCTCGTAAGGGGCGGACTGCCGCCACAGTTCCCGGCCAGTCCTGCGGTCGAGGCAGAGCGTGATCAGTCGACGCTCCTCATCCATTCCGGTCAGGTAAATCCGATTCCCCACCAGCACCGGTGAGGAATGCCCGGTGGGCAAATCCACTTTGAATTGGAGGCTGGTCGCCTCAGGGCCAACGTCGGTCGGTAGGTGAGGACTGTTGACCGCCAGCCCGGTACCTCCGGGGCCGCGGAATTGCGGCCAATCAGCCGCAGGACTGAAGGCGACTGCAATCGCCAGCCAGGCCCCAGCACTAACAGTAGAGATCACTCCGCTGGCAATTGGCGTCAGGACACAGCAGCCAAACGGAGAAGAACGTCGGGGTAGGGGGGGCATCGGGCACTCATTTCGAGGGGGGCAGACACATCGATGGACCTTGACGCGATGTTACTGGTCGCATGGCCAAGGGTCGAGGGTAGCGATTGTGCCGCCCGCCCCCATGAAGCTGACCAGATTGATGCCCTCGGGAGCAATTCCGCCAAAGAATCCAGCACACCCCTTGAAGCCAGATTCCTGGGGGCTAGTATTTGAACGATTTGAACGATTTCGCCTGTCGGTCGGACGGAGGTGTTGTCCTGTGCCTCTTTGGAACCCAAGCCAAACTTCGCTGCTGATCTTCTGCCAAGCAGTCGCCAGTGTGGCGATGGCTACCGTGATCTGGTTCGTTCAGGTCGTGCACTATCCTCTGATGACCAGCGTTGGTTCAGCTCATCTGCCGGGCTATGCGATTCGAAATCGCGAACTGACGACCTGGATCGTCCTCCCTTTAATGTTCCTGGAACTCGTCGCCGCTCTCGGCTTAATTGGTAGTCCGATCTCTTCCGTCTCTCGCTTAAGAAACGGCATTGGCCTCGGGCTGTTGGCACTGATCTGGGGAGTGACATTTTTGATTTCTGTGCCTCATCACCTGCAGCTTTCGAAGCAGTTCTCACCCGAGGCTCTGAATGGACTGATTCAATCCAACTGGATTCGAACGGTCGCGTGGTCAGTCCGTGCGTGTTTGTCGCTGTGGTTGTTGTGGGAGCGGGTCTCGCCCGCGAATCTCGATCCGCAGCTTTTTTCCAACCGATGAAGGAGTGCGTCATGCGGAAATTGATGGCTGGTTGTCTCGCTTTCGTGGTCTGCTTCGGCGGGTCTGCTCTGCGTGCGGCGGAACAGGACATTGTCGACACCGCTGTCGGCGCCGGTTCCTTCAAAACTTTGGTCGCTGCCGTTCAGGCCGCCGGCTTGGTTGAAACCTTGAAGGGTAAAGGTCCGTTCACGGTCTTCGCCCCCACCGATGAAGCATTCGCCAAGCTTCCTGCTGGAACGGTTGAGACCCTGCTGAAGCCTGAGAATAAGGAGAAGCTGGCGGCGATCCTGACGTACCATGTGTCCCCCGCTGCGGTGAAGGCGCAGGACGTCGTTAAGGCGGCCACGGTGAAGACCGTCAATGGGCAGCGGATCGACGTTTCGATGACGGACGGACGTGTCAAGGTTGATCAAGCCAACATCGTGAAGACTGACATTGGCTGCACCAATGGCATCATCCACGTGATCGACGCAGTGATTCTTCCGTCGGGAGACTCGATCCCCGCGACGGCCGACAAGGCTGGAACTTTCAAGACTCTACTCGCTGCCGCGAAGGCAGCGGGGTTGGTCGAGGCGCTCTCCGCTCCCGGTCCTCTGACTGTGTTCGCCCCGACCGATGAGGCGTTCGCGAAATTGCCTGCCGGAACAGTGGAGTCGCTTCTCAAGCCTGAAAACAAAGGCAAGCTTGCCGACATCCTGAAGTACCATGTGGTCTCGGGGCGCGTTTACTCAGATCAGGCTCTCGCTGCTCAAAATGCGAATACCTTGCTCGGGACTCCAGTCGCTATTGCGGTCAAGGACGGAGTCGCTCGCGTCAACAATGCCAAGTTGTTGAAGACTGACCTCGACGCCAGTAACGGCGTGATCCACGTCATTGATTCCGTGCTCCTTCCCGCCGCACCTGCCAAGAAGGCAGCTGCGATTGCTCCGGCTCCGGCTGCTGTCCCGGTCCAGTATGTGCGTTACCCGACCCATGGGGGCTATGTCGCCCAGCCTGCTGCCGGTGGATGCCCGAATTCTCGTGCCGTGGGAATGCGGTACGTCCGTCGGTAACCCTAAGTTGAAAGATCTCGCACTGAGCCGATTGACGTTGTGAATTGATCGATTTAAGCAGACGGCCGACCTTCCCCAGGGAAGGTCGGCCGTTATTTTTTCCTGGCTCGAATCACATGGTACCTGGCAGGTCTTGAGAGAAGCGGAATAGCCGTCCGCTGGTCAGAAACACTCGCTCGAATGCCCCGTAGGCTCTCTGAACTGAGCAATTGGAGCGAATTGGAGAGAGTCGCTACCATCCCCAACTGGATTGCAACCAAGAATTTTCGGTGCGGGAGCCCCGTCGATGTCTCAAGACTCCAGTCAGGACGCGTCTGATCGTCCAAGTTCCTCAACCGAACTGCCGCGCGTCCTGGGGCTCTTCGATTGCATCATGATTGTGGTGGGCTCGATCATTGGGTCGGGCATCTTTCTCAAAGTCGCCGACGTTGCGAAGGCGCTGAATGATTTTGGATGGATTATCTCAGTTTGGATTGGTGTAGGTCTGATCACACTGTGCGGCTCATTGGCCCTCGCGGAACTGAGTGCGATGTACCCGCAGGCAGGCGGGCCGTACCTCTATTTGCGGGAGGCGTTCGGCAGGCCAGTCGCTTTTCTCTGGGGTTGGACAGAGTTTTGGGTCGTTCGGACAGGGTCACTGGGGGCTTTGGCCTGTGCGACTGTCATCAATTTCAACAAGGTCGTCCCGCTCTCGTTTCGTCAGCAGGAACTGCTCGCGGTTGCGATCGTGCTGGGGCTGTCGGCCATCCACTATTACAGCACCCGTCAGGGGGCCTGGGTTCAGAATCTGACGGCAGTGGTTAAGGTCTTGTTTCTCGCGGCAATCATTCTGTTCCCGTGGTTTCTAGGACAGACGGATGTCGCCAATCTTCAGCCCGATCCTGCATTGACGCGGGTGACTCCGCCATTGTGGCAGGGAATTGCACTGGCCATGATGGCGGTGCTGTGGCCCTATGACGGTTGGATCAACATCGGGCCAGTTGCCGAGGAAATCCGCGAGCCACAACGGAACCTGCCGCTGGGTTTAGGGCTAGGGATGCTGGTCGTGATCCTCGTCTACACGGGGGCTAACCTCAGTTATCACCTGACCCTCCCGATGGCCAAGGTGGCGGCTTCGGAGACGATCGCTGCCGATGTCTTCGAAAAGATCTTCGGCTCGATGGGGATGAAACTGGCCGCCTTGGGCGTGATGATCTCCACATTTGGAGCGGTCAATTCAAACATGTTGACGGGGCCCCGGATTTACCTCGCGATGGCCCGCGACCGGTTGATTCCCGAGTCCCTGTGCCGGGTTCACGACACCCACCAGACACCAGCCAATGCCATCGTGGTGCAGGCGGTGTGGACGGTGCTGCTGATGCGATATTTTTACGCCACCAGTGGTGAACCCAAGAAGGCATTCGACGGGTTGACAGACTCCGTGATCCTGGCGGGGCTGATCTTCTATTCCCTGACCGTGGGAGCAGTGTACATGCTGCGATGGAAACGCCCCGACTTG
>Ga0315903_10006085_pt1 | contig 15529 bp, 16 predicted proteins | sample LakEriMetagenome_7_FD_203524 | JGI IMG/M metagenome (GOLD analysis project Ga0315903, IMG submission 203524) | Freshwater fungal communities from buoy surface, Lake Erie, Ohio, United States - Buoy 2 MA119 | ecosystem: Environmental > Aquatic > Freshwater > Lake | place: USA: Lake Erie, Ohio...
AGTGCGTGGACATTGGCGCACTTACAAATCAGGAAAGCGCGGTTGGGTGAGTGAATGTTGGAAAGGTGATGCAAGCAAAGGAACTGTTTTTAAAGACTATCAACTCAAGGAGAAGAACACATGAGAGAAGAAACCTTGCTTGAGAAGGTCGTTATTGGTACAATGATGGTTCTGGTTTTTGTGCTTGCGGCATGGGTTCCAGACTTCACATTGACCGAAGAGGAGTGCGCGAATCAACACCCTCGTGCATACGTCGGCAACCTGTGTAGCGAGTCGAAAGCGAAATAAAACCGAGTCGGTTTCCACGCAAGTGGAGCCAAGACGCATGGGACGAATGAGGTCGGCGCGAGATTCGCCGTTCAAGCCTGAAGGCTGTGGGTTCGACACCCACCATCCCAGCCGTGTTGGTGAGCGAGGCCACCTGATGTAACAGGGAACCGTAGGGATGGACTTGCTTCGTAAGCCTGAACCCACCCCGTCACCGACAACCTGCACTGGCGAAGTGAAAGCGAATCGAATACACTGACGACATTCGTTCATTCACTGGGGAATACGGGTTATGCCAGAAACCACCAAGAAGGCGGCAAAGAAGCCCGCCAAGACACCGAAGGCCACCACGCAGGCCCAAGGTAGCACTACGCCCGCCAAGAAGCCTGTAGCCCCGCAGAAGAACCCTGTAGGCGCTCCCACCACATACAACGCTCACCTTGCAACTGTCATCTGTATACGGATAGCAGAAGGGGAGAGTCTGAGACAGATACTGAGGGATGATGGGATGCCAGCGCAGTCCACGGTTTACGAGTGGTTGTTGCGTCATCCTGAATTTGCGGAGAACTACACACGCGCACGCGAAGAGCAGGCTGACACGCTGGCTGACGAAATTATCAGCATCGCGGACGAGCAACCTGAAATCATCGCGGTGGTGGACAAGAAGACTGGCGCACTGATTGAACACAAGCTGGACGGCGCTTTCCTCCAATGGCAGAAGAACCGCATCGAGGCCCGCAAGTGGACAGCCATGAAGCTGAAGCCCAAGAAGTACGGTGACCGCGTGGCAGTCGAGGGCGTAGAGGGTGGAGCCGCCATCAAGACCGAAGACACCAACGCCAACAAGTTCCTCGACATCATCCGCAACATGGAGATGACCAAGCGTGCTGGCTGAGATTCTCGAAGACCCAGAGACGCAGGCGGAGTTCAACGCCAAGTCCGAGCATGACCGCATCGCATACATCGCCCACGCCTCATGGGTGGCAAGCGCCCACCGCTACCAGATACCTCCGCCCCTTGAGCAGGACTACACCGTCTGGATGATGCTGGCAGGCCGAGGGGCAGGGAAGACGCGCTCCGCCGCTGAGGCGCTCTGGTGGTGGGCATGGACGAACCCGAACAGCCGTTGCCTTGTCCTCGCGCCCACGTCCAACGACATCAAGTTCACCTGCTTCGAGGGCCAGTCTGGTCTCCTCGCCTGCATACCGCAGGAACTGGTGGTGGACTACAACAAGCAAGACCATCAAATCAAGCTGTCCAACGGCTCCATCATTCGAGGCATCTCAGGCGACTCATACGAGCGTCTGCGTGGCCCGCAGTTCCACTTCGCATGGTGTGATGAGTTGGCGGCATTCCAATACCTTGGCGCTGGTGAGGCGTGGGACATGATGATGATGGGCCTGCGTCTGGGTGACCAGCCCCGCGTCATTGTGACCACGACACCGCGCCCCAAAGACCTCATCATCGACCTCGTGGGCCGTGAGGGTGACGACGTGGTGATTGACCGCGCCAGCACCTACGAGAACGAAGCCAACCTCGCCTCTACCTTCCGCAACCAGTTGGAGCAGTACAAGGGTTCCAAGTTGTACGAGCAGGAGGTCATGGGTATGCTCGTTGACCTCGAAGACGGCAAGGTGGTCGGGCGCGATATGTTCAAGCTGTACCCAGCCGACAAGCCCTTCCCCAAGTTCGAGTTCATCGTCCAGTCCTATGACTGCGCCTTCAGTGACAAGGAGTACAACGACCCGACCGCCATGACGACGTGGGGCGTGTTCAAGCCAATGGATGGGCCTATGTCCGTCCTGCTCATCGACTGCTGGGCCGAACACCTGACCTTCCCTGCATTGAAGCCCAAGGTGCTGGAAGAGTGGCGCGTCTCCTATGGTGAAGGCAAGGACGCGAAGCGGCCTGACCTCATCTTGGTCGAGGACAAGGCGGCAGGCATCTCCCTCATCCAAGAACTGCGTGCGGCTCACCTGCCTGTCAGGGGATACAACCCCGGGAAGGCTGACAAGATGCAACGCCTCCAGATTACCGCCTCCATCTTTGCCACTGGGCGCGTATGGCTTCCTGAGTCGTCTGTGCGCAAGGGCTACGTCAAGGACTGGTGCGAAGGCTTCCTGTCGCAGATATGCTCGTTCCCTGACTCGACACACGACGACTACGTCGATAGCGCAACGCAAGCAATTCGCTTGATGAAGGACATGGGTTTCCTCGACATTAACCCAGAGCCTCGGTATGATGACGATGATGACTATGCTTATGCCCGCAAAGAGCGGGTCAACCCATACGCGGTGTAACGAATGGCAGACCCAAAATCCAAAATAGTGAAGGGTGGTCTTAGCGCGGCGAAGCGCCTGCTGATGACCGAAGAAGAGAAGCTGGCCCAGAAGTATGCGGCTGGCGCTCAATACGCTGACCCTCTCGCGCCCGCAACCATGCGGATGTCTGAAGCGCTGGGCAATGTCGGCGCAGAGGGCAAGACCTTGAACTTCACGGAGGTTGACCGCTCAAGGGTGTTCGGCTCCAACCGTGGTGGCGTAGGCTTCTCTGGCCTCCAGCACTACTCACTGCCCCACAAGAACGCCAACACTGTCTGGGGCTTTGGCAACAAGACGACCGCTGACAAGAAGGTCAGGCAGAACGACCCTGAGAAGACAATCTGGACGACTTTCGTCGGCGCTCCTGACCAGCACAAGAGCAACACCGTCGTGCTGAAGGATGCCATGAAAGAATTCCACGACGCGGTGAAGGCTGGCAAGGTCTCACCCGCGCAAATCAAGCTGATGAACGACCGCATCAGGCTGGCGAAGGAGGAGAAGACTGGCTCCTTGCTGTTCGACGACGCATACGACCTGACCGACCCTCAAGCACTGTCTGGGGCCAACACCTTCAGCCGCAGGTCTGCTGTGGGTGACGTCCTACTTGGCACTGGTGTCAAGGGGCCAATGCGCCGCAAGGCATTCAAGGAAGAGAACAAGGGCGAGACGTGGAAGGACGCGGGCCAGATGGACGCCATCCTCAAGCGCGAGACCGACCCTGACCTCGTGGACGCTGAGACCTTCGAGGTGGGCAACCGCCTGTTCGTGCTGGACAACGGCATCATTCACCGCCCTGACCTGAACGAGGCATTCCCTGTGCAGGTGACTGGCACAGACCTTGGCCTCAAGTACCAACTGACGCCCAAAGAGAAGGCCATGCGTGACTGGATGAAGCAGTACGAGGGACGTGTGGACAAGAAGGGACGCCCCGCGCCCGCAAGCTACATGGACTTGTCACGCAACAACCCATCGCAGTTCGTGGACGAGGACTTCCTGACGTTCCTCCAAAAGGAGGGCTACAAGAAAGGTGGCGCTGTGAACATCAAGCAATCAGACGCCCGCCTAAACGCCGCAATCGCTAACCGTATGGCGAAGGGTGGCAAGGTGGACATCAAGGCCGCTGACGCCCGTTTGGCGCAAGCTATGGCCCAACGCATGGCCCAAGGTGGTGAGGCTGGCCTCAAGAAGCTGGAGTTCATGGCTGAGGGTGGCCCAGCCTTCAAGACTTTGCAGTTCAAGGCAGAGGGTGGCTCGGCATTCAAGACCCTGCAATTCAAAGACGCCCAGCACTTCGACGGTGGTGGCATTGCCTCGCCTGAAGAGAGCAGTGGCTACTCAGCCCAGCCGTTTATGTCTGGCAAGCGTTGGAGCGACATCAAGAAGAACGCCGCCGAGATGTGGGACGAGACCAAGAAGACGCTGGGCAGTGACTACGACCGCCTGAAGTCCTCACCTCGCGCCCGTGCGCAACTTGCCAAGATAGCAGGGATGCAAATCGCTGGTGGTGCGCCTGACCTCGCCCACCTTGGTGTTGACCTCATCGTTGACCCACTCAAGTCGGTGACTGTGGATAAGCTGTTGACAAAGCCCGCATACCGCTCGGTGCTGGAAGGCCCGCCCAAGGCTGGCGAGAAGCAGGAGCGCGTGCCAATGTTTGGCAGTATTTCCGACGCCCTGAAGACCGAAGACGGCTTGCCCATCGGTGGGTCTGAACACCTCATCAAGCGTGCGCAAGACGCTGGCCTGATGAGTCAAGGCCGCTTCCACCCACTGACCGAAATCCCTGCCGCCATCGCTGGTGGTCTGGGCGTGTCCAAGCTGGGCAAGGTGGCAAGCAAAGGCTACCAAAAGAATATCGAGCCGCGTGTTGACCCCGCTGGTGCGTTGTCTCGCGCCATCACTGACGACAGCAACAGCCTGTTGCCTTCGTTCACAAAAAATCCCCTGTATGCGCCGCAGTCTGTTAAACTAACTGGTCTACAACCAGAGGTAAAGACCGCATCGACGGGGACACCACAAGGAGCAACGTATGCAACAAAACAAGAAGGCCCATTCTATCGAGTCAGCCCCACGACGCTCGACGTCAGTGGAGCAAAGAGTCGCGGACTTCGAGAAGCGGATGAACTACAAGGCCAAGCCCCTGTCGGAGGAACAGCAGGAGAAGCTGGACGCGAAGTTCCGAGCCGCATCTCGGATGAAGAAGTGGCAAGACTGATTGCTGACCCCGCGTCAAATCAGCCCCTCCAAATCGCACAACGCTTCACCAAGGAAACGCAAGGCACTGACTTTGTAGTCCCTGAGATTCCAGAGAGTTCACTCGCCAAGCAATCCGCCATCGGTCGCGCCCATCAACTTGCTGTTGAGGGTTCGCCTGAGTACAAGAGCGCGGTGTTCGATGCCTACGCCAAACAAATGCCTGACCTGCTTGAGCAGGTGGGCGCGAAGAACTACGACGACCTGATGGAGAAGGCGTACCGCCAACTTGCCAAGGAAACCGACGAGCAATTCAAGCAACTCCCCTACAACTTCTCGTATCACCGCGCAGGCGAAGGCGACTACAAGAGTTCCAAGGAGATGATGGCTGACGTGCATGGCAACAAGCACCTGTACGTCTTCCAAGGTGGCGACCCCCACGACTTCCTCAATCGCCTCGACAAAGCCTCTGGCCTGAACGAGAACGAGAAGTTCCGCGCCGTCCACGACCTGCTGGGCCATGCCATCTACGGCAACCAGTTTGGCCCCAAGGGCGAAGAGATAGCGTGGGCCATCCACCAGCAGATGTACAGCCCGCTGGCCCGTCTGGCTATGACTGCCGAGACCCGTGGGCAGAACTCGCTCGTGAACTACAGCCCGCTCAACGTGAGCCTGAAGTCCAACATCGCCAAGCTGGAAGACCTTGAGGTCGAAGCCCTGCGCCGCAAGGACACCGCACTGGTCAACGAGATTCGCGCCGCCAAGCGGCAAGAGTTTGCCAACAACTTCCAGTTCGCGCCCCAGAAGGCCGTCCTGCTCCCGCCTGAGTTCGTAGACCCTAAGTTCGCTGGCGGTATGCCTGACTACCTAAGCGCCGCAAACCGACCCGCCAAGGGAACCGAAAGCCAATCGGTTTTGACGCACTTCAGCAACGACCCCAACTTGCAGATGCTTGACCCAACGAGATACGGCACTGGCATCAAGGGCGCGGAGGCCGAGCGCCTGCGTGAGTACGCTGGTGGCGTGAAAGACCGCTCCTACGTCTATCTGGGCGAACCCGGCACTGTTACCCCTGAGTCTGGCCTTGGCGTCAACCGCTACCGTGGCGAGTCCCAGAATCTGTACGACATCACCAAAGACCCGCTGGGCTTCCGCCCACTGGCCCGTGAGTCCAACCGCACACCGTTCACGGCAAAATACAACGCAGGCATCACACACCCATTGCAGGAGGCCAACGACTACGAGCGTCTGGTCAAGGAGTACGGCTACGAGGGCATGATTAACCCGAACGCCAGCAAACCGATGGGCATCATGTTCAAACCAACCCCAGTACAGCCCCGCAAACGTGGTGGGTTGACACAACTTAAGGCGAGATAAGCATGGCAACAGAATTCCCAATTAACCCAGAAGACGACCGCTACATTGAGGGTATCCGCATGACTGACGAGGGTGGTGCGGAGGTGGATATGCTCCCCGGGGAGGAACCCGATGTTGAGGAGTTGCCTGACGGCTCTGCCATCGTCAAACTGGAGGACTTCAAAGGCCCAGCCGAGGACGAAGACTTCTACGCCAATTTGGCTGAAGAGGTGGTCAGTATTAGCGAACTGGAGGCGATGGCAACCCGCTACCTTGACCTGATTGAGAACGACCGCCAAGCACGCAAGAAGCGCGACAAGCAGTACGAAGAGGGTCTGCGCCGCACTGGCATGGGTGATGACGCCCCCGGTGGTGCGCAGTTCATGGGCGCATCCAAAGTGGTTCACCCCATGATGGCTGAAGCCTGCGTGGACTTTGCCTCCCGCGCCATCAAAGAGATGTTCCCACCTGATGGCCCAGCCAAGACCAAAATTCTGGGCGACGTCACTGACGAGAAGACCGAAGTCGCAGAGCGCAAGCGCGACTACATGAACTGGCAGTTGACCGAGCAGATTGAAGAATTCAGGGATGAGCAGGAGCAAATGCTGACCCAGTTGCCGTTGGGTGGTTCACAGTTTATGAAGCTGTGGTACGACGACAAGAAGCGCCGACCTTGCGCTGAATTCGTTGCCATTGACAACATCCTGCTCCCCTTCGCCTCCGCCAACTTCTACACCTCGCAACGGGTGACCGAACAGCAGGACATCAGCGAGTGGGAGTTTGAGCAACGCATCAACCGTGGCCTGTACCGCGACGTCAAGTTCATCCGCACCACCACCGAGCCAGAGCAGACTGCCGCCGAGAAGGCCAACGCCAAGATTGAGGGCAAGCAGTTCCAAGACGGTGAAGACGGTTTGCGCCGCGTGTACCACATCTACACTTGGCTTGACCTCGACGACGACGAGCGCACCAAGGGTGACACCGCGCCCTACATCCTGATGATTGACGAACTCGACCGCAAGGTGCTGGGCTTGTACCGCAACTGGGAAGAGGGCGACGAAACCCTGACCAAGCTGGACTGGATTGTGGAGTTCAAATTCATCCCTTGGCGAGGCGCATACGCCATCGGGCTACCTCACCTCATTGGCGGCCTCTCCGCCGCCGCTACGGGGTCATTGCGTGCCTTGCTGGACACTGCGCACGTCAACAACTCCCTGACCATGCTGAAGTTGAAGGGCGCGAAGGTCTCAGGACAGTCCGACCAGATTGAAATTACGCAGGTGACCGAAATTGAGGGCGGCATCGGTGTGGACGACATTCGCAAGATTGCCATGCCTATGCCCTTCAACCCACCATCCCCAGTGCTGTACCAGTTGCTGGGCTGGCTGACGACCGAAGCCAAGGGCGTGGTGACCACCGCCGAAGAGAAGATTGCTGACGCCAGCGCCAATATGCCCGTGGGTACAACTCAGGCGCTGATTGAACAGGGCGCTGTGGTGTTCTCCTCCATCCACGCACGCTTGCACGACGCCCAGCGCCGTGTCTTGCACATCTTGGGCCGCATCAACCGCTGGCACTTGGACGAGCAACGCAAGGGCGACATCGTTGCCGAGTTGCCAATCAAGCGCGAGGACTTCCGCCGCAACAGCGACGTGGTTCCAGTGTCTGACCCCCACATCTTCAGCGAGACCCAGCGTGTCGCCCAGATGCAGTCGGTCATGCAGTTGTCTGCGCAGTTCCCAGCCATCTTTGACCAGCGTGCGGTGGTGAGCCGTATGCTCAAGCAACTGAAAATCCCGAACGTCAACGAACTGATGCCAAACACTGGCAAGCCAGCAGAGTTGAACGCGGCAGACGAGAACAGCGCAATGGCATTGGGACGCCCAGCATTCGCTTATCCGCGTCAAGACCACCTTGCGCACATCCAGACCCACCTCACGTTCGCTCTCGACCCGACGTTGGGTTCAAACCGCCTCATCGCGCCCAAGTTCATCCCGCAGGCACTGGAACACATCAAGCAACACATGATGCTCTGGTACACCCAGCAGATGCAGGGCTACGTTTTGGCGGCAGGGGGCGACAAGATGGGCAAGTACGAAGAGAGCAAGATTGCCAAGGAAATCGACCGCGCCATTGCTGTGGCCTCCGACCACGTCAGTTTGGACTCCGCACAGGTGTTCCAAGGCGTCATGCCAGCGCTGGAACAGTTGGGCCAACTCATGCAACAGTTCAAGCCACCAGCACCTCCAATGGAAGGCGAGGCTCAGGCTGTGTTGCAGGCGTCTATGGCAGAGACTCAGCGCCGTACCGCCGCAGACCAAGCCAAGCTGGCGCTCGATACCCAGAAGTTCCAAGCAAATCAGGCAGACAAGGCGCAGGACAGGGACGCCAAGATTGCCATGAACGCCGAAAACAACTTGACGCAAGAGCGCATCAAGACCGCAGAGTTGACCGTAGACGAGGTCAAACTGCGCAAGGAGCAGGAAGAAACTGCAATTCAACTCAACCAAGCAACACAACGCAACTTAGGAGAATGAAATGGACAAAGAAGTCAAAGAAATGCAATCTGAACAAGTCCGCCAGAAGGCCCGCATGGGTGCTGGCGCTTGGGTAACAGGCGAATCAATGAAAGAGCAATCAAAAGCGACCATGCCAGAGGCTAACAGCGACCACGGGAATTTCTCCCAACCCAAGGGCGTGGACAAGTCCAACGCATGAAGTTAATTTCCGACTTTATCGGCGCTGTAAAAGCGCGTCAGGCAGAGATTGCACAGGGTTTGGCGCATGGAAATGCGTCTGACTTCAATGCATACCAACGCCTAGTCGGAGAAAACCTCGGACTTGAACAGTCCCTTGAGATTCTTAACCACCTTTTGAAAGAAGATGAAGATGACCGATAGCACGGTAGCGGGTAATGCCGCTGATTTAGAGGAAGCATTTCCTCTTGTAGACCCCGGTGCGATTCCCCTTGGTGCGCGTGTACTCGTGCAGTTGCGCAAAGCCAAGAAACGAATGACTCAATCTGGGATTATTTTGCCTGAAGAGACTCGCGACACTGAACGGGCGCAAAACCCCGTCGCAAAAGTGATTGCATTTGGCCCGTTGGCGTTTAAAAAGCGCGACACGATGGAGCCTTGGGTCGAAGGTATCTGGTGCGACGTGGGAGATTTCCTGCGAGTACCAAAATGGACTGGTGACCGCTGGATGGTTCCACACGGTGAAGACGACAGTGTCGAATTCATGGTGCTGAATGACCACGAGGTGATTGCCAAGATTACAGGTAATCCACTTGAAGTGAGGGCATTCGTATGAGTACAGACAATCAAGCTGTAGAACAAGAAGTTATCGTCATTCAGGAAGAAAAAGACGGCTCGGCAACCATCGAATTGCCAAATAGCATCCCCTCTCCTGAAGCCCAGCACGATGACGACTCCGATGAGGCCGATGAACGCGCCCGCCAGAAGGAAATGGTGGTCGGTGGGGCTGTAGATGAGGACGCAGAGGCTCTTCGTGAGCAGAAGCGCCTCAAGCGCCAGCGTCGCAAGGAGTATCACAAGCAGGTTTCGACCGAAAAAGACGTCAAATTGACCCTTTTGGAGCGTCAGAACCAGCAATTGCTCGAACGCCTCTCTGTTTTGGAGCGCAAGTCCCACGGAAGTGACCTTGCACGCCTTGACAAGGCCATCGAAGACCAAGACAACCGCATTTTGTTCGCAAAACAGAAAATTGCTGAGGCCACACGCAATGGCAACGGCGAATTGCTGACTTCTGCGCAGGAAATGTGGTTTGAAGCACGCCGACAGGCAGAGGCTTTGGCAAACCTGAAGAAACGCGCTGTTGCACCACAGAATCAGCGCACGATTCAGGCTCCAGACCCTCAACTCCAACGCCATGCCAGCAACTGGATGGCAAACAACCCGTGGTACGACCCCAATGGCAAAGACCCTGACTCACGTCGCGCTCTGAACGAGGACGCAATCCTTGCAGAAGAGGGCTACGACCCCAAAACTTCCGAGTATTGGGAAGAACTTGACAGGCGCTTGCAAAGAGTAGTACCTCACCGTTATACTGAAGATGCAGACGAGAAGCCACGCTCTAGACCGCGAAGTGCAGTGACGAGTTCAGGCCGCGAATTTGCATCGAATAATGGCAGAGGTAATTCATTTACCTTGTCACCAGAACAGGTGAGGGCTATGAAAGATGCAGGTATGTGGGATGACGCTGAGAAACGAGCGAAGATGATTCGACGCTACGCCTTAGAAGCACGCAACAATAACGGTTAAGGAGTAATAAAATGGATTCACGTTTAAAGAAAAATTTATCTGCTGGAGACCGCGAAAATCGCGGCAGTCGCGACACGATTCGCGAGGCTCCAGAAGACAAAATGGTCTCGTCAGATGAGCGTCGCAAGATGTGGAAAGACGAATGGACACAAAGTGCATTGCCCGCTGTTCCTGATATGAAGGGATGGCACGTTTGCTGGTTATCGACAACTAACAGTTACGACAGCATAGATAAACGGATTCGACTAGGGTACGTTCCCGTGAAAGCGGATGAGATACCAGAGATGCGAAATAACCGTGTAAAAGCTGGAGAGCATGAAGGTTATATCTCGTGCAATGAGATGCTTCTGTACAAAATCCCAATGGATATGTACCAAGAGGTGATGGCTCATTTCCACCATGATGCACCGCTTGAAGAGGCGAACAAAATCAAACTTCAAGCAGAGCAAAATGTGGGGCGCGATAGTCGGGGCAGAAGCCTCGGTCAGATTGAAGGCGAAGGGCTTAATGACATTGACAAACCAATTCCTGCTCCGCATTTTGCTGGGTAGGTTGTTTAACGATACAAAGGAGTAAGACTATGTCTTCAACCAATGCACCGTTCGGTATGCGTCCTTCTTTCCACCCTTCGGGTCTGGACAGAGCAGTCGCGCTTGCTGACGGTATCGCTTCTGGCTACGCCTCTAACATCCTCAAAGGCCAGCCTGTGAAACTCGACACCTCTGGTGTCATCCAAGCCGCCGCCGCTGGTGATGCATTCCTCGGAGCCTTTGCTGGCTTTGAATGGACTGACACTACTGGTCGTCGTCGCGTGAGCAACTATTTCCCTGCGAATACTGCTTACACAACTGGCTCTGCCATTGCTTACTACTACCAAGACCCCGCAATCGTTTATGACATTCAAGCCGATGGCTCGTTGGCACAAACGACTCTGGGCGCTCAGTCGGACTTTAGCAATATTACGGCAGGCTCCTCCACCACTGGTCTTTCACAATGCACTATCAGCGCCTCGGTTGTTTCCGCTGGTTCTTCTGCACAGTTGAAGATTATTGGTTTGACCCCCGGCGTGGACAACGCTTGGGGAGATGCATACACAGTTGTGCAAGTACAAGTTAACGAGTCGCAGTTCAATGCGTCCGTAAACGCCATCTAAAGGAGACTAGAAAATGGCCGCTCCAATGCGCAGTACGGACTTCCGTTCCATCGTTGAGCCAATCCTCAACGAATGTTTTGACGGTGTCTATGACCAACGTACCGATGAATGGTCACGAGTTTTCCGTGAGCAAGAAGGTATCCCTCGTAACTACCACGAAGAACCCGTCCTATACGGTTTCGGTGCGGCTCCACAGTTGCCTGACGGCACTCCTGTGTCGTACCAACAAGGTGGTGTTCTGTTCTTGCAACGCTATGTGTACAACGTGTTTGGCTTGGCCTTCGCGTTGACCAAAGTGTTGGTCGAGGACGGTGACCACATCCGTATCGGTCAGGTTTACGCTCGTCACTTGGCTCAGTCTTTGATTGAGACCAAAGAGACTTTGGCGGCAAACGTGTTGAACCGCGCTTTCAACAGCGCGTACCCCGGTGGTGATGGCGTTCAATTGAACTCCGCAAGCCACCCAATCGTTAACGGCACAGCTTCTAACTTGCTGACTACCGCCGCGAACTTGAGCCAGACATCTCTCGAACAGATGCTGATTCAAATCCGCCAAGCAGTGGACAACAACGGTAAGAAGATTCGTTTGGTTCCACGTCAACTGGTGGTTGCACCGGGCAACGTGTTCCAAGCTGAAGTGCTGTTGAAGTCTGTTCTTCGTTCAGGCACAGGCAACAACGACGTCAACCCAATCAAGTCTATTGGCTTGCTTGACGAAGGCGCGGCTGTTCTGTCTCGTTTGACTTCATCTACCGCATGGTGGGTGCAGACTGACGCTCCAGAAGGCATGAAGTTGTTGATGCGTCGTAAGTTGGAAAAGACAATGGAAGGCGACTTTGAAACTGACTCTATGCGCTACAAGGCGACAGAGCGTTACCAAGTTGGCTTTACCGACTGGCGTGCCATGTACGGTACTCCCGGCGTCTAAACCAATTGAGGGGGGCTTCGGCTCCCCTCGCTACAGGAGAAATCTATGGCTACAAACAACGCAGTAACGAACATTGCTGGTGTGTTGTCGGCTATCACCACGACTATTGCTTTCAGCAATACGTCTGCGGTGAGCATCGGCACTCTGCCTGCAAATGCGCAAATCATCGACATCAACATCGACACGACTACCGCATTCAACGCTGGGACTACCAACACCGTTACGGTGGGTAAGACTGGCTCTGCCGCCGCCTTCGTCACCGCAACTGACGTAGGCACAGCAGGACGCGAGAGCGTCGCAACCACAGGCGTGTACAGCGCTTGGGCCACTGTAGGTACGAGCGACATTGACGCAACTGTCACTTTTGCTCAGACTGGTACAGCGGCTACGGCTGGTGCGGCTCGTGTGACTATTGTCTACAAAACTTTCGCTTAAAGGGGAAAGACAATGGGACAATTTAAACCAATGGTCAAGATGATGACCACGGAGCCAACCGTTGAGTTAAAACTCAAAAAAGGCGGTCATGTCAACATGAAAAAAGGTGGCAAGGCTGAGAGCGGTCACAAGAAAATGGCTATGGGCGGAGGCGCTATGGACGCTCTCGCTGGTACGCCTGCTCTGATTGGTCGTCCCGCAGTCAACGCGCCTGTTCGCGCCCCCGGCAAACCCTCGATGGCCTCACGTCGCAAGGCGATGATGGCTAAGAAGCCTGCCGCTCCTATGGCTATGCCTGCAATGAAAAAAGGCGGCAAGGCTGAAGAAGGCGAGTCCAAGGGTATGCACAAGGCTGAGATGTCGAAGATGAAGGGTCTTGAAAAAGAACTGAAGTCTCACGAGTCCAAGCCTGCCAGCAAGGGCCATAAAGGTCTGAAGACTGGTGGCGTTGCTCTGGGCAACGCTGGTGGCTACAAGAAGGGCGGAGACGTCAAGAAGTACGCCAAGGGTGGTGTTGCTGGTAACGGCATCATCAACACCGAAGGTCAAGGCGGCAAGTATCGCAATACCGATATGCACACGGCTGAATACACTGGCAAAACCAGTGGCAAAACAGGCGACGTGAAGATGGGTAACGGCGGTGGCTACAAGACTGGTGGTGTCGCGCTCGGTAACGCTGGAGGCTTTAAAGCTGGGGGTAAAACCTCAAAAAAAGCCTACGCGGCGGGGGGTACTGTTGACACAGGTCGTCCCGTCGCGATGCCCCAAGGCCGTAAAAAGCCGTCTGCACCTGTCTCCATCAGCGAGTTGTCTGGCACTTTCAAAAAAGGTGGCAAGGTAACTCCCGCTGAAGGTCGCTTGATGAAGAACTTTGCGGCTGAGAACAAGACTGCGATGAAGCAGGCAAAGGCTCAGTCCAATGAGGTCTACAGCAAGTACGGCAAGATGAAGATGGCTGGTGGTGGTGCAACCTCTGACAAAGAGATGGATATGTCGAAAGGCGCGTATGACGCTCACTATGCCCGTGAAAAGGCAGAGAACGAGGCAGACCGCAAGATGGTGACAGATGCCCTGATGTTCTTGCCACGCCAAGCTAAGAAGGCTTTCAACAGCCTTACTGGTCAAGGCGCGGTAACGACTACAGAGCGCGAGGTCAGCAAGACTGTTTCTCCTCCTCCTGCAAAAAAGCGGAGCGGCGGTAGGGCTTGTTAAAAATTGGTAGGGGCTTCGGCCCCTACTTCTAATTGGGGATAGGACATGAAGGTACAAACCGTATCAAAAACGGGCGCTGGCTCCACAAATGCTGTGGTGATAAACACAAACGTGACGCCTGTAAATATTGGCTTTGCGGTAGTTGTGACTGGCACTGTCAACTACTCTGTGCAGTACAGCTACGATGACCCGTCGGCTGGTTTTACAACTTGGTTCGACGATGCAACCATCACCAGCAAAACTGGCAACGAAGATGGTTCAATCAATTTTCCAATCACTGGCTTGAAGGTTCTGGTTAACTCTGGTGCTGGCTCAGTGACAATGAATGTTGTTCAAGCTGGTATTGCGTAATGACAACAGTTATTTCGTCAATCACGCGACAAGGCACTTTTGAGCCTTTTGGCCTTCAAGTTGCACGCAATCAAATTCAGGGTCACTCTGATGTCATTGTCTTTGGCTACAACCCAGACCTTGACACCACAGAGGAATCCATTTGGCCCAATGGCGGAACAGTTCCCCATCCAACAACGGCCTCAGTTTTAAAAATCAGTTCGACCAGTGCAAGCGACACTGCCGCAGGAACTGGCGCTCGAACCGTGTTCATCTCTGGCGTGGATGGCAGTTTTAACACTGTCAGTGAGACCGTTATTTTGAACGGTCAGACTGAAGTCAACACAGTTAATTTGTATCTTTACGTCAACGAGTTTTACACCGTAACGGTAGGCTCTGGTGGCGCAAACGCTGGGGACATCAACGCAGGCACAGGAACCGTCACTACTGGCGTTCCTGCGGTGCTGTATGACATGATTGCCACTGGCTTTAACCAGCGCACCACGGCGCACTATTGCGTGCCTGCTGGGTTCACTGGGTACGTCATTAAGGGCGTAATCACTTCTGGTCAAGCCACAGGCTCTACCGCTGTGACTTCGTTTTTAAAGCAACATGGCGCAGACAACATTTTGCGTGTTGGCGCAGTGTCTGCCATCAACAATGGCTCAGTTGCGTATGACTTTGACCCGCCTTACGTTGTGCCTGAAAAGAATTGCATCGGCGCGTCTGCAATCGGTGCGTCAAACAACAACATCGTGAGTGCGTTCTTCAACATTATTTTGATTAAAACTGGGCCTTGATATGCCAAGCAAACCAAATGGCTTGTATGCCAACATCAACGCAAAGAAAAAACGGATAGCCGAGGGTTCTGGCGAAAAGATGCGCAAAGTTGGTAGCAAAGGTGCGCCAACAAAGCAAGATTTCGTTGAGTCAGCAAAGACTGCCAAGATGAAAGATGGCGGCTCGTCTAAGAAAACTTGTTGGTAAGCCATGCCAAGCAAATCATCTTCCCAGCACAAATTGATGGAAGCGGTTGCGCACAACCCTTCTT
>Ga0315903_10006092_pt1 | contig 15516 bp, 10 predicted proteins | sample LakEriMetagenome_7_FD_203524 | JGI IMG/M metagenome (GOLD analysis project Ga0315903, IMG submission 203524) | Freshwater fungal communities from buoy surface, Lake Erie, Ohio, United States - Buoy 2 MA119 | ecosystem: Environmental > Aquatic > Freshwater > Lake | place: USA: Lake Erie, Ohio...
TCAGCCGCTGACTTCGGCGGGTCTATTCATTACCGCTTTGGTTCCGCTGTTGCTTCTCACGTTCGCGTCGAAGTACATCATGCGCGGACTCCAGGTTGGCTTGAGCCGCTAGTTCTTTTCGAACCAGCCATCCGGGTGAAAAGTAGCGTCAATCGGTTCGCCGCGCATAACTGGCTTTGCCCAAACCGCTGCGTTAGCTAGCACTTTTCCGATTTCCTTCTGGTGGTAAACCGGGTAATCCTGGTCGCCCGGTGAGAAATAGAAAACCTTGCCGAGCCCGCGCTTCCAGGTGGCACCAGACCTAAAGACTTCTCCGCCGGTGAAGCTCGAGATGAAAATCAATTCGTCAGGCGTTGGAATGTCAAAGTATTCGCCATACATTTCTTGCAACGGGACGACGATTGGGTCGGCAACTCCTTGCGTAATCGGATGGGTTGGGTTCACGTTCCAAACGACCTCGCGGTCTTTTGAGCTGCGCCATCTGAGTGAGCAGCTGGTGCCCATTAGTTTCTTGAAGATCTTTGAGTAGTGCCCCGAGTGCAAGACAATCAAGCCCATGCCGCCCAAGACGGCGTCGTAAACGCGCTGAACAACTTCGTCGCTAACCTTCGGATGAGCCTCGTGACCCCACCACATGAGAACGTCGGTTTTGTCGAGCACCTCTTTGGTTAGGCCGTGCTCAGGCTCGTCGAGAGTCGCGGTTGACACGGTCACTGCGCCGCCGAGTTCGTTTTCTAGCAGGGTCTTGATGGCACCGTGCATTCCATTCGGGTAGATCTTTGCCGGAACAGAGTCGGTCTGCTGCTCGTGAATGTTTTCGTTCCAGATTGTGACTCTTAGTGCCATTAGAGGGTTACCTCTTTCCCGGTTTTAGCCGATCTGTACATTGCGTCGATGATTGCGGTGCGGTGCAGCGCGTAGTCGCCTGCGTGAGACGCAAAGTCACCCGACGAGACGTGTTCGATGAATTCGTTGATTACAGCAAGGTGACCTTCGCCGGTTGACGAAACCTGTGGCTTGCGAGTGTAGTGCTCGCCGTTTTCGTCACCAAAGAGAGAGAGGGTGTTTTCGGTTTCATATCTCGGAATGAAGATTCTGAGGCCAGAATCGACGCCCAAGAGTTCGAATGAAATGTCTTCATCGTCACCGGTGTGAGAAGCCCAGGTGATTTCTAATGCCACAGATGAGCCGTTATCTAGTCTCAAGAGTGCGCTGCAGAGATCTTCAACCTCAAACTTGCCTGAGCTACCCTGCGTGTAGCTTGACTTATCCATGGCGCCGTAGCCGGCTCGGCCAAGTTCGCCGTAGGTAACCGCGCTGACCGCAACCACTTTTGGCTCACCCAACATGTAGAAAAGTGAGTCGATGATGTGTGGGCCGAGATCGATGGCGGCACCGCCACCGGCCAAGCTTGCAGAGGTAAACCAAGATGTCAGACCAGGAATGCCGGCTCGTCTCTTCCAGCTGATTCTCGAGTGGTAGACGCGACCGAGCTTGCCCGAGGCAACCAAGTCTCTAGCCATGCCGATGTCTGCTCGGCGTCGGTAGTTGAAGGCAACTTCGAGAATGCGATTGTTTGCCTTTGCTGTTGCCACCATGTCTTCGGCCTGCTCGGCGGTTATCGCTAGGGGCTTTTCGCAGAAGACGTGCTTGCCGGCTTTGAGGGCCGCGACAGCTATCGGGTGGTGCAGAGCGTTTGGTGTGGCAATGCTGATGATGTCGATGGTTGGATCATCGACCAGGTCTTGCCAGTCAGTTGCCGTGGTCTCAACGTCGAACTCTTTGGCTAGGGTTGCCAGGCGATCCTGCTCTTTTCCGGCTATTGCGGCAAGAACGGTTTGCGGGTGCTGATGAAAAGCCTTCATGTGCGCGGTTCCCATGCCGAGCCCGACCACCCCAGCTCTAAACTTCGGTGCTTCTGCAGTCAAAATTTGCTCCTTAGAGTTGGTCGTATTCAATGTGTCAATGTTAGAGAGGCAACTTGCTGATGCTTTTCATCATACCAATAGGGCAGTTTTTTACCCTGAAGCCTTCTATTTTCTGTGCCAAGTGCTCCTAATGTATGATGTTATGAACGAAAGGCTGTCTTTGCAATGACGTTTGCACTCCAACCATCTGCCTCAACTTCGCCTTTCGTCGAACTGATTTTGGGCTCACAGCCGGTCAGCGCGGCCATCCCGTTTAGGGCCTCGATCGGCATTCAAGAAATAGACCTAAAAGCCGATTTGCAGGTAGGCATCAAAGACGCATCCGTGTCAGCCAGCGCAGAAACAAAGGGCTTGCGACTAGATTGGCAAGCCGTTCAACTCTCGAAGCACGCGGTCTGGGAGTTTAAGTTGTCGGCCACAAACCTCAGCTCGGCAGCAATCTCGCTTTCGAAGCTAGATAGCGCTGCCCTTGCCCTACAAGGCGCAACCTGGCGAGTTGAATCTTTTGCCTCTGCCTGGGGCGACGAGTTTCGACCAAAAACCGCAACCACCGCGCACGATTCATTCTTCGGTGTTCGCTCTGGCCGGTCTTCGCACGGCGAGAGCCCGATTGTCTATTTCGTGCGTGAATCAGACGGATACACGGTCATCGTTTCGCCCGCTTGGAGCGGCAACTGGCACATCGATGTTCTTGCCGGCGGTTATGTAAGCGCGGGAATTTCAACCTGGAACCTAAACCTAGCTATAGAGCCAAACGAAACAATCAACGCACCGAGTGTGGTTGTTGCCGCCGGTGAAAGCAAAGAAATTGCGCAAAGAAACCTTCAGTCAACAATTCGCGACAACTGGTTGCCCAGAACTAAAACAACAGACTCGATACCGGTTGAGTGGAATCACTGGTGGCCTTACGAAGATGCAGAAGTTACTCAAGAAGTGATTATCGAAAACGCAAAACTTTCGCAAGACATGGCAATTGACGCAATCGTCGTTGACGCTGGCTGGTTCGGTGAATCAAAGCTCGACACCAACTGGACAGATCTTCGCGGTGACTGGTCACTCGTTAACCTCGCAAGATTTCCAGATGGCTTAGCGAAACTTGGCGAGTCGATTTTAGAAATGGGCAAGTCGCCTGGCATCTGGATCGAACTCGAAGCTGTTGGTGCAAAGTCTGAGCTGCGTCGCTCACTGCCAGGTGCAATGGCTCGCGATGACAGCGGCCTGAGGCCAGACCCCTCTTACCGAGTGGGCACAGTGTCGCTAGACCCCAATGATCCAGGGTTTCTCGGCTACGTCTGCCTAGGGTCGCCAGAGGGCTGGGCGCACACATACAACTCGGTGAAGACCGTGGTTTCGACCATGCAGGCGCGCTGGCTAAAGATGGATTTCAACATTGACCCCGGATTCGGTTGCACTCGCACAGATCACGGTCACGGTGCCGGTGACGGTCTGCTGCGACACTACGAAGGTCTCTACAAACTCTTAGATCAAATTCGTTCTGACTTTCCAGCGTTGCTAATCGAAGCGTGCTCTTCGGGTGGTCTGCGAGTAGATCTCGGTTTAGCAAAACACGTGCACTGTTTCTTCTTGAGTGACCCCGACTACACAGAACACCACTTGCAGGTTCTCTGGGGCACCGCACACGTGTTGCCGCCACTTGCGATTCTTCACTGGCCTTGGTCGTGGTGGAGAAACGGTTACGAACCTTCGCAACTCGACTGGTCGAAGGTAGAAGTCGAAACCTTTGATGTCATGATGCGCGCAGCGATGTTCCACCGCATTGGCGTTAGTTATCCGCTGCCGAAAATGCCAGTGCGCTTGCTAGAGCGTCTGCGCTATCACCTTGAAGTTTTCAAGCAGCACGTCGCCCCGATTTTGGCAACATCGAATTTGGTTTCACTCACCGACTCGCCTCTGCGCGGCAACCTCGGCGAAAGAAACTCTGCCTGGCAGCTAACCTCAAATGTCGAAGACGAGGTTCACCTGGTGTTGTCTGTGAAACTTGAAGACTCTGCCGTTGCTGCCAGATTCAAACCGACGCAGCTCGATGGCAACAGAGAATACGACGTCGTCGATCTTGAATCGCGCCAAGCGGTAAGCGCTCTTGGCAAAGACATTGACTCAGAATTGTTATCAGCGATAACCGGAAACAAGAATTCTTGGATTGTTGAAATTCGACCAAAGCAGGCGGGGCTCTGATGCATCAAACGACTAAAGCCGTTGAAGAACGACTAGATCGGTTCTTCAGAGACAAAATTCATCCAGCGATTTATCGCGATCACGTTGCCCTGTCGATAACTGCTTGGCAGGCACCGCGCGAGCCGGTTGCCTTTGAAGTCGCGGCTGCTCAGCCCTACGAGAATGTTGAGCTCGGATGGCGCTTCGGCAGGGCTTGGTCAACCATCTGGCTCAAGGTCTCCGGAACCCTTCCGGCAGAATGGCAGGCAGCAGACGAGGGGTCGCTCGCGGCCGAGATTGTGATCGATTTTGGCTACAACACGTCTCGTTCGGGCTTTCAGGCCGAGGCTCTGGCCTATGACCTGGCCGGCAGGCCGATCAAGGCCATTGCCCCGCTGAACTCGTGGCTTCCGTGGTCTTACGCAGACAAAAAGGTCGATTTTTACCTCGAAGTGGCAGCCAACCCCGATGTGGCTGGCGAATACACTTTCGAGCCGACCACGCTGGGTGACTGGGATACCGCATCGGAGCAACCGCTCTACGAACTGAAGAAGTTGCACGTGGCCCGCCGTGACGTTGAGGTCTGGGAACTAGCCCAAGACATCTTTACCCTGCGCGGTCTGATGGTGAGCTTGCCGCAAGACAGCACAAGAAGGCACCAAATCGCCCGCGCAATCGAAGACATGCTCGACGCTCTCGATCCGGGCAACATCTCGCAAAGCGCAAAAGGCGCGAGACAAAAACTGACAGCGGTTTTGAGTGCGCCGGCAAACTCATCGAGTCATCGCGTGATCGCAACCGGCCACGCCCACATCGACTCGGCCTGGTTGTGGCCGATTCGCGAAACCGTTCGCAAGTGTGCGAGAACGTTCAGCAATGTGCTCAGCCTCATGGATAAGCACGAAGACTTTATCTTCTCGGCTTCTTCAGCGCAGCACTACAAGTGGATCAAAGACAACTATCCGAGCGTTTTCACCGGCATTCAAAAGCGAGTAGCAACCGGGCAGTGGAAACCTGTTGGCGGCATGTGGGTTGAATGTGACGGAAACATGCCTGGCTCTGAGGCCATGGTTCGTCAATTTGTCTACGGACAGAAATTCTTTCAAGAGAATTTCAACATGCAAGCACAAGAGGCTTGGCTACCGGATTCATTCGGTTACTCGGGTTCACTGCCGCAGATTGTGACGCAGTCTGGAATCAAATCGTTCTTGAGTCAGAAGATGTCGTGGAACCAAGTCAACCGAATGCCTCACCACACTTTCTGGTGGGAGGGAATTGACGGCACGAGAGTGTTCTCGCACTTTCCATCTGCAGACACCTACATTTCTGAACTCTCAGGCGAAGAACTAGCGCATGCCGAAAGAAACTTTTCTGAGAAGGGTCGCGCTTCAATTTCGCTCGTGCCCTTCGGTTGGGGCGACGGTGGTGGTGGCCCAACTCGCGAGATGATTGCGGCGGCGCACCGAACCAGCAACCTCGAGGGTTCACCGAAAGTGAAAATGGGCACCGCCGACGAGTTCTTCGAGCAGGCGCGCAGTGAGTATGAAAACGCACCGGTGTGGCGCGGCGAAATGTATCTCGAACTTCACCGCGGAGTTTTGACCTCGCAGCACAGAACCAAGCACGGCAACCGCCGCAACGAAGGTTTGCTCAGAGAGGCCGAGCTTTGGGCCAGTTACGCGACCCTGAAGACGGGCGCTGTCTATCCGAGCGCCAAGCTAGAAGAGATCTGGCAGAGCATTTTGCTCATGCAGTTTCACGACATTTTGCCTGGCACCGCGATTGCGTGGGTATACAAAGAGGTCGAGAACAGGCACGCAGAGATAACTCGCGACCTGCTTGAGATTGTGAACTCTGCTCTAACCGCCCTAGCGAATGATGGATCTTCAGAGCAGAAGCCGCTCACCGCAAACGCACTGCCGAGTTCGAGGCACGGCGTTGACGCTCTCGGCATCGCGGTCGCCAGCAGTTCTGCGACAGCAACTTCAATCAGCGAGCAAGGCGAATTTGTAGTTCTCGAGAACCAAGAGCTGCGAGTGCGCTTCGATCGCGCTGGCCGAATCTGGTCTCTGCTTTCGCTCGCAACGAATCGCGACGCGATTGCACCCGGCATTCCGGCTAACGAATTGCACCTGCACAACGACAACCCAACTCGCTGGGATGCCTGGGACATCGATGAGAACTATCGCAACTCAAAGCAGGTCTTAGACAGCGTTGATGAGTTCAACGTGACCAAAGAGGCAGATGGAACTGCGGTTGTCGAAACCAAACGCTACCTGAAGTCTTCAGCAGGCAAGACCAGCACAATAGTTCAGACTCTGCGACTTGCCCCGGGTGCGAAAGAGCTAGACATCGACTTCGATATCGACTGGCACGAGTCTGAGAAACTTCTCAAGCTTTCTTTTGCTATTGATATTCACGCCGAAGAAGTCGCTGCAGAAACACAGTTCGGTTTTGTGAAGCGCCCAACTCACGAAAACACCAGTTGGGATTTCGCACGATTCGAATCTTGCCAACACAAGTATTTGTATTTGCAAGAACGAGACTGGGGAGTTGCATTCGCAAACGACTCAACCTACGGTTTCGACGTTCAACGAACAACCGAGGCAAACGGTGCAACAGTCACCAACGTTCGCTTCTCGCTTCTGCGTGCAACAAAGTTTCCAGACCCTGAAGCAGATCTCGGTGCACACTCGATGAAGTTCAAGGTGCGCCCAGCAGCAACCATCGAAGACGCGGTAAGCCTCGGCTACGAACTCAACTACCCTGCCCGCGAAGTTTTGGGCAACCGGTCGGTTGAGCCACTGGTTCGCAGCTCGGCCAAGCAAGTGGTCGTTGAGACGGTCAAGCTGGCCGAAGATGGCAGTGGCGATTTGGTAGTCAGGCTCTACGAGTCAACCGGTGGCCGCTGCGACAGCACGATCAGCTTCGCCGGTATTGCCGACAAGATTTTGCTGACCAACTTCTTAGAGGTTGGCCAGTCGGCTAGCACCTCGACTGGCAGCTCTATTGACCTGCAATTCAGGCCATTTCAGGTGATTACCCTGCGAGTGTCAGGACTCAAAATTGACGCAAGCTAGCAAGGCAACCGAAGTTCAGCCGCTTGAGAGCAGGGCTCCGGGCTTCAACACCCTGCCACCACGCGCCGCAGTTCAGACCGACGCCGAGACCCTGAATCTCAACGGCCTCTGGCGCTTTCGCTGGCTGCCGAGGGTAACCGACAGAAGTTCGGTGCCCCGATTCGAAGATGGCCACAAAGAGCTGATTCCGGTGCCGGCCAGCTTCGTGATGCCTCACCTAGACAACTTTTTGAAAGAGCCGCACGGCCTGCCGGCCTACACAAACGTGAACTACCCGTTTGCTGTCGACCCACCGTATCCCCCAGATGAGAACGGTGTCGGTGAATATCAGCGAGATGTGATCTGGCCCTCATCACCTTCACGCTCGGTGCTTAGATTCGACGGAATCGAGGGTGCCGCAGACGTCTGGTTCAACGATGTCTACCTCGGTTCGGTTCGAGGCAGTCGACTTCCTAGTGAATTCGATCTAGCCGGTTTGGTGAAAGAGAAAAACACTCTCACTCTTCGCGTCTTCACTTTTAGCGCGGCTTCTTACCTCGAAGACCAAGACGAGTGGTGGTTGCCGGGCATCATCCGTGATGTTTCGATTATTGAGCGACCAGCTGTATCGATCGAAGACGTTGCAGTGAACGCCGACTTCATCGACGGTGTTGCCAGTCTGCGGGTCGATGTGAAGACAAACCCGCTCGAAGCCGCACGTTCGGTTCGAGTGAAGTTGCTCGAGACAAACACAGACATCGAGCCAGGCAAGACTGTGCAGATTGCAGACGCGTTGGCATGGACAGCCGAAACACCGAATCTCTACACGCTTCAAGTTAGTTCTGGCGAAGCAGGCGGTAGCGAAACCGTTGAGCTAAAGATTGGTTTCAGAACCGTCGAAATCAAAGACTCGATGCTTTTGGTGAATGGCTCGCCGATTCAATTCAGAGGCGTGAACCGACACGAGCACCACCCGCTATTTGGTCGCGCTGTTCCAGAAGAGACAGTGCGCGAAGAATTGGCACTGATGAAGCGAAGCAACGTCAACGCAATTCGCACATCGCACTACCCACCTTCGAGTTTGCTGCTGCGCCTTGCAGACGAGTTGGGTTTTTGGGTTATCGACGAATGCGATTTAGAAACTCACGGATTCGGAAATGTTGGCTGGGTCGATAACCCCACCGACGACCCAGAGTGGGAAGCGGCCATTGTTGATCGCGCGCGCAGAATGGTCGAGCGCGACAAGAACCACGCCTGCATTGTGATGTGGTCGCTCGGCAACGAGGCCGGAGTGGGCAGAAACCTGGGCGCCATGGCCAAGGCAATGAGGGCCATTGACCCTTCTAGGCCGCTGCACTACGAGGGCGACCAAGACTGCGAATACGTTGACGTGTGGAGCATGATGTATGCGCCGGTCTGGCAAATCGAGCAAATTGGCCGAGGCGAAGAAGAACCTCTTGCCGATGCCGCGCTAGAAGCTCGCCGCAGAAAAATGCCGTTTGTGCTTTGCGAGTATGCGCACGCAATGGGAACAGGCCCTGGTGGGCTCACTGAATACCAGGCCGCGTTCGATAACTATCCGCGATTAATCGGCGGTTTCATTTGGGAATGGCTCGAGCACGGAATTACAACTTTCGAAGGTGAAACCAAGAAGACCAACTACGGTGGCGACTTTGGTGAGCTCGTGCACGACGGCAACTTTGTAATCGACGGACTGGTTAGCAGCGATAGAAAACCGCGCGCCGGACTGATTGATCTCGCCGCTGTTTACGCACCGGTGTCGATGTCGCTCTCTGCAGACGGCAGCAAACTTACTTTGGTTAGCAGACTTGATCACGCAGACACTTCGCACCTGAGTCTTCACTGGTCAATGACAAGCAACGGCAAAACTGTTGCCGGTGATTCGATTGACTACGAGTCACTTAGTGCGCGCGCGACGCGAGTGGTCTCGATGCCAGCAAGTGCATTGAGTGCACTTTCAGAAAACACCGGCGTGCTAACAGTATGGCTGCAAACCAAGAGCGCAACCTGGGCTGTTGCAGCCGACTGGATGGTGTCGAGCACACAGTTGGTTTCGCCAATGGGTGCGCTTGAAAGTGATTCGAAGTTGAACGACTCACGCGTCTCTGGTGCAAAGTTATCTGAGCTACTCGAGATTTCTGAACTCACCGGAAGCCCAATGCGCATCGGCAAGACCGAAGTGTCGAATTGGGCGTTGACGCTTTGGCGCGCACCAACTGACAACGACCTAAGAACCGCATGGCGCGAGGCAGAGTTTCCGGCGGCGGCAGACCGATGGAAACTCCTGGGTCTCGATCGACTGGTATCGCGACTTGTCGCGATTGAGCACGTTTCAGACACCGTAGTTCGCGTTAAGACGCGTGTAGGCGCGGCGGCAACCAACGCGGCGGTCGACTGCACTTTCACGTGGAGTCTGGTTGCCGGCGGCATCGAGTTACACCTAGACGTCTTGCCAAACCAGCACTGGCCGGCTTGGCCATCGCACTGGGCAAGGGTTGGCATTGAATTCAACCTCGGCTTGTCTCCAGACCAGCAAGTCAGCTGGTTCGGCAACGGGCCAGGCCCTGCCTACCCAGACACCGGTCAGGGTGCCAAACTCGGCTGGTTCTCAGCGACCATCAACGAATTACAAGAAAGAACAGTGCGCCCGCAGGAGTCGAGCCGCCGTTCATCGGTTTCGAGCGTAAACATCGCCGACTCGATCGTGGCCACGTTCGACACCGCGGTTGGTCTAACCATCAGGCCGTGGTCACCCATCCTTGTTTCAAAGACCACTCACGACCACCTGCTGCCAAAGACTGATTCGGCACACGTTGTCTTTGACTTTGCCTGTTCTGGTGTTGGCACCGCTGCGTGTGGACCCGGCGTCTTGCCCGAGTATCAGTTGCCGGCACAACACGTGTTTGGTCGAGTTTTGTTTGCAGTGAATCAGCAATCGAAAGGAAAAAGCAATTGAGCGACTTTAGAGAAATCAAAACGGGTGTTGAAAACATAGTCGTTCGACTGCATCAAACCGAGAGACAACTATTCGGCAGCTTCATCGATTGCAACATGTCGACGGCCTGGGTTGGCGACAGGTTCAGAATTTTTCCTGGCAAGTATGGCGAAGACCCGGTGTGGGGTGACGGCAACGAACTCAAGTTTGGTGAGGGCTCAACCGTCAGCGAAACTTTTGCGCTTCCGCCAGAGGCTTTCGTGCGACCAGATCTTCCGAAAGTTGTGAAGCCAGAAGAAGAAGGATTGCACGGAGCTGTTTGGTTCGAGAGCATCTACCAAGACCCGAATGATGCATCTGGCAAAACTCTTTACTCGCTTTATCACAACGAGAATTATCCGAGCACTCTCATCTACAAGCCAGAGACCGGCGAGGGAATGAGCAATGACAATTGGCCACCGGGGCTCAAGGGGGACTCTTCTATTCAGGCTGCGCCTCGCATCGGAATCATGAAGTCTCTCGACGGTGGCGACAGCTGGAAGAACCTCGGAATCATTCTCGAAGACCGCAACGATCGAATGATCAGGCTTCCGATTAACAAGAACTACTGCTTTCCGGGCGGTGTGGGTGACCCGAGTGCAATCGCGAACGGCGACTACCTCTATGTGTTCTTCGGAGAGTATGCCTACCCTGGGCCGTTCTCGCCCGACACTTGGACGTCTGAAGAAGAAGCCTCTGGCCAGTGCGTTAGCGTTGCCCGCATCGCAATCTCAGACCTAGACAAGCCCGAGAAGTTAGCGAAACGCTGGGATGGCATCGGCTTCGACGCCGATTGGAACGGCATCGGTCAGCCGATTAAGTCGCTTCAGATTCCAAGAAGCGAAGGCGGCGGCGGTGTATCTCAGGGAGACGAGCTCTACTACTGGGGTCCGTCGGTTAGCTGGAACGATGAGATTCAGTGCTGGGTCATGATGCTTGGTCGAGTCGATGGCCCGTTCTGGGTTGGCGGCAAGCTGTTCATGAGCATCAACCCAAACAGAGATCTCGGCGCCGGCAACAACTCGCAGAAGTGGTCAACCCCGGTTGAGATTATCGACAGACCAGGTCACACACTTTGGTATCCGTCGCTTCAGCCAGACGATTCAGAAGAGTCACTCGCGCTAAAGAGAACCTGCCTGAACCTTGGCAAGTTCTCTAAACTCTGGTTCAAAGACATGGCCGGCGATCAGCACCTGTATCTGAGTGACTACATCGTCGAATTTGCAAGGAGATAAAAGTGTCTGCAAATAGTTCGCGCACGGCTCTGGTAACCGGTGGCCTAAGTGGCCTCGGTGCGGCAACAGTCACAAGGCTCAGAGAAGAAGGCATCAAGGTTTTCACTGTAGACATTGCAGACGGTGCTGATTTTCAAATGGATGTCACCGACTTCGATGCCGTTGCAAAACTGCCGAGCCAACTTCCGCGAATCGACATCCTGGTGACATCTGCCGGAATCGTTGGCCCAAACATCCCGCTGCTACAAACCGAAGAGCAGCAGTGGAAGCAAGTGTTCGACATCAACGTTCTTGGCACTGCATCTTTCATCAAGGCGTTTGCGCCCGCGATGGTAGAGAACGGATGGGGTCGTATCGTAACTTTTGCAAGCATGGCTGCGAAAGATGGAAACCCGAACCTATCGATCTACTCTGCGACTAAAGCAGCTGTGGTTGCGCTAACCAAGTCGGTCGGAAAAGAACTCGCCACAACTGGCGTGCTGGTCAACACTGTTGCGCCAGCAGTGATCGAAACTCCGATGAACAAAGACACCTCTGACGAAGTGCTGGCTCGGTTGACTTCGCTTATTCCGATGAAGCGAATTGGCAAGGCCGAAGAAGTTGCAGAGTTGGTTGCCTGGCTTTGCTCAGACAAGGTTTCTTTCTCGACCGGCGCGGTTTATGACATCAGCGGAGGTAGGGCAACCTACTAGCGGCTTCTTACGAAGTTGCCTTTGGCACATCAACCCAGCTAGCGCTTGCGGCTGAATGCAAGACCGCCTCGGTTAGCACTGCGGCTCTCGCGCCATCGGCGAAGTTTGGCAAACCTTTAGGGTTGTTTCCCAAAACCGCTTGCTCGACATCGCGCATGAAAGACACGAAGGCATCGAAGTAGCCCTCGGGGTGGCCGGCCGGCAAAGCCGTGAGCCTTCTGGCATCGGGAGCCAGCAGCGATGGGTCTCGCATGATGGTTCGGCTGCCATCCTGTAGGCCAATCCATAGGCTTTCGGGGGTTTCCTGGTCGAAGCGAAGTGACTCTGAGGTGCCATGCAGTTCAACCGAAAGCCCGTTCTTGTGACCAGCGGCGACCTGCGAAACCATCAGGCTCACTAGCCCGCCGCCGTCGAGCTTGGCCAAAACCACCGCCATGTCTTCGGTTGAGACGGCCTGCCCCGCGCGCTGCTTGTGTGCCGTGTCGATGCTGGCAACAAGCTTCACGATTCGCTGCCCAGAAATGAACTCGACTAGATCGCAGAGGTGAACTCCGATGTCGGCGAATGCCCTAGAGGCACCGCCCGCAGCTTCGGCCACTCGCCAGTTTGTGTCATTCGCATTCAGCAGCCAATCCTGCAGGTATTCGCCCTTGATGCTCAGAACTCGGCCAAGGTTTCCTGATTCAACGCGACTCTTTGCTTCGCGAACCATCGGGTGGTAGCGGTAGACAAATGGCACAGCGCCAACCAATTGAAGACCTTTTGCCTGCTTCGCCAACTTTTCTGCATCGGCAACAGTTGTGGCAAGCGGCTTCTCGCAGACAACATGTTTGCCGGCAGCGAGTGCGCGCTGAGTCAAATCAAAGTGGCTGCTGTTCGGAGTGAGAATGTGAACGACGTTTACGGTTTCGTCTGCGAGCAGCTCATCGAAACTGTCGTAGAACTTTTCAATCGAAAGTTCTTGAGCAGCGAGTTTGCTTTTCTCTGAACTCGAAGACAGAATTCCTGACATCGAAATTCCGGCAGCGCGCAGTGCACGCGAATGGACTCTGCCCATGAATCCTGCGCCAACTAGTGCGGCGACTAACTTAGGCTGCGTTGCTTCGGTCACTTGCCAACACTAATCCATGGATTGAAATCTGCGTCTACCAGCTCTGGCGAAGTTGTTGTCGATTCGATTTTGACAACCTTGCCCGATGTGGCCGCTTCTTCTAGTGACTGCATAATCTCAACCACGTGAGCGGCTAACCCGATGTCTGCGCGCGGGCGCTTGCCTTGCGCAATTGCGTGAACCATGTCGACAACGCCAACACCACGTGCCATCACTTCGCCAACACAGGCGATCTCTTCTGGCTCCCAGCTGCCCGAATCGATTCTGAAAAGTTGAAGCGAGCCCTCGTGCATGTTCGGGTCTGGAATAACAATCGAACCTTCGGTTCCGTGAATCTCGAGAATGCCTGCACGAGGCCGCGCGGTGTCAAAACTGAAGCTGCTCTGAGCTGCTTCTCCGCCAGCAAAATCGATGAGCGCTAACACGTTGGTTGGCACTTCAACCGGAAACTTCTCACCTTTTCTTGGCCCAGAACCGATGACCCTAAAGTCACGCGCCTGCGATGAGCGAGCGACAACCTGGGTTACCGGCCCGAGCGCACAGACCAGAGCGGTTAGGTAGTAAGGCCCCATGTCGAAGATTGGCCCGCCACCCTTGGCATATAGAAAGTCAGGGTTTGGGTGCCAGCTCTCTGGGCCGGATACCTCGAATGCAGTCGTAGCGCCGGTCACCTTGCCGATCTTGCCCTCTTTGATTAGGCGCAGTCCGGTTTGAATGCCTGGGCCTAGAAAAGTGTCTGGAGCACAACCAACTTCGCGGTTGCTCTCTTTCGCCTGTTTTCTGATTCGATTCGCCGCCGCTATGTCGAGCGCAAGAGGCTTCTCGCTCCAGACGTGCTTGCCGGCCTTCAAAGCTGCAACTGTAACTTCTTCGTGCGCCTTCGGAATTGTGAGGTTAACCACTAGCTCGATATCTTCTCGCGCGAGAAGTTGCTCGGGCGTTCCAAAGTGTGGAATGCCATATTGCTTGGCTCGCTGCTCGCTTCGACCAAGGTCTAGGTCGGCAATCATTTCAACAGTTACTGCTGCAGCTTTGGTTAGGTTTTCGAGATACTGCTCGCTGATTACTCCAGCGCCGATGACACCGATTTTCATAGCCGCCACTATTGCACTCCGTTAGCTCTTAGGTACTGCAGCGAACTGTCTAGCGCTGCGAACAGGTCTCCGGCATAGGTATCGAACTCAACAACAACCTGCGCATCTGGAAGGTGATTGATGCAAGCAAGCAAATCGACCGAGCCAGAACCAAGAACGACCTGATCGTCAACGTGACCACCGAGTGGAGCATCTTTTGCGTGCAGTGCAACGACGCGACCTTCGAGTTTTTTCAAAACTTCGAGCGGGTCAACTTTTGCAACCTGGCACCAAAACAAGTCAATCTCAAATACAACGTCTTCAGAAACCATTGAGGCGAGTGCAAACAATGCCGGTTCGCCGCGAACCGTGTTGGTGAGTTCGTGATCGTGGTTGTGATAGCCAATCTTGATTCCGTGCTTCTTGCCCATCGCGGCAGCCGCAGAAAGTTTCTCGGCAAGCATTTCAACTTTGGCCTCACTCTGAAAAATCTCTTCAGGCTGATAAGGGTCAATCAAAAGTGTTGTGCCCAGTTCGAGCGCTGCACTAATCGCGGCTTCGGGTTGCTCTAAAACGCTTCCGTGAGCAGTCGGAGCCTTGAGTCCGGCGTTGAGAAGTGCCTGTTTTAGCTTGCCCAGGTTGTCTGGCAGTGAGAAGGGTTCGACCGAGCGAAAACCAATCTCGGCCAATCTGGTGAGGGTCGAATCAAAATCGCGATCGAGGTGCTCTCTGACTGAATAGAGTTGCACTGAGTTTTCTGGTCTAGCCATTTGCTTTTCTCCGAGTCTCCCGTTTGCCAATTGTATGATGAAAGCGAAGAGGTAGCGAATGACTGATCAGAGCTATGACGCAGCAATCATCGGCGGTGGCCACAACGGTCTTGTTGCCGCAGGCTATCTCGCCAAAGCCGGCCTCTCGGTTGTCGTGCTCGAGAAACAAGAGGTCTTGGGTGGCGCTGCCATCTCGGCCAAGTCTTTCGAAGGAATCGACGCTCGCCTATCGCGCTACTCGTATCTCGTGAGTTTGCTGCCCGCGCAGGTTATTGCAGATCTCGGCCTCGAAGTTGAACTTGCACCCCGTCGCTTTGGTTCGTTCACTCCCGACCCCTTGACGGGCAGCGGGTTGCTAATCGACAAACATGACGCCGGTGCTACCGAGCAGTCGTTCGCCTCGATCAACGCGGCGGCCGACTTCGATCGCTGGAACGAGTTCTATGCCAAGACCGAGCAGATTGCACAAAAGCTGTTC
>Ga0315903_10006095_pt1 | contig 15513 bp, 25 predicted proteins | sample LakEriMetagenome_7_FD_203524 | JGI IMG/M metagenome (GOLD analysis project Ga0315903, IMG submission 203524) | Freshwater fungal communities from buoy surface, Lake Erie, Ohio, United States - Buoy 2 MA119 | ecosystem: Environmental > Aquatic > Freshwater > Lake | place: USA: Lake Erie, Ohio...
CTTACTAGGAGAAAAAAATGGCTCTACCCTACCCGATAGCATCATCCCAAACCGACGCACAAAGCCCGGTCGACGACAATTTGATGGACTCGATCCGGCTCGACCTCGACTATCTCGATAGCCTTATTTCGGGCGGAAATTATTCGTTGAGTTTCGGCCTGGACGGGGACCTCTCCCTCGCGGCCAACTTTAAAAGGGCGGTCGATACCGTCCCGCTCTATGCCTCATTGACCCCGGTTGTTTGTCGTTTCGGCCTCCGGCAATCCGGGACCTCGGGACAATTGCAAATCGACATAAGAAAACATAATGAGGTAAAAATCCCGATCACTGGAATTGATCATCAATACGATCAAGCGACTCAATCAATCTCGAATATTGCTCCGGCTCTCGCGACTCAATCAATCTCCCTTGTGACCCCGGCGATTAGTACGCAAACGATCACTTTCGCGAAGGCCGCAATCAACGTCCAGTCAATCATTGCGGTCCCGTCGGGCCGGTGGCGGTATAACCTCGCTTCGGCTCCGGATTCGGATTATGCAATCGGGGACTCAATCACGTTTGCGGGCTGCACAAACGCGGCAAACAATGGAACTTTTACGATCGTCGAAATCAATCAATCCGGTTTCCCGTCAATTGTAATTGCAAACGCGTCCGGGGTCGCGCAAACCTCGGCCGCGGGAACGGCTCAACTCCAACTCATGAGTTACAATTTCACAAACCCAGTTTCAACCGAATTTGTTGCAGGAGAGCAAGTGGTTTTTGCTTCGCATACTTCGGCAAATAACAACGGGACCCTTACAATTTATTCCGTTAACTCCGGCGGAAACAATATCCTCGTAAAGAAAAGCAACGGGGTCACTCAAGGGGCCGCAGCCGGTACGGCCTCCGTTGGCCGGTGGGTTTATACCTATTCGAGCGCGGTCCCGACTCCGGATTTCACGATCGGAGAAACTGCGAAAATGGCAACTCATACAAACGCGCTCAACAATGGAAACTTTCGAATCACTGCCACAAACTCCGGGGGAAACAATCTCGTCGTTTACAATCCGGCCGGAGTCGCGCAAGGAGCCGCAGCCGGGACCGCTAACACAAACCGTTGGATTTACTCCCAACCGATCGACCCCTCGACGCAATTCACGGCCGGGGATTTCGCTCAACTCGAAAACCATACGACCGCAGCGAATAACGGGCAATTTGTCGTTAAACAGGTTAACCGCTCGGCCCTAAACAATATCGTCATTTTCAACGAGGCGGGGGTTGCCCAGGCCGGGATCGCAGGGAATACCAGACATACGCGAAAACTCATCAAGTTTGCGGCCGATCAATCCGCAAATTTTACGACGGCCTCTTATATCGAAATGATCGATACTCCTTCGGCCCTATACAATAAGGCGGATGGCCGCTCCCCCTTTCAGGTTTTGCAAGTGAACCGCGGAGGCGGAGCAAATTACAACGTCGTAATTGATTATTATGGGGCCCCCTCCCAGGCAAACCCAGCCGGATACGTTCAAACGGAAATGAAATCAATCTTTAACGCTCCCCCGACCCTTGCCATTGACGTAACGGGTTTACAGGCGAATGATTGGGTCGTTACCTCAACCACAAATTTTATTTCGCAAACGTTCCCGGCAAATACCTCGCTAGGTTTGTATATTTTGCAAATGCCTGGCGGATTGCCCGAGGATTTGAAAGTCACATTACATAGCTAAAAAAGGAGAATAAAAAAATGCCTCAAGTAAATCGAACGGATTTTAAAAATTTTGTCCACATGGCAAATGGTGGAACCTTCACGGTCCCTATCGGGGTTTCAAAAATCACAGTCATCGGTGCCGGTGGTGCCGGTGGTGGTGGTGGTGGTCCTGCCGGGAACTCAGCCGGGTCACCGGGTGGAGTGGGTGGATTTTCAATAGCATCGGCGGTGGAAATGGATGTTATTCCCGGAGAGATTTTAAGCATAACCGTTGGCACGGGTGGAACGGGTGGAACGGGTGGCGGAGCTGTGGGCGTTCCATTTCCTACCCCATGGCCCGGCGGTGGTGCCGGTTCTCCCGGAGTTTCCTCTAGTGTTTCCCGTGGATCTGTAACCATTGTTTCATTTCCGGGAGGCGCAGGTGGATCGGCATCGGCTGCAACGCCTTGGCCGAACAATGGAGTAACTGGATCATCAGGAATTCCGGCAACTATAGGTTTCAATGTTTTAACTCAATCGAACACTTATGGGTCGTCTACCTATAACAATTTTAACAGTTTGGTGGATGTTTCTGGCATTGGTTATCAATCGTTTTCTCGAAATGGTGGCCCCGGTGGATCTGGTGGATCAGTTAACCCGGCCCCAACTCCCCCAACTTTTTCCTCGTCTGGATCAAGGGGGCAAAGCATGATTTCACAAGGGGGGGCCGGTGGTGGAGTAGGCTCACAAAACAATGGAAGAGAGGGGGCCGGTGGTGGGGGCGGTGGTGCCGGTTTCATCATTATAGCGTGGTGATTTTGTGGTCACATGGTAGCATGAGCAAATGAAAAATAAATTCCCGATCCCAACTTTAAACAATTTCGACATTTTCGCATTTTATGAAAACGCGTTCTCTTCGCTTGAATGCGAGACCGTCAAAAAATTGTTTACCGAAATGGATTCGGGAAAAGTAGGCGGAGAGAATAATCTCGACGAGAAAATCAGAAAATCAAAGGTCCGTTTCGTTGAAAGAGACGAGGAAACGGATTGGATTTTCGACAAACTCACGGGATTTGCGTTCAATTGTAATTTGGCCCGTTGGCATTTCCAACTCGCGGGGTTTTATGAGGGATTACAACTCACGGAATACAGCGAGGACGGGAGTCATTACGATTGGCACATGGACAATGGGACGGGAGATATGAGCATTCGAAAACTCTCCCTCATTTTACTCCTGGACGACGCGGCCGATTACGAAGGCGGGGAGCTCGGATTCATTGGGCTAAACGAAAAAAGAAAATTCAACGCCGGGACCCTTATCGTTTTTCCGAGCTATGTCGGGCATAAGGTTTATCCGGTAACAAAAGGAACAAGGAGGACGGTCGTCGCGTGGATTAGCGGGGACCCTTACAAATAAAATGAGCGATATTTTAGACCAAATTCAAAAGGATTTCGAGGAACTCAAGAAAATCAAACTCGCGAGGGAAAAGGCGGAGCTCATCGAGCAAAAAACGCAGGAATGGATGAGCCTCTCGAGCGAATACAATACGAAACTTTATGAGGCCGTTGACGACGAGACGAAACTCGCGGAGGCGGTATCAATCAAAGAGGCCTTAAACGCTAAACAGGCCGAAATCGACGAGCTCAATCGGTCATGATTTCGGAAACTCGAAAAAACCTTATCCTCGCGGTTGCGGATAATTACGGGGACGCGTTTCCTTTCCTTCACTCACTCGAGAAGGCGAAGCGAAGGGAGGAAATTTATTCGTGGTTTTTGCGGAATAAGATCACCGGGAAAAAATTCGTTACCTATTTCGAGGAGCGACGTTATTCGTTGTTGCAAGTCATGGCCGACGTTTTGACGGACATCGACCGCAAGAAAAAAGAGGCGATTATTGCGGGAGTCGACTTATGAGTCAACGTTTACTCGATTATGCGAAACCCGACGTTAAAGACCGGGTCGAATGGTTATGTGTCGAGGCAATGCTCGTTTTGTGCGACGTGGTTTTGTGGGCCCGCTCGAAGCAATTGCCCGTCGTTATCTCGGACGCGGTTTCCTCCCAGGCGGAGGACGAAAAGCTCCAAAGGGTCTCGAGCACTCACCGGGAGGGACGAGCGTTCGACCTATCGACCCGAGGATGGACCAAAGACTTAATCGACGAATGCGTCCGGGTTTTCAATTTCAAATATCGGCAAATTGCGGCCCTTGGACAAAACGGGGACCCTCGCCTGGTATATTTTCACAATGCGGGGACGGGAGACCATTTGCATTTTCAGGTCTCCAAACGGTTTTCGATGCCGCTACAAACCTTTAAGGTTGAAACCGCAACAAAAAAAGCATAAGTTTATAGAATACCGGAGGAAAAAAAATGGATATTATCTCAATTGTTGGCAAGGCTCAAGAAATCTCGGGAATGGTGGCTCTCATCCTGACGGGTTTGATCGGGATTTCCCTCATGATCCCAGGGGAGCAACCGGAAAAAGCTCTCCAGGCCGTGCTCGATTTCATCAAAAAGTTTTCTAAAAAGTAAAAAATGGAACTCATCGGGCCCCTCCTGGGTTTACTCGCCGAAATCGGGAAAATCATCAATTTCGAAAATTCCCATTCGGTCCAGGAGCGGGTCGAGGAGTTACGAAAGGCTTATGATCTCGAAATTTCGAAAGGCCCGGCACGCGATGACGCTCTCATTTATTCTATTCGCGTCGAGCTGCGCGACATTTGCGAATTATATTGTGCCACTATTAAAGGATCGGCCGCTCAGGGTTGACATTGAAACCCCGAGGACCGTTTTTCGGTACTATCGGGCGGCTCCGTGCGGACCTGGCAAGCTCTTCAAATGCCGGGAGGAGGTCCTAGAATACGATTTCGACCTCTCGAAACGAGAGGATCGTTTGAAGTTTAACGAAATGGGGTTTGAATGCGCGGTCCCGGCGCGTCCATAAGGGGCGCAAAAGCAAAATTTTGGGGAGCGAATTTCGAGAATTTGCTCTCGCTCCATTGCCGCTTGAATAAAATCGCATTAGAGAAAATCCCCTCCGGTTGTAAATGGGTCGGAAAAATGGCGGTCCCACAAAAAACCCCCTTCGATTTCATCGCAGCAAAAAACGGGCGGGCCGTTGTTTTCGACGCTAAAACCCTGGACCGCGAAACGTTCCCGAAATCATCATGTGAACCTCATCAGGTCGAGGCTCTCCATTCGTTTGAAATGTCAAAATTGACGGCGGGCTATATTGTTTTTTTCCGGCCTATAAATTCCGTTGTCTTTTTTACGGCCTCGCAATTGAAAGGTTTACTCCCGCGGTATAGTCTAAAATCAACGGATGGAATAAGTCTAGGAACTGGGTCCGAGTTAAATTTGGGGGTTTTGTTCGATGAGTAAACCGGGCGAGGAAAAATCTTTCGTAAAAAATCATCCTGATTTTGATTTCTTTTTTAACAAGATTGCATGGGCCGCAATAACCGCCGTTGTCAGTTTCGCGGCCTTTCAGTTAAACAAACTTTCGGAGTCAGTCGCGGACCTTAACAAAAATATGACTCTCGTTGTTTACCAACTCGAAAACGTCGAGAAGGAGAGCGCGGAGTTTAAGGTCGAACTAAAAAAGCTCGTCGAGCGAGTCAACGATTTGGAGAAAAAAACAAATGGCAGCCGGACCCTACGAACTAACAATTGAGCAAGGAGTCGATCGAATAATCGAGGTAACGATCAAGGATAAAGCGACCGAGCTCCCGATCGACCTCACCGGATGGACGTTCCAACTCCAAATCCGAGAAAAATATACCTCGGCCTCCGTGCTCTACGCTCCGGCGGTCACTATTTTTAACGCTCTCGGGGGCGTGATTCGAATCACTCTTACGGCTACCGCAACCGCGGCCCTCCCGGTGAAACCCCTAGTGTACGACCTCGAGGGGACCCGGCCCGATACAACGAAAATCCGAATCCTAAAGGGTCCGGTTGAGGTGGATCCCGAGGTTACCCGATGAGCGATCAATTCAAGGTCGAAATCATAGACGACCCCCAGGCAATCGTCGTTTCGGTTGAGACCCAGGTCCAACCGGACATTGAGGTTTCGATTTCAAATGATCCCCAGGGCCTTATCGTTCAAATCGACAATGGGATCGCAGGGACCCCCGGCTCCCCTGGCTCCCCCGGCTCTCCGGGGTCTCCCGGTCCTTCGGGCTCTCCGGGCTCCCCCGGCTCTCCAGGATCCCCAGGCTCTCCCGGAGCTCCTGGACCTAACCTCATTGACAACACAACGTCAACGACCTTAACGGGAATTTTAGAGGGGAACGGCTCGACCGTAGGGGTTGCGACTCCGGACGTGGATTACGCGACCGTGCCTTTAACGATAGTTAACGCGATAATTTTTGGATAAGGTGAAACAATGAAAATCATACTCCCGTCAACTAACTACACATTTACACCGAGTTTAAACCGAGTCAGTTTTTCTCCAATGTCGGGGAATTTTGACCCCGCGAAGCTCCTCGGAATTGTGAACGTTACGACCGGGAAGATTATTTTTGCGACCGGATCGCAGCCGTCGGGCCTGGGGGGAACGTTTTCAACGGTAACGTTTACAAACGACACATTGACCTACTCCTCGTCTAACGTGGGACAAAACTCGACCGATATTTTACAGGTAATTTATGAGGACCCGACCGCGACCCAAACCGTAGGCGGTAGCGTTTCGATTTCCGGGCAGCCTCTCGACGTTTCGGCCGCATCGGTTCCCGTAAAATTGAGCGACGGGAACGGGGTCAAGGTTTTATCGACCGTTGACACGATCACCGGCGAGGACGGGCTCAACGTAAACCTTTTAAATTCAAGTTTTGGGGGGACGGTAGGGGCGGCAATGCCTCTTCCATTCAATCAAAACGCTCTCTCGATTGGGGTTTTGAATGGCGGGACTCTCTACGCTCCGGCCCTTGACCCGACCTCCGGGGAGTTACAGGTCCAGGCAAAAATTTCCGATAGCGCGGGCCTCCCGATCAACAATGGTCAGCAAACAATGACGAACTCGGTCCCCGTGACCATTGCGTCGAACCAAAGCGCGATCCCTATCACGACGACCTCCCCGATTGAGGTCAAGGTCGGGCAATCGGTTTCCCAGGATATCCTCGGGGTTGCGGTAAGCGGCAACCGAAACAATCAAATCGAGGTTAGTTTCAACTCCGCCCCCGGCGCGTCGCTTATCACAAACACTTTCACCGGCTCCGGAGCGGTTTCGATCACAAACGGACACTCGATTTATTCAACCGGAACGGCTGCAACATCGACCGCAAGGGCTCAATCGGTTCAATTGACAACATACCGGCCCGCCCATGAGATTTATGCAGCGTTTACCGCGGCCTTTTTAAATCCTCAAGGTTTATGTCAGTCAAGGATCGGTTTATTCAATGCAACGAATGGATTTGCAATTGGATACGACGGGGCAATTTTTAGCGTTTTCGTCCGAAACAACGGCTCCGAATCCGCGATAGATCGGGGATCCTTTAACGTCGACACATTGACGGGGGCCTCAACGTCAAAATTTACCCGGAACGGGACTCCTGAAACCCTAAATCTCGCGCTCTCGAATTTGTTTAGGATTCGTTTCGCCTGGCTTGGATCGGCTAACATCCTTTTTGAGGTTTTCTCCCCCGACGGGGAGTGGATTTTATTCCACAATATTCGTCAACCGAACTCATCTTATAATCCGAGCATAACGACCCCCGACCTCCCGATGACCCTGGAACTCGTAAAAACGGGAACGGCGACAAACTCAAGTATCGCGACGGCGTGCTGGGGGGCGGGAACGACCTCGGCTTATTCGCCTATCTCCTCGATATTAAACGACAATACGCTCGCAGCAATGACCCGCTCAGTTATCACCGGCCAAACGACTGGGGGCGGTCCATCTCCCTCTTATGTCAATGTTAAAGTAAATCCGTCGGGAGCTCTCACGGTCGAAAATACGCAATCCGGGACCGCAAGCAATAACGTTGCACAATACGGAGGGGTTACGACCTCGCTCGGTCAAAAGGCGATGGCGGCCTCCATGCCGGTCGTTTTAGCCTCGGATCAAACAATCATCGACGTTGAGCAACCGGATTTGTATATCAACGGAGCGGTAAACATTGCCGCCGGAAATAACTTATTCAACAATCCGGCGGGCCCCGGTGGAACGGATGCCCAGGGGTATAAATCCGGATCATGTCAGGTGTTTATTACAAACGCCGGGGGATCAATTGAATTTCAACACTCGAGCGATAATTCGACCTGGGTCACAATGCCCGCGTTTCGGGTCGATTCGGTTTCTCCTCCTCCGATCGTTGCGCCCATCTCTGGCACGGTGTCTTCTTTCGTTTATCACTTTCCTATCAAAATGCGTTACATCCGCTTGAATGTAACGAGTACCCTCGCGGGATCACCACGGGCAAACCTTCGATTGAGTCAGGACTCATGGGCTCCTATAGTCGGGACGGTCGTTTCGGCGGTGGCTGCGAACCTCAACGCGACCGTTGCGGGGTCGTTGACCTCGGTCGGTACAATTACAACCGTTACAGGGGTCACGACGGTTTCAACGGTTTCCGCTGTGAACTCCGCGGCCCTAAGCTCAACTCAGGTCGTTGACGTTGCCTCCGCTGCCATTACGACGACACAAACGAGCGCAAACGTAAATACCGCAGCAACTCAAGCGGCCTCGTTTGCGGTTTACGTTACGGCAATCTCAGGAGCCGGGGCGGCCCTTGATGTTCAGGTCCAGGAGACGATGAACGGGACGGATTATTTCACGATTTATCAATTCGAGCGGATTACAACGACCGGTCAGTTTTATAGTCCGGCGATTAAACTCTCCGGGTCCGGGTTGAGGTATATCCGAACGATTAGCGGAACGACTCCCTCGGTTACAAATTCGGTCAACCGCATTCAAAGATCGGGCCAGGCGGAAACCGTGAGGCGGTTTATCAATCGAACGATTGACCCAAACACTTTGAACTCAAACACGGGCTCTTTTTTCTGCGACGGGGTCGAGGATTTCAATCTCATTGTTCGGTGTACCGCGCAAACAACGGCGGCAACGATCGAGCTCCAGTTTTCAACCGATAATACAAATTGGTTTACCTCAACCGCAACCGTTACGACCTCGGTCGGGATCGTAATGGCTCGAATTGATAACCAACAATTTAAATTTGTCCGGGCAAGCGTTACGGCGGCCGGGACCGGAATTACGCTCGGAGAAATAACAATAGGGGGGCACTCAGCATGATTTCGATTTGGCGTTTGGTAAATGATTCGTGGGAAATGGTCGAAGAAATGGAGGACGATTTGGCCCTGGCGCAACGATTGATCGAATTAAGACAGGACGGTTTCGAATATCGAGCAGAAAAGCGGGACGGGGGTTTCGCCTCCGTTTTGGAGGTTTAAATGGCGGCCCCGGCAAACAATCCATTTCCGTCGATTTATGACAAACAAGAGCAGCTCTCATTTGATATTTTGGCCGCATTTACTAGTGCCGGAGCTGAACTGCAAACCGCGGGCGTTACCGTCGTTGTTCAATATTTGGAAATTTATTACGACGGGGGTGGGAATATTCGGCGGAGATATGACGACACTAGGGTGAACGTTCTTCCCTCGCTCGAACAATTGCGTTTATATCCACAATTGAACGGCCTTTTTATTGAGGCCGCAAAAACAACACTTTATCCATAGGAAATTAAACAATGGCCGCACCTCCTAACAAAACAAGTCAGTATCAACAAATCGCAAACGCTCATACGGTCCAAATTTTAAATAAAACGAAGGCCGCGGAGGATGCTTACACAACACTTGCGGGATATGATCCGATTGGATCCGGTTTTTTAAACTCTTTTACTTGGAATGATCCAACCGGAAACCCATATATTTACACAAACGGAGCCGGTGAAATCAATTTTAAGGGAAGCCCATATTCATCACTTAACACAGAAGATAAAAAATTGTTTTTCATTTATCTTAAAAAATTTATTGTCGAAGCATTAAAAAAATACGATTCCGACTATAATCTCTAGTCTGGTTTGCAAACGTCCCAAATATCATTCATTTGATATGGGACAGATTCGGCGTAATTTGTAACGTGGCGGAAACCCCACAAATGCGCGACCTCATGGATGAGATTCCGGGCCATATCGTCCGACGTTGAGACAAAAAAACGGTTTTGGAAAACGGTATCCGGGATCGAGTCGCGAATAAATCCGACGGTCCGGAAAATGTAGTTTTCTGCGAAACTCCCGGTGTAAAAAATCACTTTAATTTTCCGCGGCCCCTGGCGGATTGTATTGAAAACCTCCTGACCATTCATATCTCCAATATCGGAATACGTCCGGGACGTGGTTTCCCCCTCGAAGCATTGCGACGAATAAACGAGGTTTAATTTGTGAACCGCAATCGTTAGCCTCAAAAGCTCCTCGCGGGTCCCTTTCGCCTCGATGAGCTCAACCAGGGGAAAGTCGATCATTCCAAACGGCTCGACGACGGTCATTTTTGGGGCCGTCCCGGTGAACTCCGAGACCGTGCAGGACCACAAAAGCACAAAAAGCCAAACGACCGCGCAAACCTTAAACCTCATTTCCCCCCCGTAAACATTTTCCCATTAAACGAAAACTCCCCGTTAAAAATCTTCGGGCAATAAAACGAGTAGTTTCCGTCCTGGCGGATCTCAAAAATCCCGAAGGCATGGACCCAATTATTCGGGCGGCCCTTGAGGAAAGGCGCGTCCAGGCGGCACAAACAACCGAGGGAGGCGGCCTCGATATACCCGCCGATTGACGGCTCATGATGAGTCAAAACGTCGTGGGTATGAAAATAATAAATATTTCCCTTGATGAGGCTCAAATGCTTTTTTGGGGCGGAGGGGCCGGTGTAAAGGCCGTGAGTAAAATGAAGTTTCCCGATCTTTAAAATTTCATTAACGGGGATGAGGTCAATATTCCGAGCGTTTAGGTCGAGCAAACTTTTGAGATCCGGGAGGAGGCCCAATTCGTCCAGGCCGAAAAAAAACTCTGGCATTTTGGCGACCATCGCCTGACGGATCCAATCCTCGTGATTTCCCTCAATGTATAAAATGTCTCCATTCGCTCCAATTTTCGATTTGAGCGCGTCCAGAAACTCCCTGGCCTCTACGACCTCCGGGATAAAAGATTTCGGCGCAAGGTCATTTGACGGCCAGTGAGAGACCCCCTCCGCGTCGAGGAGGTCCCCCCCGATGATATGTAAATGGGGTCTATACCAACCAACGAAGTCAAGTAAGGCCCCGACGGCCGCATGATCGCGGTTTTTTAAATGCGTGTCAGGTTGAGCAACGATCCGGAGGATTTCCGGGTTTCCGTGCCTGGCGAAAAGCTCGTCCAGGGGGATTTCGTGAACTTTAAACGACTCGATTTGTCGTTTGTTATACTTAAATTTTTTTTCTTTTTTACTCTTCGGGGAATCCGGGGCCATTCCCGCGGCCTGAAGCATTTGGGCGAATCCGCCGAAAACTCGGGTATATTCACCCTCCCCATAAACGGAGCGGAACTCGTCTCGTTTAGGTATCCTCCCCAGGTCGCACGCGAGGGACTGCAATTTTTGCAATAAAGCCGTTTTCGCGTCCATGCGTGATTTTATTGTTTCACATAATGGGCGGAATCAAAGAAAATAGTTTAGCAATGGGAAAAATACAAACGAGGCCGCTAGGTTTTAAGATCCCTCCGAAAATCAGGATTTCGGGCCGAATAAGTTACCAGGTCGTTTTCCAGGATGAGATCCGGGGAAATCCGAACCTTATGGGCCTGGCTGAACCTAACGAGCGGATGATTTATATCAAAATCGGAATGAGCGAGAGGGATACCTTCAAAACCCTCCTCCATGAGGTCATCCATTGTATTGAATTTGAGTCGGAAACCCCGATCCCCGAGCGAATCACCGAAACGCTCGAGGAGGGGATTTTCAAGGTCCTAAAACTTAATAAGATTTTATAGGTCAATATCATCGAAGGAGGCGGAACTCGGGGCCTGGTATCCGCTCCCGTAGGTTTTCCCGCCCCCGGCCGCGAGGGGTCGTTGCTCTTTTATCTCGAAATCCGGTTTCTTGTCTCCCGGTTGCTTAAAACCGTTAGGGAATGCCACGAAGGAGAGTTTCTTTCCGTCAAGCTCGAGCGAAATTGAGAGGAACTCTCCCCCGTTTGACGCGGTTTTTTTCCAAATCGCCCCGACTTTTTTCTGTTTTTCCATGATTCATTTTCCTTTCAACATTAACGGGAGGTTTCCTCGGACAAATGCCCTTTCCCGTCGCAATGGGGGCATTTGATTTTGATTGGTTTAATAACCTTTTTTGGTAATTCGTCGTTTGTTCTCCATAGAATTGCAAGATTTCCCGATACCTCGCACGTTTTTGTCCCGATCGACTCAATGACCCCGGCCCTCTCAAGCTCCGCGAACCTGGGCGAAATTGTATCCCTGGTCATTTCCTTAAAATACTTCGCATGGATCTCTCGAGCGGTCGAAGGCCCGGACATATAAAGAGCCGTGTAAACCTTGAACCGGAGGGGGGAGAGCAAACCCTCGGAGTCAATTCGGCGGTAAGTATCAATTGAGGTTACGCGCGCCATAAGTTACCCAAAAATAACCAGGCCGATAATGAGCCCGATTACTCCGAGGATTATTCCGCCGATTGCATACCCAATGATTCCAAAAATCAGGGGCGGAAATATACAGCAAGCGGCCGCTCCAACTATAAACGTCAACATTTTTTCTTTCCTTTCCCGCACGTACAAATAAAAACCAGGCACTCGAAATCATGTTCTTTCATTCAATCCTCATCTCTAAACTCTTTATTTGATCCAAAAACTTTCGGAGCTAGGTCCCTGGCAAGATCCATGTCCGCATTGCTTGGAAATTGTTTTAGGCAATAATAAGCCTCGTCTCTGATCCATTTTGGAACTCGCGAGGCTTTTTTTGGATTCAAAAGATCCATTAAAAATTCCCTAGTATTCAAAATTGCGAAACTTTTCGCGATTGGAATATTCATAAAATAAACTCGTCGATGAGCCAAATCGCAATTAAAACGGCGGCCGTTGTTATGAAGGAAACTAGAAACGAAATCCAATAAACTCGAAAATTTCGCATTAGTCGCGCTCCCTATCGTCTAGCCTGGAAAGGGCCCGCTCGATCGTCTCGAGCTCCGCCTGGTATTTCTCGACCGCCTCCTCGTCAAGCTGCAACTCGGGATCGGTTGAGTTTGCGAAGCGCAATTTCTCGCGGAGTTTCTCCGCTCTACGGTATGCCGATTGAATGCTCATAATAGTTGAACTCCTTTTATTGTTGAATAACCAAACCAAAACGTATGAAAAACCCAAATGTAAGAATTTATAAACTCGGCCGCCTTTTCGCCTTTCGTGGTCATCACTCCCCGCCCTTCAATGCGTCGCGGGCAATTTCATGCGCCCATTGTCCGCTCGTTTCTGGACCTGAAAACATACCGATTTTTTCGAGAGCCTCTCGAAACCTGGCGTTTTCGGACTTCAATCTCTCGAGCTCCTGGGTTTGTTTGATGAGGTTTTGCTCCCAAATCTTTTTATAGTTTTCCGTCATTTCCATGAAATCACTCATTTGAGGCTCCCGGTTAAAACCGACTTAAACCAGGCATAAACCGCGATCCCGAGCAATCCTCCGAATACGACACAAAGACCAAGGCAAATCGAAACTCCACAAAGAAACAAAAACTCCTCGAAAATCATCACTCCCTCCCTCGCGCTCTCATGCACGCGTTACACGTTTTCCCATTCATTTTTGAACAGGTTTTCCCGCAGGTCGCACATTTGGACCGGCGGCAGTTAAAACAGAGCTCATGCCGACTTGATTGGGGCCGATTGCATTTTTTGCAAGGTTGATAAAGCCCCGGATTTTTTGGTTTGAATGTTTCGACCGTTTCCATTTTCACCTCCCGAATATCCACCAAAAAAAATACGTTACAAACAAACCCCAAAAACTGACGATTGCCAAAACCCCAATAATTGCTTTTTTGATTGTCATAAATCCCCCGATTTTATTTTGGGGGGCGACGAGCTTCAACCTTCGCCGCCCCCTCTGGACGAGGAGAGGAACCACCCAAACCCCGCCCGTTATTTATTTTTTCCGACTCTCCCGAATGAAGTTTTCAACGTGACCGATGAACTCCAACTCCTCCGCCGTATGGTCGCGGTTTTCCTCATGAGCCTTTTTATTGAAGTATTGAACGATCATGATCGCGTCGTCCATGCCGATTTCGGCGATCGTTTTCCCGACGTATTTCTTGCCGAATGGGACACGGTATTCCGTGCCGATTGAAAGCTCGGGGGGATTATTTGAGTTTTCAACCGACACGGATTTTTGAGGAGCTTCGGCAATCATTGCCGCGGGCAACTCAATTTTAGTTATCTCTTTTTTTGTTGGAACGGTTTCGACCGGCTCCTCAGCCTGGGCCATTTCCTCGCGGGTATAGATTCCGGAGAGGTCATTCGGGAATGCCTTTCGAATTGCCAGGCTCTCGCAAACTTTAGAGAGCATGAGCGCGGGCATTTGAGCCCATAAACCGGAGAGGTCCCCGGCCTTATGCTTCCCGTATTGGTCGTCATACTTATGTTTTTGTGCGTACTCGTCGAAGATCGCAACCGCGACGAGAGGCTCCCGGAAACCCTTTTTATGGACCCCAATTTTACAGGCGGAGGGAGGAGTTTTAGAGAGCCAAACGTCTCTCCAAACCCCGTCCTCTCCGCACCATTGAGGAGCGGTTTGTCCCTCATAAACCCCGGACCGCTCCGCAACCAGGCGAAAACCGTCGATCGAAGTCTGAATTTGGACCTTTCCGGTTTTCTTGTTTTTGATGAAATAGATTTGTCGAAGGACTGGATCGAGCCCGGTCCGGCGACATTGTTCGATAAAGAGCTGCAACTCGTCGTTGGTTGCTCCCTCGCAAATCGTTCTCTTGATGAGGTCGATTTTCTCGGGGTTGAACTGGATAGACTGATTCGGATTTGTAACGACTAGATTCATGTTTGTGGTTCCTTTCAATTTGTGGTTACAAAACTCTTTTCGCAAACCGAAGAGAGTTTTGCAACCGCTTTTTTTTAAATTGTCACTTTTATATATTTCGAGCCTTTTTTCCGATACGGCGCAAGGTCGACTCCGGAGAGCTCCGGGATTTTCTTATAATCAACCGACCCCTCGCGCTCGATCCAGGCAATCGAGATTTCGGAGTTTGAGATTTGGGTTGCTCCGTGCTCGGAGAGGATCCGCTCGGCAAGGGTTTTAATCTCATCATCAATCTCCGCGAGTCTTCGGGAGATTTGAACGGACGCGACCTTGAGAGCGTGGATCCGCTCAATGTCTGGGGAGGTTAGGTTTTGGATCGGAGCCGGGACATTATTCGCGAGGACCTCGTCGAGCTCGGCAATAAACTCGAGGCCGGAGATTGCGAGAGCGTTTTGAAATGCCGGATCCGCCTTAACCTCGAGGACCTTTACCTCTCCGGAGTATACGAAGGCGAGGAGCGTTTTCGCGTACCCAGTGCAAAGCATTTGCCATTGCACTTGTGAGAAATAATGCTCGGGGATTTTCTCGCAATACTTATTGAATGTTTCGACCCTCGCGCAGGACTTGACCTCGAGGATCGTTTCCCGGTCCACGTCGATCCCGTCAAGGGAGGCGAAAAATCGCTCGTTTGCCGGATGCTCGACGACCATAGGCTGAAAATTGAACCCTTGAGCGTTTAACTTATCCCGGACGACGGCCTCCCATTCGTGACCCTCGCGAAAAAGGTTTTCGAGGTACTGGCTCGGGGCCTCGGTTTTGCCGGTTGATTTTTCGGAGA
>Ga0315903_10006097_pt1 | contig 15509 bp, 17 predicted proteins | sample LakEriMetagenome_7_FD_203524 | JGI IMG/M metagenome (GOLD analysis project Ga0315903, IMG submission 203524) | Freshwater fungal communities from buoy surface, Lake Erie, Ohio, United States - Buoy 2 MA119 | ecosystem: Environmental > Aquatic > Freshwater > Lake | place: USA: Lake Erie, Ohio...
GCGCCAAAGCCATATACATTCGAGCAAGTTTCACAGATCATTAAGTAAGGGAATCTAAATACATGTCAGATAACACAACTTTCGCAGATCTCGACGAGAACGAGATTCCTACTTCTTACACTTCAGCGACTCCTGCTGCTGCGACAAACCGTCCAGCAATCAAGGCACCAGGTGCTGGCACAGGTCGTCGTAAGGAAGCAGTTGCTCGTGTTCGCCTCGTTCCAGGAACAGGTCGCTGGGTTATCAACGGCAAGGCACTTGACGCATACTTCCCAAATAAGGTTCACCAGCAATCAGTTTCTGAACCACTTCGCACAGTAGGTGCAGAGGGTCAGTACGATGTTTTTGCTCGCATCAACGGTGGTGGCGTTTCCGGTCAAGCCGGTGCACTTCGCCTTGGCGTTGCTCGTTCACTTAACGAGATCGATCAGGAAGCACACCGTCCAGCACTTAAGAAGGCTGGATTCCTCTCACGTGATGCACGTGTGATTGAGCGCAAGAAGTACGGCCTTAAGAAGGCTCGTAAGCGTTCACAATACTCAAAGCGTTAATTCACTTAAGGCGGCGTTCATGTCCCTTTTTGGTACAGATGGAATCCGCGGCTTGGCTAATGGCCAAATACTTACCGCTGAACTCGCACTCGATGTAGCCGTTGCTGCTGCACATATTCTCGTTGAAAGTTTTGATAATAAATCTGTGCGCCCGCGCGCAATTGTGGGTCAAGATTCACGAGCATCTGGTGAGTTTCTCGAGGCTGCAGTTGTTGCAGGTCTTACAAGTGCCGGCGTTGATGTCTATCGCGTTGGCGTCTTACCTACTCCAGCAATTTCATATCTAGTCGCAGCAACAAAGGCTGATCTAGGCGTAATGATCTCGGCCTCACATAATGCGATGCCAGATAACGGAATCAAGTTATTTGCTCGCGGTGGCGGCAAACTCGATGATTCAGTCGAAGCACTTATCGAAGCTCGCATTGGTGAGCCATGGGAGCGACCAACAGGACGTGGAGTCGGTCGCGCTATCAACGATGACGGCGCAAAAGAGAAGTACATCGAGCATTTAATGACATCAGTTACTACGCGCTTAGATGGGCTCAAGATCGTTGTTGATTGCGCAAATGGTGCGGCATCTTTTGTGGCACCTGATGCGCTGGCACGAGCAGGGGCGACAGTTGTTGCAATTTCACATGCCCCTGATGGTTGGAACATCAACGATAACTGCGGTTCGACCTATCTTGCTAACCTCAAAGCGGCTGTAATCAAAGAAGGCGCTGATTTTGGTATAGCTCACGATGGAGATGCCGATCGCTGTCTGGCAGTTGATGCGCAAGGCAATGAAGTCGATGGCGACATGATCATGACAATTCTTGCAATCGGAATGAAGGCAAGTGGCCAACTTAAGGCAGATACCATCGTTGGAACAGTAATGAGCAACTTAGGTTTCATGCACGCGATGAAGGAAGCCGGCATTGCGGTAGAAACAACTCCTGTCGGAGATCGCTATGTTCTTGAGCGCATGCTCGAAAAAGATTTTGTTTTAGGTGGCGAACAATCTGGCCATGTCATTATGCGCAAATATGCTAATACGGGTGATGGACTTTTGACCGCGTTAGCCATCGCGCAAGAAGTGGCGCGCAGTAAGAAATCTTTGGCAGAGCTGGCATCTGCAATGACACGTTTTCCTCAAATACTTATCAACGTTAAGGACGTGGCAAAAGAGAAGTTACCTACCTCTAAGGCAATCGCAGATGCTGTTGCTACTGCAGAGGCGAAGTTAGGATCTTCTGGACGAGTTTTGCTACGCGCCTCTGGGACAGAAGCCCTCGTAAGAGTCATGGTTGAAGCCCAAAGTGATAGCCTTGCCTCTGAAGTTGCGACAACGCTTGCAGATGTCGTAAGAAAAGAACTTTCTCTGTAATTTGGATTGATAAGAAGGAGAGCAAATAATGTGCGGCATTGTGGGATACACAGGCGCACGATCTGCAGTTGATCCACTTATCGAAGGACTTCGCCGTCTTGAATATCGCGGCTATGACTCAGCTGGAATCGCACTCGGCACACCAACATCACTCTTTATTGAAAAGCGTGCCGGAAAGCTGGCAAACCTAGAGAGTGCGCTCTCACCAAATATCCCGGTAGTTCATTCAGGGATTAGCCATACTCGTTGGGCAACTCATGGTGGACCGACTGATCGCAACGCACATCCTCACGTTGATAACGAGGGCAAGTTAGCTGTTATCCATAATGGAATTATCGAAAATTACTCAGAACTTAAGACAGAACTCGAATCTCGTGGACATACATTCTCTTCAGATACAGATACTGAATCTGTTGCCCACCTGCTCTCAGATCTTCGCAAAGAGCATGGGGGAGATTTAACTCAGGCGATGCGCGCTGCAGTCAAACTCTTGCGCGGCTCATTTACCTTGTTGGCTGTTCACGCAGATGATCCAGAGCGAATTGTTGGCGTTCGTCGCAACTCTCCACTTGTTGCTGGAATTGGTGATGGCGAGAATTTCTTAGCCTCAGACGTTGCAGCATTTATCGATTACACCAAGCGCGCAATCGAACTTGGTCAGGATGAAATCATCACCATCACGCCAGAATCAGTTGAGATTATCGATCTTGATGGCAAGGCTGTCGCTCCACGTGAATATGAAATCACATGGGATGCAGCTGCTGCCCAAAAGGGTGGCTTCACGCACTTCATGCTCAAGGAAATCTTTGAGCAGCCTAAGGCAGTTGCAGATACTTTGATCGGTCGCTTGAGCGATAACGATCAGATTCTCATTGATGAACTTCATATGTCTGATGCTGAGATTGCAGCGCTCAAAAAGATTGTTGTGATTGCCTGCGGTACCGCATTTCACGCAGGCATGGTTGCAAAGTACGCGATCGAAAAGTGGGCAAAGATTAGCGTTGAGGTAGAGATTGCAAGTGAGTATCGCTACCGCGATCCAATCGTTGATAGCTCCACTCTTGTAGTCGCCATCTCGCAATCAGGTGAGACGATGGATACCTTGATGGCAGTTCGTCATGCAAAGGCTGCCGGTGCTCGCGTCCTAGCAATTTGTAACACCAATAGCTCAACAATTCCGCGCGAATCAGATGCTGTTATTTACACACATGCCGGCCCTGAGATTGCCGTTGCATCTACTAAAGCGCTGCTGACACAGATTGTCGCCGTCTACTTACTAGGTCTCAAGCTTGCTCAAGTACGAAAAGAACTCAGCGATAAAGAAGTGAAGACCATCTATCACCAGATGCTCGAACTTCCAGGACAGATCGAACAGATTCTTGAGACTGTCGAGCCACTTCGTGAATTGACTCGTAAATTTGCAACGTCAGACACCGTCTTATTCTTAGGCCGCAACGTGGGATATCCCGTTGCCCTGGAAGGTGCGTTGAAGTTGAAAGAACTTGCCTACATTCATGCAGAGGGATTTGCCGGCGGCGAACTTAAGCATGGACCGATTGCTTTGATTGATTCAGTGAAGCAGACACCAGTGATTGCGATCTTGCCTGCAGGACATGAAAATGCCCTAGACGAGAAGATGCTCAGCAATATTCAAGAAGTTAAGGCGCGCGGTGCTCGCGTAATCGTTATTGCTCAAGAAGGCGATGCGGTCGTTGGTGCTGAACACATCATCCGAATTCCTTCAGGACCGGCGCTATTGCAACCAATCTTGGCAACTGTTCCATTGCAGGTCTTCGCTTATGAAATGGCAGTAACACGTGGAAACGATGTAGACCAACCTCGAAACCTGGCTAAATCTGTCACGGTGGAGTAAATGACAGAAGCAATTGAAATTCGCAAGGCCCAGAGAAATAGAGCGTTTAAGTGGTCAGCAATCCTGTTTGCCGGCTTCTTGATTGTGACGCAGCAGGTATACACCTATGGCCCACTGACTGTATTTGATAAGCGAATCAATAGCTCTCCAAAACCACAATTTGAAGGTCTCGCCGGATTTATTCTGCGCAGACTTGATGATCTAGGTTTGCGCGGATTAACTGCAACAGTCTTACTTTTAGCAGCAGCATTTATTGCGTGGAAATTTAAAACGTGGCGCCCACTTAACTTGGCTTTTCTGTCGCTGATACTCCTCAACCTCGTTGTGGGTTCAGCGAAGTTATTACTTGGCCGCACAAAGCCGCGTCTTGGAATTGATCTCTTACATGCAGGTGGAATGTCATATCCCAGCGGCCATGCATCTAATGCTGTTTTATCGTGGGGAATCTTGGCGTATCTAATCTATAGGTATGCACACGTTGATAGATATCAAGGTCGATTAGCAACCGCTGGTGTCGTAGCAATTTCTCTGACTGTTTGTACCGTCTCATTGATTCGTCATACTCATTGGTTTACAGATCTTTTGGGTGGCCTATTTGTAGGCAGCGCTCTACTTGTGGCGGTAATCGCCGTAGATAGGTATGTTCCCTCGAAAAGCCAACTGCACTAGACTTCACGTCATGATTGATGGAATCGGCATCGATGTTGTTGATATCGAGCGCTTTAGAGAAAGCATCGATCGCACACCCGGATTACGGGAAAAACTTTTCACACCGGCAGAATCAAGCAAACCAATTGCATCCCTTGCCGCTCGCTTTGCAGCGAAAGAAGCTCTCTATAAAGCGCTAAGCCCAGCACATGGTCTGGCCTGGCATGAGGCTGAAGTAATCAACTTTGAAAATGGAAAGCCTGCCTTTCTCTTCCGCGGTGCAATCGCTGACCTCGTTGATGGGGCGCAAGTGCATCTCTCGCTTTCACACGATGGTGGAATTGCATCTGCAATGGTGGTTCTTGAGCGATGAGCACAAATAACCGCGCAGAAGCAATTGTTGATCTTGATTGCATCACAGCGAATGTGAAACACCTTAAGGCGCTAGCTGGTGTGGATCTCATGGCAGTTGTTAAGGCTGATGCATACGGACATGGACTTGTGCCTGTTGCTCGTGCAGCACTTGCTGGTGGTGCAACATCTTTAGGCGTTGCTCTCCTTGAAGAGGCAATCACGCTGCGAGATGCTGGAATAACTGCACCAATCTTGGCGTGGCTGGTACCACCGGGATCTGATTACAAGGCAGCTGTTGATCACGATATTGAGTTAGCTGTTTCGTCGATAGTTGCACTAGAAGAAATCGGCGCTGTGAAATCTTCCAACCGTCCACGTGTGCATTTGGAAGTAGATACTGGAATGACTCGCGGTGGATTTTTGAGCGAGTGGGGCAAGCTCGATGCTCATCATGTTTCCAATGTAGATATCGTCGGAATCTTCTCTCACTTTGCTCGCGCTGATGAACCGGGGCAAGAGCAGAATGATCTGCAACGTGCACGGTTCAAAGAGATGGTCGCAACCTTAGAATCATTTGGATTTACAAAGATTGTTCGCCATCTCTCCAACTCTGCGGCGACGCTCAAGGATGAGGACTCACGTTTTGATCTAGTCCGAACAGGTATTGCAATCTACGGATTAACTCCAGATGTAAATACTCTGGGTACTTCAGCATCACTCGGTTTAAAGTCTGCTATGACGCTGCGCGCAAAGTTACATTTAGTAAAAGAAGTGCCAGCCAATTCACCCGTTGGATATGGCGCAACTGCTGTAACAGATCGTTATACAAAACTTGGAATTGTCGCGATGGGATATGCCGATGGAATTCCACGCATTGCACAAGGTGCTGGAATATTTGTCCATGGCAAATGCGCACCAATAATTGGTCGAGTTTCAATGGATCAATTCGTTGTTGATTTAGGCCCAGAGTCCGAAGCAAAATCAGGTGATTGGGTAGAAGTTTTCGGTGATGGCCTCGCAGGGGGTTATACGGCCGAAGATTGGGGCAGCGCATCTGGCTCAATTAATTACGAGATAGTTACACGAATTGGCCCTCGTGTGCCTAGAATCTACCGATCAAGTTCGCAGGCGACAGAGTAGGAGATGATGTGAGTTCGGATTCTCTACTCTCCATCTCCAACCTCACTGTTGAGTTTGGTGGCCTAAAAGCTCTTGACGATGTATTTCTCAATCTTGAGAGCAATCAAGTTGTTGGTCTGATCGGCCCCAACGGTGCGGGCAAGACAACTTTATTTAATGCAATCTGCGGACTGGTTAAGCCAACATCTGGAACTTTGTCACTCAATGGCAAGCAGCATGACTGGCCCGCAACTCACGACTTAACATCGCTAGGAATTTCTCGCACACTTCAAGGCGTCGGTCTTTTCCCAGATCTCACCGTGGCTGAAAACGTCATGATCGGTGCGCAGAAGTTTGCTCGCACAGGATTGATCTCTGCAGGGTTTAGTCGAAACAAGAAAGATGAACGCGCGCTTCGTGAACGCGCGCATTGGGCGCTTGAGCGCGTATATGCCGGCAGCCTTTCCGATAAGCGCGCAGATGCTCTGTCATATCCAGATACCAAGCGAGTTGCAATCGCTCGCGCGCTAGTGAGTGAACCAACAATCCTCATGCTTGATGAGCCTGCAGGTGGACTCGGTGCACAAGATATTGAGTGGATGAATGACTTGATTCGCAATCTTCGCTCTGCAATGTCGATCCTGATCGTAGAACACCACATGGATGTTGTTATGAGCGTCTGTGACCAACTCTATGTTCTTAACTTTGGTGAAGTTATCTCCAGCGGAAGTTCAGAGACTGTCCGTCGCGATCCTGCTGTTATCGCTGCCTACCTCGGAACCGGGGTTGCATGATGTTAAGAGTCAATAACTTAACGGTTGATCACGGAGCGATTCGCGCGATCCATGGCATTTCATTCTCTGTTGAAAAGGGCCAATTAGCGGCCATCATCGGCTCTAATGGCGCTGGAAAGACAACTCTTATGCGCACGCTCTCTGGATTAAAGAGCGCTGAAAGCGGTACTGCTACTTGGTTAGATCACAACCTTTTGCACGGAAAGCCAGAACATCATGTGCGCCAAGGCGTTTCACATGTTTCTGAAGGTAAATCAGTCATTGCACAATTAACTGTTGAGGAAAACCTTGACCTTGGAGCTCTCTGGCGACGTAATAGCACAGAAGCTAAGGCGACAAAGGAAGAAGTCTTTAACCTATTTCCTCGTCTAGAAGAACGACGTAAACAACTAGCTGACACTCTTTCAGGCGGTGAGCGACAGATGCTCGCAATTGGTCGTGCCTACATGTCACGCCCTGCACTATTACTTCTTGATGAGCCATCTCTTGGTCTTGCACCCCTTGTCATCGAACAGATCTTCCAATCGATCCGACAGATTGTTGATTCAATGGATGTGACCGTTGTTCTCGTTGAACAAAATGCAATGGGTGCGCTAAAGATTGCTGATACCGGAGTTGTACTTAATCTTGGAACCGTTGCAGCAAGCGGAAAAGCATCTGACCTAATCGCCGACCCAGCAGTTCGCACTGCTTACTTGGGATTCTAGGGGAGCGCCATGAATCAATTTCTAGATATGCTCATGATCGGAATAAGCGCTGCATCCATTTATTCCTTGATGGCAATTTCGATGGTTTTGGTCTGGCGATCTACTCGCGTTGTTAATTTTGCACAGGCTGGAATGGCGCTCTTATCTTCCTACATCGGCTATGAATTAGTTGCACGAGTCGGCAATTTCTGGATTGCACTACCTCTTGCAATGATTCTTGGCGCAGCCTTTAGCGCATTCATCGAGTTTGTCTTGATGCGTACCCTGCAAAAGCACAGCACTCAAGGTGCAATTGCTGCAATCGCACCGATTATTGCAACACTTGGACTTCTTGGTTTGATTCGTGCAGGTATCGGATTCATCTGGGGCCATGGGGATGTGCAGATTGAGGCTCCGCTTTCTAAAGTTGGATTTAAGTTCGGTGATATGACCATCATTATGAACCCGATGAGTCTCTTTGTTCTTCTCTTTGTAATTACGCTCATGATCATCGTGAGCATTATTTTCCAGAAGACAAATATTGGACTTGCTTTGCGCGCATCTGCTTATGCACCAGAGATTGCTCAGCTTGCTGGCATCCGCGTCTCTGGCATCCGCACATTGGGTTGGGCGATTGCAGGAGCAGCAGGTGCTGCCGCCGGAATCTTACAAACAGTCAACGGAACAGGTGCACTTACCCCGGAGTCACTCGAATTTAGTTTGCTCCTAGTCTTTGGATTTATTGCAGCTGTTATCGGTGGACTTGAATCTCTACCGGGTGCAGTACTTGGAGCGCTCATTCTTGGATTAGTTCTTGCAGCTGTTCAAATCTATATAAGTGGAGCACTCGTCTTTATCGTTGCATTCTTACTCTTGTTATTAGTTTTGATTGTACGTCCCCAAGGATTCTTAGGTTCTAAGGCAGGTCGCCGTGCTTAAGAAACATCCAATCATCACATTTGCCTTCTTTGGCTATGTCCTATTCCTTATTAGCAATCGCCTCGATGAACTTCGTGTCTATCAAGGTGCAACAGTTGCGATCTACGCAATTGGTGTCGCATCCCTGATTCTCCTTATTGGTTATTCAGGTCAAGTCTCACTTGGCCACGGTGCACTTCTTGCGATCGGTGGTTACGCAGCAGCACTTGCTCGAATTCATTACGATGCGCCTGTCTGGTTAACATTTGTTGTAGCCGTATTCGCCGCAGCAATAGGTGGAGCACTTTTAGGTTTAGCTGCTGCGCGATTGAGTGGTCCGTATTTAGCTGGAACAACTCTTGCGCTGGCAATTGGTCTGCCATCTATTGCAAACCAATTCCCTATTCTCGGCGGTGAACAAGGAATAACTTTTGATATCGGATTACCTCCAGCATCCCTTGGTGAAGATTTCACACAGTACAAATGGTTCTTCTGGATCTGTTGGGCAGCTGCCCTCGTTACTCTCTATTGGCTTCGAAATGTTCTCAATTCCAGATATGGCCGTGGCTGGCGTGCGGTGCGAAGCAACGATGTCGCTGCCGAACTTGCTGGCCTCCACGTGGGTCGTAATAAAGTTCTAGCCTTTACCATCAGCGCAGGCCTTGCAGGCCTGGCAGGAGCTCTCTTGGCGATGACAATAAACCTCGCCTCACCAGGTGTTTTCCCGCTTGCGCTCTCATTTTCTCTCGCGACAGGCGCAGTTCTCTCTGGCGTAACTACCCTCGGAGGCATCATGATTGGCTCAGTGACTCTGGTGGCCATCCCTGAGATCGCCCTAGCGATAGCCAATCGCTACGGCTCAGAGACGATCACTACGAACTTGCCAGGTTTGTTGGTGAGCGCGTTACTGATCTTGACTGTTCTCTTCGTTCCAAATGGACCGGTTGAACAGATGCACGCTAAGCGTGCGAAGAGAGGACACTCTTCGCATAGCCCGGTCGAGATCTCAGTACGCGTTGGACATAAGACATGGTCAACAAAGAAGTAGTACAGAAGAAGTAGTACAGAAGTAAGAAAGAATCCCGCAAGGGCCCTCGATGGAAGGAATGAAATGATCAGAATCAAACGTCGGAAGTTGATAACAACTTCTGCGGTGCTTGCAATTGCAGCCCTCACAGTAGCTACTGTGCCCGCACAAGCGCTGAACCCACAAATGGCAGATCCTGGAGTTACCGCCTCAACAATTAAGTTGGGCATTACCTCTCCACTGACCGGTATCGCTTCTCCTGGATATAGCAAGATTCCAGGTGCGATGAAGGCATACTTCGATTACGTCAATACAAATGGCGGAGTCAACGGTCGCAAGATCACACTTGTGAGCAAGGACGACCAGTACATCCCAACAACTGCAGTGGCTAAGGCGAACGAACTCATTCTTCGCGACAAGGTCTTCGCACTTGTAGGAACACTTGGAACAGCGAGCACAAAGGCTCTTACCGCGTCAACACAGCTTTCAAAGCGCGGAATTCCTTCACTCTTTGTTAATACAGGCTGGAGTGGTTTTGCCGACAAGAAGGCATACCCAACAACATTCTCAATCTTGCCTTCATATCAAATGGAAGCAAAGATCATGGCTAAGTACGTCAAGGAAACCTACGCAGGCAAGAAGATTGCCCTCATCTATCAGGATGATGACTTTGGTCGCGATGCACTCGCTGGCTTTAAGACAGCAGGCCTGACATTTGATGTATCCATTCCTTACGCTTCAGGTTCACAGGCTCTACCTGCAACAGGTGCTGGCTGGATCTCTAAGCTCAAGACCGCAGGTGCTGAAGTCACAGTCTTCTTCGGTGTGACATCTGCAGCAACTGCAGCTCTTGCAAATGCTTATGGCGCAGGATTTAAGACACAGTGGGTCTTGGGTTCAGTCAGTGGCGATGCAACAGCAGTCGCAGCAGCTAACCCTGCCTATGTGCCACTTCTCTTCGGTGCAAAGGGCTTCTCATTTGCTCCAGCTCCAACAGATACAACTGATGAATACATCAAGTTGTTCCAGTCAATCTATGCAGCAGCTCAGCCAAAGCAGACCTTCGATAACAACGTTGTCGCCGGTATGTCTAACGCTTTCTTAGCAGTTCAAGCACTTAAGGCAGCTGGTCCAAACTTGACACGCAAGGGTCTGATCAGCGCAATCGAGACAAAGGGTTCAACCTTTGCTAACCCATTCCTTACTCCACTCGGTTACTCAACAACATCACACAGTGGTGCTAACGGTTACTGGGTTGGAACATTTGGACCAACCGGTATGTTGACACCTGATGGTGGCAAGTACACCGTCTACTCAACCGATTCAGGAACTGGCCCTGTTGTTCTTTCAACATACAAGCGCCCAGCAATGCCTGCGAAGGGACTCTAATGATGAAAATCTCACTTAAGTCACGTATCGTCTCAGTACTTGCTGTCACAGCACTTGCTGGAACAGTAGTAGTCGGTGCACCAACTGCAGCTAACGCTGCACCACAGTGCCTAACCGCCAACTTCGTTACCCAATGCGCAGGCGTTGGTGCAGATGGCGCTCCATACACATTCGTTGCAGCCGCAAACTTCAATGGAACAGTGTTTGTGTATTCACATGGAGTTCGCCCGCCAATCGACATCCCGGCAACACTTGCTCCAGTTGGTCCATACACAAAGACCAATGCAGCAGAACCTGCTCCACTTGCTGCAAGTGACTTGTCAGTCATGAACAAGCTAATTGCTGCCGGTTACGGCGTTGCAGGTTCTGGTTTTTCTCGCCAGGGCATCAACACCGCTGAAGCACTTGCTGCGAACAAGGAATTGATCGCAACATTTAAGACAAAGTTCCCAACAACAAAGAATGTAATTGCATGGGGAGTATCTCTTGGTGCAATGCACTCACAGATGTTGGCTGAGAAGAACCCAGAGCTTGTCGATGGCGTGATTCTTGCTTGTCCTGCAGCAAATCCACAGGATGCGTTGATGGCTTACTTTGGCGATGCTCTCTGGGGCTTTAAGGCTCTCTTTGATCCAAGCATCAAGGTTGGTGGCTACTCCACTGATCCTGCGACTCGTGCAGCAGAGCAGTACGCAAATATCGGTAAGGTTCTTACCGTTCTAGGGAAGCTTTCCGCGGGTCTCGCAACTGGCGCATGGCCAGATACAGCAAGCCCTGCAGGTAAGGCTCTTCAAGCAGCTGGTATCCCTTCACGTTCTGCGTTGTTGACTGTTGGCCTCATGGCTGGCGTCTCAACACGAAGCAAGCATGTGGATGGAACATCTGGTCCTGTCGGGGCTGCTGAAACTTATCCATTGGCTATCGCACCAGCAGTTGGTGTTCTAGAAAACTTAGGCGCAACGCTGAACTACGGAACACTACTCATCGCAGATGGTGAACTACTTGCTGGTGGAAAGGTCTTTGATAATACAAAGACCGATTACGCAGCACGTGTTGCAGCAGATGCTGACATCTACTCATTCGCACTCAGTGGTAACGCTGCAGTAGCTGGCATCATCGGTGCTCTCGCTGCAACACCACGCGAGACTGCAGATCCAGCAGCAGTTGCGAAGATTCCAAGCTTGGTTGGTCTTTCAGGAAAGATCACAAAGCCAACCTTGATTTTCCAGTCTGAATCAGATGAGTTCGTGCCAGCTTCAATTGTCCAGTGGTATATCGATACTTACGCTGAACAATATGCAGGTGAGAAGATGAAGGCGATGGCAGATGCTAAGAAGTCACGTAGCTATGTCGCACCAACAAACAACTTGGTCGTACTGTGGCAAAAGACTGCCGCTAAGTACTCCAAGTTTGTTGGTACCTCACCGGATCTCACAGCGACACCAGGTGCTGGAACAGGCCACTGCGCCTTCACTGCAGCACAGTGGTTGGCAGCAGCTGATCTCATGGTTGCAACACTTAAAGATGGCAAGTTCCCACTAGGCGGCAAAATTGCAACAACTGCCCGCAAGGTTGGCCTGTCATATGACAATAAGTTCAGAGTGCCTCTATTTAAGTCACTTCAGTAACTTATAAAAGCAGTAAGTACGAAAGGCCCTGGGAAACCAGGGCCTTTCGTCATCTACTACCCTTGAGCATTATGGGCACACGTGAAGTTGGCACGCATCGCATTACAGATGTTGAGCAGATGGCTGCCCTCGGTGAAAAGATTGCACGCAAATGTCGTGCTGGAGATTTGATACTTCTTAACGGTCTACTGGGTGCAGGTAAGACTGTATTTGTACAGGGGGTTGGCCGCGCACTCGGATTCAGCGATGTCACATCACCGACCTTTGTAATCTCGCGAATTCATAAAGGTTCATTGCCGTTAATCCATGTCGATGTTTATCGTTTACTAGAAGCTGGAAATGCTGCTGCCTATCTCGATGATTTAGATCTTGATACTGCTCGCGAGGATGGCCTTACAGTTATTGAATGGGGCGGGGCAGAATCTGCTCGCCTAAGCGATGATCGTTTAGAGATTGATATTGATCGCACAAATGATGAACGAGTTGTCACGATCCGCGCAATTGGTTCTCGCTGGGACGGCGTAGAGCTATGAGCGTCTCTCTCGTTATTGATACCGCCACAGCACGAACAATCGTGGGCATTGTGAGAGATGGTGAAATCCTTTGGCAGGGATTCCACGATGGTGCAACTGATCACGGTAATGCTGTTGCAGCGCTAGTAAAACAAGCGCTGGCTGCGGGAGTTAATCCTGATCGTGTTGTTGTAGGTATGGGTCCGGGACCATTTACTGGCCTGCGCGTTGGAATCGCATTCGCTCGCGCATTTGCGGCAGCGCGAAATATTCCAGTCGTTGGTATTTGTTCCCTTGATGCGATCGTTGTCGATCAAGATGAGTACACCGTTGCAATAGATGCTCGTCGTAAAGAGATTTATTGGGCTTCATACAAATCTGGAAAGCGCATCGAGGGACCGGCAGTTAACTTCCCTGCAGATGTCGACGGTTATCTCCTTGATCTCTATCCAGATATCTCTCGACTTGTTGAGTTATCTGCTGATCAGAACTACACAGAGCCGTTCTACTTACGTAGGCCAGATGCGGTAGCAACGGTGGATCGAACATGACAATTACTTATCGCGCGATGATCCCGTTAGATATTCCAGTTGTTGCAGCAATGGAGAAAGAGATCTTTAAAGATGATCCATGGTCAATTGGCCAATTCAAAGAAGAGATCTCCAATAACGGGATTACTCGCCATTATCTGGTTGCCTGCGATAGCGACCACAAGATCATTGGCTGGGCAGGTGCGATGTGTGCGGCCGAGGGTACAGATACAGATATTTTGACCGTAGCTGTTGACCCTGACTTTCGTCTTCGCGGAATTGCGCGTCACATGGTGACCTCCCTAATTGATTGGGCATATTCAAAAAAATCTCCAACGATTTTCTTAGAGGTTGAAAAGAACAATCTGGCTGCGCAAGCTCTCTATATCTCGGAAGGCTTCACAGTGATCTCGATGCGTCCTGATTATTACGGAGCGGGCATTGATGCGCTTGTGATGTCCAAGGTGCTCGAATGAGAGGGCCGCTAGTACTTGGTATTGAGACTTCATGTGATGAGACTGCGATCGGAATCGTTGCTGGACGTACCTTGCTTGCCAATGTCATCGCATCCAGTGTTGATGAGCATGCACGCTTTGGTGGAGTTGTGCCAGAGATTGCAAGCCGTGCTCACCTCGAGGCGATTCAACCAGCACTTGCTCAAGCACTTAAAGATGCGGGCTTAACGCTTCGAGATATTGATGCAGTTGCAGTAACTGCAGGTCCTGGACTAATTGGTGCACTCTTAGTTGGAACATCAACTGCTGCTGGTTTGGCACTTGGACTTGGGCGGCCGATTTATGCAGTCAATCATTTAGCAGCACACATCAGCGTTGATTACTTAACTCATAGCAATCCTGTCGAACCAACGATTGCTCTCTTGGTCAGCGGCGGCCATTCATCACTTTTAAAGATTGATGACATCACACATTCGATTACCAAACTTGGCGCAACGATGGATGATGCAGCAGGTGAGGCCTTCGACAAGATTGCGCGAATTATGGATTTAGGTTTTCCAGGTGGTCCTGCCATCGATCGCACCGCGCGCGATGGCAATCCGACTGCGATTGATTTTCCGCGCGGACTCACGACATCTGAAGATTGGAGAACTCGTCCTTACGATTTCTCATTCTCAGGACTTAAGACAGCAGTTGCTAGATACCTGGAAGCGACACCGCAGTATGCAAAAGCAGATGTTGCAGCTTCATTCCAAGAAGCTGTCGTGGATGTTCTCTTGCAGAAAGCAGTACGTGCCTGCCAAGAATCAGGAATCGATCGCCTTGTGATCGCAGGGGGAGTCGCTGCCAACTCGCGCCTTCGCCATCTGGCTACCGAGCGTTGCGAGCGCGCCAAGATCGCACTGGCCATCCCAGAGCCAACCCTCTGTACCGATAACGGGGCGATGGTGGCCTCACTAGGGGCTCTCATGGTCGCTGCCGGCCGTCCTGCCAGCCCGTTCGCCTTCGATGCGACCTCTTCCATGGCGGTGGAGGCTGTGAGCCTGTAACCCTCGATTTGCGAGTGGGAATAGGCGAGCCTAGTCTTAGCGTTAGCACTCTCGACCCCACACTGCTAATAGCAGCCAACAGCTATAAACCAACAGCAACAAAGGAGTAAGACCATGGCCATTGCCATTAAGCCACTTGAAGATCGCATCGTTGTAAAGACCAACGAGGCTGAGACAGTTACAGCATCAGGTTTGGTTATCCCAGATACCGCCAAAGAGAAGCCACAGGAAGGCGTAGTTCTAGCCGTTGGCCCAGGCCGCTTTGATGATGGCGTTCGCGTCCCAATGGATGTCAAGGTTGGCGATGTCGTTCTCTACAGCAAGTACGGCGGAACTGAAATGAAGTTCAACAACGAAGAGTTCCTCGTGCTTTCAGCTCGCGACGTTCTCGCAGTAATTGAGCGATAGACGATGGGAAAAATTCTAGATTTCGACGAGCATGCTCGTCGTGCGATGGAGCGCGGAGTAAATATCCTCGCTGACACCGTCAAAGTAACACTGGGTCCTAAGGGTCGAAACGTAGTGATTGCCAAATCATTTGGCGCACCAGTGATTACAAACGATGGCGTCACCATTGCAAAGGAAATTGAACTTTCAGATCCAGCCGAGA
>Ga0315903_10006099_pt1 | contig 15506 bp, 17 predicted proteins | sample LakEriMetagenome_7_FD_203524 | JGI IMG/M metagenome (GOLD analysis project Ga0315903, IMG submission 203524) | Freshwater fungal communities from buoy surface, Lake Erie, Ohio, United States - Buoy 2 MA119 | ecosystem: Environmental > Aquatic > Freshwater > Lake | place: USA: Lake Erie, Ohio...
CGACTCCAGCAGGTAGCGATTCGCGGCCTTTGAGACGAAAAAGTCGCTGCCCAAGTGCCGACGACCGTCCGGTCCTTCGTCCTATCCGTGCGTTCACACCCGGATTTTTGACGCCTGCTCCACGATCGTTTCGAGCGGCACGAGGTTGCCCTTGTTGCAGCCGGGGCAGGCTTCGGCCGCCTCGGCCCAGGCGGCGGGGCTGGCGAGGTTTGAATCCCAGAACGGCCAGGTGCGGCATTGCCGCGGCCGCTCCTCGTAGGCCGTGCACTTCCGCGTGGTCTTGTCGAGCAACACGCAATCGCCGTTCGGCCGCTCCTTGAGCGATCGCCGCACGCCCACGTGCTTCACATAGGCCTTCTCGAAGGCGGCGGTGGTCATCCCCGTGCGGGTGGCCATGGCGTCGATCTCGGCCTGGTTCACCCAGACATAGCCTTCGGCGCCCGAGCAGCAGTCGCCGCACTGCGTGCATTGAAACCGCAGGCCGCCGGCATACCAGACATCCTTGGGGATTCCCGCCATCGTCTCCTCCTTGCATCCTCAGTGGGCGCTCAGTTGACAACTTCCGCCACGGCAGCGACCAACGCCGCCACGTCGTCGTCAGTGTTCAATGGCCCGAAGCTCGCCCGCACCGTGCCGTCGTGCCGCGTGCCGAGATGCTCGTGCACGAGGGCCGCACAGTGAAAGCCGGACCGCACCTGAACGCACGCAGCCGTCTCGAGCACCGTCGCCACGTCGGCGGGAGCATAGCCCTCGACGGTGAAACTCACAATCGGCGCGCCGTCAGCCACCGACTTCACGGCAACGCCGCGGCACTCACGGAGCCTCGCAGCCGCGTCGGCTGCGAGCCTTCGGCAGCCGTCGCCGACAGCCGCCACGCCCCGCTCCTCGAGCCAGCCGCTCGCGGCGGCGAAGGCGGCGAGCGCCGGCACATCCGGCGTGCCCGCCTCCAGTCGGTCGATGAACGCCTCCGGCATGTCGAGCGAATCGCTTGCGGAACCGGTGCCCCCCTGCACGAGCGGCGTGGGCTCGACGCCGTCGCGGCACCAGAGGATGGCCGCCCCCGAAGTGCCCAGGAGCCACTTGTGCGCCGGTGCGGCCACCACGTCGGCCGCGAACCCGGGCACGTCGCAGGGCACCTGCCCGAGCGACTGCGCGGCGTCGAGGATCACGAGACCGCCGCGGTCGTGGGCGATGGCTGCGATCGCGGGCACGTCTTGCAGCGCGCCGGTGACGTTCGACGCGTGGCTGAGCACCACCAGCCGTGTGGCCGGTCGCCAGGCCGCCGACACGCTGGCAGGGTCAACGCGGCCGAGCCCGTCGCACGGCAGAATCTCGAGCGAGATCGCCCCCGCGCGTTCGAGCCAGCGGAGCGGCCGCAGGGTGGCGTTGTGATCGGCCGCCGTGGCGATCACGTGGTCGCCGGGCTTCACCAGTCCGTGGATCGCCATATTCAGGGCGAGTGTGCAGCCGGCGGGCAGGGCGACGCGATCCGGATCGACGCCGCCGAGGAGCCGTGCCGCCGCCGCACGCGCACGATGACGGATCGCGTCGGCGTCCACGGCCTCGCGGTAGGCCGCGCGGCCGGCGGTCGCGCCCACTCGAATCGCGGCATGATTCCAGGCCGCGATCACCTCGTCGGGCTTCGGCCATGAGGTGGCGGCGTTGTCGAGGTAGCGACGGGAGCGAGACTCGGCCATCGTCGTCAGCCCCCGATCTGATACATCGCGCGGGCGGGCCGCGCGAAGGTGGGCGTGTCGATTCCGTGGGCGGCCCGCTTCGCGGCCACGCAGTCGCGGATCAGCGTCGCCAACGACGCATCGTCGCCGCCGCTCCGAAGCAGTCCGCGGGCATCCCACTCCACCGTCGAGAACAGGCAGTTGCGAACCTGCCCGTCGGCCGTGAGCCGGAGGCGGTCGCACCGGTCGCAGAACGGCCTTGAGACCGGATTGATGAAGCCCACGCGGCCGCCGTCCACCCAGCGGTAGTCGATCGCCGGCTGTCCCGGATCGTCGGCGTTCTCCGCCACGAGCGGGCCGATCTCGCGTTCGAGAATCGTCCGCACGTCGGCGCCGGAGAGCACCTGCGACGTATCCCACGCCTCCTCGCCGTCGAGCGGCATGAACTCGATGAATCGCAGATGAAAGTTCTCGCGGCGGCAGAAGCGGGTGAGCGGCACGATCTCCGCCTCGGTGAGGCCTCTGATCGACACGGCGTTGATGCGTATCCGCTCGAAGCCCTCGCGCTTCGCCGCCTCGAGGCCCGCGAGCACGCGGTCGAGGCCCGGTCGGCGGGCGATTCGCTCGAAGCCCTGCGCGGTGAGGCTGTCGAGGCTGACGTTGAGCCGGGCGAGGCCGGCCGCGCGGAGATCGGCCGCCTGCTCGGCAAGCAGCAGGCCGTTGGTGGTGATCGCCACCTCCTCGATTCCCGGCACCGCCGTGAGCAACCGCACCAGGATCGGCAGGTCGCGGCGCATGAGCGGCTCGCCTCCCGTGAGCCGGATCGTGCGGATGCCGAGCGCGGCCGCCACGCCGGCGACGCGGGCGATCTCCTCGAACGTGAGCAGTTCCTCCCGCGGCTTGAAGACCACCTCCAGCGGCATGCAGTAGCTGCACCGGAGGTTGCAGCGGTCGGTGACGCTGATGCGGAGGTCGGTGTGGACGCGGCCGAAGCCGTCCACGAGGGGTGCGGCTGCGGTCATGGCCTGCCTCCCGGCCGCGGCGCCGACTCGGGGTGGAGCCACGCGCGGCGGCCGTCGGGCCGCTCCTCCGCCTTCCAGATCGGGACATTCCGCTTGATCGCCGCCATCAGCCACTCGGCGGCGGCGAAGGCTGCGGCCCGATGGGGCGCACTCGTCGCCACGGCCACGCATGCCTCGCCCGGCGGCACGATACCGAGGCGATGCACGACCGCACAGGCGACGAGGTCGAAGCGGGCGATCGCATCCCGCCGCAGATCGTCGAGCGTGGCCAGTGCAAGCGGCTCGTGGGCGTCGTATTCCAGCAGGCTGGTCGCCACGCCGTCGGTCGTGCCCCGGGCAGTGCCGACGAACAGCACGTTGCCTCCGGCAGCGACGTGCCCGACGGCTCGGAGGACTGCCGCGGTGTCGATCGGTTCGCGGCGGCAGGCCGCGTGCCCGAGGGCCTCGTGCGTTCCCGGACTCCCTGCGGATGACACGTCAGCCTCCGCTCACGGGAGGAATGATCGCCACGTCGTCGCCCGCGGCGAGCGGTTCGTCGTCTCCCACGTAGCGGCTGTCGATGGCGAAGGCGCTGCGGGCGAGCAGCGCGGCTGCCGCCGGATGCCGTTCGGCGACGAGCCCGCGGGCGTCGGCCACCGTCCCACTGCTCCACGGCATCTCGATCGTCCGGCCCCCGACGAGGTCGGCCATCCCCGCAAACACGGCGATCCTCAGGGTCGCCGCACGGTGCGCATGGTCGGAGGGGTGCATGGCGTGCCGTCGGGGAGCGGGCGTCAGGTGGTCGTCAACCGGCCGCTCGTGGCCGTCAGCAGGCCGTCGAGCCCCTGGGGCGAAGGGCCGTCGAGCAGACCGTAGGCCTTGGCGAGCAGCTTCAGGGGATGGACCGTCGGCTTGGTGGTGCCCTGCTCCATTTGTATCCGGCAGGCGCTGCACTCGGTAGCGCCTGCCTCGACGCCGCCGGCTCGCACCGCCGACATCAGGCCGAGGCCCATGCGGAGGCTCGTCCGGTAGTTTTCGCGGGTCAGTCCGAAGGTGCCGGCCATGCCCGAGCAGCCGCGGTCCGCCACCTGCAGCGAGAGGCCCGGAATCAGCCGTAGCACGTGCTCGGCCGGCGTGGCAGCCGCGACGCCGATTCGCGAGTGGCAGGGCGCGTGGTAGAGCAGCCGCGTTGACAGCGGACTGAAGTCGAGCCGGAGCCGTCCCTCGCGATGGAGTTCCCAAAGAAACGTCATCGCGTCGCAGGTGGCGGCGGTGATCCGAGGAAGCTCCTCGTCGTCGAGCAGCAGCGGATAGTCGTGCGTGATGCAGGTCACGGCCGACGGCTCGGTGCAGACGATCCGGTAGCCAAGCCTCACCGCTTCGGCGAGCACCCGCACGTTCCGCCGCGCCAGCTTCCGCGCCCCGTCGAGGTCGCCCTCCGACACCAGCGGCATGCCCGATGACACCTGCCGCGGATCGACGAACACGCCGATGCCATTTCGCTCGAGCACGGCGACGAAGGCCTGCGCGAGAAGCGGGTCGTGCCAGCGAGCGTAGGTGTCGAGGAAGTAGAGCACGCGCGGGCCGCTGCGCCGGCTCGGCCGCGTGATGCCCCGGCGGGCTGCCCACTTCATGAACTGCCTGCCTGTGAAGGGCGGAAGCTTGCGGCCGGCCGCGATCCCCAGCGTCTTTTCCAGGAGCCAGCGGGCCTGCGGGCTGGCGATCGCCCAGTTGGCCAGCGTCCGCGACCGGCCCGCGGCGGCCGAGATCGCATCGACGCGTGCCAGCAGCCAGCGGCCCACGTCGATGCTGTTGGACGCATGATGGGCCGCCTTCAGTTCCGTCACCAGCGCCGGGATGTCAACGCCCGCGGCGCAGTCGGTGCGGCACTGGTGGCAGTTGAAGCAGGTGTCGGCCAGCGCCCGGACGGCCGCGGTGGACAACGACTTCGGGTCGATCGTGCCGGCGAGCACGGCCGCCACCGCATCGGCCTTGGCGCGGGGCGAGGCCTCCTCGCATGGATTCTCACGATAGCGCGGGCAGGTTCGCGTGGCCGCCGACGTGCTGCGGCAGCTGCCGCAGCCGTTGCAGGCGTCGGCCTCGACGGCCAGGCGGTCGCGATCCCAGGTGAGCACCGGCAGCGGCGCGATGGGCGGCGCGGCGTCGGTCTCGGTGGCAGGCGGTGGGGCGGCCGCGAGGGATGGCCGGAACGAGGCCCACGAGGGCGCGGCCGAGTCGCCGCCGGCCGCCGCGAGCCGGCCGGGATTGAGCACGCCGCCCGGATCGAAGACCCGCTTGATCTGGTCGCCGACTCCGGCGAGTTCGGGAAACAGTCTGCGAAACGAGGGTGTCCGCGAGAGGCCGAGCCCCTGTTCGCCGCCGATGGTGCCGCCCACCGCGGCGGCTTCCGCATAGACGGCCTCGGCCAGCGCCTCGAGCCGCTGCCGTTCGCCGGGCCGCCGCGGCTCGGCATGCGGGCGGAGGTGGAGTTGGCCCTGGCCGGCGTGGCCGAAGAGCATCGCGGTGGCCTGATGCTGCTTGAGCACCTCCTGGAGCCGCCGCAGGAAGTCAGGCAGCGCCGGCGGCGGCACCACGACATCCTCCATGAACGGCACCGGCCGCATCTCGGCCCGGACGCCGTGCAGCGTCGAGACGTTGTTGCGCGACAGCTCCCAGAAGAAGGCCGCGTCGAAGGCATCCTCGGCCCGGCGGACGTCGATGCAGCCCGTGCGGCCACGCTGCGTGAGGCCCGTCGCCTGATCGAGTCGTGCACCGGTGTCTGCGGGCTCGTCGCCGCTGAACTCCACGAGCAGGCCCGCCTCCGCAACCGGCGGAATCAGCAGGTCGAACGATGGCTTGGTGCCGCGGGCCAGGGCGAGGTGCCGACGGTCGAAGAGATCGCAGGCACTCGGCCCGAGCGGCAGGATCTTCAGCGCTGCTTCCGCCGCACCTTCGAGCGAATCGAAGAGGAGCAGCCCCACCGCGGTCGCGGCATCCGCCGGCACGGTCCGCAGCGTGGCCGCGGTGACGATCCCGAGTGTGCCCTCCGACCCGCAGAGGAGTCGGGGTAGGTCCACCAGGCCGTCATGGAGCAGGTCATGGAACCGGTAGCCACCGTGCGTGGCCCGACTCGCCGGCTGCGCTGCGGCGATGATCTCACTCGAGCCCTCAATGATCGTCGCCACGCCGGCCGCGAGTCGGCCGCATGCCGCAGCTTCCGCCGACTGGTCGGCCGCCGCGGGCACGCACTCCACGATCACCCCGTCGGCGAGCACCACCTCCGCGGAGACAAGCCGGCCACGCACGGCGCCGTGGCGGAGAAACCGGCTTCCCGAGGAGTCGCGGCCGATCATGCCGCCCACGGTGGTCGTGACCGCATTGGCGGGATCGGGGCCGAAGGTCCGTCGCCGCCGGGCAAGATGCTGCTCCAGCTGCGCATCGACGACACCGGGCATCACCCGTACCGTGTCGGGGCCGGTCTCGATCACGCGGCGCATGTGCCGCGAGCAGTCGATCACCACACCGGGGCCGAGCGGCCCGCCGGCGACGCTCGAGCCGGCGCCGCGGGCATGCACCGGCACGCCCCGCTCTGCCGCCCAGCGCACGGTCGCCGCCACGTCATCGGCAGTCCGCGGCCGCACCACCACGAGCGGCTGCACCTCGAAGAGGCTGCCGTCGGTGGCATACAGCGACCGGCCCACGTCGTCGCAGATCACGTCGCCGGAGACGACGCCGCGGAGGTCTTCCTCGATCCGCTGCCGTTCCTGATCCATGCGGTCCTCGGCCGGCGTGCGTCAGGTGGGAGACGGCGGCCGGCCCGCCGCCGAGTGTTCGGCGAGTCGCAGCCGCTGCTGCCGATGCTTCTCGTGCGTCTCGAGGTCGAAGCCCTCCTGGTGGCCGCCGACGCCGCGGTAGCGGGCGCCGCAGCGGTAGCAGGTCTGGCACTCGGGCATGAGCAGGTAGAGCACGACGTCGAGCAGGGCCGTGCCGAACAGGATCGCAAACGTCGGCACGAGCAGCCTCCAGGCCCACGTGACGCAGCTTGCGGCGAAGCCGGCCACCACGATCCCCACGCCGAGCCGCTGCGGGAAGTCTTTCCGCGTGAAGAGTTCCGTGCACGGGCAGACCAGGCAGCGGCGGAGCCGCGGCTCGCCCGCGCCTGGGCTCACCGGCTCGCCCCCCGGCCCGGCCCAGACGATCGCTCCGGCGGGCACCTCTACTGCGGCGGCACACCGCGGGCAGGCGATCGAGGCGGCCGACTCCACGCCCTCGACGGCGACGGTCGATCCGCACGACGGACAGGCGTAGGTGATCCGCATGGTGGGTGGGGCGTGGATCAGGAGGCAGGGATCAGGAAGCAGGGATCAGGAGGCGCGGAGCAACTGGGCGGTGAGTTCGCCGAGGATCGCGGCGAGGCAGGCCACATAGAGAATACCCGTGGCGCTCTGCGTGTTGGGAATGTCGAGCGTTTTCCGGCTCATCACGAGGAGCACGGGCAGGCCGACGAGCCCGGCGAGCCAGCGGAGCGACAGCAGGGCGGTGGCCGTGCCGCCGGTGAGCTTCACGCTGGAGGGATCGCTCGCGGCGGTCGCCAGGCTGAGCGCGAGTTGCACCCCCCAGGCTGCCAGTGCCCAGTCGATCATCTTTCGCAGCGCGTCAACGCTCATCCCGGGCGCGTTGAGATACCAGTGGCCGAGGAGCATGGCATGCACGGTGAGGCCCACCACCAGCCCGGAGATCAGGGCCTCGCCGGCGGCTGCCGCGCCGGGCCGCGACTGCACCAGCACCGTTGCCGCGGCGAGCAGCGCGGCCGCGAGGCGGCAGAGCATCATTCCCGCCCGAGTCCGCTCGCCAAACCAGGCGATGCTCCCGAGCCACGCCACGACGGCGGCAACGGCCGCGAGGATCCACGCCGGCCCCCCCGCCTCGGCGCGGGCGAGAAACGCGGCCACGCTTGCCAGGCCGAGCACCACGAGCAGGTTCACGCGGAAGAACCCGGCGGGCACGATCGTCGCGGGCGTCACGGCGAGTGCCGCCGCCATCCCCCAGCCGAAGCGGCAGAGAAAGTCGACGAGGAGCCTCATGCCTGTTTCCGCGCGGTCATGCCCCGCCGCGGCCTCGTGGGCCCGTTCACTGCCGGCGGCTGCCGTAGATGAGCGACATCACCTCCGCCCGACTCGACACGTTCGAGCGGAACACGCCCTTCATCGCGGAGGTCACGCAGAGGCTGCCGGGCTTCCGCACGCCACGGATGGTCATGCAGGTGTGGGTGGCCTCGACGACGACCGCCACTCCCTTCGCCCCCAGGTCATGCTCCAAGAGATCGGCGATCTGCTCGGTCATCCGCTCCTGCACCTGCGGGCGATGCGACACCGCTTCGACCACGCGGGCCAGCTTGGAGAGGCCGAGCACGCGGCCATCGGGCATGTAGCCGATGTGGGCATGGCCCATGAACGGCAGCAGGTGATGCTCGCAGACGCTGTTGAAGGCGATGTCGCGAACGAGCACGATCTCGTCGTACTTCTCCTGAAAGGCCTTCTGGAGATGCACCCGCGGATCCTGGCGAAGGCCGCTGAACATCTCGGCATACATCCGGGCGACGCGAGCGGGCGTTTCGAGAAGGCCCTCGCGGTCGGGGTCCTCACCGACGGCGGCGAGGATCTCGCGGACGGCCCGCTCGATGCGGGCGTGATCGACGGAATGTGGTTGGGAATGGGGTTGGTTCATGGCGGAACCACTTTACCAGCCGTTTGCCTCCCGTAGCACAGGTTTTCAACCTGTGGCTGTCTGGTTCGAGGCTCGGGGCTGCCCATGCTCCGTGCCCGGCCGTTCGTTTCCATCAGGAAGCCCAATCGCGTAAGCGATGGGGGCATGCCGGCAGTGCTGCGAGGCTCGGGGCTGCCCATGCCCATCGCCGGACGTTCGCGTCGGGCATCCTGCCCGACGCTCCCTGCATGTCCGCTGCGCTTCGCCATCCTGGCTGCGCTTGCTCCCATAGCCCGGCTCCCGGGCACGGGCAGCCCCTCGCGGCGTAGGGCCGTGCCGTTTGATGCGGCAAGGCCCGGAGGGCCGTGTTTCGCGACCAGGCTGCACGGGCCACGATGGCCGTGCCGTTTGATGCGGCAAGGCCCGGAGGGCCGTGTTTCGCGACCAGGCTGCACGGGCCACGATGGCCGTGCAGCCGTGAATTCAGTTCGGGCTGAAATCCGGCGGGAAGGTCCGCCGCTGGCCGGCGGCGGATCGCGACGTGATCGCGGCGAGCAGGAGCCGAACCCGTTCGAACACGTCGCACTCGGAGAGCAGACGGAGTTTCGTGTCGAGGTCGAGGTCGATCGTGTAGGCGACGATGTCGGTGAGCATGCCCAGCGTGATCTGGCTGCCGAGCAGCTGGTCGAGCTGGTCGTGGGCATTGGGCACCTGGGGCATCGACTGCTTGAACGCCTCGAGCAGCTGCCGCTGCAGCACGGCGGCGGTGTCGGACGGCGCCGCGTCAGACTCCACGTCGTCGAGAAGTTCCGCCTCGACCACACGAAAGAGCTTCTTGGGCGGGAGTTCGCGGACGAGGTGGAGGCGGCGGACGCCAAGCACCAGCACGTTGTAGGTCCCCTCGTCGGTCTTTTGGTGGGTGGCGATCCGGCAGAGGCAGGCGTGTGGTCGCAGGGGCGGGCGACCGTCGTAGTTGTCCTCCCAGCCAGGGGCGAGGGACCCCAGCGCGATCAGCCGGTCGTCCTCGATCGCCTCCTCGAACAGCGCCCGGTAGCGGGGCTCGAAGATGTGGAGGGCCTGCATCACGTGCGGAAACATCACCAGATTCGGCAACGGAAACATCCGCGCGAGTCCGGAGAACTGGTCTGGCGAGAAGGCGAGCGGCTCGTCGGACATGGGCGGTGCAGCGGTTCAGGTCAGGCGGCAGGGGCCGCGGGAGGCGGGTCGAGATGGATCTCGGGAAGCAACTCGGGGTCGAGCGTGATCTCGGGAAAATCCTCGGTGCTCTTTGCCACGTCGGCAAGGCAGCGGTCGAAGTCGGCCAGGAACGAGACGAGATTCAATCCGAGATGCTTCGGGGCGTAGGGTTCCAGGTAGCCGTGGACGCTGCCGTGGAGCTTTCGTGCCCCGCGGATGTTGCCGTTGCCGAAATGGTAGAGCGCGACGGCCGCCTGGATCAGCCCCTGGTAGAACTTCCGGGAAGGGCCCCGGTATTCGGTCCAGAGCTCCTCCCAGACCTCGTGGCTTTCGTAATAATCGCACTCGTTGAACTTCTCGATCCCGGCGAGATAGAGCGGCTCGTAGTCGTGTGTATCCGAGGCCATGTACCGATTCGCGTCCGGAGTGTCCTGGCGTGCCGCCCAGCGTCTGGGCCGGAGGCACGCCATGAATCGTAACACCCGACCCCGGAAGGGGCAGGCATCCGGTGCGGTCGGCCCCGCGGCAGCCGCCCGGCGGGAATCGGCCACGGCCCGGCGAGCCCGGGCGGAGGCCGTGGCCCGAGTGCTTGGTGAGGCCTACCCAGGCGCCCACTGCTCGCTCGACTTCACCTCGCCGTTTCAGCTCGTGATCGCCACGATTCTCTCGGCCCAATGCACCGACAAGCGGGTCAACATGGTGACTCCGGAGTTGTTTCGCCGCTGGCCCGATCCGGCGGCCCTCGCCGGGGCGAAGCAGCGGGATGTGGAGGCTGTGATCCGCAGCACCGGCTTTTTTCGAGCCAAGTCGAAGAGCATTCTGGGCTGCGCACGGGCGCTCGTGGACCGCCACGGAGGCGAGGTGCCCCGCACGATGGACGACCTCGTCCGCCTGCCCGGCGTGGGGCGAAAGACGGCCAACGTCGTGCTCGGGACGGCCTTCGGGATCGCATCGGGCGTGGTCGTGGACACCCACGTGGGCCGGATTTCGCGGCGGCTCGGCCTGACCCGGGCCACCGACGCAGTCCGGGCCGAACGGGATCTCGTGCGGGTGCTGCCCCGCGAGCACTGGATCGCGTTCAGCCACCGGCTCATCGAACACGGCCGCGGCGCCTGCGCCGCTCGCAGTCCGGCCTGCGACGGATGTGCCCTGTTCGACCTCTGCCCGCGTGTCGGGGTGAAGCCGCGGGGTTCCCGCTGACCTGTCGGTCGAGTTTGGAGGCCGCGGCCGCGGGCCCCATGGGCAGGATCGTGGTCGGCGGCGTAGACTTCCGTCCGCGTCGTCTCACCCGTTCGTGCGTTTCGCCTCCGCCTGCGTACGGGAGCTCTCATGATTCTCTCCGGCAACGAGATCCGGCAGCAGCTCGGTCGCAACGTCATCATCGAGCCGTTCGATGACAGCCGGCTCAATCCCAACAGCTACAACCTCTCGCTGCACGACGAACTGCTCGTCTACGAGGAGGTGGTGCTCGACATGCGGAAGAGCAACCGCGTGGAGCGGATCACGATCCCCGAAGAGGGGCTCGTGCTCACGCCCAACCAGCTCTACCTCGGCCGCACGGTGGAGCGGACGGAGACGCACAATCTCGTGCCGATGATCGAAGGCCGGAGCTCGATCGGCCGGCTGGGGCTCTTCGTTCACGTCACCGCCGGCTTCGGCGACGTCGGTTTCTGCGGCTACTGGACCCTCGAGATGTTCGCGGTGCAGCCGGTGAAGATCTATCCGGGCGTGCCGATCTGCCAGATCTTCTTCCACCAGATCCACGGCGACATCACCGAATACTCCAGCGAGAAATACCAGCACAACCGCGACATCCAGCCGAGCCTCCTGTATCGCGAACTCGGCGGTGACGGCGAGGCCACGCAGCAGCTGCAGCTCGAGTTCGAGCGGGATGCTGCGGGCCGTGCTGCCTCGCTGGCGGCTCCGCGGGTCGCAAGGTAGATTCCGGGCATGCTTCCCAAAGTGCTCGCCTGGTCGGCGCTGGCCTCGGCCCTGCTTTTCGTCGTGCTGATGCTCACAGCGATCCTCGCCCGTTCGTCGCTGGGCGACGTGGGCCCGCTGCTCGTCTACTGGGGTGCGGTTCCGCTGCTGGGGCTTGGCATCATCCTGGCGGTCGTGCTCCTGATCACGTCCGCGTTCTCATCCGACACGTAAGTCGCGACCTCCCAGTTCCGCCCGCGGAAGCCGGCGGGGCGGGGCTCGTAGAAAGGTGCATCCGTGCTTCGAACCCATACCTGCGGTGAACTTCGCTCGAGCCACCTCGGCACGGAGGTCGTCCTCTGCGGCTGGGTGGACCGCGTCCGCGACCACAAGGGCGTGATCTTCATCGATCTCCGCGACCGCTGGGGCCGCATGCAGGTGGTGATCGGTCCGGAGAGCCCCGCCGGCACGCTCGAGGCGGCCAAGGTGGTGCGGCCTGAGTGGGTGATCCGCGTTCGCGGCGCCGTCGGCGCGAGGCCCGCGGGCACCACCAATCCGAAACTCGCCACCGGCGAAGTCGAGGTGGTGTGCCGAGAGCTCGACGTGCTCAACGAGGCGGAGACGCCGGTCTTTCAGCCGGGAGCCACGGAGCTTCCCGGCGAGGAGGTCCGTCTCCAGCACCGCTGGCTCGATCTGCGACGTCCCGCCATGCAGGAGAACATGTTCCTGCGGAGCCGGATGGTGAAGATCATGCGCGACCACTTCGACACGCTGGGGTTCATCGACGTGGAGACGCCGATGCTCGGCCGCAGCACGCCGGAGGGCGCCCGCGACTACCTCGTGCCGAGCCGGCTCGACCACGGGGCATTCTTCGCTCTGCCGCAGTCGCCGCAGCTCTACAAGCAACTCCTGATGATGGCCGGCTTCGACCGCTACGTGCAGGTCGCGAAGTGTTTCCGCGACGAGGATCTCCGCGCCGACCGGCAGCCCGAGTTCACCCAGCTCGACGTCGAGATGTCGTTCGTGGAGGCCGACGACGTGATGGGGGTGATCGAGGGGCTGGTGCAGCGAACCGCGAGGGAGATCCTCGGGATCGACGTGCCGCTGCCGCTCCCGCGGCTTTCCTGGGATGAGGCGATGGAGCGGTTTGGTCACGACGCCCCCGATCTCCGCTACGGCCTGGAGATTGTCGATCTCACGGCGATCGCCGGCGAGAGCGACTTCCGCGTGTTTCGCGGTGCGGTGGAAAGCGGCGGCCGGGTCCGCGGCCTCCGCGTGCCCGGGGCGGCGGCGAAGTTCTCCCGCAAGGACCTCGACGACCTCACGGCTGTCGCCGTGGACGGAGGCGCCAAGGGCCTCGTCTGGCTGAAGGTGGAGGCCGACGGCTCGTTCTCGGGGCCCGTCGCCAAGAACCTCGTGAACGTGGCCGACGCACTCAAGGCAAAGCTCGGCTGCGAGCCCGGCGACCTGGCCCTCATCGTGGCCGACTCGTTCGACGTCACCTGCAAGGCGCTGCACATGCTCCGCAAGAGGCTCGGCGCCTCGCTCGGCCTCTATGACCAAAACGCAATGCACTTTTCGTGGGTGGTCGACTTCCCGATGTTCGCCAAGGACACCGAGAGCGGCGGCTGGGCGTCGATGCACCATCCATTCACGGCCCCGCGGCCGTCCGACCTCGATCTTCTGGAGAGCGACCCGGCTGCCTGCCGCGCCGTGGCCTACGACCTCGTGATCAATGGCTCGGAAGCCGGTGGCGGCACCATCCGGATCCACGATGGCGCGACACAGGAAAAGGTCTTCAAGCTGCTCGGCATCACGCCGGAGGTGGCCCGCGAGCGGTTTGGCTTCCTGCTCGACGCCCTGCGGAGCGGTGCTCCGCCGCACGGCGGTATCGCCCTTGGCATCGACCGCTGGGTGATGCTGTTTGGCAAGCTCGACAGCATCCGCGACGTGATCGCCTTCCCGAAGACGCAGAAGGCGAGCGACCTGATGACGGGCGCCCCTTCTTCAGTCGAGACGAAGCAACTCGTGGAACTGGGCGTCCGCGTGATCGTGCCGCCGCCGAAGCCGGCCTGACTCGCTGCCTCTCCGTAGCACAGGTTTTCAACCTGTGTGCCGATCGGCGTGGCCCTGCTCTGAGTAGCACAGGTTTTCAACCTGTGCCCTGGCAACGCGGATTCGGGGAACCGAACGGCGGTGACGTCACGGGCCTCGCCCCTGGCGCTGGTTATGCCGGCCGGAATCGCGATTGGGCCGCAGGCCTCCTCTTTCCGTCGATCGAAGAGGAATCTCGGTTAAACTCAGTTGCTCGTCGTGCCATCGGTGGCCGGCGACAACGGCCACGGATGAATTGTTTGACGAAACTCCAGGGCGGCTAGCTCAATTGGTCAGAGCACCTCGTTTACACCGAGGGGGTTGGGGGTTCGAGTCCCTCGCCGCCCACTACCACTGTTTTCTTCGGCTCGCAGCGATTCGCATCGTTTCGCACGATCACGTGTTTTTGGCCGCGTTGTCGCGATTCGTGCGAGTCGCTGCGGATCGTGGCGGCTTTTGACTGCACACAAATGTGCACACTCTTTTTGATGCCACCGTCGCCCCCCTGCCCTCCTCCGGCGACCACGTCCTCGAAGTGCCGTTCCCGGGTCTGCAAGTAGTGCGTGGCGGCGATCATCGGAGAGTGGCCGAGCCATTTGGCGACGACGTGATTGGGGTAGCGCTCGACCCAGTCGGTCGCGCAGGACGCCCGTAGGTTCTGGAACAACCTCGGCCACGGCTTGTGCCCGGCCCGCGTGATGATCTTCGTAAACGTCGTCCGCAGATTGGACGCACCCGTGAGCGCTCGCGGAAGGATCAGTTTGTCGCCTGCCGCAGCTTGCTCGTACGCCTCAGCGAGAATCGAACGAAGTTCCGGGCAGATCGGCACCAGCCGAACAGCGTGCCCGTCGTGACGGGCAGTCTTCGGCGATCGGACCGTGAGGCGGCCCGTATCCCACGCCACGTCGTCCTGGCCTGCCTTGGAAATCCTGATCCATGCGATATGAAGGTCTATTGCCCTGAGGGCAAGGAGACTTTCGATGATGACGAGACGACGGAAGAAGCACCGTCCCGAAGAGGTCGTAGCCAAGCTGCGAGATGCTGATGCGATGCTCAACGTAGGCAAGGATCTGGCGGCGGAGTTTCAGGCCCGTCGTGTAGTGGTAGATGTTCTCGGGCGGATCAGGGCCGGAAGGGATTTGGTCGGTGCTGGAAATAGGGATGAGTTGGATGTGGACTTGCATGCGGGACTCCAGATGAGCGCAGACGGGGAGTGCAGGCGAAGGGGCAGGGAAACAGCCGCCGGGAAGTCAGCGGCTACGGGAGCGCGAGCGACGCCTGCTGATGGCGATTTTTGCGATCACTGAATATGCCCGTGAAATGGCGGGGATTTAGGAAGGGCCATCCGGCGTAGTGACAAGACTGAAGCCCGGCTCGATTTGGGTAAGATGCATCCATCGGGCAAATGTTTTTCGGCAACACGTAATCACGATTTCGTTTCATCACCCTTAAACCCGGGCGGAAGTGACGATGGAAGCGAGCATGTTCGAGCGCGTTGCGTTGAAGCAGAACGTCGATGGCCACTGGCTCCGAGCGGGCGACGTGGCATACCTCGTTGACTACGTCCCGCACCCGTCAGGAGGCGAACGAGGCTGTGTGCTCGAAGTCTTCAATGCCGTGGGCGAGTCGATCGCCACGGTGACGGTGCCTGAGTCGAGTGTCGAGCCGTTGGAGGCCGATGAGGTGCTTTCGGTGCGGCGGCTGAAGGCTTCGTAGCGCGGCCGTCGGACGGCTGGCTGCCGATAGGGGCGAGCCGCCGGTCATGGCTGCCGGGGCATGCCGCAGAAAAGAGACGAGCCAACCATCAGGCGGGAAATGGTTATGGAAGGGCCATGGGCCGGGATGTTGTGCGGCGTGGGCCGCGAACTTGCGGAAACACGGCCGCTGAGTAAAAATACTCAGCGTCATGAGT
>Ga0315903_10006100_pt1 | contig 15505 bp, 26 predicted proteins | sample LakEriMetagenome_7_FD_203524 | JGI IMG/M metagenome (GOLD analysis project Ga0315903, IMG submission 203524) | Freshwater fungal communities from buoy surface, Lake Erie, Ohio, United States - Buoy 2 MA119 | ecosystem: Environmental > Aquatic > Freshwater > Lake | place: USA: Lake Erie, Ohio...
AACGGCGGCGGCCCCCAGCACGGCGTACTCACCCTGCTCACCCGCGCGGGAGCCTGGACCGGATTGGAAATCCTGTGAAGCCCATCGACCCCACCATCGCCACCGACGCCATCCACGTCGTCAACGGCCCCCGCCAACGCGACTACGCCCACCCACGCATCAACTTCCAGCGCATCGCCGACCTGTGGAGCCCGATCTTTGGTATCACCGTGACACCAGAGCAGGTCGCCCTGGCAATGATCCAGGTCAAAGTGGCCCGCGAGATCAACCGCCACACCCGCGACAACCTCGTCGACCTCGTCGGCTACACCCTCACCCTCGACGCCTGCCGGGAGGACTAATGAGCCAGCCAGTCAGCCTCTGGATGAGCCTGCGCTTCGGCCAGCTCGAGGTCAACTTCTCCGCCGACGAAGTCTCCGGCTACGCCCCCGACGTCGCCAACGACATGGCCCTCCACGTCGTCAAAGCCTTCTCAGAGGGCATCGCTGAGCTGCGCTCCCACGGCGTCATCGGCACCATTGACGACGACGACGAGGCCACCGACGACACCGAGGACGACGACGACGAGTAGCCCCCACACGCCAGCGGCCCCCCAACCCTCACAAAGGGAAGGGGGGCCGCTTTCTGGCGTTTCAGACCGCCCAAGCACCTACCGCAGCGTGCAGGTCATCATCGTTGACGTGCGTGTAAATCTCCGTCGTGGCGATCGAGGCGTGCCCAAGGAGCTGCTGCACCGAGCGAATATCGTGCGACGCCCGATAGACGTTACCCGCGAAATAGTGGCGCAGCGAGTGAGCCGACCACTTCCCCGGCAACGCCCGAGCAATACGGCGCCCCATCGCATCCGGCGTAATGGGCCCGCCATCTACGCTTGGGAACGCATAACCGCCCCGTTCCTTCACCTTGCGCAGCGGCTCCTCCAAAATGGACTTGATCGGGATGCTTCGCTGCTTGCCCCCTTTGCCCACCACGGTCAGCATCCGATCCCCAATCTGGTCGGCGTGCAGGTTGGCGATCTCCGCCCGCCTCAGACCCGCGTAGGCGGCCAGCATGATCGCCAGCCGGTCCCGCTCATGCGCGCCCTCAAGGGCCGTGAGAAGGGCATCCTGCGGGGCCTCCTTGATGGCCCTAGGCGGCATCTTGATCGGCCTCGTCTTGGCGGTCGGGTCAGCCTCTAGGCGACCTGACTCCATCGCCCAGCGGTAATACGACTTGAGGCTCGCCCTGGCCGACAACTTGGTTGCTGGTTTCCAGGTCGGGTTCTCCAGCCACTTGATGACGACTTCGGGCGTCGCCGTGTCAAGGTCGTGGTTTCTTGTGAACCGTTTGAGGTGGTGGATGCGTAGGGCAATGGTGCCCTCACTGAGATTCCCGGCGCGTAGCCAAGAAGCGAACTCAACAAAAGAGCTCATCTGAGGCGACACCCCCCTCCGCGGGAGGGGTCTCCTTTCGTGCCTTCCCATTCCTTCTCCCCGAATGTTGGTTGCTGGTACACATCCACATTTACCGCCTTTGATCTGCGCAGGCGCGTGATTGTGAGGAAATGGATTGTTCGCAAAAAGGAATTACTGGACATCGACACGGCCTCAACACACGTTCGCCCGAAAAATTTTTGTGGCGAACCTCACATGCGCCGTTTTTCCAGTCTGTCCCTTTTTGCTCCCGCACCTGGACTCGAACCAGGAACCACTCGGTTGACGGTTGTAAGTCCATGTCCGTAATCACGCAGGTGGTCGGTCGACCGCCTAGGCCTATGTTTACACGGGTTTTCGCGATTTAGGGACCCCCGCCACCTTGGGGTTGTCTGTGGGAAATGCGTTACCCCACCGAAATTCCTTCGTCAAGAACCAAATGCGCGGTCATTGACCGGTCAGACAATGTGACGATCCCTTGACTTTCTCATTTTCGGCTACACCTTTCCCACGCCCTGCGGACGTCCCCCCGACGCAGAGCGCCCGGCGGAGGTGGCCGAGATCCACTCTCCGGTTGGTCGGTCCCATCGGCCACCTCCGCCCCTAACTAGGGAGGGAGGGGGAACCAATGACCGAAGCCATCGTGATCGCCGCCGGCATCCTGCTGGGCGGCCTGGCCATCGCCTACGGCCTCCAGGTCCGCGCGGAGTTCCACGAGCGCGACCGCTGGCGGCGCTTCCAAGAGTCCATGCGTGGCGGCGGCCGAAATCAACCCCTCCCCAAAAAGGAGGACTAATGGATCCCGCACTGATCACCGCCTTCATCGCCTCGGGCACCGCCGCCGTGGCCGCCTTCGTCGCCTACTGGGCCGGGGTCGGCCAGGCCGAGAAGAAGCACAAGGCCCGCGAGGCCGCCCTGCTCGACGACCTCGACGACGCCATCCATGTCCTCACCGACATGGCGATCAACCACCACCCTGCCGGGCGCCACCTGCGCCTCGTCACCCCCGAAGGAGCCTGACATGACCAGCCTCACTGACCCCACCCCAGAGGACGACGACACCTACCCGCCCGCGTACCGCGAACTCGTCGAGCCGTCCCAGCCGACCCCGAAGGCGATCCGCGCGTGGGCGTTGGAGAAGGGGCTCATCGTCGGCAAGCGCGGCCGGATTTCTGCTGACGTGCGGCTCGCCTATCAGGAGGCGTCGCAGTCGTGAGCCAGGCGCGCAAGCATCGCGGCTACCGATCTCAGCGTGTGGTGGCCGAGCGGTTCGCCGACAACGGTTTCCCGCACGCTGAGCCGGTAGGCGCGGGCCGCGCCGGTAGCGACATCGTCGGCTTGGTCGGCATCGACGTCGAAGTCAAAGCCAGACGAGGCCTCAACATCAACGCCCTCATGGACCAGCTCGATGAGCGCGCGCAAGACGGCGTGCTCGGCATCGGGATCATCCGCCCCGACGGCATGGGCGAAAAGAGCGTCGGCAAATGGCCCGTCGTCATTTGCCTTGACGACGCCATCGCCCTCCTGCGCGCCGCCGGGTACGGCACACCCTTGGAGGAAACGTGATCACTCTGTGCACTGTCGTGCTCGCCAGCGCCCTGGCTGTATCGCCGACCGCGGCACCGGCGAAGGCGCCGAAGCCGTGCAAGGACCGCGTCGTGGCGTGGATTGACAAGGCGGGCTTCACTGGCATCGAGCGCCGCGTCGCCTGGTCAATTGCCCAGCGCGAGTCCAACGGCAACCCCAACGAGTCGTCCTACCCCGACCTCGGCATCGTCCAACTCAACGCGCCCTCCTGGCAGCACACCAAGTATTGGCCCGCCAACGTCTACGACCCCGTCCAGTCCTTCACCGCCATGCGCCGCATGGTGCGCGACATGAACTGGCAGCCCTGGGGCCTACACGTCAAGCGCGGCCAGGTCACCTACGACTTCTCCGCTTACGGCGGCTGGTCCTCGTGGCATCACCAGAACTGGATCGTCGAGCCCTTCGAGCGTTACTGGGCGCAATTCCCGAAGGCGTGCCGATGACGTGCGGCGTGTGCCAGGGGAAGGGCTGGAACTACATGCACGACGGCCACGAATGCGTGAGCCGTGAAGCCTGCGACTTTTGTGGAGTTTGGGATGAACTCGTTCAACGTGCGCAACATGCTCGACCCCGTCAAGACCTCCCGCGAGGAGGGACGACTGCAAGGGCGCAAAGAGATGCGGGATCAGATCCGCGACCAGTTCGCCACCTTCGCGTCGCGCCACCCCGAGCCAGTAGTGAGTGACGAGTTGTGGACCTTCGTGAACTGGATCGAGCGGGAGCCACTGTCATGAGCGGCTGGAATCATCCCGAGCCGTGCGCTAGGTGCGGCATCAAACGGCGTCGCCGAGCCCAGGACTCCGCCATGTGCGCCGCCTGCCGCGAAATCCCCAGCATGGACATGCCCCGCTGGACCGAATGGGCCGCGTGCAAAAACCCCGCCTACGACCCTGACTGGTGGTGGCCCGAAAAGGCCGAACCCGATGAGCGCGCCAAAATCGCTGTCGCCGTCTGCCGCACCTGCAAAGTGCGAGACCTCTGCCTTGACTACGCCATCCAGCACAAGGAAGACCACGGCATTTGGGGCGCCCTCATGCCCGCAGCCCGCAACGCCCTCGCAGCCAGCCGACGACGGAGGGCCGTGTGATGCCCGCCCTCATCCCCACCCCCGACGACCTCGCCCGCATGACCCCCGCCCAACGCGCCAAGATCCGCCGCTTCATCGCCCAGGTCGCCCTCGAGCTCGACGACGCCGCCCGCGACACCGTCGACCTCAAACACGCCGAACGTCAACGCCGCCAACAGAAATGGGGCGAAGCGATCCGCCAACACGCCCGCAACCTCCAAGCACAACTGCCCCCCGAACCCGCCCACATCACCGCCGCCCGCCGCCAAGCCCTCCTCGACAACACCCGATAGGAGCCCGCATGTTCACCCGACCTGCAACCGAGATCCCCCGCGACCGCTGGGGCCGCCCACTCATCACCCCACCCGACGGCGGCAAACCCGTCGGCTACACCCGCGTCAGCACCCTCGCCAAAGCCCTCGACGACAAGACCAGCCTCATGGACTGGAAATGCCGCCAGACCGCCATCGGCCTCGCCCGACGCCCCGACCTCGTCACCAAGAGCGCCGCCGTCGGCGAAGACCGCCGCGCCCTTAACGAGGTAGTCAAGGAAGCCCTGGCCGCCGCCGCATCCGACCGGGCCGCCAACGTCGGCACCGCCCTACACGCCTTCACCGAACGCATTGACGCCGGCGAGACACCCGAAGACCTCGTCCCCCACACCGACGCCCTCTACCTCGACCTGTGCGCCTACAAGGAAGCCACCCGACACCTCGGCATGGAAGCCGCCGAACTGTTTATCGTCTGCGACGAACTCCAGGCCGCCGGGTCCTTCGACCGCCTCGTCACCGTCCCCGACGTCGGCATGATCGTCGCCGACCTCAAGACCGGGCAGCACGAACCCGACTACCCCCACGGCGTCGCCCAGCAAATCGCCATCTACGCCCACGGCACCCTCTACGACCCCGAGCAGGGCCGCATCGCCGCCCTCGCCGACATCGGTGTCCGCACCGACGTCGGCCTCCTCATCCACCTGCCCGCCGAGCGTGGCATCTGCGACCTGTACCTCATCGACCTCCAGCACGGCTGGCAGCTCGCCCAGGCCGCTGTCGCCGTGCGCGCCGCCTACAAGACCAAGCCCCTCACCAAGTTGGAACCCACCCCTGCGCCTGCACCCGCACGCGCATCCGCCTAGAAGGAGAACCAAATGACCGTGTTCGCTGCACCTGCCGCCGGAGGCGGCTCCGACGTCCGCCCCGCCGACCTCGAAGGCCACCTCCTCGTCGTCGAACCCCTGGAGTACGTCGCATCCATCCCCACCTCGATGGGCGACAAAGACGCCGTCCGCGTCACCATCCACGACATCACCGACACCGCCACCTACGAGGACGTCCTCTGGTTCCCCAAGGTCCTCGTCGGCTCGTTGAAGGGCCGCGTTGGGCAGAAGGTCCTCGCCGTCCTCGGCAAGGGCACCGCCAAGCCCGGCCAGTCCGCGCCCTGGATCTTGGTCGACGCCACCACCGACAACGACTGCGTCCAGGCGGCCACCACCTACCTCGACGCCATCGCCGGCAACCAGTTCGCCGACCCCGAGGTTGAGCAGCTGGCGGCCGACTCCGGCAACCCCGCCCTCGCCGCCGCCCTCGGCAAGCTCGGTGCCCGCAAGTAACACCCCGCAAAGCCCCCCACCCTCAACCTGCGCAGGTGAGCAGCCCGTTCGAGCCGGGCGTGGGGACGCAAGAAAAACGCCCCAGGAGGGACCTGGGGCGCACAGAAAGGATACCTGCGCATGGCGACAACCAGCGCGGCCATTTCATTGAGCCGCATCAAGAGGGAGATCGTGGAGATTCCGATCAAGGGCACGGCACCGCTTATCGTTCATCGCTGGAGCGAGAAGGCGCGCGAAATGATGCTCGCTGCCCAGCAAGGCAAGAAGACGCCGAAGCAAGCGAAGGACCCGCAGGCCGACTACGAGTCCAGCATGTACCGACTGACCGACGGTGGCCACGGCTTCCCCGTCATGGCATTCAAGGCTGCCACGGTCAAGGGCGGCGGTCGAGTGTTCGGCAAGTCGGTCAAGATGACTGAACTACGCCAGGTCTTCACGTTCATTGCCGATGGCCTCGGGGTCGACGGCACGCAGCTCGCCCGCATCAACGGCGAGCCCACCATGCGCGAGGACATGGTCCGCGTCGGGATGGGGACCGCTGACATCCGCTTCCGCGCCGAATACCGCGACTGGACCGCCCTTCTGCGTGTTGAGTACGTCCCAAGCGTCATCGACCTTGAATCCGTCGTCGCGCTAGTCGACGCCGGTGGCACCAATGGCGTCGGCGAGTGGCGTCCCGAGAAGTCGGGCAGCTACGGGACCTACGAGGTGATTGGGCTGTGAGCGTCGGTCAGCAGTTGCAGGAAATCTACGACGACAACGGCACCATCACTCCGCAGCTCGTAGTCGAAACCGCGCGTGATGAGGAGCATCCCCTTCACGGCCACTTCGTCTGGGATGACACCGTCGCGGGCGAGCTCTACAGGTGCAATCAGGCTGCACAGATGATTCGGCGCGTGACCATTCGTCGAACGACACCCGACGGCGACGAGGTAGTAACTCGAGCGTGGGTCTCTCGCACCGAGATTGAGGGCCAGGGCGGCGACGAGCCAGCCATTGGACAGTACCTACCTGTCGAGGTTGTGATCTCAAGCCCCGACCTCCGTCCAAAGTACGAGCAGGCAATGGAGCGCGAATGGAAGGCGCTCTACGCCAAATACAAGGAGTACCAAGCGTTTATCGCCATGGTCACCGCCGACATTCAGGCGGTGGCATAAGTCATGGCAGCGGCGACGGTCCACGCCCAGGTTCGACTCCTGGGGCCGCACGGCAAGGCCCGGTGCGGCTCGGTGCGGCGAGGTGCGGCATGGCTACGCGAGGCAGGCAAGGCCCGGCGCGGTAGGGCGCGGCGAGGTGCGGCATGGCAGTTCTTGGCTGGCTAGGCGTGGTTCGGCCCGGCGGGTCGGGGCGCGGCTTGTCACGGCAGGCATGGCGGGGTTGGGCGGGGCACGGTCTGGCGGGGCATGGCAGCGCGCGGCAGGCAGGGCACGGTGCGGCAAGGCAGGGCGCGGTCGGGCTAGGTAAGGCCTGGCTGGCTAGGCAGGGCTGGTCTCGGCGTGGCGTGGTGCGGCGTGGCTCGTCATAGCGCGGCAAGGCATGGCAGGCAAGGCACGGCTAGGCCAGGTGAGGCACGGCGAGGCGTGGCACAGCCACGAAAAGGAACAGCAGTAATGACTAAGGAGACCCGTTGACCATGCCCGACCCTGCCAGCCCACTCCTCGACGCGGCACGCGCCTGGTACGACGCCGGCTTCTGCGTCATCCCCAGCCACGAGGACGGCGGCAAACGACCCTTCGGCCAATGGAAGCAATACCAAACCCAACGACCCGACTGGGCAACCCTCGAAACCTGGCTCAACTCAGGCCGCTACACCGGCATCGGCCTCATCATGGGCAAAGCCAGCGGCAACGCCGAAATGCTCGAAATCGAAGGACCCGGCAACCTCATCGTCGAACGAGTCCAACAACTCTTCGACACCGCCCACACCCTCGACCTCGACGGCAGCCTCGGCCTCGTCGCCCTCATGGAACGCATCTACCACGGCTGCGCCGAAACCAGCGCCGGCGGCGGCCTCCACATCTTCGTCAAAGTCAACGACGGCCCCGTACCCGGCAACACCAAACTCGCCGGCACACCCGACAAAGTCATCGCCGAAACCCGCGGCGAAGGCGGCTTCGTCATCGTCTGGCCAACCCCAGCCAGAAACGGCCACGACCCAGAAGCCGCCTACCTCCTCCTCCCCAACGCCCACCCCAACAACGCCGCCACCATCACCGCCAGCGAACTCGACTGGGTCCACGCCGTCTTCACCGACGCCTTCGGCGGCTGGCGCGAACCAGCCAAAGAAACCCCACCAAAAACCCACACGCCACCCACCAGCCACCCAACCGGCGCCCTCACCCCCTTCGACGACTACCGCCAACGCACCACCTGGCGCGACATCCTCGAACCCGCCGGCTGGACCTGGCACTCCAAAGACAACGACCACGACTACTGGACCCGCCCCGGCAAAAACCCCCGCGACGGCCACTCCGCCTCCACCATCGAAGACGGCCCCCTCTACCTCTTCTCCAGCTCCGTCACCGGCATGCCCATCGAACAAGGCCTCTCCAAAGGCCAGGTCTACGCCCACCTCCACCACGACGGCGACCTCTCAGCAGCCACCCGCCAACTCCGCGCCGACGGGTACGGCGACCAGACCGCAACGCTCCCCGACCTACGCCCCTGGGAATACGACCCCGCGCTCGCCGACCTGACCCCCGACCAAGCCCGACTCCAATGGGTCACCGACAACCTCGGCCTCATCGACTGGGAAGCACTATGGGCCGACGAAAGCGAAGAAGAGTGGATCGCCTACCCCCTCATCCCCGCCCGACGCCTCATCGCCCTCTACTCCGCCCCCAAAGTCGGCAAATCCCTACTCCTCCTCGAGCTCGCCGCCGCCATCGCATGCGGGCGCCCCGTCCTCGGCAACCCCGCCGGACCCCCCCGCGTCGTCCTCTACGTCGACTTCGAAAACGACCCCAAAGCGGACATCCGCGAACGCCTCCAAAACATGGGCTACGCGCCAGCTGACCTCGGCAACCTCAAGGTGCTCTCGTTCCCCACCATGAGCACCCTCGACAGCGAGAAAGGCTCCGAGCAGCTCATGGCCGCCGTCGAAGCCCTCGGAGCAGAAATCGTCGTCATCGACACCGTCTCCCGAGCCATCGCCGGCGACGAAAACGAAAACGACACCTGGCTCGACTTCTACCGGCACACCGGACTCAAACTCAAGCAAGCCCAGGTCGCCCTGGTCCGCCTAGACCACGCCGGCAAAGACGAAGCCAAAGGCCAGCGAGGCGGATCCGCCAAAAGCGGCGACGTCGACGCCGTCTGGCGCATGACCCGCACCAGCGATGACCTCTACGACCTCATCTGCGAAGCCAACCGCATGCCCATCGACCCCGAATCCCGCATCCTCACCATCGAGCGCACCGACGACGACGGCCCACTCCGGCACATCGTCAAAGGCGACAAACTCCGCGCCAAGCGCGAAGCCCTCGACGCCGCCATCGCCGACTGCGGCCCCTACCCAGAAGGCCAACAAGGCTGGAAAAAGGTCCGCCAAGTCGTCCGCGAAAAGCACACAATCAAGGCATCCAGCGACGCCTGGCAAGCCGCCGTCAAGCGCTACTTCGAGGGCCGCAACCTTCCGGCCCTCGTGGTCGCAGAGGACGCCTCGTGAACACCCCCAATCGGCCCTCTCCGGCCCTCCAAACAGCCCTATTCCCTCACGAAACAGAGCAGAGGGCCGCGAGGGCCGCAGAGGGCCCCAACTTCTCGGCCCTGGGGCCGGAAGTCCGCCGCCCTAAGGGCGGACATCCGGGCCCTCCCCCACGGCCCACCAAACACTTCACCGCCAACACCTGCCGCAAATGCCAAGCCATCACCATCGCCGGCACCACCTACGGCATCCGCATCGACCTCGAACCCCAAGTCCTCAACGACCTCACCGAATACCAAGCCCTCGCCGACAACATCCCCACCTACGACCTCTGGCCCGACCGGCAAGCCAGACGCCGCCACCTCGAAGAAATCACCCACCCCGAACGAGTGCCCCGCCACGCCCGCCACACCTGCGGCACCACCTACGGCACACAACCCCGACCCACCCCAGCCACCAACCCCCAGCCCGACCCCAACGGGCCCGCCCCCTTCTAGGAGACCAGTGGACACCAACTGCCTGCTCCCCCACCGAGACCCCAAAAGCGCGGCAGACGGCACTCTCGTCTGCCCCGGCCACACCCGCTGGCTCCGAGAATCCATCGACGACGTAGTCGTCACCTACGCCCTCCTCCCCGACTTCTACGAGCCAGGCACCGCCGTCGACGACGGCCACCAGGTCAAGGGCAAGCGCGTCGACCCGCCAGCACCCGTCCGCCTCGACGTCGTCGCCCTCCTCGACAGGCGCACCATCGCCCGCCACCCCGGCGACATCGTGCCCGTCCTCGCCATCCTCGAGGCCTGGGCTCGCCTGGTCCGAGAGGAGCGCAAGGTGCAGCCCTGCCAGCGGCAGAGCACCGTCACCTCCGAGGCCGGCACCCTGCTTGGCCACCTAGACTGGATCATCTGCCAGCCGTGGGTCGACGAGCTCGCCAGGGAGATCCGCGAAGTCAAGTCCGCGCTGCACTCCGCCATCGGCGACCACGCGCCCAGGCCCGTCGGCACCTGCCCAGTGATTCACCCAGAGACCGGCGAGTGCGGCGGCAAGTTGTATCAGGACCGCTATGGCGGAATGTCGGTGACTTGTCGCAAGTGTGGTGAGACGTGGGGCGAGACTGAGTTGCGTCGTCTCGGTCTGATGACGCAGGCCATTTGACAATGCGCGCGACGTCCATCATTCTGGGTGTGGCGAAGTATGCCTGCACCCGGTTAGCCGATCACGGCTGCCGGGTTTTGTCATTCAAGGGAGAGGACATGGCGCAGCAGACCAAGCCCCGCGCCAAGCCCGACCCTGCCCAGCCCATCGTCACCGTCGAAGACATCGACGAAGCCCTGGTGTACACCAGCCTTCGTGCGCAGCGCGACGACGACTGGCACCGCTGGGCCGACGCCCTTCTCGACCAGCGCAACCGCATCGCCCGCTCCGGCCCGCGACGCGAGACCAGAGTGATGCAGCCCAACGAATACCCCGAACGCTAGTGATCCGCCGACCCTGCCTGGACTGTGGATCGTTGACCAGCAACGCCACCCGCTGCGAGCCCTGCCGCCTCACCAAGCAACGAGCCAGGGAACGGGGCCCACGCCCCCACTACGCAGGCGACTACCCCAAGCGGGCAAGGCAAGTCAGGCAAGCGCCAGGCCCATGCTGGATCTGCGGGATTGACACTCTCAAGCCTGGCGACATCTGGACGGCTGACCATCTGCTTCCAGGTGACCCGGCCAGCCCGCTCGCGAAGGCTCACCGGTCGTGTAACTCGGCCCGAGGTGCCCGCCCCCTCCCCCAGGGATGACCGGGACCGGGTCGAAATGTGCCCGGATGCGCAAGTTATTTACCCGCCCCGTATGCATACAAATAACGCCGCAAAATTCGGCTTTGGATTTGGAGGTTGTGCGGTGGCTACCCGCGGTCGACCTCCGAAGCCCGTCGAGCAGCATCGCCGCACTGGCACGTTCGATGCCTCGCGCCATAACCGTGGCGCCTTGGTTGCGGTTGAGCCCGTGTCCTTGGAGCCGTTTCAGCGCCAGGCCGCCGACCTGTTCGCCGACATCATGCAGGCGGGCTCGGCTTGGTTTGCCCGCACCGATGGGGTGCAGCTGGCGATGCTGCGCGAATCGCTTGAGGAGCGTGAGCGTCTGCTCCCGGTGGCGGAGTCGTCAACTGAGGCCCGCAAGCAGCTGCGCGAACTCAATCGTGAGATCGCTGACTGGCTGACTCAGCTTGGTTTCAACCCGACGGCCCGTGCCCGCCTGGGCTTGGCCGAAGTCAAGGCCGCCTCGACGCTGGAGAAGTTGCAGGCCAAGCGGTCCAAGTAAGGGAGCCACCTGCGCATGGCAGCCCGAAAGATCAAAGGCTGGCCGCCGGCCATCCTGACCCCTGTTCCTGCTGCGGATATCAAGCGCGGCGACGGCCCCCTGGTCACCGAGTTCATCGAGGCGTTGTGCCCCCAGGTGAAGGACTCGGTGGGCGGCCGGGCTGGTGAGCCTTTGCTGCTGCGACCTTGGCAGCGCAAACTCATGGACCATCTTTGGGCGCGTCGAGCGGATAAGCGGCTGCGGGCCAAGGTCGCTTTGGTTGGCTTGCCTCGTAAGAACGGCAAGTCGGCGCTGGGCTCGGGGATCGCGCTGTACGGCCTCTTTATGGGTCCTCGAGGCGGCGAGGTTTACTCGTGCGCGGCTGACCGGGACCAGGCGCGCATCGTGTTTGGCGCGGCAAAGCAAATGGTGGAGATGTCGCCTGAGCTTGCCGAGCAGGCGAAGTTGTATCGGGACGCCATTGAGATCCCGGCGACGGGCTCGGTGTACCGGGTGCTCTCCTCTGAGGCCTTTACTAAGGAAGGCCTGTCGCCGACTCTGGTCGTTTATGACGAGCTGCACGCCGCGCCCAACCGTGAACTTTGGGACGTAATGACGCTGGCCCAGGCCGCGCGCTATGACGCCTTGACCTTGGCGATTACGACTGCTGGGGTGCGGACGGATTCCACAGGCCAGGACTCTGTCTGTTATGGCCTGTACCAGTACGCCCAGCGGGTCGCGGCCGGCGAGGTCGAGGACCCGTCGTTCTTCGGCGCTTGGTGGCAGGCCGACCCGGACTGCGACCACCGCGACCCAAAGAACTGGCAAATCGCCAACCCTGGCTACGGCGACATCCAAGACCCCGAGGACTTTGAGTCCTCGGTGAAGCGAACCCCGGAGGCGGAGTTCCGCACAAAGCGCACCAACGTGTTCGTGTCCTCGCAGCAGGCTTGGCTGCCGCACGGCTCTTGGGACGAGCTGCCGGAGATGTCGCCGGTAGATGACGGCACCCCGGTCGTGCTCGGCTTTGACGGTTCGTTCTCAGGCGACACGACCGCCATCGTCGGCGTGACGATTGAGGACACCCCGCGCGTCTGGCTGGTCGATATGTGGGAGAAGCAGCCTACCGACCGTGATGACTGGCGGGTGGACATTGGCGGGGTTGAGGCTCGGATCTTGGAGACGTGCGGCCGGCTCAATGTGGTTGAGGTTGCGTGTGACCCGTACCGCTGGCAGCGGTCGATGGAGGCGCTGGCCGAGGCCGGGGTTCCGATTACTGAGTACCCATCGAGCAGCCCAGCTCGCATGGTGCCATCGACGGCCAAGTTCTTTGACGCGGTGGTATCAGGCCAGGTCGCGCACGATCATGCTCCCGCTCTTGCCCGCCACCTGGACAACTGCGTCATCAAGACCGACCAGAAGGGGCCGCGGGTCGTGAAGGAGCACCGGGGTTCTCCTCGCAAGATTGACGCCGCCGTTGCGGCGATCATTGCTTTTGACCGGGCTACCCATCGCCGTGAGGCGGAGCCCGAAGCACCTGTCGCCAGTTTCTTCTCAGTCTAGGAGCCGTATGCGCATCGCCCTTGCTTTGCAGATCGCTGGCTGCGTTGCGCTCATTGTCGGGTGCGCCCTTGTGGCGCCTTGGCTGGGTTTCGTTGTCGCTGGCATCTGCGGGCTGGCTTTCGGTGTCGCGCTTGAGAGAGGCCTCTAATGCTCGGAAACTTGTTCGGCGGTCAGCCGATGGAAGAGCGGAACCTCTCCTACCAGCAGGTGTGGGGTTCGGGCATCGACGTGTCGGGCTTCGCGACTTGGGCGGGCACGGTTGTCAACCAGAAGAACGCCCTTGAGATTGGTGCGGCCTACGCTTGTGTGCGGCTGCTGTCGGACACGATCTCGACGCTGCCGGTGGACACGTTCATTCGGCGTGACGGCAACCGGCTTCCGTACCGGCCGCGGCCGGCCTGGGTGTACGAGCCCGAGGGCCCCGGCTCCAGCCGGATCGAGTATTACAAGCAGATCGTCGTCTCCATGCTGCTGTCGCACGGCGCGGTGGTGCAGATCCTCCGCAACGGCAACGGCGACATCGTCGCTTTGCAGCCGCTTGACCCGACCCGCGTGGACATCCGCCGCAACCCGGCGACCCGTTTGCGCGAGTTCGTCATTGACGGGGGCCAGGCCGTCCTGCCTGGCGAGGACGTGCTCTACATCCCCGAGATGCGCCGCCCCGGTTCGCTCAAGGGTGTGAGCCGGGTAGACGAGCTGAAGCAGACGCTCGGCCTAGCGAAGGCGCTGGACGAGTTCGCCTCGCGGTACTTCTCCAACGGCGCCAACACCTCGGGAATGATTGAGTTCCCCGGCAACCTCACGCAGGAGCAGGCCAAGGATCTGGTCGACGCCTTCGAGGCTGGGCACAAGGGCTTGAAGAAGGCTCACCGTCCTGGCGTGCTGTCGGGTGGCGCGAAGTTTGTGAAGACGGGCTCGGATGGCGAGCAGGCTCAGATGCTTGAGAGCCGCCAGTTTGCGGTTGAGGAAGTGGCGCGCGTGTTCCGGGTGCCCCCGTCGATGATCGGGCTGAACACTCCCGGAGCCATGTCTTACGCAAGCGTGGAAAGCAACATTATCTCCTATGCCCGATTCTCGCTCGCCCCGCTGGTTGCTTGCATCGAGGAAGCCCACAACCGCCTCCTCCCTGGCGACGTCTTTTTGCGCGTGAACATGGACGGCCTTCTCCGAGGTGACTCAGCAACGCAAGCGCAGGTTTTCTCAACGGCATTGCAGGCCGGGTACATGAGCGTCAATGAGGCCCGCGGTCTCATGGATCTTCGCCCGGTTGACGGGGGCGACGCGCCGCGCGTGCCACTCGCCAATATTGCAGTCAATTCAGCCAGCATTGTTGAGGAGCGCGAACGCGTCGAGATGGCGTCCAAGCTCGTGCAGTCGGGCTACGACCCGGCCGATGTGCTGTCCGCGCTCGGCCTGCCTGCAATGGCCCACACCGGTCTGGCGTCGAACCAGTTGCAGCCGGCCGAGAACGCCCAGGTCTAGGAGGGCCGATGAGCAAAATGGAAACCCGCACCTTCACCGTCGATGACCTTGAGGTCCGCGAAGCCCCCGAAGGTATGAGCTTCGAGGGATACGCGGCGGTGTTCAACTCCCCGAGCGAGCCCCTGCCCTTCACCGAGACGATTGCTCCTGGCGCCTTTGCTCGGTCGCTGAAGTCCCGCAACAACGTCTTCCTCCTCGTCAATCACGACCCGGCCCGCCCCTTGGCGTCAACCCGGTCGAAGACGATGACGCTCGAGGAGGACGGCCGCGGCCTGCTCGTCAAGGCGACCCTGCCGGACACGAGCGACGGCCGCGACTTGGCGGTTCTACTCGGCGGCGGTGGCAATCCGCGCGTGATCGACTCCATGAGCTTCGGCTTCTCGGTCCCTCGCGGCGGCGACAAGTGGAACGAGGACGGCAGCCAGCGCACCCTTCAGCAGGTCCGCCTGCATGAGACTTCCATCGTGACCTTCCCGGCTTACCAAGCCACGAGCGCCGCGGTGCGCAGCCTGGACATGCTCGCCGAAGCCACGGGCGAGGACGCCGACGCATTGAACGGCGCGCTTGAGGCGCTTGAGCGCGGGGCCACTTTGACGATGGATCAGGCTGGCCTGCTGTCTGCGGTGGTGGCGAAGTTGTCGCCGGAGCCGCAGCCCGAGCCCGAGGTTGAGCCGGTGGCGCACGACCCGGCACAAATCAACCTGCTCAAGACCAAGCTCGACCTGGCCTTCAAGGCCTGAGACTTCCTGGCCGCGCGAGCCGCGGCTAGGTCCCCGCTCTGAGGAGCCTCGGCGGGATTCGCAAGAAACACCTGCGCAATCCAACAAACCGAGACCCCAGAAAGGGGTG
>Ga0315903_10006101_pt1 | contig 15505 bp, 9 predicted proteins | sample LakEriMetagenome_7_FD_203524 | JGI IMG/M metagenome (GOLD analysis project Ga0315903, IMG submission 203524) | Freshwater fungal communities from buoy surface, Lake Erie, Ohio, United States - Buoy 2 MA119 | ecosystem: Environmental > Aquatic > Freshwater > Lake | place: USA: Lake Erie, Ohio...
GCCACTTCGGGGTCGGTGTAGGCGACGCTGGGGATCACGCGGGCGTTGAAGGCGGCGCAGGCCAGCTCTTTGTTGCCTTGCAGACAGACACCCCTGCCTTTGCAGGAGAAGGCGACCAGAAAGTCGTGTCCGCAGTCGCCACAGCGAGCGCGGGCAAAGCCATGGGCAAAGATGCCGCATTCCAGATACTTGGCAAACGCTTTGCGCACATAGGGCTTTGGGGTGTGGTGGTCGCCCTGTCCGTCGAACTGGCCTGCGCTGGCCAAATCAAGCCAGGTCTCGTAGTGCTCGGCTACCGTTTGGTACAGCAGCGTGCGCTCGGGATGGCGCGGGTTGTAGAGTTTGGGTTTGGTAGTGGCTGGCATGAATACTGTACAAATAAACAGTATTTTGCGGCGATTGTTTGAGCACGGACAGCAAAAAGCCCGAACCGTTGCCAGTTCGGGCTTTTGCTTTTGGGTCGCCAGCGTCTGAAGGCGCTTACTTCTTCGCAGGCGGTACATCGGTACAAGACCCATGCGCCACCTCCGCCGCCATGCCGATGCTTTCGCCCAGCGTGGGGTGGGGGTGGATGGTTTTGCCGATGTCCACCGCGTCTGCGCCCATCTCGATCGCCAGGGCGATCTCGCCGATCATGTCGCCCGCGTGCGTGCCCACCATGCCGCCGCCCAAGATCTTGCCGTGGCCGTGGGCCTCGGGTGAATCGTCAAACAGCAGTTTGGTCACGCCTTCGTCGCGGCCGTTGGCAATGGCTCGGCCCGAGGCGGTCCAAGGGAACAAGCCCTTTTTCACCATGATGCCTTGCGCCTTGGCTTGGTCTTCGGTCAAGCCCACCCAGGCCACTTCGGGGTCGGTGTAGGCGACGCTGGGGATCACGCGGGCGTTGAAGGCGGCGCAGGCCAGCTCTTTGTTGCCTTGCAGTTCGCCCGCAATGACTTCTGCTGCCACGTGCGCTTCGTGCACCGCCTTGTGCGCCAGCATGGGCTGGCCCACGATGTCGCCGATGGCGAAGATGTGCGGCACGTTGGTGCGCATTTGGATGTCCACGTTGATGAAGCCGCGGTCGGTCACGGCCACGCCGGCTTTGTCGGCGGCGAGTTTTTTGCCGTTGGGCGTGCGGCCCACGGCTTGCAAGACCAGGTCGTACACCTGTGGCGCGGGGGCTGTGCCGCCGGCTTCGGCGCTCTCGAACGTGACTTCAATGCCTTCGGGCAAGGCGCGTGCGGACACGGTCTTGGTCTTGAGCATGATGTTGTCAAAGCGCTTGGCGTTCATCTTTTGCCAGATCTTCACCAAGTCGCGGTCAGCGCCTTGCATGAGGCCGTCCATCATTTCCACCACGTCTAGGCGTGCGCCCAACGTGCTGTAAACCGTGCCCATTTCCAGGCCGATGATGCCGCCGCCCAGAATGAGCATGCGTTTGGGCACTTCTTTGAGTTCCAAAGCGCCGGTGCTGTCCACAACCCGAGGGTCGTTGGGCATAAAAGGCAAACGAACGGCTTGCGAGCCTGCAGCGATGATGGCCTTCTTGAAGGCGATCACTTTTTTGCTGCCGTTTTGTTCTTGCGCGGTGCCGGTGGTCTCCGACACTTCAAGGTGGTTGGCTCCCACAAATTGGCCCAAGCCGCGCACGGTGGTGACCTTGCGCATCTTGGCCATGGCCGCCAAGCCACCGGTGAGTTTGCCGATGACTTTTTCTTTGTGGCCGCGCAGCTTGTCGATGTTGACCACCGGCTTGCCGAAGTCCACACCCAGGTCGGCCATGTGGCTGACTTCATCCATCACGGCCGCAACGTGCAACAAGGCTTTGGAAGGGATGCAACCCACGTTGAGACACACGCCGCCCAAGGTGGCGTAGCGCTCGACGATGACCACGTTCAAGCCGAGGTCCGCCGCACGGAATGCCGCTGAGTAACCGCCGGGGCCACCGCCCAACACGAGCACATCGCACTCGATGTCGGCAGAGCCGCCGAAGCTGGCGGCTGTGGGTGCTGGCGTGTCATCGCGAGGCACGACGCGATCCATGGATTGCTTCCCCCCTTCGGGGGTCGCAGCGACGGAAGTGGGGGTCGCCATGACAGGCACCGCGCCCTCGCCGTCCAGCACCAACACCACCGAGCCTTGCTTGACCTTGTCGCCGAGCTTGACCTTGAGTTCCTTGACCACGCCGCCGTGGCTGCAAGGAATTTCCATGGAGGCCTTGTCGCTCTCCACGGTGATCAGACTTTGGTCAGATTTGACGGTGTCGCCCACCTTGACCATCAACTCGATCACGGTGACTTCGTCGAAGTCGCCGATGTCTGGAACTTGGATATCAATCAGTGCCATCTCAAGTCCTTCGATTTAGAGCAACACGCGACGGAAGTCGCCGAGGATTTGGCCGAGGTAGGCATTGAAGCGTGCCGCGGCGGCGCCGTCGATGACGCGGTGGTCCCACGTCAAGCTCAGAGGCAACATCAGGCGAGGCACAAACTGCTTGCCGTCCCAGACGGGCTCCATGGTGCTCTTGCACACACCGAGGATGGCCACTTCGGGCGCGTTGATGATGGGCGTGAAGTACTTGCCACCAATGCCGCCGAGGCTGGAGATGGTGAAGGTCGCACCCGTCATTTCGGCGGGACTGAGTTTGCCTTCGCGGGCTTTTTTGGCCAGCTCGGACATTTCGGCGCTGATTTGCAGCACGCCTTTTTGGTCGCAATCGCGCACGACCGGCACCATCAAACCGTTGGGTGTGTCAGCGGCAAAACCGATGTGCCAGTAGTTTTTGAAGACCAGCGCATCGCCGTCGAGCGAGCTGTTGAACTCGGGGTATTTCTTGAGCGCGGCCACGCAAGCCTTGATCAGGAACGCCAGCATGGTCACCTTGATGCCGCTCTTCTCGTTCTCTTTGTTGGTCAAGACGCGGAAGGCTTCGAGGTCGGTGATGTCGCAGTCGTCGTGGTTGGTGACGGCCGGAATCATGATGGCATTGCGAAGCAAATTCGCGCCGCTGATCTTCTTGATGCGGCCCATTTCTTTGCGCTCGATGGGGCCAAACTTGGCGAAGTCGACCTTCGGCCAAGGGATGAGGCCCAAGGCTGCACCATTGCCACCCGAAGCCGCTGGCGCTTTGGCCGCCTGGGCCTTGGTTTGGGCGGCGCCCGACATCACGGCCTTGGTGAAGGCTTGCACATCGTCGACGGTGATGCGGCCTTTAAGGCCTTGGCCTTTGATTTCCTCCAGCGGCACGCCCAGTTCGCGGGCGAACTTGCGCACCGAGGGCGACGCGTGTGGCAAACCCAAAGTGGGTGCGCCGGGCGCATGTGCGGGTGCTGCCACAACAGCCACCGCAGCGGCCACGGCGTTTGGCGCAGCAGCAGGGGCTGGTGCAGCAGCAGGCATGGCCGCCGCCACAGGGGCAGCGGCGACTGACACGGCGCCTTCCAGAACGGCCAGCAAGTCACCGATGTTGATCTTGTCGCCCACCTTGGCCTTGAGCTCTTTGAGCACGCCGGCGTGTGAGGATGGGATTTCCATCGAGGCTTTGTCGGACTCGACGGTGATCAGCGATTGCTCCACCTTGATGGTGTCGCCCGGCTTCACAAACACTTCGATGACGGCCACGTCTTTGAAGTCGCCGATGTTGGGCACATGAATGTTGATGGGGCCTGATGCGGCGGCGGCAACGGGCGCTGCTGAAACGGGTGCTGGCGCAGCGGCAGCAACAGGAGCGGCAACTGCGGGCGCGGCAACCGGCGCTGCAGCAGCCCCAGCGGCTTCGACCACCAACACCACCGAGCCTTGTTTGACCTTATCGCCCATGGCCACGCGCAGTTCCTTGACCACGCCCGCGGTGCTCGAGGGAATTTCCATCGAGGCTTTGTCGGATTCGACGGTGATGAGGGATTGCTCCACCTTCACGGTATCGCCCACTTTGACCAGCAGCTCGATAACGGCCACTTCGTCGAAATCGCCAATGTCTGGGACTTTTACTTCTATCAATGCCATGATTTGTCTCCCGGATTTAGGCGTACAGAGGGTTCACTTTTTCGGTGTTGATGCCGTACTTTTTGATGGCTTCGGCCACTTTGGCGACCGGTACCGTACCCTCTTCGCTCAGGGCCTTGAGAGCGGCGACCACGATGTAGTGGCGGTTGACTTCAAAGTGCTCGCGCAACTTGCTGCGGAAGTCCGAGCGACCGAAACCGTCGGTTCCCAAGACCTTGTAGGTGCGGCCTTTGGGGATGAAGGGGCGGATCTGTTCGGCGTAGGCCTTCATGTAATCGGTCGAAGCGACCACGGGGCCCACGTAGGGCTCCAGCTGTTGCGCCACGAACGGCACCTTGGGCGCGTCGGTGGGGTGCAAGAGGTTGAAACGCTCGGCGTCCTGGCCGTCGCGGGTGAGCTCGTTGAAGCTGGGGCAGCTCCAAACGTTGGCGGCAACGCCCCAGTCCGATGCGAGCAAGTCACGTGCGGCCATGGACTCGCGCAAGATGGTGCCCGAGCCCAACAGGTTCACGCGGGGGGATTTTTTGTCGCCCTCGCCTTTTTGCAGCAAATACATGCCCTTGATGATCTGCTCTTCCGTGCCGGCGGTCAGGCCAGGCATGGCGTAGTTTTCGTTCAGCAAGGTGATGTAGTAGAAGACGTTATCTTGCTTTTCCACCATGCGCTTCAGGCCGTGGTGCAGGATCACGCCGACTTCGTGAGCGAAGGTCGGGTCATACGAAACGCAGTTGGGGATCGTGTTGGCCAAGATGTGGCTGTGGCCGTCTTCGTGCTGCAAGCCTTCGCCGTTGAGCGTGGTGCGCCCCGACGTGCCTCCCAACAAGAAGCCGCGGGCTTGCATGTCGCCCGCTGCCCAGGCCAGGTCGCCAATGCGCTGGAAGCCGAACATCGAGTAGTACACATAGAACGGCACCATGATGCGGTTGCTGGTGCTGTAGCTGGTGGCCGCGGCGATCCAGCTGGACATGCCGCCAGCTTCGTTGATGCCTTCTTGCAGGATTTGGCCGGCCTTGTCTTCCTTGTAGTACATGACCTGGTCTTTGTCGACCGGGGTGTACTGCTGGCCTGCGGGGTTGTAAATACCGATCTGACGGAACAGGCCTTCCATACCGAAGGTCCGAGCTTCGTCCACCAAAATCGGCACCACGCGGGGGCCCAAGGCTTGGTCGCGCAGCAACTGCGTCAAGAAACGCACATACGCTTGGGTGGTGGAGATTTCACGGCCTTCGGCGGTGGGCTCCATCACGGCCTTGAAGGTGTCTATCGAGGGAATGGTGAAACTCTCGTCGGCAGTGACGCGTCGCTTGGGCAAGTAACCACCCAAGGCTTGGCGGCGCTCGTGCAAATAGCGCATCTCAGGCGTGTCGTCGGCCGGCTTGTAGAACGGAATCTTGGACAGTTCGCTGTCGGGGATCGGGATGTTGAAGCGGTCACGCATGTACTTGATATCGTCGTCCGTGAGCTTCTTGGTTTGGTGAACGGTGTTCTTGCCCTCGCCAGCTTTGCCCATGCCAAAACCCTTGACGGTTTTGATCAGCATGACGGTGGGCTGGCCCTTGTGGTTAACCGCCTTGTGATAGGCCGCATACACCTTTTGTGGATCGTGGCCGCCTCGTTTGAGGTTCCACAGATCGTCGTCGCTCAGGTGCGCGACCAACTCCAAAGCCTTGGGGTCGCGGCCAAAGAAATGCTTGCGCACATAGGCGCCGTCGTTGGCCTTGAAGGCTTGGTAGTCGCCGTCCAAGGTCTCCATCATGATTTTGCGCAGCGCGCCATCTTTGTCGCAGGCGAGCAAAGGGTCCCAGCCACTGCCCCAGATCAGCTTGAGGACGTTCCAGCCCGAGCCACGGAACTCGCCTTCGAGTTCTTGGATGATCTTGCCGTTGCCGCGCACGGGGCCGTCCAAACGCTGCAAGTTGCAATTCACCACGAAAATCAGGTTGTCCAAATTTTCTCGGGCTGCCAAGCTGATGGCGCCCAAGGATTCGACCTCGTCCATCTCGCCGTCGCCGCAGAACACCCAGACCTTGCGGTTCTCGGTGTTGGCAATGCCACGGGCGTGCAAGTACTTCAAAAATCGCGCTTGGTAAATGGCCATCAAAGGGCCCAAGCCCATGGACACGGTGGGGAACTGCCAGAACTCGGGCATCAATTTGGGGTGCGGGTAGCTGGACAAACCTTTGCCGTCAACCTCTTGGCGGAAGTTGAGCAACTGCTCTTCAGTCAAACGGCCCTCGAGGTAAGCGCGGGCATAAACGCCGGGCGAGACGTGGCCTTGTATATAGAGGCAGTCACCGCCGTGGTTTTCGTTTTCAGCGTGCCAAAAATGGTTGAAACCCGCACCGAACATGTGGGCCAACGAGGCAAAAGAGCCGATGTGTCCGCCCAAGTCGCCGCCGTCTTCGGGGTTGTGGCGGTTGGCTTTGACCACCATCGCCATGGCATTCCAACGCATGTACGAACGCAGGCGCTCTTCGATTTCAATGTTGCCAGGGCAACGCGCCTCTTCGGTGGTTTCAATCGTGTTGACGTAACCGGTGGTGGCCGAAAATGGCAAATCGATGCTGTGCTGGCGGGCCTCTTCAAGCAACTCTTCCAACAAAAAATGGGCTCGCTCGGGACCCACGCGTTCGATCACGGCGGCCAAGGCGTCTTTCCACTCGCGGGTTTCTTGGGTATCCACATCGACAGGGATGTGTTGTGATGCATTCGCTTGACCCGACATGTTTGTCTCCTGTGTTGTGGCCGATGTTCAAAAATTCGGTGTTGGGAGTATGTCACAGCGATCTCAAAATTTCAAGATGTGCTCCTCTATTTCACATTAAGAAATATAATACCGCCCACGAGCCGAGTTTGGGCCTCACGTAGACTTGAGGGCCATGAAAGCACACACAAGCCGTCGAGCGCTCAGCACCTGGTGGATCGGCTGGTGGCGACGACTGCCGCCCGCACGCCAAGACCGTTTCGCTACCTTGGGACCGGTGGTCGCGGTGTTTGTCTTCATGGCGGCGATCCTGATATCGATGACCTATTTGCGCATCGACGAGCTTGAACGAGAAAAAGAGGCGGTCACTCGGGATGTGGAGTACGCCCAGCAACGCATCCGCCTGAGGTTGCTCGAGCGCCAAGAAGAGCTCATGCGCATGGCGCGCGACACCAGCACGCAGGTCATGGGTTTGGATGCTTTTGTCTTGGAAGCGCAGGCCATGGTCGGCCGCTACCCCGAACTATTGGGCTTGTCTTGGGTGGATGAGCGACGCGTGGTCAAAGCCAGCTATTTGGCCGCCAGCGCGCCGCTGGGCTTGCAACGGGTGACCGGACAAACTTTGGAAGAAGGTGAGCAGCGCATCACGTTTGACAACGCCAAAGTTCGACAACAACCGGTGTATTCACAAGCGATTGCCCACAACCCGAGTTCTTACGGATTCATTTTGCAGGTTCCCCTGATCCAGCAAGGTGTCATGAAGGGCACCCTGATGGCCGAGTTCAGCATGGACGGCTTGATGCGCTATGGGATTCCATCCGAGATCGCAGCGCGTTACGCCTTGGCCTTGCAAGACGACGAGCAAAACACCTTGGCCGGGCACTTGCCGATGGTCGACGCCCTGTACCGATGGGTGCCCTGGACGCGGCAACCCTTGGAGCACAGCGTGCTGTTGGCCCCCATCGCCAACGGTTTGGTCCTCAAGGCGCAGGGCTACAGAACCTCGCAAGACATTGTGGGCAGCGGGTTTTTTTGGGTTTTGGGCTCCTTGAGTGGTCTGACCATCTGGATGCTGATCGGCACTTGGCGTCACACCCGAAAACGCATCCAAACCCAACAAGCGCTCTACAACGAAACCAACTTCCGACGGGCCATGGAGAACTCCATGCTCACGGGCATGCGGGCCTTGGACAAACAGGGGCGAATTTCCTACGTTAACCCCGCTTTCTGCGACATGACGGGCTGGTCGGAGAGCGAATTGGTGGGGCAAACGGCGCCCTTCACTTACTGGCCAGAAGAAGACCACGAGTACCTGCACAGCCGCTTGGACGACGAACTGCAGGGCCGCTCAACCCCGGGAGGATTTGAAGTCAGGGTCAAACGCCGAGATGGCAAGCGCTTCGATGCGCGGATGTACGTTTCACCGCTCATCGACACCAAAGGCGTTCAAACCGGTTGGATGACCTCGATGACCGACATCACCGAGCCCAAGCGCATCCGGGAAGAGCTGACCGCTTCGTACGAACGCTTCACCACGGTGCTGGAGAGCCTGGACGCGGCCGTCTCCGTGGCGCCGTTGGGCAAAACCGAGTTGCTGTTCTCCAACCGCATGTACCGCCAGTGGTTTGGTCCTTTGGGGCGTGGACACCTGAGCTTGATCGAGCAAGCCGGCAACCTCCCCGCCTCACCCAGCAACCAAGACGACGAAGAGGTCGACAGCTTGGTGGGCATGCCCACCGAGTCACTGACCAATGCCAGCACCGAAAACGCCGAAGTCTATGTGGCCGATTTGGGCCGCTGGTTGGAGGTGCGCACGCGCTACCTGACCTGGGTCGATGGCCGGCTGGCGCAAATGGTGATCGCCACCGACATCACACCGCGGCGCAACGCCGAAGAACAGGCCGCACGCCAAGCCGAGCGAGCCCAATCCGCCAGCCGCCTCATCACCATGGGCGAGATGGCCTCCAGCGTGGCCCACGAACTCAACCAGCCCCTGACGGCCATCAGCAACTACTGCACCGGCATGATGTCGCGCATCCAAGGCCACCGCATCCAACCCGACGAGTTGCTGGGGGCTTTGGAGAAAACCGCCAAACAAGCCCAACGGGCGGGGCAAATCATCCAGCGGATTCGGTCGTTCGTGAAACGCAGCGAGCCCAACCGAACACCGTCGGACGTGCTGCAAATGGTGGGCAACGCCACCGAATTGGCCGACATTGAACTGCGCCGCCAACAGGTGCGCTTGGTGCCTTACATCGCTGCGCGCCTGCCCACCTTGGTGGTGGACCCCATCTTGATTGAACAGGTGCTCATCAACCTCATCAAGAACGCGGGTGAAGCCATTGCCCAAGCCGAGCGGCCTGCCGGCAAGCGTTGGGTGGAGTTGCGCGTGGGACCCAAGCGTGAGGAGGACCAAGATGTGGTCGAATTTGCCGTTCTGGACTCCGGCAACGGCGTGCCCGACGACATGATTGAGCGGATATATGAGGCTTTTTACAGCACCAAAGCCGAGGGCATGGGCATTGGCTTGAAATTGTGCCGAAGCATCGTGGAATCTCACAATGGACAGATGAAGGTTCAGAACCTCTACAATGGCGCAGAGGTTGTGGGGTGTTGCTTCAGTTTCTGGATACCAGTGGCTTCACGCAGCGTGTTAACCACCTCTTAAACCGAGCTGGGTTGTTGAAGGAAAAGAATGAGTTTGATTCCTAAAAAAGGAACGGTCTACGTTGTCGACGATGACGAAGCGGTTCGCGATTCATTGCAGTGGCTTCTCGAAGGTAAAGACTACCGGGTGCGCTGTTACGAGTCAGCCGAGGCTTTTCTCAGTCGCTACGACCCTCGAGAGGTGGCCTGCTTGATTGCCGACATTCGCATGGGCGGCATGAACGGCATGGAGCTCCAAGCCCGCCTGATCGAACGTCAATCACCCCTGCCCATCATGTTCATCACCGGTCATGGCGACGTGCCCATGGCGGTGGAGTCCATGAAAAATGGGGCCATGGACTTCATCCAAAAGCCATTCAAAGAACCCCAGTTATTGGACCTGGTCGAGCGGATGCTGGAGCGAGCACGTGAGGCCTTCATCAGCTCACAACAAAGCGCCAGCCGTGAAGCTTTGCTGGCCAAGCTCACGGGACGCGAATCCCAAGTGCTCGAGCGCATCGTCGCTGGACGCTTGAACAAGCAAATCGCCGATGACTTGGGCATCAGCATCAAAACGGTCGAAGCCCACCGCGCCAACATCATGGAAAAACTCAGCGCCAACACCGTGGCCGATTTGCTCAAAGTTGCTTTGGGCTCCGCCCCAAAAGCCTAAAACCTCACGAATGACCGCACAACTCATCGACGGCAAAGCGCTGTCACTGCTACTCCGCAACGACGTCCGCCAATGCGTGGCCACCCTCAAATCCCAAGGCATCACCCCCGGTCTGGCCGTTGTGCTGGTGGGTGACAACCCAGCCTCCGAAGTGTATGTGCGCAACAAGGTCAAGGCCTGCGAAGACACTGGCATGCACTCGGTGCTGGAGCGCCACGGCGCAGACTTGAGCCAAGCGGCCCTGCTCGCACGCATCGAAGCGCTGAACCAAGACCCCACCATCCATGGCATCTTGGTGCAATTGCCCCTGCCCGCCCACATCGATGCCCAACGCGTGATTGAAGCCATCAGCCCGGCCAAGGACGTGGATGGTTTTCACGTCGCCAGCGCCGGCGCCCTCATGACCGGCATGCCCGGGTTTTGGCCCTGCACCCCCTTTGGTTGCATGAAGATGCTCGAGAGCATCGGCTACTCACTCAAAGGCAAACACGCCGTGGTGATCGGTCGCAGCAACATCGTGGGCAAGCCCATGGCCTTGATGCTCTTGCAAGCCAACGCCACCGTCACCGTTTGCCACAGCGGCACCCAAAACTTGAAAGCCCTGACGCTGCAAGCCGACGTGATCGTGGCCGCTGTGGGCAAGCGCAATGTGCTGACGGCCGACATGGTCAAACCCGGCGCAGTGGTCTTGGACGTGGGCATGAACCGCACCGACGACGGCAAACTCTGCGGCGACGTGGACTTTGAAGGCGTGCGCCAAGTGGCCAGCCACATCACGCCGGTGCCTGGCGGGGTGGGCCCCATGACCATCACCATGCTGATGATGAACACCCTGCTCGCAGCACAAGGCCGCGTGGGCGCTTAAAACGCGTTTCGAATCAGGCGCTTGAACACCCAAGCGCCGCACCACCACTGCACGAACACCAAGGCACTGCCCAGGCCGTGCCACAGGCGCAAATCGCCGCCGGTGCTGCGTGCCGAGACGATGCGCTCGGCCACCGCAAATTCTTGCAACAGAGCGGCCAACATGGCCAACAACACCAGCGCCATGGTGCCCATCAAAGGCCCGATGTCCTGGGCTGGCACGCGCCGTCGCTGTTGACGCAACCACAGCAGCAAGGCCAAACCCACCACGATCACCCCAGTGCTTTGCAAAGCAAAGAGCTGCGCGGCCACCGGACCGGCCACCGCCGGCCCCAAACGGGCAAACAAAGTCGGCACGACCACAAAACTCACGGCGCTCATGCCACCCCACCACAGGGCAGCCAGCCACAGGGGCCAAGCCCTCATTCGTAGCGAACCGAGACGATCTCGTAGCGGCGTGTGCCACCCGGGGCTTGCACCTCAGCCACATCGCCCTCTTCCTTGCCGATCAAGGCACGGGCGATCGGGCTGCCGATGTTGATGAGACCGAGCTTCAAGTCGGCTTCGTCTTCACCCACGATTTGGTAGGTCACTTGTGCGCCCGAGTCTTCGTCTTCGAGCTTGACCGTGGCGCCGAACACCACGCGGCCACCCGCGTCGACCGTGCTCGGGTCAATGACCTGCGAGCCCGAGAGTTTGCTCTCGACTTCGGCGATGCGGCCCTCGATGAAACCTTGACGGTCTTTGGCGGCTTCGTACTCGGCGTTTTCGCTCAAATCGCCTTGCGCACGCGCCTCGGCAATCGCGTTGATGACCCAGGGTCGGTCAACCGTTTTGAGGCGGTGCAACTCCTCTTTGAGTTTTTCAGCGCCGCGTTTGGTGATCGGGATGGTGCTCATGGTCTTCCCTCCTTCACGCCTTGAGTTGCGCGTGCATTTCTTGGACAGAAATCACGTCCAAGTGGTTCATGTGTTTCATGCCTTCGACGGCCGCTTCCGCACCGGCGATTGTGGTGAAGGTCGTGACGCGGGCCAACAAAGCCGAGGTGCGGATGGCCCGGCTGTCGGCGATGGCGTTGCGACGCTCTTCCACCGTGTTGATGACCAAGGCGATGTCGCTGTTCTTGATCATGTCAACGATGTGTGGGCGGCCTTCGGTGACCTTGTTGACGGTCTGCACTTTCACCCCAGCGGCCTCGATGGCAGCCGCGGTGCCGCGGGTGGCCACCAATTCAAAGCCCATGCCGACCAGCTCACGGGCCACTTCAACCGCACGGGCTTTGTCACCATTTTTCACGGTCATGAACACGCGACCCTGGGTCGGCAAGCGCGTGCCCGCGCCGAGCTGGCTCTTCACAAAGGCTTCGCCAAAGGTCTTGCCCACCCCCATGACCTCGCCGGTGGACTTCATCTCGGGGCCGAGGATGGTGTCCACGCCGGGGAATTTCACGAAGGGGAACACAGCCTCTTTGACGCTGAAATATGGCGGTGTGACTTCGGCGCCGATGCCTTGCTCGTCCAACGATTGACCGGACATGCAACGCGCGGCGACTTTGGCCAACTGGATGCCGGTGGCTTTGGACACAAAGGGCACGGTGCGCGAAGCGCGAGGGTTCACTTCCAACACAAAGATCACGTCTTGGCCATCGAGTTGTTGGATGGCGAACTGCACATTCATCAAGCCCACCACGCTGAGGCCTTTGGCCATGGCAGCGGTCTGGCGTTTGAGCTCGTCCACCGTGGCATTGCTCAGGTAGTAAGGGGGCAAGGAACAGGCCGAGTCGCCGCTGTGCACGCCGGCTTGCTCAATGTGCTCCATCACGCCGCCGATGAACACACGTCCGGTGTGATCGCGGATCGCGTCCACGTCGCACTCGATGGCGTCGTTCAAAAAGCGATCCAAGAGCACGGGTGAGTCGTTGCTGACCTTGACGGCTTCGCGCATGTAGCGCTCCAAGTCGCGTTGCTCGTGCACGATCTCCATGGCGCGGCCACCGAGCACGTAGCTGGGGCGCACCACCAAGGGGTAACCCAAGGCGGCGGCTTTTTCCAAGGCCTCCGGCTCGGTGCGGGCGGTGGCGTTGGGCGGCTGACGCAAGCCCAAGGTCTGCAGCATTTGCTGGAACCGCTCGCGGTCTTCGGCCGCGTCGATCATGTCGGGGCTGGTGCCGATGATGGGCACGCCCGCGGCCTCCAAACCCAGCGCCAACTTGAGTGGTGTTTGACCACCGTACTGGACGATGACGCCCACCGGTTTTTCTTTGTCGACGATCTCCAGCACGTCTTCGAGCGTCAGGGGCTCGAAATACAAGCGGTCGGAGGTGTCGTAATCGGTCGAGACGGTCTCGGGGTTGCAGTTGACCATGATGGTCTCGTAGCCGTCTTCGCGCAGGGCCAAGGCGGCGTGCACACAGCAGTAGTCAAACTCAATGCCCTGACCGATGCGGTTGGGTCCGCCGCCCAAGACCATGATTTTTTTGTTGTTCGTGGGTTCGGCTTCGCACTCGCCGTCGCCCTGGCCTTCGTAAGTCGAGTACAGGTAAGCGGTGTCGGTGGCGAACTCGGCCGCACAGGTGTCCACGCGCTTGTAAACCGGGCGAATATTCAAGGCCTTGCGGCGCTCGCGTATGGCTTGCTCGGTGGTCTTGAGCTGTTTGGCCAAACGGCGATCAGAAAAGCCTTTTTGCTTCAAGCCGCGCAGGGTGTCGGCGTCGATGGCTTCCAAGCTGGTCTTTTCCATGGCCAGTTCGAGCTTGACGATCTCTTCGATCTGCACCAAGAACCACTTGTCGATTTTGGTGAACTGGTGTACCTCGTCGATGGACCAACCCGCAGCAAAGGCGTCGCCCACATACCAAATGCGGTCGGGACCGGGTTCACCCAATTCGCGCTCCAACACTTCGCGATCTTGGGTTTTTTCGTTCATGCCGTCCACGCCCACTTCCAAACCGCGCAGGGCTTTTTGGAAGGACTCTTGGAAGGTGCGGCCCATGGCCATGACCTCGCCCACCGATTTCATTTGGGTGGTCAAACGGCTATCGGCTGTTGGAAATTTTTCAAAGGCAAAACGGGGGATCTTGGTGACCACGTAGTCGATGCTGGGCTCGAAGGATGCGGGTGTGGCGCCACCGGTGATGTCGTTCTTGAGCTCGTCCAAGGTAAAGCCCACAGCCAATTTGGCTGCGACCTTGGCAATCGGGAAGCCCGTGGCCTTGGAGGCCAAGGCTGAGGAGCGCGACACGCGGGGGTTCATCTCGATGACGACCATGCGGCCATCTTTGGGGTTGATGGAGAACTGTACGTTCGAGCCACCGGTGTCCACGCCGATTTCGCGCAACACAGCCAAGGAGGCATTGCGCAAAATCTGGTATTCCTTGTCGGTCAAGGTTTGTGCGGGTGCCACGGTGATGGAGTCACCGGTGTGCACGCCCATGGGATCCAAGTTTTCAATCGAGCACACGATGATGCAGTTGTCCGCCTTGTCGCGCACCACTTCCATCTCGTACTCTTTCCAGCCGAGCAAGGACTCTTCGATCAGCAACTCATTGGTCGGCGAGGCCTCCAAGCCGCGCTTGCAAATGGTCTCGAATTCTTCGGGGTTGTAAGCAATACCGCCGCCGGTGCCGCCCAAGGTGAAGCTGGGACGTATAACGGTGGGGAAGCCCATGCGCTTTTGCACCTCCCACGCCTCATCCATGCTGTGGGCGATGCCCGAGCGCGCCGAGCCCAAACCGATCTTGGTCATGGCGTCTTTGAACTTCAGGCGATCTTCGGCCTTGTCGATGGCCTCGGGTGTGGCACCAATCAGCTCCACGTCGTACTTGGCCAAGACACCGTGGTGCCACAAATCCAAGGCGCAGTTGAGTGCGGTTTGGCCTCCCATGGTGGGCAAAATCGCAAAACCACCTTTGACCAAGGGACGCTCTTTGGCGATGATTTTCTCCACCGTTTGCCAGGTGATGGGTTCGATGTAGGTGACATCGGCCATGGCGGGGTCGGTCATGATGGTGGCGGGGTTGCTGTTGATCAGCACCACGCGGTAACCCTCTTCGCGCAAGGCCTTGCAGGCTTGCACGCCGGAGTAGTCGAATTCACACGCTTGCCCAATGACGATGGGGCCTGCGCCGATGATGAGGACGGTATGAATGTCGTTGCGTTTTGGCATGTGTATTAACCCAGGCTAGCGGTCGCGAGCTTGGCCCCGAACCAGATGAACAAAGCACCCACAGCGCCGGACAAAGCCGCGCTCAGGCGTTGTCGGCGTCGAAAGCCGCTGGCCATTTGGGCGCCAGCCACGATCAACACCGACAGGTAAATCCCACTGAAGGCCATCAGAATGGCCGCCAGGATCAAAAACGGCACCGCCGGGTTGGGGTACGCCGGATCGATGAACTGAACAAAAAAAGACAGCAAAAAGAAAATCGCTTTGGGGTTGAGCAAACTGATGATCAGCGCTCGGCGAAACGGCTGTTGCAAATTGGCGGGAGGCTCAGGGTTGGCCTGCTCGGCTCCCTCGGGGTGTTTTGCCAGCGCAGACCTGAGCAAACCCCAGCCCACCCATGCCAAATAGGCCGCTCCCGCGTACTGCACGATGGCAAACAGGGCCGGTTGGGTGTGCAGCAAACCCGCCGC